>Ga0209040_10001562_pt1 | contig 18141 bp, 21 predicted proteins | sample BogFormECP12_OM3_FD_188240 | JGI IMG/M metagenome (GOLD analysis project Ga0209040, IMG submission 188240) | Bog forest soil microbial communities from Calvert Island, British Columbia, Canada - ECP12_OM3 (SPAdes) (version 2) | ecosystem: Environmental > Aquatic > Freshwater > Wetlands > Bog ...
CCTCGACAAGCAGGTGGTCATCGACGTCAGTGATGTTCCGGCACATTTCCACCTGAGCTCCAGAAAGACGCAGAACCCGAGCTGCCACATCAGCCCAAATGAAGGTGGCGGCGTGGCCGAGGTGGGTCGTGTCATAAGGGGTGATGCCGCAGGCGTAGAACCGGGCCCGACCGAGCACCGGTACGCGGCGGCCGCCGATCACCAAGGGAGAAGGCGGGTGTCCGACACCAGCCAGCCGCCTGGCAGCAGCATCGGACTCAACGGGGTTGGGGGGCGGGGAAGCCTCCGAAGACCACCAGGTCCTCGGCAGCGGACCGCGTCCAGTCATAGACATTGCAGGTCACTTTCCTTGAGCATCATGTCCACAAGACTATGGGGCGTAGGACTGTCCGGACACGGCCGAAGTCACAACTGGCCGATACCGCGCACTGGCCACCTCGCGTGCCACACCAGTGTTTGAAGGGGACGATCCCCCAGTTTGCGCATCTCGGTGATCATGAGCAGCCTTGCTCTGGTTCCTGGTACCAGTCGCAAGTCTCGGCCTACATCTCGCCCCGGCGACTCTCTCATGAATCAATTCCCATCTCTGTTTTGCCGCGTTTCTAGAGTCCGAGTCGACGGCTTCGTAGCGAGAGTCATCGACTCAACTAGAAGCGGGGTGCCGGGATCCCCCGCTGCGGCCAATCGTTGGGCAGATCAGTGATGGCCCTTGCGGACCATCCGCAGCATCCGGAGGTTGAAAGCCACGAAGCGCATCAGCTGGTACGGGAGGCTGGATCGGGCCCGCAAGGTCCTCCGAGTGGGGAGGGGGGCCTCAGCAATACTCCGTGCTGCATCATCCATCGATTCGAACCTTTCAGAGTTGTCGGACCTCGGGGACCGTGCTCACTCCGGGATGAGGAACCAACCCGGACGACCCTTTGCCTTGTAGATGAACAGGTAGTGCAAGAGCAGCTTGGTCCAGTGCGCGCCCAGTCCGATCTCCCCGGTGGTCTCCTTGAGACTTCGGCCGGATACCGGATAGCGGGCAGTGTCAGGAACAATCGGGTACATGGTCATCGCCGCCGCCGATCCTGTGCGCATACCGGCGCCAGCCGATGCAATGCACGCGGCCCCCATCGACGCCATCGACGCGGTGTGCAGCGGTGCCGTCTCACCTCGCTCGATTCGGTCGGCGATGGAATGGGCCACCACTCGACCCATGACGCCCGACGGCATGCCGGTGCGGGGCGGAGCCGGGGAGATCACGGTCCCTTCCGGGCTTGACCGGGGTCGGGAGATCGGGTGGGGAGGGGCAAATGCGATCCCCACCCCGAAGAGATTGCTATAGAGCGGGCTCTGGTAGGTGCTCGGCCAATCCTCGGCCCTCCAGTCCTCGAACGGCTTTGCGGCGTAGTCTGCGTCGACCTTGAGAAACCCGTTCGACGCGAACAGGTCAGCAGTGATGTCGGCACCCTGGCGGTCGTAAGCCTTCAGGTCAGCACCTCGGAATGGCGGTAGCAGCATGGCGAAGTCAAACGCCAGGGTTCCCTTGGTGCCGTCGAGCTGCTCGTAGTGGAGCGCCCCTGGTTCGACCCGCTCGACGTGAGCCCGAACGACGGCGCGGACGTTGCGCTCCCGGAAGAGGGATTCGGTCCACATCTTGCTCGACGTGATAAAGCCATTCTGGGCGAAGGACATTCCCCCTACGCCGAAGTCACCGAGGTCGTATTCATTGGTGAGGTACACCACCTCTGCCAGGTCCCGCACCCCTCGTGCGCGCAGCTCGTGCTCGACGTTGAAGGTGTACTCGAATGCCGCCCCTTCACACGTGCAGGCCCCGTGCCCGACGCCGATGACGAGCGTTTGACGCTCACCGTGCTGGAGCTTGCCGATGACGCCTTCGAGGGCCACTGCGGTCTGTTCGGCGTGCCTGGCGGTGCACACCGAAAGGGAGTTGCCGTCGGGTCCCAACCCCGGAGTCGCTGCGAAATTGAGCTTGGGCCCCGTGGCATTGATGAGGAAGTCATAGGTCAGACGCTCCTCGTCACCGAGTCGCTCCGGATCGGTATAGACGATGTCGACCGATCCGGAGTTGCTGTCAGCCTCTCCTTCTGGGCGGATGGCCACAGCCCGAGCCTGGCGGAAATCGATCCCCTTGCGCCGATAGACCGGACGAAGTGGAAAGGTCACCTGCTGGGTCTTCATCCGCCCCACCCCGACCCAGATATTCGAGGGTATCCAGTTCCAGTCGGCGTTCGGCGATACCACGATGACCTCGTGCGCTCGCTTCAGTCGCCGCTTGAGGTGCAGTGCTGCGGTATGACCGGAGATACCCGCGCCGAGAATCACGACACGTGCCATGGGGACCTCCTCAGACCTTGATCGCGTCGATCACGGCGACAAGTCGGGCCGCCGCATCGTGGGCCAGTTCGGCGAGCAGCTCGCCGGTGATGAGCTCTCGTGGATCGGCGATCGCCACGTGGGTACCATCGTCGACCGAATCGAGCACGACGTTGCAGGGGAGGACCAGGCTCACGGACGGATCTAGGGTCAGAGCACGGTTGGCGAAGTCCGAATTACACGCCCCCAGAATCTTGAGCGGCGGGCGATTGACCCCGAGCTTCTCCTTGAGGGTGGCCGCGACATCGATTTCGGTGAGGACACCGAAGCCCTGATCCTTGAGCGCCGCCCGGACAGCCATTTCGGTGTCGGCAAGGGGTCGTTTGATCGTCGTCTCAATGGCCTTCATGATGGACTCCTCATGCCAGCTTCATGAACATGCGCTGCACCTCGTCGATGGCATAGCCGTCGGCGGCGGCCTCCTTCGGATGCTCCAGGCAATAGACCAGCCCGGAGGAGACCAGCTTGAACCCGGCCTGCTCGAGCGCCTTGGTCGCCGCCGAGAGCTGGGCGACGATGTCTCGACACTCCCGCCCTTCATCGAGCATGCGCTCGACACCCTGGACCTGCCCGGCCACGCGGCGCAGCCGCTTTCGTACGTCGTCGACGACATCCTCAGGGAGTTCCATGCCTCGCTCCTCTCGTTCGATCCGTTCTGGTCTGGCCGTTGACAGCGACCTGGCCAGCGTTGTGCGCGGACACCTCCTGATCGACTCCTTTGGCCGCCACCAGGCGATGCACCTCGGCCATGTCGAGTTCGCCGACGTCGGTGATCACTACTTCGAGCAATGCGGCGGGCAAGGCACCGGGCTGTGAGAACACGATCACCTGCTCTCTGAGCACCATCAGCGTGGGGATCGACCGGATGCCGAACGAACCGGCGATCTCGGGCTGGCTCTCGGTGTCGACCTTGCCGAACACGATGTCGGGGTGCTGCTCGGAGGCCGCCTCGAAGATGGGCCCGAACATCCGGCAGGGACCGCACCACGAGGCCCAGAAGTCGACGAACACGGTGGCGTTCGACGACACCACCTCGTTGAAGTTCTCCTCCGTCAGCTCTACCGTGGCCACCGCTCTCTCCCCTCCCTCGCCTGCACCCGATCAAACCTAATACCCGGGTGGGTATTGATGCCCACAACTTCCCGGTTGCATATACCCTACCCCGTATGGTTTACTAGCGCAATGGCTCAACTCCCGACCCCATCGACGGCCGTCCTCAGCGACCCGGGCCGCTCAGACCAAGACACGCCCTCCCAGCTGACCGACGCCGTGACGTCCCCGAGCGGTCCCGGCCCGCTCGGGCGACTCGGGGGCTGGTCGGCCACCCACCGTGGGCCGGTCTTCTTGGCCTGGTTGGTCATCGTCGCCGTCTTCGCCGTCTTCGCGCCGGGCGTCGAGCACGCCCTGAGCGGGGCGGGCTGGCAGGCCAACGGATCGCAGTCCGTGCAGGTCCGCAACCTGGCCCAGAAGGACTTCGGTGGGCAGGCCAGCTCGGCGATCGAGGTGGTCGTGGCCGCTGACCGCCCCGTCTCGAGCCCGTCGGTGCAGGCGGTGGTGACCCGGGCGGAGAAGATCCTGGCGGTGGACCCCCGGATCGGCCGGGTGGTCGCCCCCCAACCCGGGGTCTCGATCAGCGCCGACGGGAAGACCGCCGTCATCCTGGGCGGCGCGGCCGCTGACCCCAACACGATGGTGCGCGCCGCCGACGCCCTCCAGCAGCCGCTGCGCCAGCTCAGTGGGAACGGGGTGACCGTGGCCGCCACCGGGGCGTCGGTGCTCTGGTCGGATTTCAACACGGCCAACCGCAGCGCCATGTTGCGCTCGGAGATGATCTCGTGGCCGGTCACCCTGATCATCCTGCTGCTGGCCTTCGGGTCCCTGGTGGCCGCGGGATTGCCTCTCTTGTTGACCCTGGTCGGGCTCCTGAGCGCGGCTGGCCTCCTCGACCTTTTGACCAAGGTCACCCCGATCTCGATCTGGGCCATGAACTTCGCCCTGATGTTCGCCCTGGCGCTCGGGATCGACTACGCCCTCTTCATCGTGGTGCGATTCCGGGGTGCGCATTTCGGGCGCCACCGCCACGTCGGTGAATCGGTGGCCGAGACCATGGATACCGCGGGCAAGGCGGTGCTGTTCTCAGGCCTGACCGTGCTCATCGCACTTTCGACGGTCATGTTGGTCCCTGCCCCGGCCTTCCAGTCGATGGCGGCGGGCATCATGCTGGCGGTCGTGTTCGTGCTCCTGGCCACCTTGACCCTCTTGCCCGCGGTCCTGGGCAAACTCGGCGATCGGGTGGATGCGGTGCCGCTGCGCTGGGTCCATTCCGGTGAGCACCGCTCGGCCCGGTTCGCCCGTTGGGCGGAGCTGCTGTGGCGCCGGCCCTGGCTCTTCGGGGGGACGGCCGTCGTCGTCCTCGTCGTGTTGGCGATGCCGATCATCGGTCTGCGCACCGCCATGCCGTCGATCAAAGTGGTGCCGTCCACCGATTCGGCCCGGGTCGGTTACGACCTGGTGCAGTCGGCCTTCGGCCCCGGTGCCCCGGGGCAGCTGCAGATCGTCACCACGCCGTCGCATGCCGCTGCGGCCGAGAGCGTCCTCGCCCACGACCGGGGCATTGCCGCCGTCCTGCCCGCCCAGCGCTCGCACTCGGCGGACCTGGTCATGATCGGCGCCGTGCCCAACGTCGACCCCTCGTCGCCCGCCGTCGGGACCACCATCGACCGTCTGCGCAGCTCCCTGCCTCCCGGTTCGCTGGTCGGTGGGGCAGCGGCAGAGAACCATGATCTTCAGGTACTGCTCGCCGCCAAGACCCCGCTGGTCATCGGACTGGTCCTGCTCCTCGGGTTCCTGATGCTGCTGGTGGCCCTCCAGGCACCGCTCATCGCCGCCCTCGGAGTGCTCAGCAGCCTCCTGGCCACCGGGGCGGCCTTCGGGGTGGCCCGGCTGATCTTCCAGGACGGGTGGCTCCACCAGGTGCTGGGGTTCACGCCCCAGGGGTTTCTCGATGCATGGGGGCCGGTGTTCTTCTTCGCCATGATCTTCGCCATCTCGATGGACTACACGGTGTTCCTGCTGTCGAGCGCCAAGGAGCACTACGAGCGATCCGGTGATCCCAAAGACGCCATGATCAACGGGGTGGCCCACTCGGGGCGGGTGATCTTCGCGGCTGCCGCGGTGATGGTGGCGGTGTTCTTCACCTTCGCTCTGTCCGGCCCCCTCCCGCCCAAGGAGATGGGCATCATCCTCGGCGTCGCCGTCCTGCTCGATGCCCTCCTGGTCCGCCTGCTGCTGCTGCCCGTGCTCCTCCGCCTGACGAAGAACGCCGCCTGGTGGCAGCCGGCCTGGCTGCGACGAGTGCTGCCGCCGGTGCGGTTCGCACACGGATGACCGGATCCGACCGGCCGATGATTCGCGAAATGCCACAACCCCGACGAGTGAAGGAGCTGGAGAGATGGGACATGCAGGAGAGACTCTCGACGAGCTGCGGACGCCGACGCGCGAACTGCGCCAGGCGGCTCCCGATGCCTGGGCCGGCTTTGCCCAGCTGCACAATTCCGCCGTCGCCGACGGTGTTCTTAGCCGACGGGTGAAGGAGCTCATGGCGATGGTGATCGCCGTGGTCAAGCAGTGTGACGGATGCATCGCCTCGCACGCCAAGGCGGCGGCGGTGCAGGGCGCGATCCCCGAGGAGGTGGCCGAATCCCTGTCGGTGGCCCTGCTCATGGACGGCGGCACCGCCACGGTCTACGGACCCCGGGCCTGGGCCGCCTACCAGGAGTTCTCACAGCCACAACCGACGTGACCCCGGACGCTGCATACGAAACAGACGCCGACCCGCCGAGGGGTGACCAGCCGCTGTCAGAGGCTGAGTTCAGCGACATCTATGCCAGGGTCCCCCGCCTGACGGTCGAGGTGGTGATCCAGTCCTCCCTCGGGATCCTCCTCACCCGACGCGAGGCTGGGCCCTGTGCGGGCCTCTGGCACATCCCCGGGGGCACCGTGCGGTTCGCAGAACCGCTGGTCATCGCGGTCCGGCGGGTCGCCGCCACCGAACTCGGACTCGAGGTCTCGATGGGACCGTTTCTGGGTTACATCGAATACCCCAGCCACTATCTGAACGGCTTGGACTCCCCGGTCGGTCTGGCCTTCTTGACCCACCTCGAGGGAGATCGCCCCACGACCTTGGCCGATGGACAATCGTGGTTCACCGCGCTCCCCGACCCGATGCACTCCGAGCAACGGGACTTCCTCCTCCAACACCGACTGGCGAAGTCCTAATCCAACCGGCATCCTCGGGATCTTCGTTTGTGGCCCGACCTATCCGATCCAGTCAGATCTGCTCTGGAGGGACGATCCAGCGGAACGTCTCGCGATTGCGCTGCAGCTCGAGCCGACGCCAGAGCACAGGATTGTGGCTGGACTGGCCGGCATGGCAGCCGATGGCCCGATGTTGGCGAGCGCGATCAACCTCGACCACCACGTCGATCTCATCGGGCCGGCGCCCGACGAAGGCGGTCCCGAACTCGTCGTTGAGAAGTCCGGCGACCCGTTCGGGGAGGGTCCACGCCAGTACGGGGAGGCCCGTTTCGCTGCCGACAGCACGCGCGACCTCCGTCGCTCGAACAGTGATCAGTGTGTCCGGTGATCCCTCCCTCGTCGAACACGAGCAGGAGGCTCGCATGCACGAGTTCTACGGTTTGGAGGAGCTCTGAGTCGAGCGCAGCGCTGGGCTCGTCGCTGAGTCCACCGTCTGGGTGATCGAGGAGCCGGACGGTCTCGATACCGAGTTCGTGGGCGGCGGCAGCCAGTTCCTTCTCTCGGAGCCGGTGCAGGTCGCCCAAGGCGGTTCCGAGCGAGGACGCCTCGCCGTGGGTGAAGCTCAGGACGGCGGTCCGGCCGCCCGCGTCAGCCCATGAACTCAACGCCGCTCCCAGGCCAAAACTTTCGTCGTCGGGATGGGCGCAGACGGCGAGCACTGATGACGTTCGGGGCAAAAAACTCTCGGTGCCACCCTGGTCTTCCATGCTGGGCACTCCTTTCCCTCGACGCCTTGACTGGCCAACTCAGGTCACTTCGGCCGCATCGCCCTGACCAGCGTGTCAATTGCGTCCCTGGGCCCCAGATCCCTCTTCACCACCCGGATGACCTGTTCGGCTCGCTCGACCCGCAAACCGGCAGCGTGGCTGGCGCCATGGGCTGGCCGAAGAGCGGGGCAAGCAGGCAGAATCCGAATGCACCGGCGGGCGGCAGGAGACCGACGATCGACAACGCCAGCCAGGCGCCGCCCAGCACCACCCCGGCAGCGATCAGGGCCGATCCGACGAGCACCCGGGCCGTCCGTCCCACACCCCAGTTCATGAACTTCACGATGTTCATCGCTCTCTTCTTGTCCAATATACCCAGGGGGGTATATCTGGTCCAACCGGGCAACCCCGGACTTATTTCCCGCTCGCGCCCGTGGATCGCCGAATTCCTCATGGGCATTGCGGGGTAGGAGCAAAGAGGGGACGAAATCCCCTACCCACCGGGGCAGCGGTCACCCACGATGAAATGGTGACCAAGCGGGTTGTGATTCTTGGCGGCGGCACGGGAGGGACGCTCAGCGCCAACCGCCTTCGTCGCCTCTACCCGACCGACGACGTCCAGATCGTGGTGGTCGATCAGAACGACGACCACGTCTACCAGCCCGGACTCCTCTTCGTCCCGTTCGGACTGGCCGACGGCGATGAGATCGTCCGCTCCCGGCACCACCAGCTGCACAGCGGCATCGAGTACCGGCAGGTCCCGATCGACCACGTAGAACTGGACACCGACAGCGTGCACCTGGAGGACGGGGCCGTGCTCGACTACGACGTGCTGGTCGTTGCCACCGGCTCGGTCCTGGTCGAAGAGGAGACCGACGGTCTCACCGGACCTGGCTGGTTGGAAAAGGTCTTCACGTTCTATGACCTCGCTGGAGCCGCCGCCCTCCGCCAGGCGCTCGAGGCATTCGATGGCGGGCGGCTGGTGGTCAACGTGGTTGATCTGCCCATCAAGTGCCCCGTGGCTCCTCTCGAGTTCTGTTTCTTGGCCGACTGGTACTTCCACCAGCGCGACATCCGAGATCGCGTCGAGATGATCTATGTCACCCCGCTTGACAGCGCCTTCACCAAGCCCGTGGCGTCCAAGACGCTGGCGGGGTTGCTCGAAGAGAAGGGTGTCGACCTGGTGACCGAGTTCAATACGGGTCAGGTGGACGGATCCGGTGGGCGCTTGGTGTCCTACGACGAGCGAGAAGTCCCCTTCGATCTCGCGGTGGTCGTCCCCTTGCACGGCGGGGCGAGTTATGTGGCGAAGTCCCCGGGACTCGGCGACGAGCTCGGATTCGTGCCGGTTGATGCCCACACGCTGCAGTCCGCCGCCAAGCCCAACGTGTTCGCCATCGGCGATGCCGCCGGCGTGCCGACGTCCAAGGCGGGATCCGTCACCCATTTTGAAGGAGAAGTCTTGGTCGAGAACATACGTCGTCACCTGGCCGGTGAACCCCTGGACGCCAATTACGACGGACACGTCAACTGCTTCATCGAGACCGGGTTCGGCAAGGCCCTGCTGATCGACTTCAACTACGACACCGAACCACTTCCTGGGCACTATCCCACCTCGGTCGGCCTTCCGCTCTTGAAGGAATCCCGTCTCAATCACCTCGGCAAGCTGATGTTCCAGTCGCTCTACTGGCACAGCCTGCTGCCGGGTCGTGACCTCCCCGGTGTCAGCTCGGCAATGCCCGCCAGCGGCAAGAACACCAAGGTGGCCCTGTGACCTCGCATCCCGTCCGCCGGACCAACTGAAAGGAGCCGACGATGCCTACTGCGACCTACGCCGGGACGGAGGTGACCGTCAACGACGAAGGGTTCTTCGAAGACCCGAGTCAATGGACCGAGGCCATGGCCCCCGAGATCGCCCGATCCGAGGGCATCGACGAACTCACCGAGCCCCATTGGCAGGTCATCAAGTTCATGCGGACCGAGTACACGGAGAAGGGAACTGGACCGACCGTTCGGGTGCTCGGCAAGACCTCAGGGGTCTCGGTGAAGGAGCTCTACCAGCTCTTTCCCAAGGGCCCGGCCAAGGTCGCGGCGAAGATCGCCGGCATTCCCAAGCCTCGCGGCTGTATCTGAACACGTATCCGCTCTCATTCACAAAGGAAGGACGGTCATGGGCGACACGATTGAAAAGGTATCGATCATCGTCTCGAAGGGCTCCCTGGAAGGCGTCTACCCGGCATTGATTATGGCGAACGGAGCCCGGGCCGAAGGGATCGAGGCCAATTTGTTCTTTACCTTCTTCGGCCTCGACGTCGTGCATCGGTCACGGAATGAACACATCAAGGTGGCCACCGTCGGCAACCCGGGGCTGCACCTGGCCACGATGGCCGGAGGCCTGCCGGGTGTGTCCTCGGTGATGACCCACTATCTCGAACGGAAGATGGAGAAGCTCGACATTCCCCCCATCCCGGAATTCGTCGAGATGATCGCCGACACGGGTGCGGGCATCTATGCCTGCAAAGCCTCGGTGGATCTGTTCGAGCTCACCAAGGATGACCTGATCGAACAGGTGATGGACATCATCACCGTCGGTGAGTTCTTCGCCATGGCCGCCGGCGGGGAGATCATCTTCACCTAATCGGCGAGGTCCGGGATCAGCAGCCGGGATCGCCTCGGAACAACGTATCGGTATCCTGGCACGGTGGGCTTCTACCGCGAGCAGATTCTTCCCCGCCTGGTCGATCGAGCATGCGGCACCGCAGGCCTCAGACGGTGGCGAGCCGAGGTGACAACTGGGCTATCGGGACGGATCCTCGAGATCGGGTTCGGCTCGGGAACCAATGTCGATTATTACCCCTCGACCATCGATCGAGTGTTCGCGGTCGAACCGTCGGCAACGGCCATGCGGCTGGCGAGGAAGCGCATCGATCGATCAGCGATCGTCGTCGAGCACGTCGGACTCGACGGTCAGTCCATTTCACTCCCTGACGACTATTGCGATCACGCCTTGTGCACGTTTTCGCTGTGTACGATCCCCGATCCCGACGTTGCCCTCGCAGAGGTGCGACGGGTAATTCGCCCAGGCGGTAGGCTCCATCTCCTCGAGCATGGTCTGGCTCCGGATCCAGGTGTCGCGGCGTGGCAACGCCGGCTCGAGCCTTTCCAACGCCGGTTGGCTGACGGGTGTCATCTGACCCGAGACCCCGCGTCTTTGGTGCGACGTTCGGGATTCGTCATTGACGAGATGGCCCAGCGATACGGCAAGGGCCCGAAACCCTGGAGTTGGTTCACCCGGGCAGTCGCTGTCAATCCTGGCTAGCTCCCTCTTCCGTTTTCGCCGTGAAGAGGGTGAAACCCAACTGGCTGATTGTTGACCTCAGATCCTGTACTACGTCCCGCCAACCGTCCGCCACTCGCCGGGCAGCTCGGGGCGGTCGTGGCGCGACCGAACCCACCGGCGCTCCGAGATCTGGTCCTGGTGCATCGACTCGGAACGTTGTCCCCCGCGGCGTCCCGATTCATGGAACGTCAGCGGGCGAAGCCCTGATCAATAGCCCGGATAAGATCGTTGATGCTGCCAAACGGAGGGAGTCCCCAGCGGGCGCGCCCTCAGGCTCGAGCCCCTCGTAGCTATCGTCGAAACGTCAGGGAATCGTACGCCGCGGCAACTCCGACACAGTAGCCGGGTCCCACCAGTTCGACGCATCATTCCTCTCCATGGCCCATCGACAGTCGGCGATCGATCTCGGCCCCCATGATCTTGCAGTCCGTGGCCGGGTGGTCGTATCGGCAAAACAGTGCACCGGAAAGGTACGCGCGGGCCTGCACCAATGTGGCGATCTCCTCGTCGAGAGCCCTGAGTCGTCCCGTGGCAATGGCCTTCCATTCGCTGACATTCGCTGCGTTGAGAATCCCGGCGATGTCGACTAAGGCGAGCCCAGCGTCTTGCAGCATGCCTATGAACACGAGCCTGCGGAGGCTGGCGACCCGGTACCGACGCTGCCCGGACATTCGGGAATCGGCGACGAGCAGGTTGAGGCGTTCGTAGTAGCGAATCGTCGAGGTGGCAACACCCGCTCGTTCGGCGACCTCCCCGATGGTCAACAGCGGCTCTGACACGCTCCCACTTGACTTGAAGTTAGGTTCAACTGTCAAGGTGAGGGTGTGGACGAACAGCACGCACCGCCCAATCACCACGCGAACTACCCAGGCTTTGGCGGAGTCGCGGGGCTCGTCGCCGCTCTCAGCATGGTCTTCGGTCGCAAAGGCGACGCGAAGCTTGCCGTACGACTGAGCGGCATGGGGTCGGGCGACACGGTGATGGACATCGGCTGTGGTCCCGGTTCCGCGGTCCGCTACGCGGCACGATTGGGAGCAACTGTCACCGGAGTTGATCCGGCGCCGGTGATGCTGCGGGTCGCGAGACTCCTTACCTGGCGGCGGGCGAGAGTGCGGTACATCGAAGGTGCCGCTGAGTCGATCCCGCTGCCTGAGGGTTCCGCCTCGGTCGTCTGGTCGATCGCCACCGTGCACCACTGGTCGGACATCGTCGCTGGTCTGCGAGAAATACGCCGGGTGCTCCTCCCCGGTGGTCGTCTTGTCGCCATGGAGCGGAGGGCACAACCAGAGGCCCGAGGACACCAGAGCCATGGCTGGACCACGGAACAAGCCAACGCCTTTGCGGATCGATGCCGCGAGGAGGGCTTCACCGACGTTCGTCTGGAACGGGCAACAATCGGGCGTCGATCGACGGTCAGCGTGGTAGCGAGCGCGCCCTGACGCCACGGACCGCTGCCGGTTCGGGGATGCCCGCGGAGGCTCGGGAGTCCGTCCGGGGAACTCCTCATAAAGCCCGGAATCTGACCGCCGGAAGGGCAGCCCGAAGGGCCTCTTGTGGCCTCCACCGGTCCCGACCGTCGAATGGGTGTGACCTCTTCGGCTAACAGCTTGCTGTGCATGCGAAATTGCCGGGGTGAAAGTAGGGATGCTCCAAATCATCCCTACTAACGTCCCTACTATGGAGCGGTTTTTCCACGCCTAAGAATTCTGGGCGACTCAGAAGACCCTGTTCAGCACAGTTCCACACCGTCCGACAGCACTCAGCGCCCACACCTAGTAGAACCCCGCCTACAGGCCGGCTCACCGTCTTTTCCCTGGTCAGGGGCTTAGAGGCCAGCGGCCAAAACTATTTTTCACCCTCGGTGACGAACCGGGTTTCCTGATTCGCCTGGTCACAGCTTTGTTACTTCCAAAAAATCCCAACTACATCCCAACTACATCCCACCAACATCCCAACCAATTCACTTGACCCCGGCGGGGACGGGGTCTTCCCCAGGTTTGGTGGACCCACCGCCGGCGCGGACACCGGGCCCAAGCAACAGGGTTTCGTAATACGATTGCACCGTGTGGACATCCATCGTTCGGCGTTTAAGCACGGCGAGGCCCGGGAGGACATCGAGCATGCCGTCAGCAATGCGATCGCGATCGATGAACTCGACGACGATCTCGCCTTGTATCTGGGGCCGGCGACGCGATGCTGCCATGCTCGAGGTCGTCGGCCTGCTTTCGAACCCTCGATCGTGAAGAGCCGGTGATCCACGCGATGGGCATGCGGACCTCGTATCGCCGACTCCTCCCGGGTGGGGACTATGGCTAACAGCGACGCCGGCCAAACCCGAAGTGGAAAGCCGATCACCGAGGAGCTGATCGACGACCTGTCTGAGAGGGCGAAGAATGGCTTCGACGTTGATGAAATCATCCGACGGCGTGGAGGTCGGCCGGCCATGGGAACCGCTGCGGCATCCGTCGAGTCGGTCCGCCTCGACCCCGAGCTCCGTGGCGCATTGCGCGAGCGCGCTGAACGTGAAGGTCGAACCAGTTCGGAACTGATTCGAGAGGCATTGCGCCGCTTTCTCGAGGCGAGCTGAGCGCCAACCGAACGGCCGATTCTCATCGTGCGGTGACTCTTGTTGGAGCTGGCCTGGCACGATGGTGCCCCCGCTCACTGCCGGCTCTGGGCGCGCTATCCACCGACATGTGCTTGCCAATCCCGAGCTGTCACGGGTCAGCACATGGGGAACACGAGCGCCTAACTGTGGGCGAGCACCGACTCGACGCCCAGCGCACCGCCGGTCGCTCCGTCCAGACCCTCGATCAGCGCCGCCATGTGCCGGGCTGCCGCACGATACGTAGGATTCGACAACACCTGAGCGACGGCATCGCCCAGCTCTCCCACTGCATCGGGAGCGACCAACTTGCCTGCACCGACCGCCACAATCCGCTCCCCGACGATCGGCTGGTCGGCGCCGACTCCTGGGATGCAGACGAGTGGCACGCCGTGGGCCAGCGCCCCCATGACGCTCCCATGCCCACCGTGAGTGACCATCACGGCCGCCTCGGGCAGAATCGCCGAGTGGGGTACGACGCCGAAGACGGCTGCGTTTCCAGGCGGGCTAAGCGTCTCAGGTGGGAACGCCCCAGTCGTCATGACCACCCGGATGGCCTTGTCGGCTAGGGCGTCGAGCACCTGCTGGGCACGGGCGCTCGACGCCTGGCCGGGCATGGTGCTCAAACTGACCAGCACGAGCGGGCGAGGATCGGTTGGCTCCCAGGGTGACGGCCAACCTTCGGCTGGGTCCTTCTTGGGCAGGACCGGGCCCACGTAGCGAATGTTGGAGGCGAGCTCGTCGTCGACCCCGTCGAACTCCCGGAGGGTTGTCACCATAACGAGGTCCTTGCGCTCCCATGCAAGTTTGCTGGCGTCGAGGACCGGCAACCCGGCGCCCGCACGGAGCTGGTTGCCGAATGCGATCAACGAGTCACGCATCGGTAGAACGGAGCGAAACAGCCCGTGCACGAGCACGACGGTCGGTGCCGAGATCTCCTGTGAGCGGCCGAGCACCCCCTCGAGCATGCAATCCACTACGACCACCTCGGCCGGCTGCCGAGCAAGCATGGCGATGACCTCATCGGCCAGATCGGTGTTCATCCAGACCTCATTGATGAGGTAGGTCAGCCGCTCACCGGCCGATCGCTCCATCTGGCTGGTCGAGAGCGGGTGGGACCATGTGGTGAGCGGTAGGCCCCTAGATTCGACGGCAGAACGCTGCGACTCCTCTCCGATGATTTGGACTGCGTGCCCCCGGATGTGCAGCTCTTGAGCGATCCCCAGGGTCGGTGGCAGGTTGCCACCCCCTTCCCACGTCACGAACTGAACACTTGCCATATCCACAGTCTGCCTTGTACCGGGCCCGCGACCCCGTCCGAGATGGGTATCTCCGATCACCTGCGTCCCATCAGCCACAGCACGATCACGCGTGCGACGGGCACGGCCACGAGCTGACACACTGCACGGCTACCTACCGAGGCCGATTGGGCATGAATAGGCGGCGCCGACGGGGTCCAGGAGGGGGGCTCCGGGTCGCCGCTGGACGCCGACGCCACCGTGACGAAGGGCTCCAGCACCTCCAATGGGGGCCTCTCGGGTCGCTAGTGCCGCGACCGGCAACGTTTGCCCTGTATCGGCGATGTGATACCGGGTCTGTGGCGAGTCATCTCTCGTCGCCAGCCGTTCGGCAACGGCACATCAGGATGGTGAGCCGAAGCGACTCCATTGCGTGGCAATAATGAGAAGTACCCCAGCAAGGGCGAGTGCAACGCCTGCGACGATATTTCTCATCGTGGGATTCTTGAAAGCCGGGATTTGAGCGGCGACAAGCCAGATGCCGGCGAACAAGATCAACAGGAATCCGACCTCTGCGAGGATGACTGCCGTCTTGTGGCTCACGGACCCATAGTAGCTATTTCGATGAGTCGGAACTGCCGGCTAATCCTGCTCGGGGGTTCTGGACAGCGGACTGCGAAACGCCCGGTGACCACGGTTCGAGCCCAACCAAACGTTGCCGGCTTGTGCACTAGGTGGAGATTGAGCGAGCAAGAGCAGGGGTCTCGATACGTCTTACGCGCACGCCCAGGGGAAGGTGCTGGGCAGCCCCTATCGCCTCCGCTGATGCCACTGAGTTCACTTTGAAGGCCACCCAGGGCGATGCCCGATACAACATCGGCGAAAACCGATATCTGGCCAAGAACGCCAGCACGCTGAGCTACGAGGTGACCATCACCGGGGGTGGAAACACCTGGTCCTACGACGAGGTGACCATGTTGCGGATGAACGAGTTCGACGAACCCCTCGCCCATGCCGACCACAACACCCTGCGCATGGCGGGCTCAGCCCGACCGCCTTTGTGGGACTCGGGCCGCCCGAGCTACCACGCTCCGCTCGATCCCGTGGCCGCACGCGGCGTCTCACTGCTCCTGGATGGCTCAGTGCAGCCCGAGAAGCGCGATGAGGTCACGAAGGACTTGGCCGCCAGCTTCACCAGCTACCCGCAAGGCGCGGGCTACGTCGAGGTCCTCGAGCAGGGCCGCATCGACCTCTGCGGCGGTTGAGTAGCTCCCAGTTGGCTTCGCGGCCCGCGTCCAAAGCCCATCGAGTTCATTGGCGGCGTGATCGAGGTCGGACTCGGCGAAATCCCAGTCCTGGTCCCACCTCTGGGACAAGATCAGGAGCCGCAGCGCTCCCGCAGGCCACCGCTCAAGCAGGTCGTGAACCAGAACGAGATTGCCGGTGGACTTCGCCATCTTCTGGCCATTGACCATCACCGTGCCCACGTGCATCCACGCGCGAGCGAAGGGGCGAACCCCGCTGTACGCCTCGGCTTGGGCAGCCTCGTACGCATGGTGGGGGAATACGAGATCGGCGCCGCCGACGTGCAGGTCGATGCTCGGCCCAAGAGTAGCCAATGCCATCGCGCTGCATTCGGCGTGCCACCCAGGTCGTCCCGGTCCCCACGGGCTCGGCCAGGCCGGCTCGTCGCCGATAGAGCGCTGCCAAAGAGCCGCGTCCAAGGGGTCGTCCTTGTCCGGGTCATCGGGGTGCCCCCCTCGATCCCGGGCCAGTGCGATCGCCTCAGCGCGGTCCAGTCCGGCGCCATTGTGGACGTCGCCCCCCCCGAAGTACACCGATCCGTTGCGGGAATAGGCGAGGCTCCGCTCTACCAGCTCGGCGGTTAAGGAGATCACCTCTTCGACGTGGTCGTAGCTACGGGGTTCATACGTGGGTTGACTGACCCCCAGGTCAGCCATATCTCGGGTGAAGCGATACGTCTGCTGCGTAGCCAGCGAGCGCCAGGGCACATCCATCGCCTTGGCCTCAACTAGAAGGTGGTCATCGACGTCGGTGATGTTCCGGCACACTTCCACCTGTGCTCCAGCAAGACGCAGGACCCGAGCCGCCACATCAGCCCATATAAAGGTGGCGGCGTGGCCGAGATGAGTCGTGTCGTATGGGGTAATACCACACGCGTAGAACCGGGCCCGCCCGAGCACGGGTACGCGGCGGCCGCCGATCACCAAGGGATAAGGCAGGCGTCGGACATCAGCCAGCCGCCTGGCAGCAGCATCGGACTCAACGGGGTTGGGGGGCGGGGGAGCCTCCGAAGACCACCAGGTCCTCGGCAGCGGACCGCGTCCAGTCATAGACATTGCACATCTCTTCCCTTGAGCATCACGTCCACTTAGACTAAGGGGTTCAGGACTATCCGGACACGGCCGAAAGTCACAACTGGCCGATACCTCGCACTGGCCAGCTCGCGTGCCACCCCCGTGCCCCATCACGGTTCGGAGGGGACGATTGAACCGGCCTGGGATCCCCGGAGCCTCTGGTTTGGTTTTCTCATGCCGCATCGGGCTGAGACCTGTGACGGGGGGGTCTTCGTCTTCCCGGTCGGCCAGTCCGTCGGCTTCTACGGGTCGCTCCCGTCCATGAACGTCCACGTCTCTGACATCGTGGGCATCGTGGCCTCCCCGGGGGGCGGGGGCTACTTCTTGGTCGGCAAGGACGGGGGGGTCTTCACCTTCGGGAACGCCCCGTTCTTCGGGTCGCTCCCGGGCATCGGGGTCTCGGTGAACAACATCACCGGGATCGCCTCGACCCCCAGTGGCCAGGGCTACTACGTGGTCGGGGCCAACGGGGCGGTCTACGCCTTCGGCGACGCCGTGAGCCACGGGTCCCTGCCCGGGCTCGGGGTCACGGTGTCAGACATCGTGAGCATCGTGCCCACCCCCGACGGCGGGGGCTACTGGCTCATCGGATCTGACGGCGGGGTCTTCGCCTTCGGGGACGCCACCAGCCAGGGCTCGCTCCCAGGGGTCGGTGTCCACGTGAATAACGTGGTGGGAGCGGTGCCCACGGGCTGATCCGGGCATCTCCGATCACCTGCGAGTTCAGGGGATCAACGCAACAACTGCCTGTTTGGCGAACATTGACGTCGTCGATCAGGAGGTGCGGGAGTGGGCCTGGACGGTTCAGGATGATGCGGCGCACCGGGCCGGCTTTCTCGAAACGAAAATCGTCGTCGAATTCCATCGTTCCTTCACGTTTCTCAATCTGTGGCAGTACCAACCACCCCGGATCATTGCAGCCCGAAAGCGCGATGTCCCCGAGTGGGTGATCCGACATTCTGGGATTGACCGTGCCTGCCCCCGTCCATCGGGATGGAGGCGCACCCTTGACGGCCACAGTTTCGGCCAACCAATATGACCGCTCGGCCTCCGAGAGAGGCCACGAGTGTGTTCCAAATATCCTTGGGCTTGCTACTGGTATCGCGGCGAGCGCAAGAAGTCCTGGCACCATGGAGGGAGAGCGTTGAACAACGCCACATTCAGTTCGGCCGCT
>Ga0209040_10001563_pt1 | contig 18132 bp, 24 predicted proteins | sample BogFormECP12_OM3_FD_188240 | JGI IMG/M metagenome (GOLD analysis project Ga0209040, IMG submission 188240) | Bog forest soil microbial communities from Calvert Island, British Columbia, Canada - ECP12_OM3 (SPAdes) (version 2) | ecosystem: Environmental > Aquatic > Freshwater > Wetlands > Bog ...
CGTTGGCTATTCCACCACAGCGCTCAGATGCCCCGATGAGGAGAACGCCACTGACGATATCCTCTTGACAGACACAAACCCCATACAAGCAATTACCCCTTGGTCGCGTTAGGCTGGAAGTCGCCGGGTGTTCGGTCAACCGGCCGACCCGCTGCAACCCATAGGTCCTGGCCACAGAATACATTGGCTTGCCTAACTTCGTTATCCGTTAGCTTCACGCGCCCCCCCCTCGACATTTGATCGGCAGGCTTGCCTCCACCACCAAAGAAAGCCCTGGGCGGGCTGCGGTAGTCGCGAGGCGACACCGTAGTCCTGGCGTTAGTATGGGCCGAGCCTACGCCAGACAATGTTCGAAATCTACCCCGGAATGTTGTCCGGTCAGTATAAACCGCTTCACCCGACCGCGGGCCACGCGATGGAACGCCGGGGCGGCAGGGTGTGGCCCTGCCGCCGTTTCTTTGCGTCAGCCGGTCACGCGGCGGACGACGTGCCCTGGATCACCTCGCCGAACGGCTCGAAGTTGTGGCCGTTGAAGCGGATCATCTGCAGCTGATGAATCGGCTGGTGGTTGGTCTCGCTGGTGGCCACCTTGATGCCCGGATACAGCCCCGCCGGCTCGAAGTCCTTCAGGCTGAGCGTCTGCTTCAGCACGTTCTCGCGCGAGAAGTTGCCGTCGCACTGGCGCAGCACCTGCATCATCGTGAGCGCCCGATCGTAGCCGTCGACGATGTTGGAGTCGCTGGCGTCCGCACCCGGCATGTATTTCGCCAGGAACGCGCGGCAGGCCAGCATGCCCGGGTCGCTGTCCCAGCGCTTGTCGCTGATGTCCTTCTGCCAGCCGCCGCTGACGATGCCGACGCCATTCTCCGGGCCGGCGGGCTTGAAGACTGCGCCGATCGAGACCGACACGTTGGTCATGATGTGCAGCGGCTTCCAGCCGATGTCGGCGACCTTGCGGATCACCTGGGCGGCGAATTTCGGCGTCGCCGCGGTGACCAGCGTGTCGGCCCCCGAGCCCTGCAAGGTGACGATCTGACTGTCGACCGTCGGATCGGTCACCTCGTAGGTGACGCTTTTCACGACGCGCTGGTCGAACGTGTCGCCGAATCCCTGCTGCAGCCCGCGCAGGTAGTCCTTGCCGAAATCGTCGTTCTGGTAGATCAGCGCGACCCTGGCGTCCGGCTTCTGCTTCTGGATGTATTTCGCGTAGATCTCCGACTCCGTCCGGTAGCTCGGGTTGAAGCCGACCGTCCAGGGGTGCTTCTTGTAGTCGCCCCACTTGTCCGCGCCGGTGGCGATGAACAGATGCGGGATCTTGTTCTGGTTGCAGTAGCCGACGATCGCCGAGTTCGTCGGCGTGCCGAGCGTGCTGAACAGGAAGGCGACGTTGTCCTCCTCGACCAGCTTGCGCACCATCTCCACCGTGCGCGGCGGCGAGTAGCCGTCGTCGTAATAGATGAAATTGATCTTGCGGCCGGCGATGCCGCCCTGGTCGTTGACCATGTTGAAATAGGCGGCCTCGGTGCGCGCGATCACGCCGTAGGCCGAGGCCGGGCCGCTGAGCGCGTTGGTGCTGCCGATCTTGAGTTCGGTCGCGGTGACACCGGGCAGGTCCGCGGCGCGGGCGCGTGTGCCCGCCACCGCCAGAGCGCCGGAAGCGAGCGCGCCTTTCAGCAATTGCCGACGTTCCATCAGGCAGGGCCTCCCGTCTCCGGACCCAAGCCGTCGGACCGTGTGCTTCGGCGCGCGGCTGGGTCGTTAAGATTGCAATCTCATGCTAGGGCCGGGGTGCTCGCCGATTCAAGCGAGTCGATGACCGGCAGGGAATTGCCCGGCCTGGTTGCAGGACCGGCGGCCTGTTCGAGCCAGCAGACGAACAGCCGCTCGCGCCCGAGCATCAGGGCCGCGAGGTAGTCGTGGCGCCCGTCGTCGACGAGGAAGCGCTTACCCTGCTCGCTCGGTGACATATCGTCAGGTTCCAGCTCCGGGTCCATCGGAATCGAAAGCTGCTGCAGCGATTGCCGGCAGCCCGAAGCATATAGATGTCATACGGTAGCAACGGCGAAAGTATAGATGCCGCATATACGCGCAGCGGGCCGGCCGCTATTCCGGGCGGTCGCGATCCCAATCGCTTTTATATGCGAGCCGAGCCAGCTTGACGCGGTTATGAGCAACTGGCTTGCCGACTATCATCATCTGCTGCTGGTGCGCCTGTTCCTGCTGGTCCTGGTGTTCGGCGTCATCTGGCTGGGCGCGTCGCTGCTCGCCGCATGGCGAAGCCGGCGCACGGCGGCCCTCTTGTGGCGGGTGGATCGCCGGGGCTACCGATGGCGCAGGCGCATGCCCTGGCAGGGACGAGCCATCGAATGACCACGCTGGATTTCGCCGCCAACCCGCAGCGGACCACCGACCGCGTCGCGCCATTTCTCGCCCATTGGGCAGGCCTGTGTCCGGACAGCCTGCTCATTCTCCGGCTGAGCGGTGTGGCTGATGAAAAACTGGTGGAAAGCTGCGGCAAGGTCGAAATCCGGCAGTCCGAGCCGGGTCTGTCCGCGCAGACAAGGGTGAAGGGAGAGCGGGACCAGGCGCTGGCCACCGCGATGCAGCGGTTGCGCAAGTTCCTGTGCAGGAACGACCGCAGCGGGGTGGATCTACGGCTGGTGCGTCCGCTGGTGATTACCGAGGAGGTGCCCGAGCGCTGGCTGGTTCGCATCGGCCTGCGCGGCGGCCCGCGCGGCATCATGTCGCCGGCCTCGCGCGGCGGCCGGGTGAGGATCCTGCCCGCGCCGGCGGAGACGGTGGCGGTGCTGCGCGTCGCGGGGCAACCCAAGACCAATGCCGTCGAACGGGCCGCCGATTCCATCCTCGAATCGCTCGCGAACACGCGGTGGGTGGCATCAGGCGGGCCCGTGGTGCGGCTTCAGGCACCGCCCTCGGCGCTGCCGTTCCTCGGCCGGTTCGAGGTTGCGGTTCCGGTGGCGGCCAAGGCGGCGGCATAGCGGTTTCGCTTGCAACCACCCTCGGCGGGGCCTGATCTCGCAAGCCCGCGCTATTCGTAGATCGACCAGTTGACGACGTTGGCGACGTCGGGCGTGCCGTCGAGGACGGAGAGGATGTTGCGCGCCGCCGTCGCCGCCATCGCGGCGGTCGATTCCACCGTGACGCCGGCCAGGTGCGGCGCGCACAGCACGGTGTCGAGGCGCAGCAGCGGATGGCCCGGGTCGGCCGGCTCGAGCGCGAAGACGTCCAGCCCCGCGCCCGCCAGATGGTCCGACGACAGCGCATCGAACAGCGCGCGCTCGTCGACGATGCCGCCTCGCGCGGTGTTGATCAGCATCGCGCCTGTCTTCATCAGCGCGATCCGGCGCGCGTCCATCAGCCCCGTGGTCTCCGCCGTCTTCGGGCAGTGCAGGGTGACGTAGTCGGCGTCCGGCAGCGCGGCGTCGAGGTCGCGCACCGCGATCGCGCCCATCGCGCCGATCGGCGCCTGCGCGACATGCGGGTCGTAGACGAGCGTGCGCATCTCCAGCGCGACGCAGCGCCGCGCCATGCGCGCCCCGATGCGGCCGAAGCCGACCACGAGCACGGTCCGGGCGGCGACTTCGGCGGGCAGATATGACGCGCGTTCAGCCCAGCGTCCCTCGCGGACCAGCCGGTCGAGCGTCAGATGGCGCTTGGCCAGCGCCAGCAGCGCCGAGAGCGCCGCTTCGGCGACGCTGGTGGAGTTGGCGGTGCCGGTGGTCATCAGCGGGATGCCGCGCAACGTCAGCGTGGGCACGTCCACCGCGTCGTAGCCGACCCCAAGGCGGGCGACGACGCGCAACGCGGGCGCCGCCGCGATCTCCGATTCGCGGAGAGGTGTCACCGACAGCGCGACGGCGGCGACGTCGGACAGCAGCGGGCGCAGTTCCTCGCCGGTCAGGCCGGGCGAGCAGGTGCGCACCTCGAGGTCGGCGCGTGCGCGCAGCAGGTCCGCGCCCGCCCCGTCCATCGTATCCGGGATGAGCACCACCGTCCGGTTCGTCGCCATCGGCTCAACCCTTGCGTTGCAGGCCTGCGACGTAGGTGCGGTTCCAGGCCGGCGTGATCCACACCTCGTTGATGCAGACGTGTGGTGGCAGGCAGGCGATGTAGCGGATCAGGTCGGCGCAGTCCCGCGGCTGCACCATCTTCGCGCGCTCCTCGGCGCTGACGGGTACCGGGCGCTTGTCGAGGATCGGTGTCGCGACCTCGCCGGGGCAGATCGCGGTGGAGCGGATGCCGTTGACGCATTCCTCCATGTTGATGCTGTGGCTCATCGCGACGACGGCGTGCTTGGCGGCGGTGTAGGCGGGGCCGCTGAGCGGGCTGACCATGCGTCCGGCGATCGAGGCGGTGTGGATCAGCACGCCGTCCTTTTGGGCGCGCATGAGCTTCAGGGCTGCCATCGAACAATAGAAGGCGCTGGAGAGGTTGCCGTGGATGACCTCGTCGACGCCCTCCGGCTGCAGTTCGTGCCATGCGCGCGGGCCGATGTTCAGGCCGGCGTTGTTGACGAGGATGTCGAGCCGCTTGAGGTCGGCGCCGATCCAGTCGGCGATTCGGCGCACGGCGGCGGATGACGCGAGGTCGCCTTGCTGCACGTGCGCCGTGCCGCCGTTCGCGCGGATGCGGCCGGCGACGCTCTCGAGGTTGGCGGCGCGGCGGCCGGTGAGCACGACGGTCGCCCCGTCCGCGGCCAGCGTCAGCGCGGCGGCTTCGCCGATGCCGCTGCCCGCGCCCGTCACCCACGCCACCTTGCCCTTGAGCTTTGCCACGTTCCGCTCCCGTTGTTGCGCGCTACCAGCCTGTGGGGGAGGCGGTTTGCGGTCAATCCCAGGGCCGTACACGAAAACGGCCGGCCCAAGGGCCGGCCGTTTCGTTCGTTGTCGTCGTCAGAGTGTCGCGGTTAGTGCGCCGCCAGGAAGCCGAAGAAAGCCGGCGTGTGGGCCGCGAGCGCCACCGTGGTGGTGCCGAAGCCGACTGGCGCGCTGTTGGCGGTCTGCACGGGCGCCTCGTTGCCGTTGAAGGGCAGGAGCGAGGCGGTGCCCTGCGAGATGACGGCGGGCTGGCCGGCGAACACGGGCTCGGCCTCGTTGCCGACGTTGCTCGCGAGCGGCGCGGCGGTGACGACCGTCGTGGCCGGCCCGGTCGCGGGCACCGGCTGAAGCAGAGCGAACTGCGGGCCATCGCCCGAGTCGGCAAGAGCAGCGGTGCTGCCGACAATGATCGCAAGAGCAGCCGCAGCAGAAAGAATGGTCTTCATCGTCCTTACTCCATCGCTTGGTCTCGCATCATTGCGAGGCTCTGGTGTCTGGACGGGGATCTTTGGTGTTTTATTCAGGTCCTCGTCTGGGCAGCGATATGCGTCCGACGAGCCGCCACAACATCGCCGTGATAGCGGTACCAGGCATGCGCTGGTCTCATGTTGAAACTGGTCAGCTTTTGCAGGGGAAGCGCTCCTGGAAGAACGCCAGCAACCCGCGCGCGGCGGGCATTGAGCGGTGTTCTTCGGAGGCGCGCGCCCAGGTGGTGAAGTCACGCATCGTCGAGATGCGCGAGGGCGGGTTCGGCGGCAGGCAGACCGCGTTCTTGTCCTTGTCGATGGTGATCGACATCAGGCCCTGCGCGTAGCCGAGGCAGAAATTCAGAGCAGCGGTGCGTTCAGTGCCACCGGGGCCGCCGGAACACACATCCGCGAGGTCGCCCGCCGTGCGTGTGACGAACCCACCCTCGGCGGCCGAAGCGGCGGTACAGGAGAGAGCAAGCAGGGCGGCGGCGAGGATCGTCTTCATCGGGGTTGCTCCGGCGTGGCTGCGGCGGCGGGTGTTTAGGTCAGGCGGCCTGCGCGCGCCAGCGTTGCCAACCGGCGCGGCGCAGCTCGCAGGCGGGGCAGGCGCCGCAGCCGTAGCCCCAGTCGTGCCGGTGCGTGCGGTCGCCGAGGTAGCAGCTGTGCGTGGCCTCCACGATGAGCGACACGAGTGCGTCGCCGCCGAGCGACTGCGCCAGCGTCCAGGTGGCGGCCTTGTCGCGCCACATCAGCGGCGTTTCCAGCACGAAGCGGCGCTGCATGCCGAGGTTGAGCGCGAGCTGCATCGCCTTGGTCGTGTCGTCGCGGCAGTCGGGGTAGCCGGAGTAGTCGGTCTCGCACATGCCGGCGACGATGCGCCGCAGGCCGCGCCGCCAGGCGATGGCGGCGGCGTAGGTGAGGAACAGCAGGTTGCGGCCGGGGACGAAGGTGTTCGGCAACCCCTCCGCCGTCATCGCGAACGCCATGTCGGAGGTGAGCGAGGTGCGGGTCACGCCTGCGAGGCTCTGGCCCATGTCGACGATGTGGTCGGAGCCGAGCCGGTCGCCCCAGCCGTGCATTGTCGCGAGTGCGTCGCGCAACGGGCCGCGGCAGTCGAGCTCGATCGCGTGGCGCTGGCCGTAGGCGAAGCCGACGGTCTCGACCGGGTCGTAGCGGTCGAGCGCCCAGGCGAGGCAGGTGGTGGAATCCTGGCCGCCGGAGAACAGCACCAGCGCGCCGTCGGTGGACGGGTCGGCACTGCTCACACGCGCGCGTCCGAGCTCTCCGAGAGTTCCAGCCGCCGTTCGATGCGGTCGATCCGGCGCTCGATGCCGTCGATCCTGACCGACAGATGCGCGACGGTCGCTTGCAACTCGCCGACATCGCGCTTGACGCCGCCCACGGCGATCTCGAGGGCGCCGACCCGGGTCGTCAGCTCGTCGACTTTCTGCTCCAGCCGATCGAACCGGCTGTCCATGCGGGCGAACTGTACTCGCAGGAAGTCCAGAACCTGTCCGTCGTCGCTCATCCGTGCTCCTTCGCGCGCCAGGCCAGCCGTGCTTGCCGGAGGCTGGCCCGCAGGAGTTGGCGATCATAGCCTAAAAGCCGAGGCACCCCGGGGCTATCTGGAGGCATATGGACCTGGACTTCACGGAAGACGACATCCGCCGCTACTCGCGCCACATCCTGCTGGCGGAGGTCGGCGGCACCGGACAGGCACGGCTGCGCGCGGCGCGCGTGCTGGTGGTCGGCGCGGGCGGGCTGGGCAGCCCGCTGGCGCTGTATCTGGCGGCGGCGGGGATCGGCACGCTGGGGATCTGCGACGGCGACACGGTGGAGCTGTCGAACCTGCAGCGGCAGATCGCGCACTCGATGGACAGTCTCGGCCACCGCAAGGCGGAGAGCGCGGCGGCGGCGGCGCGCGCGATCAATCCCGGCGTGGACGTGCGCGTCCATCCGGTGGCGCTGACGGCCGAGAACGCGCTGGCGCTGATCGGCGAGTACGACATCGTCTGCGACGGCACCGACAATTTCGCGACCCGCTTCCTGGTCGCCGACGCCTGCGCGCTGGCGCGGCGGACGCTGGTCTCGGCGGCGGTGCTGCGGTTCGAGGGCCAGCTGTCGACGTTCAAGCCGCACGCGGGCGGGCCTTGCTACCGGTGCCTGTATCCGGCGCCGCCGCCCGACGGGCTGGTGCCGACCTGCAGCGAGGCCGGCGTGCTGGGCGCGGTGACGGGCGTGATGGGCACGCTGCAGGCGACCGAAGTGCTGAAGGAGGTGCTCGGCATCGGCGAGGGGCTGTCCGGCCGGCTGCTGATCTGGGACGCGCTGGCCGCGCGGTTCCGCACCATCCGCCTGCCGCGCGACCCAGCGTGTCCGATGTGCAGCGAGCATCCGACGATCACCGATCTGTCGGCGCACACGCAGCCGAGCCGTGTCTGTGCCGCCTGAGCGGGCGCTCGGGATCCTGCTGATCAGCGGCACGCACACGCGCGCGCATTACGCCTTCGTGCTTGCGGCCGGGGCTGCGGCGATCGGGCGGCGGGTGACGGTGTTCGCGACGAACGCAGGCTGCCGCGCGCTGTGCGGCGACTGGTCGGGCCTGCAGGGCGCAGCGGACGACGACACGGTCCGTGCGCGCGGCGTTGCCGGGTTCGCGACCCTGCGCGATGCCGCGATCGAGCTGGGTGTGAGGCTGATCGCCTGCGATGCGGGGCTGAGGGTGGCCGGCATCGCGTCGGACGCGCTGCTGCCGGTCGTCGAGGTTGCCGGCGTGGCGACGTTCCTGGATGCGGCGGGTGATGGACAGATGATTTCGCTCTGACGTGCTTGACCCGAATCGCTCCGAACGGGCAATCAGCGGTCATGTGGAGGGCGATCCTGCTGGCCGTTGCGTTGACTGCGCCCGCCGCGCGCGCGGCGACGCAGGACACCACGCCGGCGCCGCCGTCACACGCCGCCACGGCACACCCCGCCACGACACAACCCACCACGACTCACGCCGACACGCACGCGCACACCGCGAAGCACGAGCACAAGCCGGCGCACCCGACCGCAAGCGCCGCACATCCGGCGCACACGGCCGCGAAACCGGCCGTGCCGCTGCCCGCGGCTGCCGCCCCTGCGCCCGCGCCCGTCGCAGCCGCGCCTGCGAAGCCGCCGCAGGATCCGAACAAGGGCACCGTCACCGGCCTGCCGATCCCGCGCTTCGTCTCGCTGCGCACCGACGACGTGAACCTGCGCAGTGGACCGGGCACCCGTTACCCGATCGAATGGGTCTACAAGCGGCGCGACCTGCCGGTGGAGGTCGAGCGCGAGTTCGAGGTCTGGCGCCTCGTGCGCGACCCCGAGGGCGTGAAAGGCTGGGTGCACCAGGCGACGCTGACGGGGCGACGCAGCTTCTTCGTCACCGGCGGCGAGCAGGTGATGCGCGAGTCCGCCTCGGACACCGCCGCCCCGGTGGCTAAGGTCGAGGCCGGGGTGGTCGGGCGCATCCGCGAATGCCCGGCCTCGTCCGGCTGGTGCCAGGTGCAGGTCGGCGACGTGCGCGGGTGGCTCAAACGCGAGGCTTTCTGGGGCACGCTTCCGGACGAGGCGGTCGGCGGCTAGTGTCCCGAATCCGAAGTTCGTCGAACTTTGGAATCGGGACACCAGCAAAACAAAGTCTTGGTGGCCGGCTTATCCCAGAAGTTCGCTTGCGACCTTCTGGGGCAGGACACTAGGCTCCGCCCATGGACCTGTCACGCGACCTCGACGTGCCCCGTGCCCATCACGACCTCGGCGGCGTCTCGCGCTACGCCTGCCGGCCGATCGACACCGGCAAGCATGAGCTGACGGCGTTCGACAAGCAGGTCGACGCGATCGTGAGCACGCTGCGCGCCAAGGGCCTGATGACCGTCGACGAGCTGCGGCGCGGGATCGAGGCGCTGCCCGAGGCCGAGTATCACAGCCTGTCGTATTACGAGCGCTGGCTGCGCTCGATCGTCGCCACGCTGGTGCGCAAGGGCGTGATTACGCTGGATGAACTTCAGGCGGTGATGAAATGATCTTCGGGCCGGGCGAGCCTGTCCGCGTCGTCGACGACTGGCCGGAGACGCGCGGGCCGGCGCATATCCGCACGCCGCACTACGTGCGCGGCCGCAGCGGCCGGGTGGTGCGCGTGCTCGGCTGGTTCCCCAACCCGTCGGACATCGCCTTCGGTCGCCATGCACCGATCCGCACGCTGTACCACGTGGCGTTCCCGCAGCGTCCGATCTGGAATGAGGGACGCGAGGGCGACGAGATCCTGATCGAGATCTTCGAGCACTGGCTGGAGCCGGAGGCGGGCTGACCGGCGCGCCGCAGCAGGAGGACGCATGGCAGCGAACGCGACGATTTCGGAGGCGAGCGAGCGGCTGCTGGATGCCCTGCGCGCGGTGCTGAGCGACAGGCAGCTGGTCTCCGCCGACGAGATCGAGGAGCGCATCCGCGTCGCGGATACCGCGTCGCCGGCGCAGGGCGCGCGGATGGTGGCGCGGGCGTGGACCGATCCCGAGTTTCGGGACCTGCTGCTGCGTGACGGAACGCGGGCGGCGGAGGCGATGGGCATCACCATGCGCGGCATGCCGCCCCTGGGTGTGCTGGCGAACACGCCCGACACGCATCACCTGATCGTCTGCACGCTGTGCAGCTGCTATCCGAAGGCGGTGCTCGGCTATCCGCCGTTCTGGTACAAGTCGGCCAGCTACCGCGCGCGCGCGGTGCGCGACCCGCGCGGCACGATCGCCGAGTGGGGCACGGTGCTGCCGGAGCATATGCGCATCCGCGTGGTGGACAGCACGGCGGACTACCGCTGGATGGTGCTGCCGATGCGTCCGGCCGGTACGGACGGCTGGGATCAGGAAAGGCTGGCGGGACTCGTGCGCGAGGGCGACATGATCGGCGTCACGGTTCCTCGTGCGGAGTAGGCGATGCTGATCCTGAAACCGAATTGCGAGTGCTGCGGCCGCGACCTTCCGCCGGAATCGGAGGACGCGATGATCTGCACCTTCGAGTGCACGTTCTGCCGCGACTGCGTGGCCACGCGGCTGAGCGGGGTGTGCCCGAACTGCAGCGGCAACCTGGTGGCGCGGCCGGTACGGCCGGCGGCGATGCTGGCGCGCTATCCCGCGTCGGCCGAGCGGGTGTTCAAGCCGGAAGGGTGTGCGAAGGCTGCGTGAGATTTCGTGAGCGGACTGCGGACCATGGATACCGATGTTCCTGACGTTCTCAACCGTCATCCGGTTCCTCGTCATCGACTGACGCTGGACGATTATCATCGCCTGGGTCTGGCCGGCATTCTGGGCGAGGACGATCGCGTCGAGCTGCTCGATGGGCAACTGGTGGACATGTCACCTATCAGTCCGCGGCATGCGCTTGCAGTCGATGCGCTGACCGAGTTGCTGGTCCGCGCAGTTGGCGCACGAGCCGCCGTGCGCGTGCAGAATCCGATAGAGCTGGACGCAAGGACGGAACCGCAGCCGGATATCGCCTTGGTCAGGCGGCCCTGGCGTGGTTACCCGACCGCGCACCCGCAGCCGGCCGACATCTTCCTGCTGATCGAGGCTGCCGATACGAGCCTGGAGCTCGATCGCGGGGCCAAGCTTGAGCTGTACGCGAGGGCGGGAATCAGCGAGTTCTGCATTGTCGATCTGACAACGGACGGCGTGCTTGTGCACCGACGGCCACGAGACGAAGGTTACGAGCAAGTGACGAGGATCGGGCCTTCCGGTGTTCTGGAAGTCGAAGCTCTGCCCGGCGTGACAATTCCAGCCGATTCACTGTTCGCGTAGGCGGGATCAGCTCGCCGCCGACCGGTCCCATTGCGGCGCGAACGCCGGATTGACGCACCGCTGGTCCTTCGGAAGCTTCGCGATGGCGGCGCGGTCGGAGCCGTCCAGCACGATGCGCAGCGCCTCGAGGTTGGCGCGCTGGCCGTCCGCCCGCGACGATTTCGGGATCGCCGCCACGCCGTCCTGATCGAGCAGCCAGCGCAGCGCCACCTGCGCGGCGGTGGCGGCGTGCTTGCGGGCGATCTCGGTCAGCACCGGATGCTCGGCGAGCCGGCCCTGCGCGAGGGGGCAGTAGGCGGTGAGCGAGATGCCGTGCGCGCGCACCACGTCGAGGATCGCGGTCTGGTCCAGCCCGACGTGATACTCGACCTGGTCGGTGGCGATCGGCGCGCCGGTGGCGAGGGCGGCGCGCAGCATCGCGGACGGGAAGTTCGCGACGCCGATCGCCTTCGCGAGGCCGGCGTCGCGGAAGCTGACCAGCGTGTCGATCGCCTGGCCGAGGTTCATGTCCGGCGCCGGCCAGTGGATCAGGTAGAGATCGACGTAATCGAGGCCGAGCAGTCGCAGGCTGTCGTCCATCGCGCGGCGCATCGCGTCGGGCGCGAGGTTTGTCCACCAGACCTTGGTGGTCACGTGCAGCGTGCTGCGCGGCACGCCGGAGCGCGCGATGGCGCGGCCGACCGCATCCTCGTTGGCATACATCTGCGCGGTGTCGATGTGGCGGTAGCCCATCGCGAGCGCCGCCGTCACCGCGCGCTCGCACGCCTCGCCCTGCATGCGGAACGTGCCGAGGCCGAGCTTGGGCATCGACATGCCTTGCGACGTGATCATGTCCATGTATCGGCGCTCCTTGCGTACGTCATCGCGAGGCGCGTAGCGCCGTGGCGATCCAGGACCGCGCGGCAGGCGCTTGTCACGCGGCGCTGGATCGCCACGCTTCGCTCGCGATGACGGAGTGAACGGGTTTCGGCCTTCAGACTTAGGTTTAGCTCTTCTTCGACAGATCGATGACCGCGGCAAAACCGTCCTCGGTGCCGAACGCGAGATGCGAGCCGTCGGCGTTCCAGCCCAGCGCCGAGACGCTGCCGCGTCCCGGTGCGGCGACCGGCAACACCCGCGACGTGCCGATGTCGGCCAGCACCACCAGACCGTCGGAGAAGCCGGCCGCGACCATCTCCTGCTGCGGATGGCAGGCGAGCATCGTGCACAGCACGCCCTCGTCGCCGCCGGCGAGTTCCGTCGGCGCCTTGCCCATCGGGCCGCCGCCGAAGAACGGCCACACCACCACGCTCTCCGCGCCGCTGGTCGCGAGCCACTTGCCGTTGCGCGTGAAGCCCATCGCACGCGTCTTCGCCGGATAGCCGCTCATGCGCATGTGCTGGCTGTCCGACAGGCGCCAGCCGTGCAACGCGTTCTCCTGCATCGCGGTGACGACGCAGTCGCCGTCCGGGCTGACGACGATGCCGATGTGGCTGCCCTTCCACTCCATCACCCGCGGCGTGTCGGTCTTGGCGCCGACGAACCAGAGGCTCGAACCGTTGTAGTGCGACGCGCAGACGCGCTTGCCCTTGGCGTCGAACACCACGCCCGTCACGGTCGAGGGATGCGCGAGTTCCTTCAGCTTCTCGCCCGAGGCATCGAACAGATGCACCGCCTTGCCGACCGCTGCGGCGATCAGCGGCTTGCCGCCGGCGGCGGTGATCGCGACGTGCTCGACCCATTTCGAGCCGAACGAGGCGACGTTGGTCAGCGTGCCGTCCGCGGCGATGCGCTGCAGCTTGCCGTCGTCCCCGCCGCTGACGAAGAACGGGCCGCCGGCGAGCGACAGCGCGGCCCCGTCATGCGCCTCGATGGTGCGCCACTCCTGCCGGTCGGCGAGATCGATCAGCCGCAGCGTGCCGTCGCCGAACGCGAACGCGGCCGCCGAGCCGGCAAACGCGACGCCGCCGACATAGGCTTCGAGGTTGCGCCATACGCCGCGCTCTTGCAGCAGCGCGTCGGCGGCCGCGAGGCCGGTTTCGGTTGCGCTCACGCTCCTGCCGTTGGGATCAACTTGCGACGCACGCTTCGAAGCCGCGGCGCAGCAGCGGACGGTTCAGGTTGCGGCCGATGAACACCAGGCGAGAGACGCGCGGCTCGCCCTCGCGCCACGGGCCGATGAAGTCGCCGTCGGCGATCATGTGCACCGCCTGGAAGGCGAAGCGGCGATCGTCGTTCTTGTAGGCGAGGATGCCCTTCGTGCGCAGCAGGTCCTGGCCCTGCATCGCCAGCAGGCCGGATATCCAGGCGTTGAACTTCTCCGGGTCGATCGGCTGCTCAAGCTCGAAGCTGACGCTGCGCACATCGTCGTTGTGCTCGTGGCTGTCGTCCGCGAGGAAGTCGGGCCGCTCCGCCAGGATGCGGTTGAGGTCGAAGGCGCCCTGGTCGAGCACCTCGCCGATCGGAAGACTCGCTCGCGTCGTGCGGTGGATCTTGGCGAAGCGGTTGATCGCGCGGATGCGGCTCTCGACCTCTTCCAGCTCTTCCGGCGTCACCAGGTCGGTCTTGTTGAGCACGATCACGTCGGCGAACGCGATCTGATCGGCCGCCTCGTGGCTGTCTTCCAGCCGCTGCGGCAGGTGCTTGGCGTCGACCACGGTGACGATCGCGTCGAGGCGCGTCTTGGCGCGCACGTCCTCGTCGACGAAGAAGGTCTGGGCGACCGGCGCGGGGTTCGCGAGGCCCGTCGTCTCGATGATGATGCCGTCGAACGTGCCGCGGCGCTTCATCAGCCCGCCGACGATGCGGATCAGATCGCCGCGCACCGTGCAGCAGATGCAGCCGTTGTTCATCTCGAAGACTTCCTCGTCGGTGTCCAAGACGAGGTCGTTGTCGATGCCCAGCTCGCCGAACTCGTTGACCACGACGGCATATTTGCGGCCGTGGTTCTCGCTGAGGATGCGGTTGAGCAGGGTGGTCTTGCCGGCGCCGAGGTAGCCGGTCAGCACGGTCACGGGAACCTGTCCCGCCGGGGCCGGCGCGGTCTGCGGTGTGTCTGCCATCATGGGATCCGGGTCTGTCGGGCCGTCATATAGGCGGGCTGGCGAGGCGGGACCACCGCTCGGCGATGTCGGACCTGATGTCGGCCAGGCGCAGGCGGGCCTCGGCGGCGTCGAAGGCGCGCGCGCGGTGCTGCCCGGCCGCACCCAGCGCGGCGCGGCGCACCGGGTCCTCGGCGAGCAGCACGAAGGCTTCGGCCAGCGCCTCGGGATCGTCGGGATCGGCATAGACCGCGGTGTCGTCGGCGACCTCGCGCAACGCGCCGCGCCCGCTGGTGACCAGGGCGGCGCCGCAGGCCATCGCCTCCAGCGCGGTCAGGCCGAACGGCTCCTCCCACCGGCTCGGCACGGCGACGATCGCCGCGCGCGACATCGCGTCCAGCACCGCGTCGTGCGGGCGATAGCCGGCAAGCGTGACGCCCGCCGCCGCCGCGGCGGGGCGCAGCGCCTGGACGAACGGGGTCTCGGGACTGTCGGCGCGCATGCGGTCGGCGCCGATGATCTCGGCGCGCCAGCCGGGCAGGCGCGGCAGGGCGCGGGCGCAGGCGGCGACGAAGGCGTCCGCCCCCTTGTCCGCGACGACCCGGCCCACGAACAGGATGACCTTGTCGCGCGCGGCGCCGTTCGGGGGCGGGACCTCGTGCAGGTCGAGGCAGTTGGGCAGCACGTGGACGATCCGCTCGGCCGCCTCCGAGACGCCTTGCAGAAGCTGGTGGCGGAGCCATTCCGACGCGACGATGGCGCCGGCCATGCGGGCGAGCAGCTGGCCGCGCGCCGCCGGCGGGGCGATCCGGTGCATGCCCTGCGGGTCGTTCTGCAGGCACATGACGACCGGCACCCCGGTCAGCCGTACCGCGAGTGCGAGGGCGATGTCGGGGCGATTGTAGACCTCGACCAATTCGGGCTTGTTGCGCCGCAACAGGCGCAGGACGCCCGCGGCGTAGCGCGCGTTGGCGCTCAGGCCGAGCAGGCTGGGCGGGGCTGGGACGAACGCGGCGTCGTCGAAGATCGGGCCGGCCTGCCGACCGCCGACCACCAGCGTGTCCTCATCGGCGAGGCGACGGGTCAGCAGCCCGATTGCGCCGGCACGGCCGGGGCCGAAGCCTTCCCGAGGCGGCAGGACGACGGCGACACGCATCCCGGGGTTGTAATCACACCCCCCTCATTGGAGGAAGCCCCGCACCCTTCGGCGGATGGGTGACGCGGGCGGCGGAGCGCGGTTATGCGGGTGTTGCCGGGTTTTCGTATTTGTCGAGCAGCCACGACGCCGGTTCGGCGGCGGCGAGGCGGTACCAGTCGTCCACCAGCGGATGCGCGCGCACCGCGCCGCAATAGGCGCGGGTCGTGTCTGCCAGGTCCGGTTCGTAGGTCAGGAAACGCGCGACCACGGGTGCGAACATCGCGTCGGCCGCGCCGAAGCCGTTGCCGAACAGGTACGGGCCATCCGTGCCGTGGGAGGCGCGGGTTTCTCGCCAGATGGTCTGGATACGCGCGATGTCCGCCAATGCTCCCGGCGTGCGTCCCATGCCGGGAAAGCTGCGGCCGAGGTTCATCGGCATCGCCATGCGCAGCTCGCGGAACCCGGCGTGCATCTCGGCGGCGATCGCCCAGGCGTGCGCCCGCGCGACGCGGTCGGCGGGGAACAGCGCGGGCTCGAATTCGGCGCAATACGCGCAGATGGCGAGCGACTCCCACACGCGGGCACCGCGATGCTCTAGGTACGGAACGAGGCCGGCCGGGGTGGCCGCCTGCACGTCCGGCGTGGCGCCGCCGCGCAGCGGGATGACGACCTCCTCGACGTCGAGCCGCGCGAGCCGCACCGCCAGCCAGCCGCGCAGCGACCAGGACGAGTAGCGCCGCGTTCCGATGACGATCTTACCGTCAGTCATCGCCGTTCTCCCGCCGGGATCGGGTCAGCATGGCACAGGCGTCGCTTGCTGCGCCCCCTGCCGGGGCCGATGCTGCCATGAGACACGGGACGCCGGGGGCGAGCATGAGCGACAGCGTGGTCCTGCCCAACGACCTCAACGCCTTCTGGATGCCGTTCACGGCCAACCGCGCCTTCAAGGCGGCGCCCCGGATGCTCGTCCGCGCCGAGGGCGTGCACTACTACACGCCCGAGGGGCGTCCGGTGATCGACGGGACGTCGGGGCTTTGGTGCGTCAGTGCCGGGCACGGGCGGCGCGAGATCACCGAGGCGATCCAGCGGCAGGCCGGCCTGATGGACTACGCGCCCAACTACCAGATCGGCCATCCGATCGCCTTCCAGGCCGCCACCAAGCTGGCGGAGATGCTGCCGGCCCGCTTCGACCGCGTCTTCTTCACCAACTCGGGCTCGGAGAGCGCGGATACCGCGCTGAAGATCGCGCTCGCCTACCATCGTGCCCGCGGCGACGGGCAGCGGATGTGGCTGATCGGACGCGAGCGCAGCTACCACGGCGTCAACTTCGGCGGCATGTCGGTCGGCGGCATCGGGGCGAACCGCAAGCAGTTCGGCGCCCTGCTGCCGTATGTGGACCACCTGCCGCACACGCACGACCTGCAGCAGAACGCCTTCAGCCGCGGCCTGCCGCAATGGGGCGCGCACCTCGCCGACGCGCTGGAGAGCCTCGTCGCGCTGCACGGCGCGGAGACGATCGGCCGCGGTGATCGTCGAGCCGGTGGCCGGCTCGGCGGGCGTTCTGGTGCCGCCGCAGGGCTACCTGCAACGTCTGCGGCAGATCTGCGACCGGTGCGGCATCCTGCTGATCTTCGACGAGGTGATTACCGGCTTCGGCCGTATCGGCACGCCGTTCGGCTGCGAGCGGCTCGGCGTGCTGCCCGACCTGATCGCGATGGCGAAGGCGCTGACCAACGCGACGGTGCCGATGGGGGCGGTCGCGACGACCGACGAGGTCTACAACGCCATCGTCGACGGCGCGCCGGGCGGGATCGAGCTGTTCCACGGCTATACATATTCCGGCCACCCGCTGGCGGCGGCGGCGGCGATCGCGACCATCGACGTGCACCGTGCCGAGAACCTCGCGGGTCGCGCGGCGGCGATGGAGGAGTATTTCGGCAACGCCGTGCACGCGCTGCGCGACCTGCCGAACGTGATTGACATCCGCAATATCGGCATGATGGCCGCCATCGAACTCGCGCCGCGCGAGGGCAAGCCGAGCGACCGTGCGATGCGCATCTTCCAGCGCTGCTTCGATGCGGGCGTGCTGATCCGCACCACCGCCGACACGATCGCGCTGTCGCCGCCGCTCATCATCGAGCGTCCGCAGGTGGACCGGATTTTCGAGGTGCTCGACGGGGCGATCCGGGCCGAGGCGGCGTAGCGCCGCCGGTCGGGCCGGCGGCGGTTACGCCGGGGTGGCGAGCGTATTCGCCCGATGCTCGAACGCCTCGACGATCCGGCTGAACATCGTCTCCAGCGGGCCGGAGGCGAGGCTGCCGACGAGCGCACTGCGAAATTCGTAGACGGCGGTCAACGCGATCTCGGTGCCCGCCGGGGCGGCCGGCAGGAACCGCCACAACACCTGCAGCAGTTTCAGCGGACCGTCGGTCGAGGTGACGCCGATGCGGCGTGTCGGGCGATCGGCGACGGTGCGGTTGGTGTAGCTGAACCCCAGCGGCGGCTTGCCGACCGTCATGCGCGAGACGACCTCGATGCGGCCGGGTGCGACATCGCGGCGCGACAGCACCTGCTCGGCCGTGCAACCCGGCACGAACAGGGGATAGCGCTCGATATCCATCACCAGATCGAACAGCGCCGCCCAGTCATGGCCGATCTGCCGCCGGATCGTCAGAGGGGTCGCTTGTCGCATTCCCGCACCAATCGGATGCCGCGTGGCGTTGACATTGAGATGCATCAACGTGGCACAACGGCGGCCGCCACTAGCAGCCTGTCGGAGTTAGCAGTTTTGCGGATGAATATGTCGCCAACGGCCACCGGCGGATTCTCTTGTTGTGCAGAACCGCGAAGTATCGA
>Ga0209040_10001564_pt1 | contig 18131 bp, 9 predicted proteins | sample BogFormECP12_OM3_FD_188240 | JGI IMG/M metagenome (GOLD analysis project Ga0209040, IMG submission 188240) | Bog forest soil microbial communities from Calvert Island, British Columbia, Canada - ECP12_OM3 (SPAdes) (version 2) | ecosystem: Environmental > Aquatic > Freshwater > Wetlands > Bog ...
TGGCGTCAGCAGGGCCTCATACTCTTGCCGTTTCGACAGGGGAGCCAGCAATTCGTAGATGGTGACGGGATGAGTCTTGCCTTTCACCCGGATCTTGTCCACCTCACGGGCCAGGAATTGGTGCGAAACCTGGGCATAGGTGTATTCGCTGATGATGACCCTGACCCGGTACTCCTTGCTCATTCCTTCCAGACGGGAGGCAAGGTTCACGTTATCTCCCATGACGGTCCAGGCCAGACGCTTGTCGGACCCGATGTTGCCGACGTTGACGGGGCCGGTATTGAGGCCGATGCCATTGGCGATTTCGGGACGTCCACCTGCAGTCCAGGCGCGGTTCAACTCCGCGAGGCGCTCGACCATCTCCAGAGCACAGCAACAGGCGCGGTAGGCGTGGTCTTTTTGCGGGTAGGGCGACCCCCAAAACGCCATGATGGCATCGCCAATGTATTTGTCGAGGGTCCCAAGATGCTTGTACAAGATGTCGGTCATCGCGCTGAAGTATTCATTCAGCAAGCGCACAAGCTCATCCGGATCCATGCCCTCAGACAACGTGGTGAAGCCGCGGATGTCGCTAAACATTACCGTGAGTTCGCTGACCTCGCCTCCGGGCCGGATATACTTTTCCGGATCTTTCTCAATCAGGGAGATGACGCCGGGCGAAAGATATTGCGAGAAGCTCTTGCGAATCCTTCGCTTCTCCCGTTCCTCGGACATAACACGGAAACTGGTTGCGGACAGATAAGAAAGGACCAGCGTCAGCGCGGGAACAACGAAGCTGAACCATTTGCCCCAATAGGCAAAACTGAAGTAGACGAACCACATGAATACGCCCAGCACGATGATGGCAGTGGCGGTGGCGGTTAGAGGGCGGGTACGGCCGAACCAGAAGCCAAGCACAGCACCGAAGAGGACAATGAAGCCGATATCAACCAATTCTTCGCGAAATCCCCGCACCAGGAAGGTACGGTGGGGCTCGTTGCTGTGCAGCAGGTTATCGAGGATATTGGCATGTACCTCGACACCCATGTAGCCGGAACTCTGCTTCTGGAAAGGTGTATTCCGCAGGTCGCCAATTCCCAGAGCGGTGCTGCCGACCAGCACAATTTTGTCGCGAAAGGTATCAGGGGGAAGCTGCCCGAACAGCACGTCGGCCATGGAGTAGTGCGGATAGGAGTGAAATGGGCCGACGTAGTTGATCAGGGCTGTCCCGTTTTCCCAGGGGTGCAGTTCGTGCGACCCAAACTGGATGCGCTCCAGTCCTTCGGCTGACATGTAGGCTGCGATCTGCTGATCTGGAATGCCTTCGTACTGTCGTAAGATCTGCAGGTCAAGGGAGGGAAAGAAGTCCTGGTCCTGATAGCGAATCATGAACAGCGCCCGGCGCAGGATGCCGTCAGCGTCAGGATCAATATTGAAAAAACCGTACGAGGCCGCCGCTTCCGCTAATTGCGAGTAGTTGGGCTCAACTCCCTGGTCAACCGGGCCTCCGCCCTGGATCCAGGCTTTGCCAAGATCGAAGTCCTGCCGGCCGGACGTGGCCTTCAACACTTGCGGAAAAGCTTTGGCCCACACGACGTTGAAGTACGCCTCGGCCAGCTTGGGATCAGAGTATCTGGCACGGTCAGCGTCCAGGAAGAGATGGCCGAGGACCACGTTACCTGTACTCTTCAGAGCGTCGGCGAACTGGGCGTCGACATCCGCTTGCTTCTCGATCACAGCGATCTTTTTCTGCAGCTTCTTGTCTGCCTTGGGTCCGAGCTGCTTCCACAGGAGGCGCAACGCTTCCAGCGACTCGCTGCTGGCGGGCGTCGGGAAAGTCATGTCGAAGCCGACCACACGGGCGCCGTCCTCCTTCAGCTTGCGCACGAGAAGAGCATAAAAGCGGCGGGGCAGAGGATAAGACCCGATCGCCCCCAGCGTCTTCTCGTCAAGGCCGACGATTACGATTCGCGGGTCGGGTGCCCGATCGCCGCGTATGGCGAAGCGAAGGTCCAATGAGCGCTGCTCAATGTCTTGCAGGAAGACGAAACCAGCGCGCTGGTTTGCGCCGATACCGGAGAAGGCGAATAGAGCCAGACCGATGGCGGTCGAAGCAAGAGCCAGGGTGCCGTGCGCGTGCCGCGAAAGATATGCCCCCACACCTTTCAAGAAGCGCATAGCCGCGCTCTACTTGCACCCGCAGGGTTTCTGACTTGAATTGATCTGCGTCAAGGCGACGGTCAATCCTGCGGTGACAGCCATGGCGGTGAACACGATTATCTTTGCTCGGTGGGAGGACAATGCCGCTGGGTTCCTTCGCAGATCGGACACATCAGTGTCACGGATCGTGGTCTGCAGCACCACAGGAGGAGCAGTGGTGGCCTGGAGTGCGCCTGTCAGATCTTTTGCTCCAACTACTACCATTTGGCCGGCGGTCACCGTTACTCCCGCGATCACACCTGTGCTTGCGTTATTGTCGTTGGTAACATTGGCTGCGGCGGTGGGAGTAACTACCAATTGCCCTTGGTAGCAGATAACAGTCGTCTGATTGTTATCGTAGGCAACGTAGAAATCTGTTCCGATCACACCGATGACCGCGTTTGGGGTCTTGACTTCGTACTTCCCGCCGGGTTGCGTGATCTTTACGACCTGGTTTCGAAGTTTGCCATAATTCATCTCAATCACGGTTTGCTGGGATTTGGCGTCGTGCTGCACGACCTTGAGCTCGCTATTCGAGCCAAGGCTCAAGATCGAGCCATCCGTGAGTCCTGCTCGCAGGCGTCCTTTGGCATTGGTTTTCAGCAGGTCATTCCACTGCAGCGTATCTTTCACCGCGAGGAGTTGTGCATTGCGCGAAGCATCGGGGACCAGGGCCTTTACCTCACCCGCTGGCTGGTCACCGGCTGGGGTGCCCAATGCCGGCGTCGCCATAAGAAGCAACGACAGCACAACGGAAAGCAGTGACCTGAGCATTGCCGCTCTCCAAACAAGTTTGCAGTTTCTGGGGAGGCCCTTGCTGCATTGTCTCTCAATTGGCGATCAAGTCAAGAGATTCTAACGAATATATCTGGGCCTTCATGTGGCGGCAGGATTGCTCGACACCTGCTGATGTATACGTCGTAGGAAGAATTGCTTGACATTGGCCCGAATAAAGTCATAATGGCGGCTCGTAAATCCATGACGCTGTCAGTCAGATCAGTTACTTTCTGCTGCCTGACGGTGGGTAACCGGCTAACATTGCGGATGATTTGCGAAGCCGTGCTTCATCTCGAGCGGCCACCAAGCGCAAGCACAGAGGCGGTTCTCTTTGCAATTGAAATTTTGGGGAGTCCGTGGGTCCATACCGACCCCTCTACCGACCCACCTTGGCTTTGGGGGTAACACCACTTGTCTCGAGGTGCGCTCCTCCGAAGGCGTCATCATTATTGACGCAGGCACTGGGGCTCGCGAATTGGGCAGGTGTCTGCAGGCTGAGTTCGGCAACCCGAGTCTTGAGTTGCACTTCCTGATGACCCATTTTCACTGGGACCACATTCAAGGCTTGCCTTACTTTGCTCCGCTGTACTCGCCAGGAACTGACATTACGTTTCATTCCAGCCGTCCTCCGAAGCAGCTGAGAAAGATTCTGGAAGGGCAGATGTCAGATCCGTATTACCCGCTTGCCCTCGATTATCCGGCCTCGCAAGAAACCTTCGTGGACATTGGGCGGGACCCGTTTCGTCACTTTGGAGTTACCGCACATCCCTTTCCTCTCAATCATCCCCAAGGGGCGACTGGATACCGGATCGAGTCGGGAGGCGCGGTCATTACCCACGCCAGCGATCTGGAGCACGGGCACGACAAGCTCGACAAGACTCTGCGCGAGTATGCACAGAATGCCGATATCTTGATTTACGACGCGCAGTACACACCCGAAGAATATGTCTCCCAAAAGGGATGGGGCCATAGCACCTGGCTGGAGGCTACGAACGTTGCCCGCGACTGCAACGTTGGCAGGCTTATTCTGTTCCACCACGACCCCCGCCATGACGATGAGTGTATGGGAACCATCTTGCGCGAGGCTCGCACGCGCTTCGAGAACACCGACATCGCCCGGGAAGGATGGGAGATCGCGTTGTAGCTTTCGCGGCAGCACGCGAGTGCGTTGTCTGAAGGCCCCGGCTGAAGGCCAGAATTTTCCACGTTTTTTTGTTTTGCTTTCGGTGTGTTGGTGAGATGATCATTTGCGCATTTCCCCAACGACTGATGCAGACGACGCGAACCCGCCGGCAGGTAGGGCATTCGGCTGAGATCGGCTGCATGCAGCTGCCACTTTGATCGGCTTGGGAATTGTCAAACGGGGCCTGCGCCACACCCGTACAGGAGTCTGGGCGCTGAGGGCGACTCGTGGTCCGAAGCAATTTCTGCCAGGCGCGCGCTTTGCGTTGGCCAAGTCTGCTTGCCATTCTTGTGTTTGCGCTCTGCTGCTTGTGTGTTGGACAAGAAGCACAGCGCATCCCCCGGCAGCGACCTCGGGGTGCGGCACTGTTGGGTACGGTTAACGACCAATACGGAAATGCTGTATTCGGCGCCACGGTGACCGCAACCAACCTCGCAAACAATCAGCGGTTCAGTGCGACGTCCAACGGCGAAGGGATATTCCGCTTGATGGATCTCCCCGCTGGCGAGTACCAGGTCTTGATTGAGGCGGAAGGAGCAAAGTCCACGCCACAATCGTTGACGCTGGTCGCTGGACAGTTGCAGGCCGTGAGCGTCCGCGTGGAAATGGCAGACAACCCCTACCGCAATCTCAATACGCCAAGCGGATTGCCCGGCGCTGCCCGTAGTCCAGCGGTTCCGGAGCCCTTCTCGTCAGGCGTGTATCCAGGTTTGCGCAACCCTCGCCCCGACGAGGTCCCGATGCTTTCCCCGGAGATAGTGCCAACGGACGAGCAGAATTTTGCGCTCGAGCCCTATCGCTGGACCGTGGAAATGCCCGCCTGGCAGCGGTACAAGGACCGGGGCGATTACCCTTACGTCAAGGGACACTGGTACGACCCCTTTAATCGCAACCGATGGAAAGGCGACTACCCGGTCTTTGGTCAGAATTGGTTCTTCAAGTTTACGGGCACGAGTCTTACCGGTTTTGACCTGCGGCGCCTGCCCGTCCCCAGCGGCCTTGGCTCGGAGCGGCCGGACAGCGCGCCATTCTTCGGTCACGACGAAGAGTCGTTTGTCGGGCAGACCTTCCTTTTTTCTTTCGATCTGTTTCGCGGCGATACTTCCTTCAAGCCGATCGATTTCCAGGTCCACTTCACGCCCGCGGTCAACTTGAATTTTCTCCAGACGCAGGAGCGCGGTCTGGTTAACGTCAACGTCGAGGCGGGCACGAACCGCTTCGACACCCACGTCGGCCTGCAGGAGGGGTTCTTCGAGCTGAAGCTCCACGATCTCAGCCCGAATTTTGACTTCGTGTCCATCCGCGCTGGAATTCAGCAGTTCAGCAGCGACTTCCGAGGCTTCATCTTTGTCGATGAGCAACCCGGAGTCCGGGTCTTTGGCAACCTGCGCTCCAATCGCATCAACTACAACCTGGCGTACTTCTACATGCTGGAGAAGGACACCAACAGCGGTTTGAATACCTTCCAGCCTCGCGAGCAGCAGGTGGAAGTGGCCAACATTTATGTTCAGGATTTCCTGACCAAGGGATACACAACGGAATTCAGCTTTCTCGCCAACCAGGACAACCCGTCCATCCACTTCGACACCAACGGCTTTTTGGTGCGTCCGGCTCCGATCGGAAGCGTGGTCATCGCCAATGGAGTTCCAGAACCGCACGAGATTCGCGCCTACTATCTAGGTTGGACAGGCAACGGCCACATCAAGCGTCTCAACATAAGTAACGCCTTCTACCAGGCGCTGGGGACCGACAGTTTCAATACGATTGCGGACCGTCCCGTCAACATCAATGCCCAGTTCGGCGCGCTGGAGCTTTCGGTCGACAAAGACTGGCTGCGCTTTCGCGGCGCCGTTATCTACTCATCCGGCGACAGCTCTACCCGCTTTGGCCCGTCCCGCACGGGCACGGCGACTGGCTTCGACTCCATCGTCGACAACCAGCACTTCGCGGGGACGTCTTTCAGCTTCTTCGACCGCGAAGGAATTCCACTCAGCAGTACGGGCGTCGCCCTGGTTACACCGTTCAGCTTCATTCCCGACCTGCGCTCCAGCAAAGAGGAAGGGCAGGCGAATTTCGTCAATCCCGGGCTCCGCCTCTACAACGTGGGCGTCGACGCGGACCTGACTCCGAAGTTGCGGGGCTTCGTGAATGCCAGCTACTTGCAGTTCGACCATACCCAGCCCCTGCAGTTGGTGTTGTTTCAGCCCTCCATTCACCGCGCGATCGGGTGGGATTTCGGCGTGGGCGTCAACTATCGCCCGCCTCTATCGGAAAATATTGTGCTGACGACCGGTATTTCCGCGCTCGTTCCGGGCGCGGGCTATGTTGACGTCTATAACGCTCGGACGCTGTTGTCAGGCTTTGCTGGATTGCGCTTCCAGTTCTAGGCCGATCATTTGCCGTGGAAGGAAAGGATGCGAGTGCGATTTTTTGTAATCAAGCTGGCGGCAACCATGGCCGGCCTTGCGCTGGTTGTCGCAATGTGGGGGCGCATGGTTCGTCCTGCCAGCGCCCAACAGGCGCCGGCGGCGCAATCTGATGGCTCACAGGGTAAAGCAGACCAGCGGACCCAGCTTCTTTTAATGGAAAGCCAGGAAGAAGCGGACAAGAAATCTGCCGGCTGCAAGAGCTGCCACACCAAGTCCGATAGCGCCACCATGCATTCGTCCTCTGCCGTCCGCCTGGGTTGCACCGACTGTCACGGCGGCAATGAGACAGTTTTTGCGCCCCCGCAAGCCTCGCCGCAGTCGCCCGAATATATCGCAGCCAAGAACCACGCACATCCTCAACCCCACGTGCTCAGCAACAACCCCGACGGAGCGCTGCCGGTTCGCGCCTACACCGCGTGGCTCCGGGAAGATCCGACTTACATACGCTTTGTGAATCCCGGCGATCTTCGCATCGCCTCCAGGACCTGCGGCCGCTCCGGATGCCATTTCTCCGAGCTGCAAAAAGTGCGCACCGGAATGATGTCGCATGGCGCCATGCTGTGGGGCGCGGCTTTGTATAACAATGGCGCCTTTCCCCTGAAGAACCCTCACTTCGGAGAAAGCTACTCCGAGAACGGAGAGCCGCAACGCCTGGTGAGCATACCTAGTCCAAGTCCAGAAGAAACCGCCAGGAAAGGAGTTCTTCCCTATCTGCAGCCATTGGAGCGTTGGGAGATTTCGCAACCGGGCAATGTGTTACGCGTGTTCGAGCGCGGGGGAACCGAAAAGGCCGAAATTGGAAACCCCGAGTTGGACGAAGATCCCGGGAAACCCGACGTTAAGCTGAGTGACCGCGGCTTCGGAACTAAACTGCGTACTGACCCGGTCTTTCTCGGACTTCAAAAAACACGCTTGCTCGATCCTCTTTTGTACTTACCTGGCACCAATGACCAACCCGGCGATTATCGCAACAGCGGTTGTAGTGCCTGTCATGTGGTTTTTGCCAATGACCGATCGCCCGCGCACTCCGGACCTTACGCGCAATACGGCCATTCCGGATTCAGCGCGACCGTTGATCCGACCGTACCGAAAGATCAGTCAGGGCACCCCATCAAGCACCAGTTCACTCGCGGAATACCCTCGAGCCAATGCATGGTCTGCCACATGCATCCGGGCACGAACATGGTCACAACCTACTTCGGCTATACCTGGTGGGACAACGAAGTGGATGGCGAGAGGATGTACCCAACGACGCAGCACAATCCCACTCCTCAAGAGCAGCAGAACGTAGCAGTTCGCAATCCCGAAGGAGCCACACCGAGGGGCCTGTGGGCCAGCGTGCCATTTCTGGCGAACACCGGCAGCCCGGATTTTCTTAGCACGCTGAAGTCAACTCAGTTCGCCGATTTTCATGGTCATGGCTGGAATTACCGCGCGGTGTACAAGCGCAATCGTGAAGGCGAAATGCTGGACAAAGATGGATTGCCCATTTCTCCGGACGATCCCGACAAATTCAAGAAAGCGGTGCACCTGCAGGACATTCATCTGGAAAAAGGCATGCATTGCATCGATTGTCACTTCGCCCAGGACAATCACGGGAATGGACGCCTTTACGGAGAGACGCGCAACGCCGTCGAGGTTGACTGCGTCGATTGCCACGGCAGCATTCAAGCGCACACGAACCTGACTACCTCCGGACCCGCGGCGCCCGCGGGCGGTACGAACCTTCAGTTGCTCCGCACCCCGTGGGGAGACCGGCGCTTTTATTGGAACGAAGGGCGGCTGTTTCAGCGCTCCATGCTGGAGCAGGACAAGCAGTGGGAAATAAAACAGGTGCTGGACAGCATCACGCCGGGCAATCCCAACTACAACGAAAAGGCACGTTTCGCCAAGACGGTGCGCAATGACGGCAAGACCTGGGGAACGACTGCTGATGACCACGTCGATCCCCTGGCTCACAGCAATAAGCGCATGACCTGTTACAGCTGCCACTCGGCATGGATTCCCACCTGCTTTGGCTGCCATCTGGAAATGGCGGCCAACCGCAAGATGCCCATGCTGCACAACGAGGGCATCACCACGCGCAACTGGACCTCCTACAGCTTTCAGATTTTACGCGACGACATTTACATGCTGGGGATTGATGGCACCGTCACCGGGCATCGAGTGGCGCCCGTGCGATCAGCGTGCGCGGTGCTGGTCAGCTCGCAGAACTCAGACCGCGACTGGATTTATTACCAGCAGCAAACCGTCTCTGCAGAAGGCTTCAGCGGACAGGCGTTCAGCCCATTTGTACCGCACACGGTCCGTACCAAAGAGACCCGCACTTGCACCGATTGCCACGTCTCCACTAAAGAAGACAACAATGCCTGGCTGGCGCATGTGCTCATCCAGGGCACCGGCTTCATGAATTTCATGGGCCGTTACATTTACGTCGCCAATGGAAAAGAGGGCTACCACGCGGTCGTGGTTGCCGAGCACACGGAGCCGCCCGCCATCCTGGGCAGCGACTTCCAGAAGGTGGCCTATCCCTCCAATTACGAACAGCACCTCAAGAACAACACCGAACTGAAAGAGGCGTATCATCACGACGGAACTGTGCTCGACCTGCAGGCGCGTGGAGAGTACCTGTACGCCGCGATGGGAGAGGGTGGCGTGCGCGTCTTCGACATTGCAAATCTTGACGACAAGGACTTCTCCGAAAGAATGACCACGGCTCCGGTTTCGCCACTGGGCCAGCGCTTCTACCTCAAGACGAAGTATGCCCAGTCGGTAGCTTCTCCCACCACACTCGGAGTCGATCCTCTACGCACCCACCTCAAGGAGAATGAGGAACAGTCCATCCATCTGTTCTATGGATTCCTTTATGTCGCCGATAAATATGAAGGCCTGGTCATTGTCGGCAATCCCGATCTGAAGGCCAAGAGTCCAGGTGTTGGCACGCTTCTGGACGGCAACCCGACCAATAACTTCCTGAAACGCGCGCTAGCGTTTAATCCTGACGGGGCCTTGAACGGGGCTCGCCGCATTGGGTTCGTCGGCACCTACGCCTACATCCTTTGCGATCGAGGCCTGGTGGTGGTTGACCTGGACAATCCGCTCCAGCCCAAGATCGTCTCCCAACTCGGCGCCCCGTATCTGCTTGAACCTCGCGCCATCGGCGTTCAATTCAGGTATGCGTTCGTGGTCGACAGCGCTGGCCTGAAGGTCTTGGATGTCACCGACCCCTCACATCCAGTGCCAGTGCAGGATGCCAGGATCCCTTTGCCTGACGCGCGCAACATTTACGTCGCTCGCACCTACGCTTACATCGCTGCCGGTAAGGACGGGATTGCGATCGTCAACGTGGAAGCGCCGGAACGGCCTCAGCTCGAGCAGATGTTCAATGCCGGCGGCAAGCTGAACGATACCAATGACGTCAAGATCGGCATGGTCAGCTCCAGTCAGTTCGCGTTTGTTGCCGATGGCCATAATGGACTGCAGGTTGTTCAACTGTTTTCGCCGCAAACCACTCCCTATTTCTACGGCTTCGCTCCCAAGCCGGTGCCGAAACTGATCGCCAGCTATCGAACCAAGGAACCGGCACTGGCCATTTCTCGCGGCATCGATCGCGACCGTGCCGTCGATGAAACCGGTAATCAGCTCGCCGTCTTCGGTCGCCGGGGATCCCGTCCCTTCAACTACGCGGAAATGAAAAGACTGTACATGCGCAATGGGCAGCTTTTCACCGTGACCAATGACCCGCCGGGCCCGGCCATGGAACCGCTCAAGCAGGAAAGTGCGGCGGAGCTGCCGAGGCCTGAAAGCAAGCCAGACATCGCGGCGGGCCAGCAGAATAATTCCCGTTAGAAACTGATCAAGGTATAGCTGTTCCTAGAATTGGACGGCCCGCGACCGTCGCAACTGACAACTGCTGTTAACTATCCTATAACCCCTATCCACTAACCAACGCCTTTCCCATTTCGGGATGACATATTATCCAGTTGATAACCTCCCCCCTCCCCCCTTGTTTGTTTAGAATCATCGGATTACGAACTTTTCCCCGGCAAATAATTGAGCGCCATAGGTTTACAAGCAACTGCTTTATTTGCGTCACTTACGAGCCAATATTGCAGTTGATTCCGAAGGTTCCGCTAAGGGAGAGGCGGGGATGTGGTAAATCAACTAACAAACACAGACCGGTCTCTTACCCACTATTCACTGCCCACTATCCACTGTTTTTCAAAGAGCTTTCCAAGGCCCGCACACTGGGCGCGGCCTGCGAAGACACAAAAACGCCGTCCTCGCAATTTCGTGATACCGCACCGCGTCATTCACGCGCAAGTGCGCAGGTCACCTTTGGTTGTGATGGGACAAAAGCAACCGAAAAACGGTCACCCAAGCACACGAAGCTAGGGCTGGCACCTTCAGCGTCGCATTCTGATTATGGGACTCTACTTCTTCGAGGTCAGGGTGTTCAGGTCAAATTTGCCCTTGACCGGCTGTTCCTTGCGCCAATCGTGGTAGCTGTGACACTCATAGCAACGCCCTTCGGCGGCGTTGCTCATGGCTCCTCCGTCCTTGTGGCAGCGGCGGCAAGTGTCGATCCCCGGCAGGTTCACTTGCGAAGTCTCCTTGCTCTCGGAGATGCGGGAGTGGCAGGACTCGCAGGTCATCATGCGATGGGCCTGGTGGTCGAATTCGGCGTTCGGAAGCCAGCGCGCCGGAATCACAGCCTTCACGGAGGTTGGAATCGTTTCCGGCTCGCCAGTCGTCTGTTCGTGGCAAACCTTGCAGTCCTTCTTCCAGAGCAGCCGTTCCGCCATCTCGATGCGGTGCGCAACCCAGTTTTCCGGCGTCGTGGGTTGCGCGGGCAGCGTGAGGTAGTCACGCGTGGGACGCAGGAAATTGCGGGTCGCTTCAATCTGGTCGTTGTAACCAGTAGTAATTGGTTTATGAATGAGATCGGGATGTTCCTCCACCAATTGCTTGATCTGTCCCTCAACAAAGGAGCGGGTCTTCCCGGTGTCTCCGTGCGGAGCGGGCTCGGCGATAAGCGGATCGAACTGAAGGGTGTGGCAAGCAGCGCACTGGTTGACGTACCTCATGGGCTCCATGTACGGTCCCGCGCCGGTTTCTGTAAACCGCTTCTTCTGCTGTTGCGTTTCCGCCGCAGGCACCACCACCGGCTGCTGGCTGGCGGGTTGCGTCACCGCAACCGAGTACGGCCACGGCTGGTTGACCCCAACCGGCCGGTGACAGTCGCTGCATCGCATCTGGACCGTTCCGTTCGGCCCGCGCAGCGTGGGTTGCAGATGAGCGTGATGGTTCAGGTTGACCGTACCTGGGTCAAATTGGCGGCGCACGGGAAGGAATTCCGGATGGTGATGCTGGAAGCTGGAGACATGCGGGTCGTACTTAAGCTCGCCTTGCTTAACGTGCAGATTGTCGTGACACTGGCTGCAGGCGGCATCGGTCGTGTCCGCCATCCTGAACTTTCCTTTGTGCTCCAGGTGGCACGAACTGCACGCAGGAGTGAAGGTCTGCTGCGAATTGTGCAGGGGCGCGTTATGGCAGGCCAGACATGCCTTGTCGTCGACCGTCGCGCTGAAGCTCGCGCCGCGCACGTGGCACAGATTGCAGTTCTGGCCGAAAACAGCATGCGCCGAAGACACCGGGCCGCTGCTATAGACCACACGGTTGCCCGACACCTTTTCGCCGAGCAGCCAGCCCGCGGCCAGCAGAGGGACCGCGATGGAGAGCCAGAACCGCCAGCGGCGGAATCCCCGCAGCTTGGTGAAGTACTGCATGTCGATGCGCTTGGCGAGCTTCTTGGCGGTTCGGACTCGTGGCACGGGTCAGTACCTCAGCGCGATGACTGCGTGAATGGCTCCCAACAGCAACAAGGCGTAAGAGGCCGGTATGTGCACCAGTAGCCAGCCATGCAAGATGCGATGCAATGTGCGCTGGCGATCCAATTCGCGTTTTTCCTCGCAGATATTTTCCAGGTCGTCCAAGCGAGGCCAAAGGTCTTCAGGACACAAAATCTTAAATTGCCCGAACATCGCGGAAGTCCGCTGCTTGTCCGCCAGCACGCGACCGCGCCCGCCGTCTTGAAGAAGATAGGGCCTCATCTCGCCGTCAAGGAAACCGCGAATCGTCCCCGCGAAACGCTCATCGGCGTGGAGCGCGGAAGCGAAAGTCAGACCGCCCATGGTTCCGGCAGCCGCCGCTTCGGCGCGCTGGGTTTGACTGGCAAACTTCAGATCGCCTTGCAGAGCGGAGCAGAGTTCGGCGCCGATGGTGGTTGCTTCCTCGTCCAGCTGCTTGCACACGGAATCGATCTGCTCATACACCGTTTCCATGGGCACTCGGGCCGTGATTACGCGAGGAATGAACTCCTGCAGTAGGGCACCCACGATACCGCTGGCCACCACAACAATGAACAGCACCATCAGCGTACGAGTCAGCGGAGCAGCGCCCAGGCTGAAACCGGAATGAAACAGGATGAAGGGGAAACTCAGCAACCCCAGCCAAAGATGGCCGCGCATCCACGTGGTCGCGCGGCCCACGCGCCACACCGGAACTTTCTTCCGTGCACCCAGCAGCCCCGCGAATAACATCATCGCGGAACCGATGCTTCCATAGACGATTCCAGTTGCGCTGCCGCCCTGCGGTCCCCGCACCGACACTGTGTAGGGAACATAGAACGCTGTACCCAACACAAGCGCCACAGCGGTGGCGATGATCCAAGGCCGATGTGTGGAATCGATGAGCACGTTATGCGCCCTTCTTCAAGGTGATGGTTTCGCGCGCCGAGAGATCGGCGAAGAATTCACGCGGATTGACGCGGTGCGCAGCGTCGTGCGGACAAGCATAGACGCAGCTCGGCTCGTCGTAATCGAGGCAGAGATTGCAGGCGGTTGCCTTGTTCTGCACCTTCGCGATCTTGCGCCCGGGCTGCGAGAGATCTTCAACCTGCACCTGGAACGGATGCATATTGATGTTCCCGTAAGGGCAGTTGCTGGCGCACAATCCGCATCCAATGCACCAGTCCTCGATGACTATCTCTAAACTGTTCTTGCGGCGGATGGACCCTACCGGGCATCCGACCATGCACAGCGGGTCTTTGCACTGCCGGCAAGAAGTTGCGACCAGGTATTTATCCAGGCGCAAGCCATCGCGGATAAGCCGGCCGACGCCATCGTGCGCGTCCGCGCAAGCCCGCACACATTGATCGCATCGCGTGCAGCGTTCCAGATCTAGCACCAGCAGGCTTTGCGCATCCATCAGCCCCTGCGCCAGAAAGGCGTCAATCGGGGCGCTCCGGATCGTAGCCAGACGCGCGCGATTCTCTTCAAGGCGCTGGTGCGCGAGATCCAGCAGCCCCCGCTTAACGTCCGGGAACCGCTCAATCATGAGGTGGAAATCTTCGGCCGCGATGCGGACCGCCTCGACATGGTCCAGGGCGGTGCAAGTCGCGGTGTAAACACCGTCGCCCAACAACGACATCTCCCCCAGGGCCCCGGACCGGCCGATGTATCCCAGAACCAGGTCACCACCCGGATGGTGTTGTGACACTTTGACGAACCCAATGCGCACCAAAAAGAAGCTGTCTGACAGTTCACCCTCGCGGCAGAGGGCTTGTCCGGGCGTATAACGACGCAGTTCAACCCGCTCCCGCAGGTAATTAATGAAGTCTGGAGTAAGTGAGGCGAAGAAGGAGATGCTACGCAGGTGGTCTTCCAGCGCACGCTTGCGGTAGTTGAGGTCCAGTTTTTCGCGAAATGTCTTGTTGCGTTGCAGGATGTCGAGCACATTCCGCAACATCTCCAGCAAAGTGCAATCGGTTTTCGCGCGCACCGTCGCCGAGCGGGGATAGAAGCTCATGCACGTCATTTCGCCAAACAAGTCCCCCGCCACCAACTCGGCGATGGGACTGTCATAGGGCAAATCGACTGGGGCATCAATCGGTATGAAGGCGCGTTCGCCTCTCGCTTCTCGAGTTTGCGAGCGGCCGCTGAGGCTCGACTTCAGTCTCTTGAAGAAGCCGCCCTGCTCTGCTTTCGTGGAGACATGCGCAATCGGGCTCGCGAGGAAAACCTCGCAGGTACCATCCAGAATGTAAAACGCGGTGGAACCGTAATCGCCTTCGCGGCAGATGATCTCACCGGCCTTGAAATGACGCTTGCTGACCGAGTTGCTGTTCAGGCTGAGGAAGGTCCCTGACACGTTCTGAAACATGTCGATCTGTTTCAGTTCCGCCACCGGGACTGGATTACCCTGGACCTCACCTTGGATCACCTTCTTGTTCACCAGCGCGCCGGTCGGGCAGGAAACCATGCACTCGCCGCAACTGACGCATGTTGAGTCACCCATCGGAAGGTTTTCGTCGAAGGCGATACCTGCCTGATACCCCTTTCCTCGCCGGGCAAGCACGAAATTGTGCCGAATCTCACTGCAGCCTCGCATGCAGCGCTCGCAGAGGATGCATGCATCGTGATCGACGGAAATCGAGGGCGACGATTCATCCTGTCCACGGGGCGTCGGCAGGCCGGGATAGCGGGAGGCAGCGAGGCCCTCATGACCGGCCAGGCGCTCGAGTTCACAGTCATGCGTGGCCTTTTGCCGTTCACAGGGGGTTGGATGGTCGGCCATCAGCAACTCCAGAAGGGTGCGCCGGACCCCGGCCACGTCTTCGGTGGAGGTCTTCACCACCATCCCAGGCTCAACCTGCCGAACGCATGACGCAGGATAGACACGCTGGCCGACATCCACAACACATAAACGGCAGACGCCTACGGGTGTCTCATTCTGTTGATGGCAGAGCGTAGGAATAACGATTCCGGACAGACGTGCGGCATCGAAGATGGTCGTACCCGCGGGCACCACGACCTCCCGCTGATCGATGGTCAGCGTGACGTCGGGAACCTCTCTTGGCGACCCAGCCATTACGTCACCGCCACAGTCTGAAAGCAGACGCCCGCGGAGCATCGCTTTCGATTCAAGTGGTCCTCGACAATCTCCGGGAAGTGGCGCATGACGGAAGTGATCGGGGCGTGCACAATCTGTCCCAAGCCGCATATCGATGTCAGCCGCATGGCTTGGAACAACTCTTCGCACAACTCGCGATCGCCCGGCTTGGCTTCGCCGGATGTCCAGCCGCTCAGGATACTCACCAGCTTTTGCGAGCCGACACGGCACGGAACGCACTTGCCGCAGGACTCATTGCGGAAAAATCGGACCGAATTCAACGCCATGTCGAGCATGCAACGATTGTCGGCGCACACTACAATCGCTCCAGAACCGACCATGGATCCGGCATCCGCGACAACCTTGAAGTCCAGGGGTAGGTTTAGCATGCTGGCGGGCAAATACCCCGAGGAAGGTCCGGAAGGCGCAAATCCCAGCAGCTTTCTGCCATCGGCTACACCTCCCGCATGTTGGAAGATGAGGTCGCGATACGAGATGCCCATCGGCACTTCAAATACGCCGGGACGCACCACGTCGCCGCTGATGCCGACAAACTTCAGCCCTACGGAACCGTTGATGCCCTGCGACTTGTACCAGTCAGCGCCGCGCGCGAGAATGGCGGCAGCAAAGGTAAAGGTCTCCACGTTGTTGATTACCGTGGGCTTGTTCCACAAACCATTGGTGCCGGGGAATGGGGGCTTGTTGCGCGGCTCGGCACGCTTGCCCTCCAGAGCCTCCAGTAGCGCGCTTTCCTCGCCGCAAATGTAACCACCGGGACTCACATAGATCTCAAGGTCGAAGGTACGGCCGCTTCCCAGGATGTTGTCTCCCAGGAAACCCTCGCGATAGCAGCGGTCGAGCTCTTCCTGCAACACTTCTTTGGGCTCTTCGTACTCATGTCTGATGTACAGGTAGCCCCGGTTTGCGCCCGTGACCAGCCCGGCCAGGATCATGCCTTCGATCACGAGGTGCGGCAGCTGTTGCATGATGAAGCGATCTTTGATGGTGCCGGGTTCACTCTCGTCGGCATTGCAGACGATGTATTTCTGCTCGCCCGGAGCATTTCTCACAATCTCCCATTTCATCCCGGTGGGGAAGCCGGCGCCCCCAAGGCCCTTAAGACCACTGGCCTTCAGCGCAGCAATGGATCCCAGGTAGTCACCTGTTCCCAATAGCCAGCGCACTGCCTTGTATTCACCAGCGCCGGCGTAAGGATCGGTGGCCAGTTGCTGTTTGGTGTGTTGCTCGGTTGACGCAGACCTAACCTGTGCAGAGCCGCCGCCGCGGAGCAAATCAAGCACCTGCTCAGTCGCCAGGCCGGCATAAATGCGGTCATTGACGCAAAATGCTGGAGCGCTATCGCAACGTCCGAGGCAGGAGACGCCACGGATAGTAAATTCATCCGAGCTCTTGTTGCGGAAGGCCGCTCCGATAGCGGACTCCAGTTGCTCCGCGCCTCGAAGATGGCAGGTCATATCGGAGCAGACTCGCACGTCAAGTTTTGGAGGGGCCGTCAACCGGAAATGGGGATAGAAGCTAACTACCGCGTGGATCTGGCTTACCGGTATATTCAGACGCCGCGACATCCGGTGCAACTGTTCGACCGGGAGATACCCGAACTCCCGCTGGATGGCTCTTAGCTCGTCAAACACCGTGATCTCCTCGTGCGGGCTTTCCTGCCAAGGCGAACTCTGGGGAACCTCTCACGTTTTTCCAGGCTGCAGATGAATGTCGCGGGATTTTATCGCAAGTAATATCGGCTGTCGAGAACCAAATACGAAACTTATACTACTTGGCTTTCTCCGTCCGCTTGCGCTAGACTTACCCACCATCAAGGACGCTTGTCCTAACTGCCTGGGGTTCTGACCCAGTCAGAACAAAGTGTTTAAAACCAGACCGCAAGGGGGCTGTATGCTGCATTGGCTGTGGATGGCGATTGTCGGGCTGATCATCGGGGCGGTTGCCAAGCTCATCATGCCGGGGAAGGATCCCGGTGGGATCATCATAACCATGCTGCTTGGGATTGTGGGCTCGTTCCTGGGAGGGTGGATTAGCGGCCTGATTGGCTGGTCCTCACAAGGCGGGTTCGGCTGGTTTGTAATGGCGGTGATCGGCTCGATCATCCTGCTGGCGCTCTATCGGGTATTCAAACGAAGTACCGCGTAGCCGGATTCCAAGCGCGAAACCCCGTAGGATTGTTAAATTAGATAGCTGCCGGGCCTGTAAGCCGAATTCTGTCCCCGCCCCTTCCCGTCCGCGGTTGCAAAATGCATTCGCGGAGAAGAAGGGGCGGGGGACGGTCATTCCTCTGGGCCGCACATTACTGTGCCGCTCTAGCGACCTACCCGGAAGTTGTGACGCGCCGAGCCAGCACGCGCGCCCGCCGAGTTACCACAATTCGCGCAAAAGCGGCGCGAATCGGGAACCCCGCGGACGCTCCTCCCCTATTTGGTCTTGCTCCGTGTGGGGTTTTCCCTGCCACCGCCATCGCTGGCGGAGCGGTGCGCTCTTACCGCACCTTTTCACCCTTACCCCGCATGACCACCCCACCAAGCGCAACATCGGCGCTTGTTGGGGACCCCGGTAACGCAGGGCGGTATGTTTTCTGTGGC
>Ga0209040_10001565_pt1 | contig 18131 bp, 16 predicted proteins | sample BogFormECP12_OM3_FD_188240 | JGI IMG/M metagenome (GOLD analysis project Ga0209040, IMG submission 188240) | Bog forest soil microbial communities from Calvert Island, British Columbia, Canada - ECP12_OM3 (SPAdes) (version 2) | ecosystem: Environmental > Aquatic > Freshwater > Wetlands > Bog ...
TTACACTGGACACTCCAAATTCTGCTGCTATAGTTCCCTAGCGTAACCCAGGCGGATTTAGAGGTCTCGAGGAGGATCTAACACAAGATTTCAGGAGAGAGGCTCATGGTCAAAAGGGCAACTAGCAGCGTTGCACTCGCTCTTGCAACGCTGGCGCTGGCGGCTACGGCAACCCCGTCCCAAGCGCAATTGACTGAGGGTCAGATCGACGCGCTAGTTCAATCAACCTATGCCGACGTCGATGTCATCTTGTTGACGGCGCTGTCGGGCGGAACAATCGGCGGAACAACGCGATATCTTTATGCCTCGGCGATCGATGACTTCCCGTTGTGGGAGGGAATAATGACGGGCTCGACCAGCGGCGTCCCGTTTACATTGTACCACGGCGGTTTCGAGCAGTTAATGATTTGGTTCACGACTGGAACCTTAGGCGGCCAATCGGTCACGGGCGGCGGGACCTTTTCGATCGCCTATCCGACGCCAACGATCTTCTCCCTTGCTCTCACCGATACGCTGAGCGTGACCGGCTCCACCGCCAGCGCTGCCTTCACAATCCCTGGCTCTGATCTGGGTTCGGACTTCGCGATGCTCGGAAGCACGGCAGATCCCGAGGACATCATCGGATCTGTCACTCTGAACGGCTCTCCAACGGCGCAGCAGTTCAGCCTGAGCTTCAAAGATCTAGATGACGGCGTACTGTTTGATGACGTCTCCTACGACGGCAGACCCTGGTCGCAATCTTTCGGCGTTTACGGACCGCAGGTCATGGAAACGATCTCGGTGTCGGTTCCCGAGACCTCGACTTGGACGATGATGCTCGCCGGGTTCGCCGGACTGGGCTTCGCGATGTCCCGCCGCGCCGCCTCAACCCGCAGAGCACTCCCCGTCCGGCATCCGGTCGGTGGGCCCGAGCGCGGTCAGGACCTTCGCCTCGCCGCAGCGGATGACGGCCAGCTTGGCGAGGCGCTGAACAGCCCAAATGAAGCCACTAGACAGCCCAAATTTTGCTGGTATAGTACCGCAGCGTAACCTAGGCGGAATCAGGGCGAGGGCAACGTCATGGCTGATGATATCGTTGATATTGCATTCACCAACGTGCAACTTTTGGACCCGGTGACAGGCAACATTGCAACCATCACGGGAACCATAGCGGTTGATTACACAACCAACTCGGTAAGCGGCCCGCTTACCGCCACTGTCACCCATCTCGGCATCCCGATCCACACCTACGATTTCTCGGCGAATTATCTGTTTATTTCAACGCTTGCTCCCACTTACTTTGCAGGCAACACTGTAGGCCTCAACACCGTCCTGTTCTCCTACGTCACACAAACGCCCTCGAGTCTGCTCACTGTCACAGCGACTCTCGGGGGAGAGGCTTTCGCGAACGTCCTCTTCAACAGCGTCACGTCGACAGTGGTTTGCTTCGCGGCGGGAACGCTCATCCGGACGCCTCGGGGCGACGTCCCGGTCGAGACCCTGCAGATGGGCGATCGCGTCGTGACAAACTCCGGCGAATCGCGGCCGATCAAGTGGGTCGGTCATCGCGAGATCGATTGCCGCCGGCATCCCAACCCGCCGCAGGTGCTTCCCGTCCGAATCGCCGCCGGCGCGTTCGGATTGAACCGGCCTTCCCGAGACCTTTTCCTTTCGCCCGAGCATTCGGTCTGCGTCGATGTCTGCGGCGAGGTGCTGATCCCGGTTGGAAACCTCGTCAATGGCGCGACCATCGTCCCGGTTGATGCCGACAAAGTCAGTTACTGGCACGTCGAACTCGACAGTCAGGACATTCTCATCGCCAACAATCTTCCAGCCGAGAGCTATCTCGAGATGGGCAATCGCGCCTTTTTCGCCGAAGCCGGCGCCACACTTGGCGACCCCGCCGGGCGCGAGCGGACCTATGCCGATTTCTGCCGCCCAGTGGCGACGGACGGACCCATCGTCGAGTTTGTTCGCGAGCGGCTCGAGATTCAGGCCCAGGCGCTCGGCTGGACTGCCTCGCGCGACGCCGATCTTCATCTCATCGTCGACGGCGGCGTTTTGCGTCCGCTCGCCGAGGGCGACACCGCCGCCTTCCTGTTCGACCCAAGCGCCCGGGACGTGCGGCTCAAGTCCAACACCATTGCGCCGGCGCTCGCCAGAGGCGACCCGCGTCCGCTTGGCGTTGCGCTGCGCTCTCTCGTGTTCGCCGGCGGCGGCGGACAAGCGCGCGCCGTGCCCATTGATGACGGGCGCCTCGGCGAAGGAGGCCATACCCTCGAATCGAATGACGAGACGAGCTGGCGCTGGACCGATGGCGAGCTCGTCCTCGATCGGAATTTCTGGGACGGCCTCGCTGGACCGGTGGCGCTCATTCTCACCTATGAGAACTCGGCCACGCGGCGCTGGATTGCGCCCGAGCTCGCGGAATCGAGGCTCTACGCGGTCGGATGACGACTTTACGGCGTCGTGCTTGATGACGCCAGGCAGTTCGACCTGGACGATGACGCTCGCCGGACTGGCTGGACCGGGCTTCGCGATGTGTTGTCGCGCCGCCTCAATCCGCAGGTCACTCCCGGTCCAGCATCCGGTTGGTCGGCCCGAGCGCGGTCAGGACCTTCACCTCGTCGCCGCGGATGACGGCCATCTTGGCGAGGCCCGTGAGGCCTGAGCCCGCGTCGAGGTTGAGGCGGAAGCGGGCGATCTGATCCGCGTGCGAGGCGGTCCGTCTGGCGTCGTTGGGCGTGTGGCCATGCACGACGAAAAGGCCGGCAAAGCCCTCGGGCCCTGGCGCGCACTCGAGAAACGGCCAGCGCACCCAGGCCCAGTGCGCGTCCTCGTCGAGCTCGGCCGGGGGCGTGTTCCACGGCGCGGCCAGGAATGCCTCAAGGTCGATATGCGGATTAACGCCCGCGTGGACGAAGAGCACCCCTTGCGACCGCCAATGCGAGCACAAGCGCGCGAGCCAGTCGCGCACGCGCCCGGGCGCGGCGACGCGGATGACTGTCAGAAGCTCCTCCGCGCCGCCCGGCGCCACTTCGAAATCCTGAAACTGGCGGACGGTCGCGGCGCCACCGTTGCGAAGCCAGTTCGCGAGCGCGTCGAGCGCGACATCCCACGGCGCGCTTACGTCGAGCGCCAGCCGCATCATCATCTCGTGATTGCCCATCAGCCCTATCGATTCCTGAGCGCCGATCTCCGAACCAGCGGCGATCGCGAGATCGATTGCGCCGAGGCTGTCTGGACCGCGGTCGACGAGGTCGCCGAGAAAGACGAGAACGCGTCGCCCGCGTCGGCGCGGCTCGCGGGCGGCCTCGTCGAGAAGGGCGCGCAGAAGATCGGCGCGGCCATGAATGTCGCCGATTGCAAAAACCTCGACGTCGGGCGCGACAGCCCGTGGCAGGATGAACGTCTGACGATCAACGACTGCGGCCATGAAGCTCCTCGTTTCGGCGGGCGCAAGCATTGCATGGCGGCAGGCGGCCGCGCTAGAATTACCCTCAATGTTTCTGACTTTCTTCGCCAATCTGCGTCAGGCGCACGTGCCAGTCACCCCGCGCGAGTATCTCGACCTGATGCGCGCGTTGGAGGGCGACCTCGCGGAGAAGTCGGTCGACGAGTTCTATCGGCTTTCTCGCGCGCTCCTGGTCAAGGACGAGCGCAATCTCGACCGGTTCGATGTCGTCTTCGCGCAGACGTTCAAGGGCGTGCTTTCGGTCTCCGCCGCGGTCGAAGCCAAGGAGCTGCCGGAGGAATGGCTGCGCCGGCTGGCTGAAAAATATCTTAGTCCCGAGGAGCGGGCGGAGATCGAAAAGCTCGGCTTCGAAAAGCTGATGGAGACTCTGCGTCAGCGTCTGGCGGAGCAGAAGGAACGCCATCAGGGCGGCTCGAAATGGATCGGGACCGGCGGGACGTCGCCCTTCGGCGCCTATGGCGACCATCCCGAGGGGGTGCGCATCGGCCAGGACAAGGGGCGGCGGGGCAGCGCCGTCAAGGTCTGGGACAAACGCGAGTTCAGGGATTTCGACGGCGACGCGGAGCTTGGACCGCGAAACATCAAGCTTGCGCTCCGGCGGCTCAGGCGCTTTGCGCGCGAGGGCGCAGCCGAGGAGCTCGACCTCGACGGCACCATCCGCTCGACCGCCGACAAGGGCTTTATCGACGTGAAGCTTCGGCCCGAGCGACGCAACGCGGTCAAGGTGCTGCTGTTTCTCGATGTCGGCGGCTCGATGGACTGGCACGTCGAGGCGGCCGAACAGCTCTTCTCCGCCGCCCAGAGCCAGTTCAAGCGGCTCGAGCATTTCTACTTCCACAATTGCCTTTACGAGACTGTCTGGAAGCATAACCGGCGTCGCGCGGATGAGCGCGTTTCGACGCGCGACCTCATCAATTCCTACGGCCGCGACTATCGCGTCGTCTTCGTCGGCGACGCCTCGATGAGCCCTTACGAAATTGTCTCTCCGGGCGGCTCAGTCGAACATCTCAACCCCGAGCCCGGCAGGATCTGGCTCGAGCGCGCGCTCATCGCCTGGCCGCGCACGGTCTGGATCAATCCGACGCCCGAGAATCACTGGGGCTATTCGCACTCGACGATGATAATCGCCGACATCTTTCAGCGCCGGATGTTTCCGCTGACCCCGGACGGCGTCGAGGCCGCCATGCGGGCGCTCGCGGCCTGAAAGCGAATCACTCCCTCACCACCAGCACCGAACATTGCGCGTGGCGCACGATCGTCTTGGCGTTCGAGCCGAGCAGATAGTCGCTCATCACCGGCCGATGGGACCCGACGACGATGAGGTCGGCGTTCCAGTCCGTCGCCTCCTGCAAGAGCTCGTGATAGATGCCGCCCGCGCGGGCCGCGGAGCTCTTTCGCTCCGCCGGCAGATCGATGCTCGCGACGAGCGCGTCGAGCGCGTCCTGCGCGCGCTTGGCCTGCTCCATGTCGAAATCAGCGGGCACGTATTCCATGAAGGTCGCCGGGACCACCGGCTGAACATTGACCAGCCTCAACGCGCCGCCGCCGAGTTTCGCCAGTTCAAGCGCCTGCTCGAGCCCCTTGGGCGCAGTCGACGTCTCAGCGAGGTCGACCGCAAGAATGATGCGCTTGTACATGGAAAGAACCCTCCCTTGCTAGAGGCTCGCGAGACCAAAACCGCGTCGACAAAGTGAAGCGGAGAGTTTCGTCTGGCAAGCCGTCTGCGTCAAAATGCGGCGGCCAGGGGCGCCCGTGTAAAGCGCGTTCCAGCGGCGCCGCGGCGCGCCGACAATAGTCATTGTTCCTTCGTCGGCGGATCGCTATAAGGCCGCAAAATTCCATCAAGGGACAGGAATCAGGCATGAACGATGTCGCCTCTGAAAGCTACAAGCCCTCGGACGCCGAACCGTTCATGAATGAGCGCCAGCGCGAGTATTTCCGGCGTAAGCTGATCGGCTGGCGGGAAGCGATTCTCGCCGAAAGCCGCGATACGCTCGCCGTCCTGCAGCTGGAAAGCGAGAATCATCCCGACATCGCCGACCGCGCGTCCTCGGAGACAGACCGTGCGATCGAGCTGCGCGCCAGGGACCGGCAGCGGAAGCTGATCTCGAAGATCGAGGCCGCGATCGCGCGGATCGAGGACGGCACCTACGGCTATTGCGTGGAGACAGGCGATCCGATCTCGCTGCGGCGGCTCGACGCGCGCCCCATCGCCACGCTTTCAGTCGAGGCGCAGGAGCGCCACGAGCGGCGCGAGAAGATCTACCGCGACGAATAGCCCGCCCGGCCACGCATTCCGTCGGCCGCAAAAGCATCGGATATGGGGATTCAGCCCTGTTTTTCACGTCCGAGCAGGCGCGCCATCTCGGCTTCGAGCGACTCGAGACCGCCGAACGGGTCCTGCGCCTTGGGCGGCGGCTTTTCGATTAACGAGGGGTCCGCGCCAGGCGGGGTCGGCTGACGGTCGACCGACGGCGGGGCTTCGGAGCCATGCGGCTTGCTAGGGCCGATTTTGGGTTCGGCCTTGACGATCATCGCTGCCGGGACGGGCGCGACCGGCGTCCCTGTCGCCTTCGCGCTGACCGCGAGCGGAACCGCTGCGGAGACGGCGCGGGCCGGCTCTTTTGGAGGAGCGGTCGCGGGCGCCTCCGGACCGGGATGCTGGCCAGAGGCGGCGTCAGGAACGGGCGCCGACGGCGCAGCGGCAGGGGACGGGACCGGCGGCGAAGCGGCGGGGGAAGGGACCGGCGGCGAAGCGGCAGGGGAAGGGACCGGCGGCGCTGAGTGAATATGTCTTCCCGGCAGAGGGCTTACGGTAGCCCTGGCGGTCGCGGCGATGGGGTTGATCGGGGGCGGCATCGCGGGTCGGGGCGGCAGCGGACGCGGCTGAGGCTGGCTCTGGATCGGGTGGGCGGCGGGTTCGTGACCTTTCGACGCGCCAGCTGGGGGCGCGGGCTGCGCAACGGGCTCAGGCGCAACCGGGGCTGCAGGCCGCGGCGCTTCCGGCGCCGGCGGCGCCGGGCTCAACGAAACATTTTGCGGCCGAATCGGCCGGACTTCACCCCTGACCGCCCTTGCAGCGGGAGCGGCCAGCGGAGGCTGGGGAGCAGACCCTTTCGCCGCCGCTGGCGCGGCGGGGATCGGGGGCGCGGGGACTTGAGCGGGGACTTGAGTCGCGGCGACCGGGGGCGCGGCAGGGAGCGGCTCCGTCGGGCGCGGCGCAGGCTTGGACTGGGCCGCCGGCCCCAGATTGTTTTCGCGGGCCGCGGCAAGCGCGCGATTGATCTGCGATTCGACCAGAACGTCGTTCGGGCCGCCGATCATGATCAGATGCTCGACGTTGTCGCGCCGCACCAGAACAAGCTGCCTCTGCCCGTCGAGGCTGAACGCGTCCACGAGACCCAGTCTCGGTTGTCTCGTCCGTCCCCCCGGGACGCGCAACCGGTGGGCGAACACGAATCGGTACAAAATCGCCAAAACCACCAGCGCGGCGAGGCCGCAGGCCACCAGGAATCCGATCTGGACCATACGGTTGTCGGAGAATGGAAGATCACTTAACCACTGCATGCCACATCCAACGTTCCACCGCGCCGACCGCGCAAACCAAATCCGCGCCCTCCGGCGCGGCGCTGGCCCCCGTCCGTCGCGAACCAACCAGAGCGCATGCGATGAAAAACTGGCCCCGCAAAACCTTTGAGCCTTGCAAGGTCGGCGCTTTGACCAGCGGCTCGAGACAAGCCGGGCCGACACTCATAACAAAACGCGATCCCGTTGAAAACTGTGGCTGTCGCCCTGTTTTGGCCTCGATCGGGCCCAGCGCCGTCGAGACTTCGAACGGCCTGCATGCTAGCAAGAGGCCCGTCGCGAACGAGTCGGCGCGCCGGGAAAGCCTGTCCTTGGGGTTTGATCCTCTAATGAAATCGACGCCGGCGCCTCCGGTGGACCGAATCGAGCGGACCATCAACCCGTTCGCCCTGACGGTTCTGATTCTCTGCCTCGCCGTCTCAATCGGGGCGCTCTGGGTCGCGCCTGGCGGGTCGAGCACGATGATCCTGTCTTGGATGCTGGTCGCGCTGGCGGCCTGTGGCGTTCTGGGGCTGCTCCTCTTTGCGTTTGGCCTACTGCAGATCCCGACTCGGGCGGCGCGCTTCGACACGACCAAGGCGATCGCCGATTCAAGCCCCGACGGTCTCCTGGTAACCGACCAGGAGGCGCGCATTCTTTACGCTAATGGGGCTTATCGCGCTCTGTCGGGCGCTCCGGCGGGCGGCGACCTGCGATCCGTGGAGCGCCTCTTCACCGGTTCGCCAGACGTTTCGGAATCCGTCTATCGGCTGTCGCAGGCGGCGAAATCAGGAGGCCGCGCAAGCGAGGAACTGCGCCTCGCGCCGCCGCCGAATGGCGAAGGGGACGTGGCCTGGTACCGTATTCGCGTGCGTCCGCTCGAGGGCGCGGCCAAGGCGGGGCTGACCGTCTGGACCGTATCGGACGAAACCCGCGAGCACGGCCGCCACGAGACGTTTTTCCAGGATCTCCAGCACGCCATCGACTATCTGGATCACGCTCCTGCCGGCTTCTTTTCGGCCGAGCCGGACGGCGCGATCGTCCATATGAACGCAACCCTCGCCGCCTGGCTCAATTGCGATCTCGCCCAGTTCGCGCCCGGCCAGCTCAAGGTCGACGACATCATCGCCGGAGACGGCGCCGCGATGCTCTCGTTGGTGTCCGGCCGGCCGGGCGAAGTGACGACCCAGCAGTTCGACATCGATCTGAAGCCGCGCCGGGGACGCATCGTTCCCGCGCGTATTTTTCATAAGATCGCCTTTTCAAGCGACGGCGCGCCGGGCCCCTCGCGATCGCTGGTCATCAACCGCGCGCCCGGCGAGATCAAGGGCGAAGAGGACCTGCGCGCTGCGGAAGTGCGGTTTGCCCGCATCTTCAATTCGACCCCGGTGGCCATCGCGTCGGTTGACGCCTCGGGCGGGCTGTTGCGTCCGAACGCCGCCTTCGTTCGGCTCGCGCCCGACGCCCTGAAGACGAATCTCGCGGCAGGGCGGCCTTCGATCTTCACCATCGTCGCCGAGCGCGATCATGCGGCGATGCGCGCCGCGATCGACGCGGCCGTTCAGGGCCGGAGCGACATTGCGCCGCTCGATGTGTCGCTCGAAGGCGCAGGCGCGGCGCGTTCGGCGCGGCTCTTCGTCTCGGCCGCCGACCCGGCCAGCGACGAAGGAGCGAACGCGATCATTTTCGCGCTCGACACGACCGAGCAGCGCACGCTGCAGGAGAACCTCGCCCAAGGGCAGAAGATGCAGGCGATCGGCCAGCTTGCGGGCGGCGTCGCGCACGACTTCAACAACGTGCTGACTGCGATCATCGGCTATTCCGACCTCCTGCTCGCCAACCACCGCCCGACCGATCCGTCCTTTCAGGACATCATGCAGATTAAGCAGAACGCCAACCGTGCGGCGGGTCTGGTGCGACAGTTGCTGGCGTTTTCGCGCCGCCAGACGCTTCGACCGCAGACGCTGCAGCTCAACGACGTCCTGTCGGAGCTCCAGATGCTTCTGCGCCGGCTTGTCGGCGAAACGATCCAGCTCGATGTCGTGCACGGGCGCGATCTCTGGCTGGTGAAGGCCGACCTCAACCAGTTCGAGCAGGTGATCGTCAACCTCGTCGTCAATGCGCGCGACGCGATGAAGGAGGGCGGCCGGATTACGCTGCGCACGCGCAACCTTCCGGCTTCCGAATGTGGCGGACTGAAGGAGATGGCGATCGTCCCGGCCGACTTTGTGCTCATTGAAGTCGAGGACACTGGACATGGCATTCCGGCCGACGTGCGCGCGAAGATTTTCGAACCCTTCTTCACCACGAAAGAAGTCGGCAAGGGCACCGGCCTCGGCCTGTCGATGGTCTACGGCATCGTCAAGCAGACGGGCGGCTATATCTTCTGCGAGAGCGAGCCCGGGGCCGGCGCCACTTTCCGCATTCTCCTGCCGCGCCTCGTGCGCGACGAAGCCGACGAGCCGGTCAAGAAGGAAGCCCCCAAACCGGCGGCCGATCTCACCGGCCGGGGCGCCATTCTCCTCGTCGAGGACGAGGAGGCGGTCAGGGCCTTCGCCGCGCGCGCCCTCTCCTCGCGCGGCTATACGGTGCTCGAGGCCGAATCCGGGGTCGACGCGCTGCGCATCGCCGAGGAGGCCGGCGGACCGATCGATCTCATCGTTTCCGACGTGATCATGCCGGAGATGGACGGGCCGACCATGCTGACGGAGCTGCGCCGCCGCGGCTTCATGGCGAAGATCGTCTTCGTCTCGGGCTATGCCGACGACGCCTTTGCGCGCGCATTGCCGGAAGAGCAGGAGTTTGTCTTTCTGCCGAAACCCTTTACGCTTAAGCAGCTCATCGAGACCGTGAAGGGTGCGATGGCTTGACCGGCCGTTTTGCCTGGCCATCGCGAGGGTTCGGTTGAGATGCGTTTTGAGGGTACGAAAACCTACGTCGCGGGCGACGAACTCAAGACCGCGGTCAATGCCGCAATCGCGCTCGAACGCCCCCTGCTCGTCAAGGGAGAGCCCGGCACCGGCAAGACCCTGCTGGCGCAGGAGATCGCCGACGCGATCGGCGCGCCGTTCATCGCCTGGCACGTCAAGTCGACCACGCGCGCGCAACAAGGCCTCTACGAGTACGACGCCGTCTCGCGGCTAAGGGACTCCCAGCTCGGCGACCCGCGCGTCTCCGACATCGCCAACTACATCCGGCGCGGCAAGCTCTGGGAGGCGTTCACCTCGCCGACCCGGCCGGTGCTGCTGATCGACGAAATCGACAAGGCGGACATCGAATTCCCCAACGATCTCCTGCTCGAACTCGATCAGATGGAGTTTCATGTCTACGAGACCGGCGAAACCGTGCGGGCGAAACTCCGCCCGATCGTCATCATCACGTCGAACAACGAGAAGGAACTGCCGGACGCATTCCTGCGCCGGTGCTTCTTCCACTACATCCGCTTTCCCGATGCCGAGACCATGCGCGCCATCGTCGAATCGCATTTTCCCTCGGTCAAGCCGAGGCTCGTCGAGGAAGCCATGCGCTCCTTCTTCACCTTGCGCGAGACACCGGGCCTGAAGAAAAAGCCGACCACGTCGGAGCTGCTCGACTGGCTGAAGCTCCTCCTCAACGAGGATGTTTCGCCGGAGACTTTGCGCGAGCGGGAGGCGAAGAAGCTGATCCCTCCCCTCCATGGGGCGCTGCTCAAGAACGAGCAGGACGTGCATCTGTTCGAGAAACTCGCCTTCTTGAGCCGCCGCGAGCGGTAGGCGGGAACGCGGGAATCTCCTCGTCCAGAGGCGCCGCGAAGCGGCCTCAAAGGACGCTCCAGAGGGGACATCAAAGCGCGCTGGAGCGTTCTTCGACGCCTCCTGCTCACGCAAGAGGCGCCTCTGGACGAGGGATTGGCGTTGCGACGGCAGTCGTCCACAGCCTCCCCCTTTCCCCACCCTTTCCCCTCGCGCCCGCTTGCGATTCGCACGGGCCTCAAGCAATCTTGACTCATGCGCCGCTTGTTTCTTGTCCGTCACGCCAAAGCCGAGCCCACAGTCGGGCGGGACGATTACGATCGCGCGCTGATGGCCCGCGGGCGCGACGATGCGCGCCGGGTCGCGAGCGTTCTTGCGGAAAAGAACATGTTGCCCGACGTTGTCATCCATTCCGGGGCGGCGCGCTCCAAGGAGACGGCCGAGATCTTCGCCGCCCTATGGCCGCGCAAGGTCGAGCTTCAGGAAGAGTTCGGACTTTATGACGCGACCCGCGACATGCTGTTTGCCCGACTGCGGGCTCTGCCCGATTCGCGCGTCCGGGTCGCTTTCGTCGGGCATAATCCCGGCCTCGGCGATCTCGCCATGTCGCTGGCGGGATACGGCGCGCATTCGGAACTGCGCCGCATGGCGGCAAAATTTCCGACCTGCGCGGTGGCGGCGCTCGATTTCCGCGTCCGGCACTGGGACGACGTCGAGCGCGAGTCCGGGCTCCTGGCGCTTTTTGTCACCCCCGCCGAACTCGAGGCCGGTACGGACTGACCCTCTGTCCAAATCTGCGTGCGCCTTGTGAAAAGCTTACCGTTCGACCTTGTTGAGTCTGTGATAGGCGGGATTGGAGGCGGAGGTCCTCTGCTTCGAGCAATACCTCACCCGTGGTCCGATCTTGCCGCTCTTCTCCGATATCGCCTTTGAAGCCGGCGTCGTCGCCCGCTCGATCGGCGATTACTTTGCCGGCGGACGGCTGCGCCTCGGGGTGACGGGCCTGTCGCGCTCCGGCAAGACGGTGTTCCTGACGGCGCTGGTCAACAACCTGATCGCGGGCGCGCGGCTGCCCGTGCTCGCCGCTTCGGCCGAGGGACGCATCTCGCGGGCGAGGCTCGAGCCGCAGCCGGACGACGCCGTGCCGCGCTTCGCCTACGAGGAGCATCTCGCGAGCCTCACCGGACCGGACCGCCGCTGGCCGCAATCGACCCGGCGCATTTCGCAGCTGCGCGTGACGATCGAATTCGAGAGCGCCGCGGCATGGAGTTCGAAAGCCTCGAGCCTCACGATCGACCTCGTCGATTATCCGGGCGAATGGCTGCTCGATCTGCCGCTTCTCGACAAGAGCTACGCCGAATGGGCCCGCGAGACGCTGAGCGCCAGCGAGACCCCTGCCCGCGCGCCGCTTTCAGCCAGCTGGCGCGCCGCGCTGAAAGGCCTCGACCCACACGCCGCGGCCAATGAAGCCAAAGCGCGCGACATCGCTGAACGGTTCACCGCCTACCTAAGGAAAGCGCGCGACGACGTCTATGCGCTCTCGACCCTGCCCCCGGGGCGCTTTCTCATGCCGGGCGACCTCGAGGGCTCGCCGGCGCTGACTTTCGCGCCGATCCCGCTCGGCGAGAGCGACGCGATCGCCTCCGGGTCACTCGCCGCGATGATGGAGCGGCGCTACGAAGCCTATAAATCGCATGTCGTGAGGCCGTTCTTCCGTGATCATTTCGCTAGGCTCGACCGGCAGATCGTGCTGGTCGACGCGCTCACGGCGCTGAATTCCGGTCCGGCCGCGCTCAGCGATCTCGAGCACGCGCTCTCCGAGGTGCTGCGGGCCTTTCGCGCTGGGCGGTCGTCGCGCTTCGCCTCGGTCTTCCGCCCGCGCATCGACCGCATCCTGTTCGCCGCCGCCAAGGCCGACCATCTGCACCATACGAGCCACGACCGGCTGGAGGCGATCCTGCGCGCGCTGACCGCGAAGGCCATCGCCCGCGCCGAAGGGGTCGGCGCGACGATCGACGTGATCGCGCTCGCGGCGATCCGCGCCACGCGCGAGGCCGAGATCCGGCAGGGCGGCGAGACGCTGGACGCGATCATCGGCGTGCCGGAGAAAGGCGAAACGATCGGCGGTCAGGTCTTCGACGGCGTGGCCGAAGCCGCCGTCTTTCCCGGCGAACTGCCGGCCGACCCGATGTCGATTTTCAAGGGCGATGCGATCGCCCTTGCCGAAGCGGAGAGCGACTGGCGGTTCGTGCGTTTCCGCCCGCCGCTGACGGCGCCGGGCCAGCCCGCGCCGCAAATCCGGCTTGACCGGGCCCTTCAATTCCTATTCGGGGATCGCCTCGCATGAGCCCCCGCCCTCCCCGGCCCCGCGCCTTCCGGCTCGACGACCAGCGCGTCGTAGTCGACGATGCGCCTAGCCCCTCGTCGCCGGCCGCGATCATCCAGTCGCAGCACGGGCCGATCCCGGCCTCGACCGCGCCCCTCCGGATCGACGAGGCGGAGCGGCAGGTCGAAGCGGCGCAGAAGTCCGGCCTCCTCACCCGCTGGCGCCTCAGCCTGGGAAGCCTCCTCTGGGCGGGCGTCGCGGGCTTGGCCTCGCTTGGCCTTGGCCTCTGGACGACGAACCTGATCGAGGGCCTGTTCGCCAGGGCCGAATCGCTTGGATTCATTGGCCTCGCGTTCGGCCTTCTGTTTCTCGTCGGCCTCGTCGGGCTCATCGCGCGCGAGATGGTCGCCGTCTCGCGCCAGACCCGGATCGCCGAGATGCATGTGGCCTTCGCCGAGGCCCGCGCCTCAGACGACCGCGATGCGGCGCGGAAACTGGTACGCCAGCTCGTTGCGCTCTACCGCGGCCGGCCGGAAACCGCGCGAGCGCGCGCCGAAACCGAAGACGCGGCGCGCGCCATCATCGACGGGCGCGACCTTATCGACGTCGCCGAACGGGCGCTGCTCCGGCCGCTCGACGAGAAGGCGCAAGGCGAGATCGCCGCTGCCGCCAAGCGCGTGTCGCTCGTGACCGCGATCAGTCCGCGCGCCGTCCTCGACGTGATCTTCGTTGCCGCCCAGATCGCTCGGCTCGTGCGTCGGATCGCCGAGATCTACGGGGGGAGGCCGGGGCTTCTCGGCCTCATCAAACTCGCCCGCTCGATCGGCGCCCATATCGCGATCACCGGCGGCATGGCGGTTGGCGACAGTCTCATCCAGCAGATCGTCGGCCACGGGATCGCATCCCGAATCTCTGCCCGCATGGGCGAAGGCGTGCTCAACGGCCTGCTCACCGCCCGCGTGGGCTTGTCGGCGCTCGCCGTCTGCCGCCCGGCGCCCTTCGGGATCGCGAAGCCTCCCGGCGTCTCCGACGTCGCGCCGTTCTTGTTCACCGGCAAGGGGGAGTGAGAGCGGGAATCAGCTGGACGCTTGGCGGGGGATGGGCTGAGCGAGGCACGCGAACAAGGGCGACGTCCGAGCTTGGCGCCGCATTCCGGGGCGGCCCACAAGCGCCGATTCCTTGCGTCAATGGAAATCATGGATACAATGGGAAACATGGATATTGGAGGATGGCATGCGTTCCTTCACGACAAATGATCTGAACAAGCAGGTGGGCGAGGTCACCGATGCCGCCGCGAAGGCGCCGGTGATGATCACGCGCCACCGCAAACCCCGCTTCGTCATGATGAGCTACGAACACTATCTGCGCATCAAGGAGACGATCGATCCGCGTCGGGCGTACGGCGCCGGCGAGACGCCGCGCGATATCGCCGCCCTGTTCGGCGACGAACTCGACCGGCTCGCGAAAGGCGAAGGCTACGACGATGAACGTTGACCTCCCGTCTGGCGCGATCGTCGAGTATCCTTACCTTTGGAGATGGCAACAGAAGCGCGGGGAGACCCGAGGGCCGCAAGCAACGTCCGGTCTGCGTGGTGATCGCCGTGCGCGGTCGAGACGGCCTCACTCATCTCGCTTTGCTCGCGATTTCGAGCCGGCCGCCCGGCGGCAATCAGACGGCGCTCGAGGTCCCGGAGATCGAATGTCGGCGCGCCGGCCTCAGCGAATGGATCACGGTGAGCGAGTACAATTACGACATCGCCGAACGATCCTATTATCTCGACGTCAACCAGCCGCCGAGAAGGCGGTTCAGCAAACCTTTCACGATGCGCGTCGCCGCCGCGTTCGCCCCTCTGCTCAGGCAGGCGCAGGCTCGTGTGGATCGATCCGAGTAATCGATAGGGACGAGTCGTCAAGGCGCCCCCCGTCGGCCTGCTCGCCGTTCCTGTTCAGCGGCAAGGAACAAGTGGGCGCGGCCGCTAAGGCACGGAAGCGGAGTCGGCGACGGTCTTGGCCACGGCCGCGCTCGGCCGCGACAGATCCTCTTGTCCCTCGGCCACTGCCGTCTCGGCCGGCTGCTCGAACGACTGCGCTCGGACCTTACATCCATCTAGGAACATGCGCGCGCAACGCTTTGCCCGCGCAGCGATTTCTTCCGCCGCAGGCGGTTCAATTTGCCCGAGCATGGCGGCGCGCTGCGGCTCCATGACCATCATGCCGCGCAGCATGTCGATCGCTTCGCGCGGATCATCCACCGCGATCAGTCCGCGCTGGCAAAGCCGGCTGAGGGCGCGCTCCATCACGTCGCTGGTCCGCTTGATGGCGCTTTCGTAAAAAGCAGTTGCAATTTCCGGAAAGCCGCCGCATTCGCCGATGACGAGGCGGGTTATGGCGATGGGTCCCGGGTCCAGCGTCAGCGTTCCAAAAGCGGTCAGGATCCGGTCCAAAGCCTCGGCCGCATCGAGAGAATCGAGCCCGCTGAGCTCCCTCTCCAGTTCGAGCACGAACCGCCCGATGCGTTCGGAAACGACGCTGCGGAAGAGCTCGGCCTTTGTCGGGATGAGCCGATAGAGGGTCTTGGTCGACACGCAGGCGCGCTGAGCGACGTTGGCTATTGAGGTCGCCGCATAGCCGTTCGCCTGGAATTCCTCGCGGGCCGCCTCGATGATGAGCGCGCGCGTGACCTCGTCCGAGCGAATCTGCGGGCGGCCCCGGCAGCGGCGGGGAGCATCGCAATTTGCAATTTCGACCATGACCGTTTTCCAAATTGTTCTTGACACGGGCCTTGTAGCGTGTAATTTGGAAGATAGCAAGTTTCCTAATTGTCGCACCCCAGGTTGATCCGCAAGGGAGCACTCCGTTGGCCCAGCACCCAGGCAAATTCGTCGCCGAAACCCCGGTTCCGGCCGAAATAGCGGCCCCTGAACTGAAGACAGCGCTTGATGCGTCAGAGCCGCAGCAGGCGGCGCCGTCGCTCTCGAGACGCACCCTCAGGAAGTCCCTTCTTGCCGCGGCGGGCGCGCTTGCGCTGGCTGGGGCCGGGTATTTCGGCTGGCAATATTGGACGGTCGGCCGGTTCGAGGCGTCGACCGACGACGCCTACGTCCAGGCGGACAATACGACGATCGCGCCGAAAGTCTCCGGCTATATCGCCGCGGTGCTGGTCGGCGACAACGAGCCGGTCAAGTCGGGGCAGACCCTGGCAAGGATCGACGATCGGGATTTCCGCGTCGCGCTGGCGCAGGCCAAGGCCGACGTCGCCTCCGCCAGGGCGGCGGTCGCCACCAAACAGGCTTCGCTCGATGCGCAGCAGTCGGTGATCGACGCCGCCCGCGCGGCGATCGACGTCGATCATGCGAATTTCACCTTCGCCGACCAAGACGACAAGCGCTACTCTTCGCTCGCCGCCACCGGCTACGGCAGCGTGCAGAACGCCCAGCAGGCGGCGTCGCGCTCTGCCGCCTCCCGCGCTGCGGTTCAGCGCGATCAGGCCGCCCTCGAGACTGCAATCCGGAAGGTCGATGTCTTGAAAGCCGATTTGGCCGGGGCGCAGGCGATGCTCGCGCACGATCAGGCCGTACAGGATCAGGCCGAGCTCAACCTTTCCTATGCGACGATCGTCTCGCCGGTCGACGGCGTGGTCGGCGCCCGGACGTTGCGGGTCGGCCAATATGTCCAGGCAGGCACGCAGCTGATGGCGGTGGTGCCTGTTTCGGCCGCGTATATCATCGCCAATTATAAGGAGACCCAGCTCGCCGACGTCCGGCCGGGTCAGCCGGTCGACATCGAGGTCGACACCTTCCCCGGGCATGTGTTCCGCGGCCGCGTCGACAGCATTGCGCCGGCAAGCGGCCAGGAATTCGCCTTGCTGCCGCCTGACAACGCAACCGGCAATTTCACCAAGGTTGTGCAGCGCATTCCGGTCAAGATCGTTCTCGACCCCGGCAGCCCGCTTGCCAGCGCGTTGCGCCCGGGCATGTCGGTCTATCCGACGATCGACACTGCAGCGAAGGCGACCGAGTCCGGCTCGGCGCTTGCGGCCAAAAACTGATCGCGAGGCCGTCCCCAAAATCGAAGGATGCCGTTCATGTCGAGCATCGCTCTTGCCGCGCCGGTCGACGCGCCGCGCTTCCTCAACGCCTCGCCGCCCGTCGCCGATCGCGCGAGCCTGACCTCGTGGATCGCAGTGCTGGCCGGCATGATCGGCGCCTTCATGGCGATCCTCAACATCCAGATCACCAACGCGTCCCTTCTCGATATCGAGGGCGGCATCGGCACCGGCGTCGACAACGGCGCGTGGATCTCGACCTCTTATCTCATCGGCGAGATCATCGTGATTCCGCTCACCGATTACCTGAGCCGCGTCTTCTCCTTCCGTCGCTACATGATCGCCAATGCGATCCTGTTCCCGATCTTCTCTATCGCCTGCGCCTTCACGCACGACCTCGGCTCGATGATCGCCATGCGCGGCCTTCAGGGCTTCGCCGGCGGCATCCTGATTCCGATGGCCTTTACGATGGTCCTGACGAAGCTGCCAAAAGCGCAGCAGCCGATCGGGCTCGCGATGTTTGCGCTCTCGGTGACCTTCGCGCCGGCGATCGGTCCGACGATCGGCGGCTATCTCACCGAGAATTACGGCTGGCAGACGATCTTCTTCGTCAATACGCCTCCGAGCATCGTTATGGTCGTCGCGCTCGTCTTCACCCTCGAGCGTCAGCCGATGCGGCTCTCGCTCCTCAAGGAGGGCGATTGGGCCGGCATCGTCTCAATGGCGATCGGCCTCGCCGCGCTGCAGACCGTGCTGGAAGAAGGCAACAAGGACGACTGGTTCGCCTCGACCTTCATCTTCCGCCTGGGCGTCGTCGCCGCCGTCTTTCTCACAGCCTTCGTCGCGATCGAGCTGACGGTCGAGAAGCCGCTCGTCAACCTTCGCCTGCTCAAGCGGCGCAATTTCGGCATCGGCGTCTTCGCCAATGTCATGGTCGGATTCGCGCTGTTCGGCTCCGTCTATATTCTTCCGCAATATCTTGGCCAGGCGCAGGGTTATAACGCCGAGCAG
>Ga0209040_10001566_pt1 | contig 18125 bp, 18 predicted proteins | sample BogFormECP12_OM3_FD_188240 | JGI IMG/M metagenome (GOLD analysis project Ga0209040, IMG submission 188240) | Bog forest soil microbial communities from Calvert Island, British Columbia, Canada - ECP12_OM3 (SPAdes) (version 2) | ecosystem: Environmental > Aquatic > Freshwater > Wetlands > Bog ...
TGACCAGTCCTGCTCATCGAAAGTGACCACTCCTAGGCGACTCGCCGTTTGAGATCCGCTGGTTGTAGGCGGGCCCCTTCCAGGCTCCGGGTGTCAGAGTCCGGAAGTCATTGGAAGGGGCCGCACCTCAGATGCTCGCATGGGAGTTGGTTGTGGAAGCAGAAGCATTACGTAAGCAGGGCTGGACCATCAGCGCGATCGCCCGCCATCTAGGCGTGACGCGGTCGACGGTGCGCCGGTATCTGTCCGGTGAACAGACCCCGGGGGTTCGCGCCAGCTCGGCACCGGACCCATTCGGCGAGTATGTGGAATACTGCCGGCTGCGACTGGGCGCCGATCCGCACCTGTGGGTCACCACGTTGTTCGATGAGGTCACCGCGCTGGGCTATCGGGGGTCGTATCCGTCGTTCACCCGCGCGATCCGTGAGCGGGCGCTGCGCCCGGTGTGTGCGGCGTGCAAGCAGAACCGCAGCCCGGACCGAGCGGTGATCGAGCACCCGCCGGGAGCTGAAACCCAATGGGACTGGCTGGAATTGCCCGATGCACCGGCCGGGTGGGGCTGGGGCAAGACGGCTAATGTGCTGATCGGGGCGTTGCCGCATTCGGGGCGCTGGCGCGGCTGGTTGGCCGAGTCGACCGATCAGCCGCACCTGGCGGAGGGCTTAGACGCGGTGGCTCGCCGGCTGGGCGGGCTGACCCGGCGGTGGCGCTTTGACCGAATGTCCACGGTGGCCCAGCCGCACAGCGGGCGGCTGCAGGTGTCGTTTGGGCCGATCGCCCGCCATTATTCGGTCGGTATCGACGTGTGCCCGGCCTATCACGCGTGGCGTAAGGGCGGGGTGGAAAAGGCCGCCGGGGTGATCGCTCAACGCTGGTGGCGCACCCTGGGCGACGAGGTGACCCAGGACCAGGCCCAGGCTGGGCTCGATCGGCTGTGTGTGCGCCTCGACGGACGCAAGCGGGTTCACGACGGGACCACCACGACGGTGGGGGCGCTGGCCGACGCCGAGGGATTACGCCCGGTACTGGCTCAATACCCAGCGGTGCTGGAAGTGGGGCGCACGGTGAGCAACCAGGCACGGATTTCGTTCCGCGGCAACAGCTATTCGGTGCCGCCCGGTCATACCGGGCGGCGGCTGCTGGTGCGCCACCGGCTCGGTGAGCTCACCTTGGACGTCGTCACCGACACCGGGGTGGTGTTGGCCCGGCACCGCCGCGCTCCTGATGGCGCCGGCGCGGTGGTGCTCGCCGCCGAGCATGTGGCCGCCCTGGAGAAGGTGGTGTTGGCCAACTTCGCTGATAGGCCTCCGTGTCGACGTAAACACCGCCGCCCACCCACCGCGGAGGCGCTGGCTGAGGCCGACCGTATCCGGCATAACAACCAGGCGCTGGGGGGTGAGCAGGTGGTGGCCGATTTCGCGCGCTACGCCGCGGCCGCCCGACCGATGGGGGCTCGCCGACACGGCGGTGAGGTCCGATGAGCACCACCAGTAGCGAGGCCGCCACCTACCAGCGGCTGCGCGATCATCTGCATGTTCTTCGGCTTTCCGCGGCGGCCGAGGCGCTGCCGCGGATACTCGACGACGCCCGGGATCAGGACCTGTCGACGGTGGCTCTGCTTGAGCAGTTGCTGGCCATCGAAGTCGACACCACCCAGGCGCGGCGGTTGGCGTCGCGGCTGCGGTTTGCTTGTCTGCCAACCGGATCCCGTCTCGATGAGTTCGATTTCACCGCCCAGCCCGGCGTTGATGAGAAACTCATCCGCGAGCTGGCCTCGCTGCGGTTCCTTGACGACGCCGGCAATGTGGTTTTTGTCGGGCCACCCGGCACCGGCAAGACGATGCTGGCCATCGGGCTGGCCCGCGCGGCCGCCGAGACCGGTCATCGCGTCTACTTCACCACCGCCGACGATCTGGCCAAACGTTGCCACAAGGCCGCGCTGGAAGGCCGGTGGGCCACCTGCATGCGGTTCTTGTGCGGCCCACGGCTGCTGGTCATCGACGAATTCGCCTACGCCCGCCGCAACCCCGACCCCGAGGCCAACACCGCGCTCTTCGAGGTGATTTCGCGGCGGTATCTGAAATCCTCGACGATCCTCACCTCGCATACCGGCATCGCCGGGTGGGGTGAGCGCCTCGGCGACCCGATGCTCGCCGCCGCAGTTTTGGATCGATTACTGCACACCGGGATTGTGGTATCCATCGACGGGCCCTCGTATCGGATGCGTGCTCACCAGCAACGCAGCGACGCGCTGCGCCGCGCCCTACACCCCGAGGCCAAACCATGATGACCCGCAGCTGTGCCACCTGCGGCACCATCATCACCGTCACCAGCCGCAACCCCAACCGCCGCTTTTGCTCGCCACGCTGCCGAAAAGCCGACTGGCAGGCCCGCAACCGACGCAACCGCAATGGCGTCGCCAACGACGTCGCCGACGGCGTCCGTGACGTCGCCGACGCCGTTCCGGCTGCGAACGGTGTCACCCGATGCCCACACTGCCGCCAACAACTCGCCGTCTTCGCCGTCGTCATCCCCGCCGACGCCGCCCACATCCGAACCCCAGGAGGTGATCACATAGCGCTACCCTGAACAAGCGCCAGGGTGGTCACTTTCAGTGAGCAACACTGGTCACTTTCGATGAGCGCCAGCAGCGATGCGCAACTTTTTCCACGGCACCCACCATCGCCCGACGTGGCGCAAGGCGGGCAAGCATGAAGGATTCCGGCAGGTCGGACTCAAATTGCGCCATATCAAGCGGCTGAACCGCCGCTATGGGCAGGTGTGGATACCCAAGGTCGGTTGGGTGCGGTTCCGGTGGACGCGCACCATCGCCGATACCGTGAAGTCCTACCGAGTCACTTTGGATCGGTCTGGGCGGTGGCACATCGCTTTTGCTGCCATCCCCGACCCTGTCCCGGGACCCGATGATGGCAGCGTGGTCGGTGTGGATCGCGGCGTGGCGGTCTCGGTCGCGCTGTCCAGCGGGGAGCTGCTGCGTGTTGCTGGCCTTCGTGCCGGCGAAACGCAGCGGCTGCGCCGGTTGCAGCGGCGCCTGGCCCGAGCGCGACGCGGATCTCACCGGCGCGCACGAACAAAGCTGGCCATTGCGCGGTTGCGCGCCCGTGAAACAGATCGCCGCCGTGACTGGGTGGAGAAGACCAGCACCGATTTGGCGCGCCGCTTCGACACCATCCGCGTCGAGGACTTGAAGGTGCGTGCGATGACCCGCTCGGCGCGCGGTACTAGTGACTGCCCGGGCACCCACGTCGCGCAGAAACGGGGCCTCAACCGTGAGATCAGCCGCCAAGGGTGGGGACTGCTGGTGGCAAGGTTGAAGCATAAGGCCCAGGGGCGGCTTGAATTCGTTCCAGCAGCGTATACGTCGCAACGATGCTCCCGCTGCGGGCACGTCGCGCCGGAAAACCGTAAGAGCCAAGCGGTTTTCCAGTGCGTCGCCTGCGAGGCGGGGCCGTGCAATGCCGACGTGAACGCCGCACGCAACATCGCCGCCGGACGGGCGGTGACAGCACGGGGAGACCTCGGCGCTAGCCGGTCTGTGAACCGTGAACCTCAATTCTGTTCTCCTGCTGCCTAGGCGAGACGGGGAAGGGTTGGAATCCACCGGCTTAAACCGGTGGAGGACGTCAATCCCGCATTTACGATGGGGTTGTTGTAGTAGTAGCTTGCTCGACGATGCCGGTGCGACGCTGCGCCGGGGAACGGTTGCCAACGGTGTGGGATTTCGAAACGGACCCGGAATACCAGGCGAAGCTGGACTGGGTGGAAAAGTTCATGGTCGAGGAACTCGAACCGCTCGATCTGGTCTCCCTCGATCCCTATGACAAGAAGAACGCCGAGATGATGGCGATCCTGCGGCCGTTGCAGCAGCAGGTGAAGGACCAGGGACTGTGGGCGGCGCATTTGCGACCCGAACTCGGCGGACAGGGGTTCGGCCAGGTCAAGCTCGCGCTGCTCAACGAGATCCTGGGGCGCTCCCGGTGGGCGCCGTCGGTGTTCGGCTGCCAGGCGCCCGACTCGGGAAACGCCGAGATCCTCGCGCTGTTCGGCACCGACGAGCAGAAGGCCCGCTACCTGCAGCCGCTCCTCGATGGCGAGATCACCTCCTGCTATTCGATGACCGAACCGCAGGGCGGCTCCGATCCCGGCATGTTCGTCACGGGCGCGACCCGCGACGGTGACGACTGGGTCATCAACGGGGAGAAGTGGTTTTCCAGCAACGCCAAGCACGCCTCGTTCTTCATCGTGATGGCCGTGACCAAGCCCGACGCCCGCACGTACGACAAGATGTCGCTGTTCATCGTTCCGGGCGAGACGCCGGGCATCGAGATCATCCGCAACGTCGGGGTGGGAGGCGAGTCGACCAAGCACGGCTCGCACGGCTACGTCCGCTACAACGACGTCCGGGTGCCGGCCGATCACGTGCTGGGTGGTGAGGGCCAGGCGTTCATGATCGCCCAGACCCGACTCGGCGGTGGCCGTATCCACCACGCCATGCGCACAATTGCATTGGCGCGCCGGGCCTTTGACATGATGTGCGAGCGCGCGGTGTCACGACAGACCAGGCACGGTCGACTGTCCGATCTCCAGATGACCCAGGAGAAGATCGCCGACAGCTGGATCCAGATCGAGCAGTTTCGGCTGCTGGTGCTACGCACCGCGTGGCTGATCGACAAGCACCACGACTACCAGAAGGTGCGCCGCGACATCGCCGCAGTCAAGGTTGCCATGCCCCAGGTGCTGCATGACGTCGCGCAGCGGGCCATGCACCTGCACGGCGCGCTGGGCGTCTCCGACGAAATGCCGTTCGTCAAGATGATGGTGGCCGCCGAGTCACTCGGCATCGCCGACGGCGCCACCGAGCTGCACAAGATGACGGTGGCCCGCCGCACGCTGCGCGAATATCAGCCTGTGACAACGCCTTTCCCGTCTCAGCACATACCTACCCGGCGCGCCGAAGCCCAGGCCCGGCTGGCCGAACGCCTCGAACACGCGGTCGCCGAGTTCTAGCGGCCCGTCACCACCGCGACACATAACCTACGCACACGACACGCCGAAAAACATGTGCGTGGTTTACATCTGGAAAAACCTAACGAACCCACTAGGCGATATAGCGAACGAGGGTTTCGGCGACGCATGCCGGCTTGGGCGACCCGTCGATCTCGACGGTGGTCGACACCGTTGCCTGTACGGCACCGTTGCCGAGGTCTTCCACGCCGACCAGCGAACTCTGCGCACGCACCCTGGAGCCGACCGGCACCGGTGCGGGGAAACGAACCTTGTTCAGGCCGTAGTTGATTGCGAGCTTGATGCCGTTGACGGTGTACATCTGCTGCTGCAACCGCGGCAGCAGTGCCAGCGTCATATAACCGTGTGCGATGGTCTTGCCGAACGGACCCGCGGCCGCCCGCTCCGGGTCGACGTGGATCCACTGGTGGTCGCCGGTCGCGTCGGCAAACAGGTTGACGTCTTCCTGAGTGATGGTCACCCAGTCGCTCTGCCCGATGGTCTCGCCCGCGGCCGCAGCAAGGTCGGCGACTGACTCGAAGGTGCGCATGGGTCTCTCCTCTGCTTTCCGGTGATCAACATCGTGCCACCCCCGGATTCGTGATTCGGGACCGGTAGCAGCGCGGGGATGATCCACTCGGCACATGACAACGATGCAGGCCGCATTGGCCACGGCGGTGTGGACGGCGGCCACCGCGGCAACGATCACCTTCGCCGGTCCCGCCTCCGCCGACCCGGCTGTTGGGGCGTGCGACGCGCCGACGCACGCGGTGGCCGCTAGCTCGGCACAGCCTGGGCTAGGGCATCGCGCCGTGCAGCTCAACTTCACACTGCGATCTACCGGCCCTCGGGGGCCGATGTGACCCTGCGCGTCACACCGCCCGGAATGTCGCAGACATTCACCGTCCCGATCTCGGTCGGGCGCAACGAGGGCCTCTGCAACCTGCAGATCCACCCGCTGACCGGCGACTGAACCCTAACGCAAGATGGTCCTGTGAGGCTGCTGCTGATCGCCGATACCCATGTCCCGAAACGGGCGCGCGACCTGCCCGCACAGGTATGGCACGAAGTCGGAAAAGCAGATGTCGTCATCCACGCCGGCGACTGGGTAACGCCCGAACTGCTCGACGTGCTGGAATCCAGGGCCGCTCGACTAGTCGGCTGCTGGGGAAACAACGACGGACCCGAACTCCGGGCACGCCTGCCGGAACGAGCCGACGTCACGTTAGCTGGTGTGCGTTTCACCGTTGTGCATGAGACCGGCGCCACGACCGGCCGCGAAGCCCGGATGTCGCGGCTGTATCCGGACCGCGACGTCCTGGTCTTCGGGCACAGTCACATCCCGTGGGACACAACGACGAAAACCGGATTGCGCCTGCTTAATCCGGGATCGCCGACGGATCGGCGCCGAGAACCGTTCTGTAGCTACATGACCGCGAGCATCGACAGCGGCGCGCTGACGGACGTGGTCCTCCACCGCCTCGAGAAGTAGCTGGCTGCTAGCTCGCGCATAGCTTCCGCACATATATAGCTCGTATACACATATATAGCTCGTATACAGAGGTATATATGCAAACCATGAAGTCACGTACTGATCTGATCACCGAGGTGTTCGGTGTCGTCGGCAGGTTCCGCCGCCAACTCCGGCGGTCGGTCCCCAGAGGGTTCGATTCGGCGCGGCTCACCGAGTCACAGGCGGAGCTGTTGTGGCTCATCGGCCGGCGGCCGGGGATCTCGATCAGCGCCGCCGCCGCCGAACTCGGTCTGGTCCCCAACACCGCTTCGACGCTGGTCTCCAAGCTGGTATCCAACGGCCTGCTTCTCCGCACGGTCGACGCGACGGACCGCCGCGTCGGCCGGCTACGACTCGTCGGGCCCACCCAGCAGATCGTCGACGCGTCTCGCACCGCCCGGCGAGCGCTGCTGTCGGAGGTGCTCGGCGAGCTTGATGACGATCAAATCGAGTCTCTGACAAAAGGATTGGAGGTCCTTGACACAATGACCCGCAAACTGCAGGAGAGGCGATCATGAGCGGAACGCTGCCAATGGCGGTCGACGCTCGGCACCTGACCTATCGCTACGGCAAGTTCATGGCCGTCGATGACGTGACATTGCACTTGCGGCCCGGCGAAACCATGGGCCTGCTTGGACCCAACGGCGCCGGGAAGACGACGGTGGTGCGCATGCTCACCACTTTGACACCGGTGCAGCAGGGCGAATTGCGCATCTTCGGTATGGACGCCCGCGATCAGACCATCGACATCCGGAGCAATATCGGCTATGTCCCGCAGCAACTCTCGATCGAGCCGGCGTTGACCGGCCGGCAGAATGTGCAGTGGTTCGCGCGCTTGTACGGTGTGCCGCGCGCCGACCGGGCCGAACGGGTGGATGAGGCACTGGAAGCCATGGAGCTACTCGACGTGGCTGAACGTCTGGCAGCGACCTATTCCGGCGGCATGGTCCGCCGCCTCGAGGTGCTGCAGGCGCTGGTCAACCGTCCGTCGCTGCTGGTGCTCGACGAACCGACCGTGGGGCTGGATCCGATTGCGCGTGACCGCGTCTGGACGCAGGTGCAGCACATGCAGGCTCAGTTCGGCATGACCGTGCTGCTGACCACCCATTACATGGAAGAGGCCGACGCATTGTGCGATCGGGTCGCGCTGATGCATCACGGCGAGCTACGAGCCGTGGGGACATCGACGAAATTGAAGTCGACGGTGTCGGCCCGCGCCACGCTCGAGGATGTGTTCCGCCACTACACGGCCGCGGACTTGGCCCACGAAGAAGCCGGGTCGGGTATCCGCGAAATCCGTTCCAGCAGAAAGGTTGCCCGCCGTGCCGGTTGACCGCGCCATCGAAGTAACCCTGATCCACGCCCCGCACGGGTGGCAACGGGTGCGCGCAACGTTGGATCGGGTCAGCGCGTTCGCGATCGTCGAGCTGCAGAAGCTGCAGCACGACCGCACCGAACTCGTCACGAGGATGGTGCAACCGGCGCTGTGGCTGTTGATCTTCGGCACCACGTTCAGCAAGCTGCACGTCATCCACACCGGGTCGGTGTCCTATCTGGCCTTCCTGGCACCGGGGATCATCGCCCAGTCGGCGCTGTTCATCGCGATCTTCTATGGCATTCAGATCATCTGGGATCGAGACGCCGGCATCCTCGCCAAACTCATGGTGACCCCGGCGCCGGCGTCGGCGCTGATCACTGGCAAGGCATTTGCGGCCGGCGTGCGATCGGTCGCCCAGGTCGTCGGCGTCATGGCGCTGGCCTACCTGATGAACGTCGGGCTGACGATCAACCCACTGCGGATCCTGGCGGCGATGTTCGTCGTCATGCTCGGTGCCGCGTTCTTCGCCTGCCTGTCGATGACGCTGGCCGGACTGGTCCGCAGCCGCGATCGGCTGATGGGAATCGGGCAAGCCATCACCATGCCGTTGTTCTTCGCTTCCAACGCGCTGTATCCGGTCGACGTGATGCCCGGCTGGCTGCGCGCGCTGAGCACGGTCAACCCGCTCAGTTACGAGATCAACGCCTTGCGGGCGCTGTTGATCGGCACCCCATTCAACCCGGCGGACATCGTCGTGTTGGTGGTGGCGGCGGTGATCGGAATTGCCACGGCATCAACTCTGTTGCGCCGCTTGGTCGCTTAGGCGTCTTCTAGGCCGGCTTCAGCGACGAGTCCGCACCGACTCTGAATCGTTAGCCAACCGCGACGTCATCCTCCGGCCCCGACAGCAGAATTACGCCGCCCCCCTGTGTTTCACTCGCCCAGACAGATTCGACCGCATCACGCGGCAGATGAAAGTTGGGATGGGTAGAGAGCTATGTCGTTCTTCGAAGAGGTGCGAAAGTTGCGTGGCGCAACGGTGAAATTGCCGCGCCGGCTGGCTATCGCGGCTACAGGAGCTGCCCTGTTGTCCGGTCTCGTCTGTGCCGTCGGCGGCACGGCGACCGCGGGGGCGTTCTCCAAGCCGGGTCTTCCAGTGGAATACCTGCAGGTGCCATCACCGTCGATGGGCCGCGACATCAAAGTGCAGTTCCAGGGGGGCGGACCGCATGCGGTCTACATGCTCGACGGCCTGCGGGCACAGGACGACTACAACGGCTGGGACATCAACACCCCGGCCTTCGAGGAGTACTACCAGTCCGGCTTGTCGGTGGTCATGCCCGTCGGCGGTCAGTCCAGCTTCTACAGCAACTGGTACCAGCCGTCGCAAGGCAACGGTCAGAACTACACCTACAAGTGGGAGACGTTCCTGACCCAGGAGATGCCCGCCTGGCTGCAGGCCAACAAACAGATTTCGCCGACCGGCAACGCCGCAGTGGGCCTGTCGATGTCGGGCGGCTCCTCGCTGATTTTGGCCGCGTTTTACCCGCAGCAGTTCCCTTACGCCGCTTCACTTTCGGGTTTCCTCAACCCGTCCGAGGGGTGGTGGCCGACGCTGATCGGCTTGGCGATGAACGACGCGGGCGGTTACAACGCCAACAGCATGTGGGGTCCGTCCACCGACCCGGCATGGAAGCGCAACGACCCGACGGTTCAGATTCCGCGGCTGGTGGCCAACAACACCCGCATCTGGATCTACTGCGGTAACGGCACACCGAGCGACCTCGGGGGTGACAATATGCCGGCGAAGTTCCTCGAAGGTCTCACGCTACGCACCAACGAAACCTTCCAGAACACGTACGCGGCCGCGGGCGGACGCAACGCAGTGTTCAACTTCCCGGCCAACGGGACACACTCGTGGCCCTACTGGAACGCCCAGTTGGTTGCCATGAAGCCCGACATCCAGCAGGTGCTCAACGCCGGGAACAACTCCGCTTAAGCCTTAAGCGGAGCCTGAGACACAAAGCCGGCATCGGCAGCAGCGCAACGGCCAGCGCTGCTGCCGATGCTTCGTTTAGGGCTTAATCCAACGCGGCGCGGCGATCCTGGTGGAAGTACGTATACAAGGTTGTCAATGCACACGCGACGGAGGCGATCACCAGCATCCAGGTGCCATTGGCGACCACGCTGATGCAGCCACCAACCGCGCCACCCAAGACGAAGCTGGCGAACAGCAGAAAGTAGCCAAGCCAGTCCGCGGCTTTCCCACCGGCGATGTGGCGTTCGATGCCTTGGCCCATCTTGACCAGCGTGCCGGTCACATAGCTCAACGGTATCGACACCTCGCCATCCTTGACGAACGACGTGTTCAACGCGCCAACACCGAAGACCACCAACATGATTGGCGCGAAATCAAGCTGAGCTTCTTCCCATCCCTCATCGATGAAATCCGCCGCGGTGGCGGCCAGCAGACTGAAGGTAGTCAGCACGGTCGGGCCGTGCGGATGTCCCGCCCAGAAACGTCGCCGGCACATCGACGCGACCACGACGCCGGCAACGAAGCACAGCAGCAGCACTCCCGCTGAGACCGCCAGCACGACATCATGCCGGAAGTACCCCAGCACAACGCGTTGCGCATTCCCGGTCATGAAGGTCACGAAGTATCCCGCGGAGTGCATGTAGGCAATCGCTCCCAGCACGCCGGCCAGCCCGGCCAGCACCCACGACAATCGCGTCTCACTATTGAAAATCTCGCCTGCCACACCGCACATGCTTTCAGACACCCGCAGCGCGCGCAGCGCCGTCGTTTTGGACAAGCTAACCAGCGGTGAGCCGGGCGATTGCCCGTAGCGGGATCGGCAACCATCCGGGCCGGTGCCGCGCCTCATACCCAGCCTCGTAGACGGCTTTGTCGAGTTCGTAGGCGGCCAGCAGCAGCGCCGAATCGCGCGGGTCGATTCCCGACGTAGCCGCGTAGCCGTCGCAGAACGCGGTGCGATTGCGTTCGACCCATTCCCGGGCGCGCGCGGCAAGCTGCTTGTCGGTGGACTGGTCCACCAGTGGCCCGTACGCGGCGTACTCGAAGGAGCGCAAGACGCCGGCCACGTCGCGCAACGGCGAATCGGGCGCCCGCCGCTCGTCCAGCGGTTGGCCCGGCTCACCTTCGAAGTCGATCAGCAGCCAGCTCTCTGGGGTGCGCAACACCTGTCCCAGGTGTAGGTCACCGTGTATCCGCTGCACGGTGATCGTCTGGCCCGCGAGTTTCTGGAATCGCTCTTCGATCGTCGCCGCGTACTGCTCGAGCTCGGGAACCAGGGCCACGGTCGACGACAGCCGCGACAGCACGGTGTCGACCGGGAACGGCACCTGCGCCGTTCCCAGGGATTCGGCCAGCGTGGCGTGCACCGACGCAACGGCTTCGCCGAGCCGGCAGGACTCGCCGGCGAAGTCGCCGCCGACTTCGTGGGCATACAAGTCGCCCTCAGCGAACAGGTCACGAACGCTGGCGGTGGCCATCGCCCAGCCTTCGGCCGCATTGGCCGCATACTCGGTCACCATGCCAAGCGGGCACGCCATATTGCTGTCGCCGTTCCGCGCGGCGATCTCGTAGGTGCCAAACAATCGGGCCACGTGCGGATTGCCGGCCCGCGCGAGCACCCGGTTCAGTTCGATGTCCGGGTTGATGCCGATGCTGACCCGGCGGAACACCTTGAAGATGGCGCGCCGATCGAAGATCACGCTGGTGTTGGACTGCTCGGCATCGGAGACATGTGGCTCCGACTGCAGAGGCAGTTCGACGTCCGACTCCTTGGTGAACGCCACCTCGGCGCCGGACGAATCGCGCACGGCCGACGCGTTGATCAGCGACAGCAGAAACTGGGGCGCATCGGAGGCATACAGGGCGTCAAAGCCGGTGCGATCGTCGGCGGCTCCGATGGTGGCCACGGTGCTGTACTCGGACACGGGTGCGGAATCCCACCCGACAATCACCTGGTAGCGCTCCGACGAGCCGTTGGTGTAGTCGGCATCGACAAGCACCAGGTCAAGGTCGTCGCGCAGCGACACGACCATGCCTGCCTCGGCGGAGGACAGCTCGCGGTTGCGTCCGGCGTACCAACGCTGCTGGGGAAGCCATTCAGACCACGGCAGCTTGGCTGGCAGGTTCATGCGTGCTCCTCGGATGCGGACAGCTCGAACCAGTAGAACCCGTGGCCCGGCAGTGTCAGCAGGTAGGGCAGGTGGCCGATGGAGGGAAACTCGACCTGTCCGGTCAGCTCGACCGGCGTCCAGCCGTTCCAGTGCTGCAAATTCAGTTCGATCGGCTGCGGGAACCGGGACAGGTTGTTGACGCACAAGACGACATCGCGATCGTCGCTGCCATCGTCGGCCGGCGCTTCCCGCAGGAAGGCCAATACCGACGGGTTGGACCCGCCCAATTCCTCGAACGTCCCGATGGCGAATGCGTCGTGGCGGCGTCGCACCGCAAGCATGGTGCGGCTCCAGTTGAGCAGGGATGTCGAGGTGTCGCGTTGCGCTTCGACGTTGACCGCCTGGTAGCCATAGACAGGATCTTGACTGGGCGGCAGGTAAAGGCGGCCGGGATTGGCGGTGGAGAATCCGGCATTGCGGTCCGGTGTCCACTGCATCGGAGTGCGAACTCCGTCGCGGTCGCCGAGCCAGATCACATCGCCCATGCCGATTTCGTCGCCGTAGTAGAGCACCGGAGAGCCGGGCAGCGAGAGCAGCAGCGCGTTGAACAATTGGATCTGGTCGCGGTCGTTCTCCAGCAGCGGCGCCAACCGGCGGCGGATCCCGACATTCGCCTTCATCCGCGGGTCCTTGGCGTACTCCGAGTACATGTAGTCGCGTTCGTCGTCGGTGACCATTTCCAGCGTCAACTCGTCGTGGTTGCGCAGGAAGATTCCCCATTGAGCCGTGTCCGGGATGTCCGGCGTCTGCGCCATTATCTCCGAGATGGGAAATCGCGACTCCCGGCGAACAGCCATGAAGATGCGCGGCATCAGCGGGAAGTGGAATGCCATGTGGCATTCGTCGCCGCCAGTGCTGGAGTCGCCGAAGTACTCGACGACATCGGCCGGCCACTGATTGGCCTCAGCCAGCAGCACCCGGCCCGGAAACTCGTCGTCCACGACTTTGCGGACGCGCTTGAGGAACGCGTGCGTCTCGGGCAAATTCTCGCAATTGGTGCCCTCGCGTTCGAAGAGGTAAGGCACCGCGTCCAGCCGGAACCCGTCGATACCCAGGTCCAGCCAAAAGCGAATGGCATCGATCATCGCCTCCTGCACGGCCGGGTTGTCGTAGTTCAGGTCCGGCTGGTGGGAGAAGAACCGGTGCCAGTAGAACTGTCGGCGGACCGGATCGAATGTCCAATTCGACTCCTCGGTGTCGACGAAGATGATCCGGGCGTCGGTGTATTTATCGCTGGTGTCGCTCCACACGTAGTAGTCGCCGTATGGTCCGTCGGGATCGTGGCGCGACTCCTGGAACCACGGGTGCGCCTCGGAGGTGTGGTTCATCACCAGATCGGTGATAACCCGGATGCCGCGCCGATGGGCGGCGTCGACGAGCGCGACGAAATCGTCGACGGTGCCGAACTCGGGCAGCACCTTGTAGAAGTCCCGGATGTCGTAGCCCCCATCACGCAGCGGTGAGTCGTAAAACGGAGGCAACCAAATGCAGTCGATGCCGAGCCACTGGAGGTAGTCCAGGCGGTCTATGAGTCCACGCAGATCACCCGAACCGTCCGCACTGGCGTCGAAGAACGCCCGGACCAGCACCTCGTAGAAAACGGCGTGTTTGAACCAGGTCGGGTCGGCGGGCAGTGCGGCGGCATTGGCGAAATCGTCGGCACTGGGGTGTTCGACCACACCTCCTTCGACATGACTGCCTCCGGCGGGATCGTGCTCGACAGCGTCTCCTGCGTCGTTCATCAATTCCACGATGCCACGGGTACCCGAGGCGGGAAACCGGGAATCACGCCCGCCAACACGCCCCAAATCCGTGCGTAATCAGGTCTGGCGGCAAGCGAATTGGCCGCCAGCCAGGCAGTATTCTCCCCGATCCGGCACGGATTGTCAGGCCGGAGGCCCGTCCATCAACGTCACGTTCACGGTGCGGTCACCGCCCGACCTGGCGCGGTAGGTTATCGCGACGGTGTCCCCCGGGTGATGCGGGACGAGCACATCGGCCATCGCGGTGGCCGAGTTGATGGGGGCGCCGTCGACCGTAGTGATGACGTCGCCTGGGTTCATCCCGGCCCCCGCGGCGGGACCGCTGCCGACCACGCGTTCGATCCGCGCGCCACTGCCGGCGTTGTCCACAACGCCCAGTCCAAGGAAGGCGGTCGGGCCGACGTGCACGGTGGGCGACCCGCCACCGCCCCGGATCGCGCCGGCGACCCCCATCGCACGACCGATCGGGATGGCGAAGCCCTGCCCGCTGGACATCTTGAAGCTATCGGTGGCAGCGGTGGTCATCCCAACCACCTGCCCGCCGTTGTTGACAATCGGCCCGCCCGAGTCGCCGGGTTTGATCGGCGCCTCGAACTGGATCAACCCGTTCAGCGTCTCTTCGGCGCCGGTCAGGGTGTCCGATGCATGGACGGTCTGGTTGACTGCGACCACGCGGCCCGGCACCACACTGGGCGCTCCACCCTGCCCACCGGTGTTGCCCAGCGCGGTGACCGACTCGCCGACCCCTACCCCGCCGCCGATTGCGGCGGAGGGAAGGCCGCCCCCGCCACGAAGCTGCAGCACCGCGACGTCCTGGGAGCGGTCGTAGCCAACCACGTCGGCGGCGTACGTCTGGCCGTTTCCGACAGCAAACACACTGATGTCGGTAGCGCCCGAAATCACGTGGTTATTCGTCAGCACGACACCACCCGGATCGATAACGAAGCCGGTACCGGCTCCCACCGCGTTGTTGAACCCAAAGTTGGTGTTGATGTTGACCACCTGCGGCGCAACCGTCCCCGCGGGATCGAGCGGAGGCGCCGGCCGGTCGCTGAACCGGTCGAGCGCCAGCGTGGGCGGCCCGGGAGTTGTGCCGGATGCCGGCGCCGTGGCCAGGCCCAGACTCACACCGATCGCAGCCAGCACGCTGACTGACCGCGACCACCAGAGGGAGCGGTGGGGCCATTTGCTCATCCCGTAACCTCCTGCTTTCGGGTAAGAACCAGCATTGTCCCAGCCTTTGGCTCTGGGCGGCATGACATTGGTTCCCAACCGTAATGCAGGTAGCTATCTGGGACACGGTCAGGCCTCGAGTGGCTGGTCACCCAGTCGGGGTGGGCGCAATGGGATAAGTCAGGTGGTGGCTGACATCACCCACCATGTCGATGAGCGTGAGGTCGCGGTAGGAGAACCGCCACTGGCCCTCGACACATTCGAATCGGTCGTGGTAGCGGCCGGCGACGATCGTCTGCAGCGGAAACTCGTCCGTCTGCTGTAGCACCGTGTAGTAGCTGCGGCAACTCGCGGTTTCGGCGTCGTCGACCTCGATGATCGGATTGGTGGTCACGTGCTTGGTTCGGGGTGTCCCGTCCGGATGCAGCACTATCAGCGACTTCCAGATCGCGAGCAGCCGGGCCGCATCGATCGTTCCCTCGGCGCCGACCCGGATACGAGCGTGCTCGAAGAGCGCTGCCGCCCCGGTCAAGTCGCCGGTGTCGATGCACTCGGCGTAGCGATAGAGGAGGTTCGTGATCTGCGTCTCCGCCAGCATCCCGTTAACCTAGCCCGGCGACGATGCGCGCCGCGTAGCGGCGGGAGGTGAGGGTACCCCCAGCCGTGGTGGGGGTACCGCCCGCTTGCGGGGGACGGCGAGGGGGCGAGCCGCGCAATCCAGCTCGAGCCCGCCGCCCCTAAGCTGACACGGTGGGCGAGTTCGACCCGAAGGTCAGGTTCACGCAGTCCCCGATCGCGCGCCTGGCCACCATCACGCCCAACGGCACACCGCACCTGGTGCCGGTGGTCTTCGCGGTCGATCCGGACAACCGGGACGGCGAAGAGATCGTCTACACCGCTGTCGATGCGAAGCCGAAGACAACGCAACGGCTGCGCCGCCTGGCCAACATCGAGAACAATCCACAGGCAAGCCTGCTCGTGGACCATTACGCCGATGATTGGACGCAGTTGTGGTGGGTCCGGGCCGACGGTGTCGCCGCGATTCATCGCGACGGCGAGCAGATGCGCATCGGATACCGGCTGCTACGCGCCAAATACGCCCAGTACCAATCGGTTGCGCTGCACGGTCCGGTAATCGCGATTACCGTCCGCCGCTGGTCCAGCTGGCACGCCGCGCTCGAGGCACCTGCGCCGAAACTGTAAATACGCAGGTGTCTACTCGAACTTCTCCTGCGTGGTAACAGTTTCGACATCACGATGTGCCGACCAATGCGAGTCCGTCCCATTGGAAACGACGGGTGTCGATTCTGGCGACGTGGCGGCAGGCTCACCCTGCAGGGCGGAATGTGACGGCGTCGCGCTTTCCAAGAACCTCAGCAGTTCGACCGGGAACGGCAGTACGAGCGTGGAGTTCTTCTCGGCAGCAACCTCGACCACCGTTTCCAGGAGGCGCAACTGCAACGCGGCCGGGTGCTCGGCCATCACCCGCGCTGCTTGGGCCAGTTTCTGGGATGCCTGAAGCTCACCATCGGCGGTGATCACCCGCGCTCGTCGCTCACGTTCAGCCTCGGCTTGGCGCGACATCGACCTTTTCATCGAGTCAGGCAGCACCACATCCTTGATCTCCACTCGGTCGATGTGAATTCCCCAGCCCAGCGCAGGACTGTCGAGCATGAACTCCAGGCCTTGATTGAGGCCCTCGCGGTTGCAGAGCAGGTCGTCGAGGTTGCTCTTGCCGATGATCGACCGCAGCGAGGTCTGGGCGACCTGCCCGATGGCGGACATGTAATCCTGTACGTCGACCGCCGCCCGCACCGGATCCGAGACGTTGAAGTAGATGACCGCATCTACGCGGACGGTGACGTTGTCGCGGGTAATGCCGTCCTGGGCGGGTACCGGCATCGTGATGATCTGCATGTTCACCTTTTCCAGGCGATCAGCGACTGGAACCAACCACGCGAGCCCCGGACCACGAACGCGCGACTGCACACGCCCGAACCGCAACACCACACCCCGTTCGAATTGCTTGACGACTCGAACGGTGGTTGCCAGCCACAGTGCACCAAGGGCGGTTACGGCCGCCAGCACGTAAACGGTGATCATTTGCTTTCTCCACTTCCGCCCGCGCAGCTCTGCGTCGCTTGGCGAGTGCGGGCTGACGCCGACGCTGGGGCACCCGGGGACAGCCCAGGACATGGCGGTGACCACGTCGGGGTCCGCCGAGCTACACCGAACCAGACTCTGACCCGCAGGCCCGAGTTCATGCATCCGATTCTGGCACCAGTATCCAGGTGCCTCAACGTACGGCAGTCGTAACTCGTCCATCGGCCGCTTGAAGTTTCGGCGTCGGTGTTTCTGATGTTCGTATCGAATGACTAAAAACCGCCCTATCCGAGCTGCCTGCCGCCGACAGGTGCCCGGATTGCCGGGCTCAACCGCTCCCTCGTTGTCAAAGAAGTGGCCTTGTGTTGGGCGGCCGTTGGGGGAAAAGTTGCTTACGGGCGTCCTGTGGGCTAGAACACACCCGCAAGCGGGCGAGCGGAAGCATGCGCATGCGGGGTGTCCCAACCCGCTCGCGGGGTACAGCGACCCGGGAGAACTGGAGGAAAGTCATGGCCGACAGAGCGAATGGTTCCCAGGGCGCGGGAGTCCCTCCCACAGCGGACGGTCCGGGCGCCGTTCGCAATGTGGCTTTGGTGGGGCCGTCGGGCGGCGGTAAGACCACCCTGGTCGAGGCCCTGCTGGTCGCGGGCGGGGTGTTGTCCCGGCCGGGCTCGGTGGTGGACGGCACCACGGTCTGCGACTTCGACGAGGCGGAGATCCGGCAACAGCGGTCGGTTGGCGTTGCCGTGGCCTCCCTGTCGCACGACGGCGTCAAGGTCAACCTCGTCGACACACCCGGATATGCCGACTTCGTGGGCGAGCTGCGGGCCGGGTTGCGAGCCGCGGATTGCGCGCTGTTCGTAATCGCGGCAAATGAGGGTGTCGACGAGCCGACCAAGTCCCTCTGGCAGGAATGCAGCCAGGTCGGCATGCCCCGCGCCGTGGTGATCACCAAGCTCGACCACGCCAGGGCGAACTACCAAGAGGCGCTGGCCGCAGCGCAAGACGCGTTCGGGGACAA
>Ga0209040_10001568_pt1 | contig 18120 bp, 16 predicted proteins | sample BogFormECP12_OM3_FD_188240 | JGI IMG/M metagenome (GOLD analysis project Ga0209040, IMG submission 188240) | Bog forest soil microbial communities from Calvert Island, British Columbia, Canada - ECP12_OM3 (SPAdes) (version 2) | ecosystem: Environmental > Aquatic > Freshwater > Wetlands > Bog ...
AACGCGACCACCTCGACAGTGATGCCGCGCGCGCGGCGCCACGCTCGGGCGGCGCGTGCGCTGTCGTCGGGGATCAGCGGTCCCAGGGATCCATCGTACCGTCGGCGCTCTAGGTCGCGAGGCCGCACGCGGCGAGATCGAGCTCGCCGCGGCCGGCCGCTGGCGTCGCGCCGCACCGGGTGCGGGCCGTGGATCTCCCGCCGAGCATCTCAAGCCCCGCCCGCGCCCGGCCGATCCATCCTGCATGGAACCCCTTTCCGGCAGAGGCGAGGCGCGCTCCGCGGCGCGCTCGCGTGCCATGCGGAGGCTCAGGCTGGCTGCCCCGATCGTGGCCGGCGCGATCGCCGGCGCGTTCTTCGGCCTGCGCGCGCTGTCGCTGTGGACCCGTGGCGGACATACTCAGCAGGTCCCCACGGCGGGCCTGCTCTACCTCGGCTCGTTCTTCGTTCTCGGCGGCCTGCTGCTCCTGAACCGTGGCGTGTGGCGGCGGATGCACGACGGCAACATCGCGGCCATGAGATCGCTGTCCCCCAAGCAGCGGCGCGCACCGTCCGGGGGATGGGGCTCGGCCCTGCGCAGTGTGCAGGGATGGATGGTGGCGCGCGAAGAGCGCGAGCGCGACGCCTCCGAGCGGCGGCAAGCCCGAGCGATCACGCTGCTCGTGGCTGGCGCCATCGTCATCCTCTACGCGCTGCTGCGCTGATCCTGCGCCACTTCGGGTGAGCGGGGGTGTGGGCGCGAGCGCTCGGCTCGCCATCGTCAGCTAGCGGCGTGGCATTCGCAGCCCCGCGACCCCGCCCCGGCGGCCAGGGCGCGCAGGCGGGAGGCGCGCTCCCGGCTCGGGCGACCCCTCGATCGCGTCCTTCAGGGCGTCCGCCGCCTCGCTGACCTCGGTGATCATCGGCGCGAGCGCCGCTTTCTCTTGGCCGCTGAGGTTCGCGAGCTCGTCGGCGGCGCCTTCGAGCGCCGCCCGGGCTTTCAGCAGGTATTCGCGCGCGCAGTCGTGCTCGGCGGTGCGGGCTGACTGCGGATCGCGCTCCAGCGTGTGGGTGATCATCGGTCCTCCTGGGCTTGCGTTGAGGCGATGTCCCCGGCCGCTCGCGGCCTCGCGGCGAGCACGATAGCGCCGGCGGGTGCGCGGTGTCGGTTCCGATCCCGCTAAATCCGCGGTATTTGCTCGCACGCTGCGAGCGTGGGCTGCCCGATACGCTGAGCTCCATGACGCCCGAGGAGGGACGAGCACCGCGTCCAAAGGGAGGAGATCCGAACGTCAAGATGATGCGCTTGACGCTGACGCCCGAAGAGTGGCGCAAGCTGCGGGTGTGGGCGGCGGAAGACGACACGAGCATGCAGCAGATCGTGGCGGCGCTCGTCCGTCGCGAGCTCGATCGCAAGCCCCGGACCAGGTTCTGATGACACGGTGAGGTTCCTCGCCGCGGCGGCGAGTCCGTGGATCTCCCGATCGAGGGCGCGGGATACTGCGGATGACCCGGGTGGCGCTCGCGGGTAGCGTCGTATCGAGTCGGGAGGGCTGCAGCAGCCGAGGTATCCGGGGGGTTGCCGCGCCGCGTCCTCCGGCTCTGCGTGATGAGTGACCACCTGACAGCCCTCGATGCGACATTCCTCGAGCTCGAGCAGGGCGACGAGAGCGCGCACATGCACATCGGCGGGGTCATGGTCTTCGAGTCCCTGCCGCGCGGCGGGCCGCCCTCGCGCGAGGAGCTGTGTGAGCACCTGGCGGGCCGGCTGGCGCAGCTGCCCCGCTATCGCCAGCGCCTGTCGCAGCCGCACACCGGGGGGTTGTCGTGGCCCGAGTGGGAAGACGATCCCGCGTTTGACATCGCCAGGCACATCGGACGCGCCGCACTCCCCGCGCCGGGAGGCTATGAGGAGCTACAGGAGTGGGCATCGGACTTCTTCTCCCAGCGCCTGGACCGTCATCGGCCGCTGTGGGAGATGGCGCTGCTCGAGGGGCTCGCCGACGACCGCTGGGCGCTCGTTCACAAGACACACCACTCCATGGTCGACGGCGTCGGCTCCGTCGACGTCGCCCACCTCATACTCGACGCCACGGCCGACGCGGCGCCGGCGGCCCGGTCCTCCTCGGCAAGTGTTCGCAGCGCCGACCCTCGCTCCTCGGCTCACGCCGCCGAGGCGCCCGCGTCGGCTGCCAAGCCCACGTCCGCCGGCCCGTTGTCCGCCGTTGCGCATGCCTGGGCGGGGCTGGTGCCCCTCGACACGATCGTTAAGGCGGCCCGGATGGGAGCCCATGGCGTGCTCCATCCCCGCGATGCGCTCCGCAACGCGCGCGCGGGAGTCGCCCTGATCGTGAGCGAGGAGCTGCTGCACGCGGCGCCGCACACCAGTCTCAACGTCCCGATCGGCACCAGGCGCCGCTTTGACGTGGTGAGCGTGCCGCTCGCGGAGCTGAAGGAGATCAAGAGCTCGCTCGGGGGCACGCTCAACGACGCCGTGCTCACGGTCACCGCGAGCGGGCTGAGGGCGCTGCTCGAGTCCCGCGGCGAGCCGCTGCCGGCCGCGGGGCTGCGCGCGATGGTCCCGATGAACGTCCGCGTCGCCAGTGAGCACCTAGCGCTGGGAAACCGGATCTCCTCGCTGTTCGTGGAGCTCCCCGTCGCGGAGCCCGATCCGCTGGAGCGCTATCGCGAAACCGTGGCCCACTCGCAGTCGCTGAAGGTCACGGGGGAGCAGGCCGCGGGCACGACCGCCGTGATCGACTTCGCGGGTCTGGCGCCGCCGGTCATTCACGCCACGATCGCCCAAGCCCTCTACGCCACGCGCCTGTTCAACCTGACCGTCACCAACGTGCCCGGTCCCAGGCAGACGCTGTACGCCTTCGGCGCGCCGCTGCGCGAGGTCCATCCGCTCGTACCGCTCGCCGCTGAACACGCCGTAGGCATTGCCGCGGTGAGCTATGACGGCAACCTCTTCTTCGGCGTGGTCGCCGACCGTGACACGGTGCCCGACCTCGACGTGCTGCTGCGGGCGCTGTCCGGCTCGGTCGAGCTGCTTCTGGCTGCAGCCCGGGCGCCTCAGACGTCGCGGCCCCGCGACGCGGCCACGCGCCGGAAGATCTCGTCCACGCCGACGTAGGGGGTCAATCGCTCGACGAGCGCCGGCGCCAGCTGGCTGAGCGCGAGGATGGGGCGCAGCGGCGCGCCGGTCTCGATCGCCTCCGGGCGGTCGCGGCGGATCGCGTCGAGCACCGCGGCGGCGACCTTCTCGGTGCTCGTCTCGCCCATCACGCGGTTCGACCGTATGCCCTGCTCGACCATCCGCTGGTACATGCCCTCGCCGCCGATGAAGCCGGGGCACACGACCGAGAAGCCGACCGGCGCGTCGCGGTATTCGGCGCGCAGCGATTGGGTGAGCCCCACGAGCGCGGCCTTCGTGGCCGCGTAGGGCGCCTGATAGGGCGGCCCCAGCTTGCCGGCCACCGAGGAGATGAACACCACGTGGCCGCGTCCGCGCGAGAGCATCCCCGGCACGAGCCGGTGGGTGAGCAGCAACGGCGCGGTGAGATTGACATCGACGACCGCGCTCAGCTCCTCGCGCGTGATCGAGGTGAAGGCCGCCGCGATCTCCACGCCGGCGTTGTTCACGAGCACGTCGATCGGTCCGAGGCCGGCCTCGCTGCGCTCGATCAGCGGATCGAGCTGGCTGAGGTCCGAGAGGTCCGCGGCGACGGCCAGCGCCTCGACGCCGAGCGCACGCAGCTCATCGGCCACGCCTGCGAGCACGTCCTCGCGCCGCGCCGAGACCACCACGTTCATGCCCTCGCGCGCAAGTCCGCGTGCGATGTGCACGCCCAGGCCTCCGGACGCCCCCGTGACGAGGGCCGTGCGACCTCTCAGATTCTCCATCGGGGCCTCCTCCGCTCGCTGTGATCCCGATCATACGGTCGCGTCGGGGTGCCCGGTGCCCACCTCAGCGCTCGATCACGAGCTTCGTCCAGTCGCGCTCGAGCAGCGCGTCCGCGGCATCTCCCCAGCCGACCACGCGGGTGGTCACCACCTCGGGATGCAGGGCGCCCGAAGCGGCCAGCTCGAGCACGTGGGGCATGGCCGTCCGTGCGTTGGCGCGGCCGGTCCTGAAGGTGATGCCCTTCGTGTACATCTCCAGCAGCGGCAGCGAGGGCTGATCGCCGAAGTAGATCGCCGTGCTCGTGCAGCTCCCGTCGGGCGCCGTCGAGCGCAGCGCGAGCGCCAGGCCCCGCGGGTCTGCGCTCGCATCGACGGTGACCGCGAACGGGCCGAGACGGCTCGGGAGCTCGCTCAGCGTCTGCGCGCCGAGGGCCGCGGCGGTTGCGCAGCGGCCTGGATCGCTGTCGGCGTAGAGCACCGACTCGGCACCGAGCGCGACCGCGATCCCCGCCGCGTACAGGCCGATCGAGCCGGTGCTCGCGCCGCCGACGATGAGCACCGCGGCGCCGGGTTCGCGCGCGAGCGCCGGTCCGACGCTGCGCCAGGCATCGCTGATGTTGTCCGAGGCGCTGGCCACGCTCGCTGGATCCAGGCCGTCGGGAAGCGCTACGAGCATGTGCTCGGCGTAGGGGACGCACACTAGGTCTGCGAGGAAGCCGCCCCACCGCTCGACCGCGGGCCCGAAGCCGTATGTGGACATGAACTGCACGCCGGTGCAGTTGGACGTTCGCCCCGCGCCGCACGCCCCGCACGCCCCGCAAGAGATCTGGAAGGGGACGCTCACGAGCTGTCCCGGTGCGAACGAGCCGACGCCGTCACCGACCTCGACGACCTCTGCGACGCACTCGTGCCCGATCGCAAAAGGAGGCTGGAAGGGCGAGACGCCGTCGATGATCAGCGCATCGAGGTCACACGTCGCGACCACCCGCGGGCGAACGAGCGCCGCGGCGTCCGAGCCGAGCGAGGGCTCGGGCGCCTCGCGCCACTGCAGCGTGCGGGGAGCGGTGTAGGTGAGCTGTTGCATCTGCTGCTCCTGTCGATAGACCGGTCGATATACTACCGGGATGGCCGAGATGCCGTCAGCCCAGAAACCGCAGAAGCCCATACGCTCCTCGCGGGAGGCCTTTGTCGAGTCCACCGTGCGGCTGCTGCGGCGCAAGGGCTACGCGGCGAGCGGCTTGAACGAGATCGTCGCGCGCAGCGGCGCACCCAAGGGCTCGCTCTACTTTCACTTTCCCGGCGGCAAGCAGGAACTGGCGCTCGTCGCGATGGAGCAGGCGGGCGGGCAGCTGCGCGAGGCGATCGCCGCGGTGCTCGACTCCAGCGAGGACCTACCGGGCGCTCTGGCGGCCCTCGTCGACTCGCTCGCGGCCGGCATGGAGGCCTCGGGATACCGCGACGGCTGCCCGATCGCGACGATCACGCTCGAGACGGCCGGCGAGTCCGAGACGCTGCGGGCGACCGCGGCGGAGGTCTTCGGCTCATGGCTCGAGGTACTCGAGCAGCGGCTCCTCGCAGCCGGGCTGAGCCCCGCGGATGCCGCGCGACGGGCGCTGTTCGTGCTCGCCGCGATCGAGGGCGCGCTGATACTCGCGCGCGCCCAGCGCGATCTCGGGCCGCTCACCGCCGTTCGCGAGGAGCTCGCGGGGGCGGCTCAGCCGCAGCTCTGGGCGTAGGCCGCGGTTCCCGGCTGCAGCGCCTGGGCGGAGTCGGGATCGACCATCAGGCATGACTCGTCGACAGCTTCGAAGTCACTCGCCGGTATCTGCTTGAGCTGGTCGACCTCGCTGCTCGTCCAGCGCGTGTCGGCTGTTCCCGCGAAGTACCAGTTGCTCCCGTTCTGGGCGAGGATCAGCCCGTAGGTCTTCATCGTCGTGAGGACCGTCTGGCACATCGCCGAGCACGCGGAGGCCGGGAGCGTGAAGCCGGCCTGCAGCCGGAATCGTGCGCCCATCGGGGGGCAGCTCGGGCTGGCCTGTCCTGCCTCGTGGCGCGCCGGCCACAGGTAGGCTTCCTGGGTACACGCGACCGTGAACTGGATTGCATGGTCCATCGCCCCGGAGCTGAGCTCGTCGTAGTTGACGAGCAACGGCAGGATCGGCAATCCGGCGGCATCGGCGGAGGTCCATCCGGCCGGGCGAAGAGCGTCGGATGCGAGACTCCAGATCGCGCCGGAGCCGGCCTTCGACTTGCCCCCTGCGCGGTAGTGGGTGTCGAAGGTCTCATACAGCGTGCACGTGGCGGGGTCGACCATGATGGCGTGCCGGTCGGTCCCGCTCTCGATCGGGGTCGACGCGGACAGGGGATAGGGGCCGGGATCGCTTTCTTCGGCGTACAGGAACCTGATCGGCGTCAGCGGCTGGTTCGGCGAGACGATCTGCCACGGGAACCCGTAGGGCCTCTTGCGGTTGTGAGACGGCCCGAAGTCCGGATGCAGATACGTCGTGGCGGCGTCCATCGACGCGAGCCAGGTGGCGCTGTCGGGATTGACGGGAAGCCCGCTGATGGGCGTGTTCAGCGCGTCATCGGCCGGGAAGGAGGGACATTCGGTGCCGGGCAGGATCGGCCCGCTCGACTGCGCGGCCGCGTTGGGGCTGGCGCTCGCGAACGCGAGCACGAATGTCGCGCCCACCGCCAGCGCCGTGCGGGTGAGCTCTCGCACACGGCGCAGCGTAGCGCGCGAGCCCTGTCCTCCCTCACACGCCGCGGCCGGAGAACGTCACGGTCACATAGCCGCGGTCGTCGTTGCCGTTGAGCCTGTAGCTCCCCGACGCCGCGCCGCGCCTGGTCGGGCGGAAGGTCACGGTCACGGCGGCGGTGGCGCCGTGTTCGATGGTGATTCCCTCGGGCAGGGGCACCGTCGCGCTGAACTCCCCGAGCGGGGCGATCGCGCGGCTGATCGTCAGCGGAACGCTGCCCGCGTCGCGCACGTAGAAGGTCTCGCTCCGCGAGCGGCCGATCGCGACCGACCCGAAGTCGATCCGCGCGGCGCTCACGGCCAGGCGCGCGCGTCCGGCAACCGCGCTGCCGCTCGCGGGGATCACCGTTGCGCCGCGGTCGGTGAGGATCGTGAGGCTCGAGCGGTAGCTGCCGGGGTGCTTGGGGTCGAAGTGCACCGACACCGTCACCGCCTGGCGCGGCGCGAGCACGGTGCCCGGCCGCGGCAGCCCGCTCACGCGGTAGGGCCCGGCGGGAAGCCGCACGGCCTCGATCCGCTCGGGGTGACTCCACGAGTTGCTGAAGGTGACACCCAGATACCTCCCGCCTGCTCCCGTTCGCACGCGCCCGAAGGCCAGCGGCTGCGCTGAGAGGATCAGGCCGGGCCTGGTCCCGTAGCCGGACACGGCCACCGTGCGGGTTCCGGCGCTCGTGTGCAAATAGATGACCCCCACGACCGGGCCGGCCTGCTCGGGCCGGAAGCTGACGCGCAGATGCAGTGTCGCGCCCGCCTGGATCGCCGCGCCGACGCGCGGCTGCTGAACCGTGATCACGCCCGGCGCGAGCCCCTCGGTGCTCACCCGCGGCAGCGTCTTGGGCCCGGCTGTCCTCGGTGCGCCCGTGCCCGCCGTGTCGCCGGCCCCCGGGTACTGCCCCGGGGAGGCCCCGAGCGCCGACACGGCGCCTTCGCCCGAGGCGGTCACGGGCGCCGTGAGCCGCAGCGCCCGCGTGACCGTCAGCGACAGCGTCGAGCCGGCGCTCTGGCCCACGGGCACCGAGCCGAGTTCCACGGGCGCGGCCTGCACGGGCGCGTCGGCGGACGGGCCGAACGCGATCAGCCGCCCGCTGCGCGTGCCCACGTAGACGCGCCCTTCAAACGCGGTGGGCGTCGCGAACTTCGACGCTTTGCCGATCGGCGCCGACCACAGGAGCTGGAGCTCGCCGGCGCTCGGCGCGGCCGAGTACGCGCGAAGCTGGGCACCGTCGCCGCTCGGTCCGTCGGCGAACTCCACCCACACGACCGCGCTGCCGCTGTCCGTGGCGTCGCTCGTGACCAGCGGCGAGCCCGACGTGTAGCCGAAGCTTTCCGCGCTCGTGGCCTGAGAGCTCAACGTCGGCAGCCCTTCGCCGTTGCGCCCGTAGCTGAGTGCCCGCAGGTAGCCGCCGCCGGCGCTCTCGAGCACGTACACCCAGCCGCCCTGGCCGCCGTAGGCCGCGGGATGACCCCACACGCCCCCGTAGGGGCCGACCGTCTGCAGCACCGCGTCACCGCCGCCGGCGCCCTGGAGGTAGCCGCCCATGTTGTCGGCGTCGAGCAGGAAGATACGGCCGTCCTTACCCACCTGCACGAGCAGGTGGGGGATCGCTTTGGTGCCGAAGTATTCGCTCGGCAGCGCGATCGGCCCGCCCGAGCCGAGGTCTTCGTCGTCCTCGTCCAGCGTCGGCGCGTCGCTCGGCGCAAAGAACTGCGTCGGCGTGAGCTGCCCCGATGAGCCGACCGTGAGGCCCAGCACGGACTCCGAGAGGGTCGCCGGCGGCGCGTCCGAGGGGGCCGGCTGCGGTGAGACGCCGTTGCCGGTCGTGAGGATGATCCGTCCCGGGATGTCCGACACCAGGCCGCCGCCGCTCTGCCAGATCCCCGCCTGCGAGCTTTCGCCCGTGCCGACGCCCGACTCGTCGCTCCACATCGTGGTGATCGCGCCGCTGGCCGCGTTGACGCCGACCACGATGCCGCGATAGGGAGTGATGTCGCAGTCGGACGCGAACGCGATGTAGACGACGCCGCCGAGCAGGAGCAGCGCGGGCCGCTGCTCCTCATAGGCCTCGTTGAAGGGGACGCCGGGCGTGTTCGCCGGCGTGCCCGCGATCTCGACGGGGAAGCCGGGCCGCTCTTCGCCGCTGGACGCCGAGATCGCCTGCAGGTACCAGTGCCCGTCTTCGAGCTTGCTCCTGCCCTTGACCTTGACCTCCAGACGCGTGGTCATGTAGACGGTGCCGGTGCTCGGGTCGATCACCGGCGTGGCGGTCGAGCCGAGATCCGGCTTGAGGTCCGAGCAGCCGATCGCCGACGCCTTGAAGGGCGAGCCGAACGAGCGTTGCCAGACGATCGCGCCGCTGGCGGCGTCGATCGCGTACGCGTCGGCCTCCTCGGTGCTGACGATGACCTTGCCTTCATAGACGAGCGGCTGTCCGTAGATGGCGCCGCTGACCGCGGTCGAGAAGAGCTCCCCGAAGCCGGCCGAGCGGACCGCGGAGGGGCTGAGCGCGGGCTCGTTCGCGTCCCAGTCGTCGCGCAGCGTGCCGTAGCCCGCCGTCGTCACGCCCGTGGCGCCGCCGGCCCTCGCCGTGAGCGCGGCCGAACCGAGCAGCGCCGCGGCCGCGAGCAGGGCGCTGAGCGCCACCACGATCGAGCGGCCCCCCAGCGCGAAGGTCTGCAAGCGTCCCCGCACCTCTACTCCTCCAGGCCGACCAGCCGCGCGCTGCGCTCCCAAAGACCTCTTGCGAGCTCGGCGTCCTGTGCCTGGGCGCTGGGGGCGAGCACCTTCTCATCCTGGACGTACTCGCCCGTGAGCGGCGCGGCTTCGTTCGACAGGGCGAGCCATATGAGCGAGCGCGCGCCCCGCTCCGGTGAGCGGAAGAACGGTCCGCCGAGCGTTGTCAGCAGCTTCCACACGCCGCCTTCGTTCTTGCCGAAGCCGGTGCGCACGACGCCGGGGTGAAAGCAGTTGGCGTGCAGCTCCGGCGCGCGCCTGGCGAGCTCGCGCGTGAAGAGGATGTTGCACAGCTTCGACGTGCCGTATACGCGCATCGCGTTGTAGCTGTCTTCGGACTGCAGGTCGTCGAGGTCCAGGCGCCCGGACTTGTGGGCATCGGAGGCGGTCGTCACGACGCGCCCGCCGCGCAGGCGCTCGCGCAGCAGATTGGTCAGCAGAAACGGCGCGAGGTGGTTCAGCGCGAAGGTGCGCTCGAAGCCCTCGCTCGTCTCCCTGCGAGTGGCGAACAGCGCCCCTGCGTTGTTGGCCAGCACGTCGATGTGCTGATGGCGCTCGCTGAGCGCGCCGGCGAGCGCGCGCACCTCGGCCATCAGCGTGAGATCGGCCACATGTTCGTGGACCGGCGCGTCCCCGCCGGCGGCTCGGGCCTGGCGCGCCACGGCCTCGACGCGCCCGGCGTCGCGGCCCACGAGCGCCAGCTCGGCGCCCCGGCGCGCGAACTCGATCGCGGCTGCCTGACCGATCCCGCGAGTGGCGCCGGTGAGCACGACCAGCCTGGGCGGACTCATGGGCGGACGGCTCATGGGCGGACTCTATAGCGCGCGCGAGGCCGTATCGTTCGCATCGCACTTGGCGCTCGCGGCATGTTCGCGCACGAGCGCCGCCACGGAGGAGCGAGTCGGCGTGCCACGACTGCACAGCATCGAGGCGGACGACGAGGCCGGCAGCGCCGGTGCGCTCGTGTCCGCGTCGAGCGCCGGCGCGCTCGGCGCCGGCGGGACACGCTCGCGACCCGCGGAGGCGCTGTCGACGCGCCTGCACCCGCGCCGGCTCGCGGCGCGGACGGCACACTGGGTGTGGGCGTGCGTGCCGCCGCTCGCGGCGGGTCTCGCGGCGGCGATTCCGGTCATGAGCTCGACGATCGATGCCGTGCGTGCCGGATGGGTGCCGGCGGGCGATGACGGGATCATCGCCACGCGCGGCTGGGATGTGCTGAGCTCGCACACCCCGCTGGTCGGCCAGTACTCCGAGGCCGGCCTCGTCATCCACGGCCAGGTCATGCACAGCCCTGGCCCGATGCTCTACTGGCTGCTCGCCCTGCCCGCGCGCTTCGGCAGCGTCACGAGCCTCGCCGTCGCGATGGGCGTCCTCAATACGCTTGCCATCGTCGGCTGCGTCGCGCTCGCTCGCCGCCGCGGTGGTCTGCCCCTGATGTTCGCGGCCGCGATCGGGATCGCGTTGATGTGCCAGTCGCTGCCGGCCGAGGCTTTGCACGACATCTGGAATCCGGCGGCCGGCCTGTTCGCATTCCTGCTGCTCATCTTCCTCGGCTGGTCGCTCGCCTGCGGTGAATATCGCCTGCTGCCGCTCGCCGTGCTGGTCGCGAGCTTCGTCACGCAGACGCATCTGATGTACGCGGCGCCGAGCGCGGTGCTGCTCGCAGTCGGCCTCGCGGGGCTCTGTGCCGGCGCGCTCGCGCGCCGTCGCGAGGGCGCTGCAGACCGCGCGCGCGAGCGGACGCGCGTGTGGCCATGGGCGCTCGCCGCGCTCGTCGTCGCGGCAGCCTGCTGGACCGCGCCGGCGATCGATCAGATCGAGAACAGCCCGGGCAACCTCGCGATGATCGTGCGCACCGCCGAGCACCGCGGGCCGACGCTCGGCGCGACGGTGGGCTGGCACGCGGTGGTCCGCTCGGTCGGGGTGCGCCCGTGGTGGCTGTACGTGCCGGCGTCGGAGTGGGAGCGCAAGGCGGATGTCCGTGCCACGCCGAGCACCGGCGAGACCGACTCGGCGATCGCGCTGCTCGCGGCGCTCGCGCTCGCGGGGCTGATCGGCCCCTTGGCGCGCCGGCGCGACCTGACGGCCGCCGCCGTGATCGGTCTCGGGATGTGCGCGGCCATCGGCCTGCAGGCCGCCTCCAATCCCGCGAGGCCGCTGCTGGCTGAAACGCTCGGCTACACGATGTGGTGGGGCTCCGAGCTCGGGCTGTGGGTGTGGTTGATCCTCGCCTGGGCACTGTGGCTCGGCCTTGCGGGGCTGACGCGCCTGGCGCTCACGGCGCTGCGCGGACGCCGTTCCGGGCGCCGAGCGCTGCCTGCCCGGGCGCGGATCGCCGCGAGCGCACTCGCGTCGCTCCTCTGCCTCGGCGCGGCGGTCGCGGTGGGCAGCGCCGTCGCCCGCACCGCGAGGCCGGACTCCCACGCGTATGAGTACCGGCCGATCCGCGCGCTCGCCGCGGGCATCGAGCGCCTGGTTCCGCGGGAGGAGGCGATCGACTACCGCCTCGGCGCGCTCGATCTCGGTACGCAGCCGATGGAGCCCGCGATCCGCTTCCTGCTCGTGCGTCACGCCGACCGCGTGCTGGCGGACGGCTCCTACCCTCGGCTCGGCTCCTACTACGAGCTCGACAATCGCCCCACGCAGTGGATCGTGCTGCTCCGCGACGGCGTCCGGGCGCAGCCGCACATGCGGCTCGCCGGGCGCGTGCGCTTCAGCGACCAGTGGGGCGAGGAGGTACTCAGCGCGTGGGTGGCCCGAGCGCCGAACGAGGTCGCCCGCGCGTCTGTGCACGTGCGCGCGTCCGTGCGGATCACGCGGAGGGCTTGAGCGCGGCGGAGGCTCGCGCGGGCACCGCGCCCTCATGGCGAGCGGGCGCCGGCGACTCCTCCTCGGCGGTCGGCCTCGAGGGGAGCGCGAGCAGCGCGAGCAGCCCCCCGCCGAGCGCGACGAGGGCGGCCACGAGCAGGCCGAGGTCCATCCCGCTGATGAACGCCGACCGGGCGAACTGCGAGAGCAGCTGGCCGGTCGCCCCGCCGAGCTGCCGGGCCACGCCGAGGGCGCCGCCGAGCGAGCCGAGGATGGTCTGCTGGATGGCCTGCGGGACGTGGTAGGGCACGAGCGCGCCGGTGACGCGCTGCTGATAGCGGGTGGACAGCAGGCTGCCGATGACGGCTACGCCGAGTGCACCGCCCACCTGCATGAACGCGCCGTTCGTGGCCGAGCCCACGCCCGTGTGCGCGTCCGGCACGGAGCCCATCACCGATCCGGTTGAAGGCGGTATGGCCAGGCCCGCCCCGCTGCCCAGCATGACCATCCCGGGCACCACGGCGGGGTAGGTCGTGCTCACGGAGGCGAGCGAGATCTGCCACAGCCCGGCGGCGGCGAGCAGCAGGCCCAGCGCCACCGTGAGCTTGGCTCCCAGCCTGGCCACGAGCAGGGTGGACAGGGGCGCCATCACTGCGATCGCGCCGGCTGCGGGAAGCACCCTGACGCCGGCCTGCAGGGGGGTGTAGCCGAGCTGGAACTGCAGGAGCTGAGTCAGCACGAAGAGGGCGCCGTACAGGCTGAACGCGAGCAGTCCGTTGCAGACGATCGCCACCGAGAAGCTTCTCGCGGCGAACAGCCGCAGGTTGAGCATCGGATGCGCGCTGGCGCGCTCCCAGAAAACGAAGCCGACGAGCACCGCGAGGCCGCCTGCGCCCGTGACGAGCACGAACGCCGAGGCCCAGCCGTGAACCGGCGCTTCGATGATCGCCCACAGCAGGAGGCCGAGGCCGGCGATCGACATCAGCGCGCCGCCTCCGTCCAGGCGCCCCGCATGAGGGTCCCGCGAGTCGGGTACCAGCCTGATCGCGAACAGCACGCCCAGCAGGGCGACCGGCACGTTGATGAGAAACACCGAGCCCCACCAGAAATGCGCGAGCAGCAGCCCGCCGACGATCGGGCCGAGCGCGACCCCGGCGCCCGTCGTGCCCGCCCAGAAACCCAGCGCGCGCTGGCGCTCGCGCCGATCGGTGAACGTGTGGGTGATGATCGCGAGCGTGGAGGGCATGATCAGGGCAGCGCCGATCCCCATGCTGGCCCTCGCCGCTATCAGGACGCCGACCGTGCCGGAGAAGGCCGCCCAGGTCGATCCTGCGGCGAACGCAAGCAGGCCGGCGAGGAACGTGCGCTTGCGCCCAACCCTGTCGGCGAGGCTGCCGGCGACCAGCATCAGCCCGCCGAACACGAGCACATAGGCGTCGACGATCCACTGCAGCTCGCTCGTCGTGGCATGCAGCTTGCGCACGAGCGTCGGCAGCACCACGTTGAGCACGGTGTTGTCCAGCGAGACGATCAGCAGCGGCACGCACAGAACGGCCAGCGCCTGCCAGCGGCGGGACGGGGCCGGCCGCGACAGGCCCGGCGGCCTCGCTCCGGGCGCTGCGCTCACAGCTCGTCCCGCCGGCTCATACGGGTCGCGATGCGCGGGCTCACGTAGCGACGGCCCGCCGCCGCATCGCGGATGGCGCTCGGCAGGTCGCTCGCAGCCATCTCCTTGAGCACGAAGCCGATCGCGCCGGCCCGCAGCGCCTGGCGGGCGAGCCCGGGGTCGTCGTGCATGCTCAGCACGACGATCTGCGCAGCGGGTGCCTGCTCGCGCAGGTGCAGCAGCGTCTCGCTCCCCGAACTGCCCTCCAGCGAGGGGTCGAGCGCGAGCACCGCCGGCTGGCGGTCGAGCTCGTGCAGCAGCGACGGGAGGTCGTGCGCCTCGGCGATCACGGCGATGTTCTGCTCGCCGTCGAGCACCTGGCGCAGGCTGCGGCGGACGCCCGCGTGGTCGTCGGCGAGCAGCACGCGGATCGGGCCCCGCGGCCCACCATCGCCGTCAGGGGGCCCGCCGTCGGGCGGCCCGCCATCCCGGTCCCCGCTACCGGGAGGACCGCCGTCGGGATCGGGCAGGAGGCGTAGCTCGGCACACACCGATCGAGGCTAGAGGGCGTCCGGCGCGCCCGCGAGGTGGCAGGTCCACATCTCCGCGACGGCAAAGCACGGAGGCTCGCCGCGGGTGCTCGCCCGCCCCCCCGGGGTGGGGCCGCGTGTACGATCGTCCTGCGCGCGGAAAGGGAGCTCACGATGCCAAGAGCGGTGCAGTTCGACGAATACGGCGGTGTCGAGGTACTGAAGGTCGTCGAGGTGCCGCGGCCGGTCCCGGGCGCGGGTCAGGTGCTCGTCCGTGTCAAGGCCGCCGGGATCAATCCGGGCGAGGCCGCGATCCGCGAGGGTCGCCTGCACGAGCGCTGGCCGGCGACGTTCCCGTCGGGACAGGGCAGCGATCTCGCCGGTGTCGTCGAGGAGGTCGGCGAGGGCGTCGAGCGCTTCAAGCCGGGTGACGAGGTCATCGGCTTCACGGACCTGCGCGCGAGCCAGGCCGAGCTCGTGCTCGTCGAGGCCGACCACCTCGTCGAGCGCCCTCCCAACGTCCCCTGGGAGGTCGCCGGGGCGCTGTTCGTCGCCGGCAGCACCGCTTATGCGGCCGTGCGCTCGGTGGCCCTGCAGCCGGGCGACACGGTGGCCGTTTCGGGCGCCGCCGGAGGCGTCGGCTCGCTCGCCGTGCAGCTCGCCGTGCTCACCGGAGCGACGGTCATCGGCCTCGCGGGCGAGAGCAACCACCGTTGGCTCAGCGAGCATGGTGTGATCCCCGTCGACTACGGCGACGGTGTCGCCGAGCGCATCCGGGAGGCCTCGGGAGGCAGGCTCGACGCCTTCATCGACACCTTCGGCGGCGGCTACGTCGAGCTCGCCGTCTCGCTCGGGGTCGACCCCAAGCGGATCGACACGATCGCCGACTTCGAGGCGGCGGCCGAGTACGGGGTCATGACCAAGGGCAGCGCCGCCGGCGCCAGCGCCGAGGTGCTCGCGGAGCTCGCGCGGCTGATCGATCGCGGCGAGCTCGAAGTACCGATCGCGCGCGTCTACGACCTCGATGACGTCCAGGACGCCTACCGCGACCTCGAACGCCGCCACACGCACGGCAAGATCGTCCTCAGGCCCTGACGCGGGGTCGGACCCGATGGTCGCTCGTCTAGGCGGCGGCTCGCGGCAGCTGCGTGCCGACGACGTGCTCCTCGAAGGCGAATCCCGCTTCCAGCGCCCGGCGCACGGGGCAGGTCTCGGCCACGCGCTCGAGTCGGCGGCGCTGGTCGCCGGTCAGCTCGTCGGGCAGGTGTATCTGGACGGCGACGCGGCGGGGCACGCTGTCGGGGTCGTAGTCCACCTCGACCGTCGTCTCACCGAGATGCCACGAGCGGTTCTGTGCGTACATGGCGATCATGGTCGCTATGCACGCGGCCAGCGTCGCCGCCAACAGCTCGTGCGGGGCCGGACCCTCATCGCTGCCGCCGAGGCGCTCGGGCTCGTCGGTGATGATCGTGTGGCGGCCGTTGACGTCGACCTCGTGCTTGAGGCTGTCGCCCACGCGGCGGGCTGTCGCGGTCATGCTCATCGCTCACGCCGCGCATCCGGAAAGTCTGCTCTCGAGCACATAACACAACGATTATAGCACACAAGGGTCTGGTTGTTCACGCCCCCGGCCGCGCTCACGCACATCGACGAAGCGGCGGCGACGCGGCGCCGACGCGGTCAGCCGCCGGTGCGGCTCAGGCGCTCGGGTGCGATCCGTTCGGCGACGAGCCTGCAGAAGACCTCGACGAGGTAGGGGTCGAACTGGGTGCCCGCGCAGCGGCGCAGCTCGGCCAGCGCGTCGGGGAGCGACATGCCGCGCTTGTAGACGCGCTCGTCGAGCATCGCGCGGAAGGAGTCGCAGATCGTGATGATGCGCGCGCCGAGCGGGATTTCCTCGCCGGCGAGGCCGTCGGGGTAGCCCTTGCCGTCCCAGCGCTCGTGGCTGGCGCGGATGAGCGGGCCGACCCGCTCGAGCGACGGGCCGGCGGCGGCGATGATCTGCTCTCCCATCACGGTGTGCTGCTTCATGAACTCCCACTCGTCGGCGTTGAGCGGGCCGGGCCTGTTGAGGATCTCGTCAGGGATGCCGAGCTTGCCGACGTCGTGCAGGTCGGCCGCCTTGCTGACCAGGCCGATGAGCTCCTCCTCGAGCCCGATCGTGCGGGCGAGCAGCTCGACGTCGCCGGCGACGTCGTCGGAGTGCTCGCCGAGGTCGGGGTGACGCTGCGCGAGCGCCGCGTGCAGCACCGAGGTGATCAGTTCGGCGGCGCCGCCCTGGCTGCTCGCCTTCTCGCGATACATGCGCTGGTCGGCGTAGCGCAGGGCCTTCGTGGGATCGCGCGTCTCGCGGGGGATCTCGACGGCTCCCGCGGCGGCCGTCACGGTGAAGGCGCCGCCCTGTTCGGTGAGCGAGTCGCGGGCCGCCAGGAACAGAGCGTGGGGGTCGGCGAGCGGTGAGGTGATGAGCACGCAGAACTCATCGCCGCCGAGCCGGTAGACGTCGCCGCAGGCTCCCACGGTCTCGCGCAGGCGCTGGCCGAGCCGCGCCAGCAGGCTGTCGCCGGCGATGTGGCCAAAGGAGTCGTTGTAGCTCTTGAACCCGTTGAGATCGAAGAACCAGAGAAACGCCGGCGCCTCCTCGGCGGCCCGCTCGCAGGCGCGCGCGAGCTCCTCGATCAGCGCGCGGCGGTTGCGCAGACCCGTGAGGGGGTCGGTCGTGAGCTCGTGCACGACCCTGCGGTTGGAGATGACGAGCCCGGCGATCGAGCCGATCAGGGTCAGCAGCGCGACCGCCAGCAGCGCCAGCGTGGAGGTTCGCCTCGTGTTGAGGAAGTTCGGGTTGGCGGCCGTCGCGATCGCCGCCACCGCCATGCTCTGGCTGGTGCCGCCCACCGTGAGCGGCAGCGCCGCCACCATCGCGCGGTGACCTTCGTTGAAGGCGGGCCGCGGGGCTTCGCCGAGCTCCCCGCCGATCGACAGCGGCGCGCTCCGGCGCAGACCGCCGGCGGCCTGGACGGTCGGGGGGCCCTGGAGGAAGACCTTGCCCTTCTGGAAGCTGGCGAGCTCGAGCCTCACGCCCGGCGTCGTTTCGGGCACGAGCGTGGAGCCGCGCGCGTCGGCGAGGCTGATGTCCAGGTGAACCAGGCCCCGCGGGTGGCCGTCCAGGCGGAACGGCGCCAGGAACGCGACCGAGAGCTGTCCGGTGACCGGCGAGAGGAACACGCCGCTGCCGGTGGCGACGGTCGCGCCGTCGGCAACTGCGGCGAAGCGGCGATCGAGGGCAACCGGGAACTGGACCGGGTGTGCCAGGGGTCCGCACACGAGCTCGCGGCCTTCCCCGTTGTCCAGGCAGGCCGCCGAGAGCGGCACGAAGGAGTAGGCCTGGATCGTGGCGAGCGACAGCGCGGCGCTGCGCAGGGCGCCGCGGCGTGCCGTTGGGGAGAGGTGTCGAGCGACGAGCAGTTCGCGGACCGCCGGGTTGACCATCATCAGCGACAGCGCCGTCGCGGTCTGGCGCTCACCTCCGCTGATCAGCGCGAGCTCTCGGCCGACAGCCGACTGCAGCGAGCGATCCTGGCCGTTGCGCCGCGCGGTGACGCTTTCGCTCGTCTCAAAGACCGTGATCGCGCCCAGCAGCAGTGACACCACCAAGCCGAGGAGGGCTAGCTGACGCATAGCTCTACCTTCGTCGCGCGAAGGGCAACCTTGAGCTCTGCGAGTGCGACACCAGGCGACGCTCCTTGGGAGTGCGCGCGTACGCGCCCAGCGCGAGCGCGGCCAGTCCCGTGAGGACGTAGGCG
>Ga0209040_10001569_pt1 | contig 18116 bp, 16 predicted proteins | sample BogFormECP12_OM3_FD_188240 | JGI IMG/M metagenome (GOLD analysis project Ga0209040, IMG submission 188240) | Bog forest soil microbial communities from Calvert Island, British Columbia, Canada - ECP12_OM3 (SPAdes) (version 2) | ecosystem: Environmental > Aquatic > Freshwater > Wetlands > Bog ...
CTGAGCCGGGCTGGGTTCTGTTTCGCGCGAGGCTCACGGAAAACAGGGAAGGATGACGACAACAAAACACAGGATCAGGACTATTTGGAATTGCTGCGGGCGCGCCCCGGAATAGCGCTCGCAGGATTTGATGATGCCGGTTGCGAGTGCCATCGTGCACTGGCGCGAGTCGCAGCGGGAACAATTTCATGGAACAGCTCGCGGTACTGTTCGTGCTGGTCCTGGTCGCCGGCTGGTTCCTGGGAGTCATCGGCTTCTTCAAGGTATTGTCGGCGCGTGCCGAGATCTCCGCGCTTCGCCGCGCCATCGAGGCGCTGGCCGGCGATCAGCCGGCCCCCGCCCCCATGGCCGCCGAACCGCGGCAGGCATCGGTTCCGTTGGTTCCACCACCGGAGCCGGCGGAGCAGCCGGAACCCGAGCCGCAACCGGTTGTCCCAGCGCCGCTCGACAGCGTACCTCCAATGCCCGAGCCGGCGCCCGTCACCCAGCGGCCCGATATCGAGGCGTTGCTCACGGCGCGCTGGGGCGTCTGGCTTGGCGCCGCCGCTCTGGTGCTCGCCGGGGTCTTCCTGGTTCGCTACGCGGTGGACCAGGGGCTGCTCGGTCCCGCGCCGCGCTGCGTGCTGGCCGCGCTGCTCGGAGCCGCCCTGATCATCGCGGCCGAGTGGCTGCGGCGGCGCGAGATCCTGCGGCCAGGCATCACCGACCAGGCAGCGCCCGGGTTGGCCGCCGGCGGGGTCGCCGTGCTGTTCGGAGCCGCCTACGGCGCCGGCGTGCTCTACGAACTGGTGCCGCCGTCGGCCGGCTTCGTGCTGCTCGCGGCCGCCTCGCTGATCGGCCTGGCGATCTCGTTGCGGCATGGCCAACTGGTGGCCGCGGTCGGCATTCTCGGCGCCTTCGTCACCCCGGCGCTGGTGCAGACCGAGCACCCGTCGCTGCCCGGCCTGTTCGGCTACCTGCTGTTCGTCACCGCCACCGCGCTGGCCGTGCTCCGCTACGCCGCCTGGGTCTGGCTCGGCTGGGCCACCACGATTGCTGGTGCCGTCTGGGTGCTGCTGGCGTTCGCCAGCGGACCGGACGGCGACATCTGGGCGCCGGCGCTGTTCTTGCCGGCGGCGGCCGCGCTCAACCTCGGTCTGCTGCCGGGAGAAGCACTCGACCATCCGATCGGCCGCCGCCTGGCATGGGTGCCGTGCGCGGTGCTCGGCGCAACCGGCCTGTTGATGGCGGTGGACAATCAGGGCTGGACGGCCCGCATCGCGGTGCTGCTGTTCGTGCCGCTGACCATCTGGCACGCGGCCCGCGAGCCGCGATTGCGGCTGCTGCCATTCCTGGCGGCGCTGCTGTTCCTGCTGCTGCTGGCGGGCTGGTCGGTCGAAATACGGGTCTGGCCCGACATCGCCATTCCGCCTGGGGAATGGACGCCGGCCGTGGTGCAGGAACTACTGGCGACCGCCGCACTGATCGCGGGCTGCTTCGCCGCCAGTGGACTCCGGTTCGAACGCCGCACCAGCCATCCCTTGCCGTGGGCCAGTCTGGCCGCATCGGTGCCAGTGCTGACCCTCGCAGTTTGCTATGCAAGGGTGGCGGAGTTCCGGCCACAGGCGGGCTGGGCGGTGTTTGCCATGCTCCTCGCCGTCGGTCTGACCGGGACAACCGCGGCCGCGCTGCGGGAAGCGCACCCGGCAGGACCGCAGCGCGCCGGCATCCACGCCGCCGGTGCGGTCGCCGCCCTGGCGCTTGGCTGCGCCATGTTGCTGCGCGGGCACTGGCTGACGCTGGCGGTGTCGCTGTTTCTGCCGGCACTCGCCTGGGTGGCGGCACAGGTGGACCTGCCGGCGCTGCGTCGCGTGGCCCTTGCTGTTGCCGGCGTGGTGCTGATCCGGTTGCTGCTGAACTGGTACGTGCTCGATTATGGGTTCGGGCAGTGGCCGGTGGTGAACGGGCTGCTCGCGGCCTATGCGCTGCCGGCCGCCGCCTTCGCTTTGGCCGCCGCGATGTTCCGCCGCCAGGAAGATGACCTGACGGTCGGCGTGCTGGAGGCGGGCAGCGTGGCGCTCGCCACCGTGTTCGTGGCGCTAGAGGTCCGGCAGGGCGTCGACGCGGACGGCGCGGTGAACACCCCCTACCTGGGCTTCCCGGAGGCGGCCTTGCACGTCGCGTCGCTGGCGGTGCTGGCCGTTGCCACCATGCGGATCGCCCGGCGCCTGGGGCGTCCAGTGCTGCAGTGGGGCTGGCGCATCCAAGGTACGCTGGCGCTTGCCGGCGGGGTGCTGCTCATCCTGTTCAACCCGCTCGTTACCGACGACGACGTCGGCAGCCTGCCGTTGTTTGACTGGCTGTTGCCGGCCTATCTGCTGCCGGCGCTGCTCGCGGTGGCCGCGCGACGCGACGCGGCGACTGTGCAGCCTCCGGCTCTGCGGCCGCTGCTGGGAGGCTACGCCCTGATCGCTGGGCTGGTCTGGCTCACCGTGGAGGTGCGGCACCTGTTCCACGCCGGCCCGGTAGGGTTGGACACCGTGGCGGTCGAGGACGCCGAATTGTGGGCCTGGTCCGGTGCCTGGTTGGCCTACGGTGTCGCGGTGATGGCGATCGGCATCGCGGCCGGCAACCGGCACCTACGGCTGGCGGCGCTGGCAATCGTCGGCCTGACCACCGCCAAGGTGTTCCTGGTGGACATGTCGGATCTGGTGGGGCTTTGGCGGGTGCTGTCGTTCCTCGGCCTCGGCTTGGTGCTGATCGGTCTGGGCGCGGCGTATCGGCGCCTGGTCGCTCCGCCGCCGCGTGAGCAGACTTGACGCTATGATAGCACCAGCGATATCGTACGTGCATGCCTGCACTTCTGGTACGCGAACTGGACGAGGAACTGGTGCGCCTGTTGAAGCAGCGTGCCAATAGCCACCAGCGGTCCGCTGAGGCGGAGCACCGCGCGATTCTGGAAGCGGCACTGCGGCCTGGCGGCGAGAGCTTTGCCGCCCGCGCCCGCCGCTTGCAGGAGGCGACGCGCGGGCGTCTGCACGGCGACAGCACGATCGTCATCCGTGCCGATCGCGATCGTCGTGACGGCGGTGACCGTGGGGCGTAGGCCGCTGGCCGGCGCTATCGTCGATGCATCAGTCGCGGTGAAATGGGTGATGGCCGAGGCACACGCCGAAGCGGCGCTGCGACTGTTGGAGAGCGGCATAGGTTTGACTGCCCCGGCGCACTGGCTGGGCGAGGCGGTCAATGCAATCTGGGCTGCTTGCCGCCGAGGTGATCTCGTCGAGCAGGAGGCTCACGAACGTGCAGCGACCCTGGCAGAGGCGCCAATTGCCGTGGTGCCACTCGATCGGCTGGTATCGGCGGCCATGACCCTTGCACTCCGTCTTGGAATCACGGTCTACGATGCGCTCTATCTTGCGTTGGCGGAGCAACAGGGCGCACTGCTCGTTACGGATGATCGGCGGCTGTTGACGGCGGCACACCATGACAGGCAGTTGCGCGATAGAGTCATCTGGATCGGTGACGACACTGCGATGAATCTCGGCCGTGGGTCCCGATGACCCCATCCCTGCCGCTTTCCGGCATCCGCGTGGTCGATCTCACCCGCGTGCTGTCCGGCCCGTTCTGCTCCATGCTGCTGGGCGATCTCGGCGCGGACATCATCAAGGTGGAGACGCCGGGCGAGGGTGATACGGTGCGGCACCAGGGCGCGGGCAGGGACGGCCTGTCCTGGTATTTCGCCAACTACAACCGCAACAAGCGCTCGATCACGCTGAATCTGCGTGCCGACGAAGGGCGCGAGATCCTGGCGCGGCTGATCGCGACGAGCGACGTGCTGATCGACAACTACCGCCCCGGTGTGCTCGCCGCGATGGGCTTCGCCGAGGCGCGGCTGCACGAACTGAACCCGCGTCTGGCGCGCGGCAGCATCACCGGTTTCGGCAGCACCGGCCCGTATCGCGACCGACCGAGCTTCGATTTCATCGCCCAGGCGATGAGCGGGTGCATGAGCGTGAACGGCGCGGCCGATCAGCCGACGATGCGCTCCGGCCTGCCGGTGAGCGATCTGGTCGCCGGTCTCTATGCGGCTCTCGGCGTTGTGGCCGGCCTGCTGCGCGAGGGGCGGACCGGCCAGGGCGGGTCAGCATCGGTGAGCCTGACCGGCGGGCTGATCAGCTTCCTCAGCTTCATGGCGACCGACTACCTGGCGACCGGCAGCCTGCCGAAGCGCACCGGCAACGATCATCCGATCGGCTCGCCCTATGGGCTGTTTCGCGCCACCGATGGCGAGATCGCCATCGCGCCGGCCGGCGAGGCGATGTACCAGCGCCTGCTGCGCGCGCTGGACGCCGAGGAGCTGCGCGAGCGGCCGGAATTCGCCACCAACGCATTGCGTGCCGAAAACCGCGCCGCGATCAATGCGGAGATCGAGGCGCGTACCATGCGCGAGACCAGCACGCACTGGATCCGCGTGCTGAACGAGGCCGGCGTGCCGTGCTCGCAGGTGATGAACCTGGAGCAGGTGTTCGCCGATCCGCAGGTGATCGATCAGCAGTCGGTGGTGACGGTCGAGCACCCCGGACATGGTGAGGTATCGATGCTCGGGTCGGCGCTGCATATCGATGGCGCGCCGCTGCCGGTGGGACGCCCTGCACCGGAACTTGGCGAGCACACTGCGGAGGTGCTGAGCGAGCTCGGCTATTCAGCCGGCGAGATCGATCAGTTGCGCGAACGCGGTGTCATCTGACCACCGCCAGGAGGCGACGGCGCGTGCAGTCCCAAGCTGCGTGCGGCACGCACGAGCTGTGCATCCAGGCTGATCAATTCCGAGGCGCGATCCCGCGCCAACCAGAGATAACTGGCATCGTAGAAGGTGAGATCGTTCCATTGTAGTGGTGAGGTCAATGGCCAGTGCCGTGACCGGTGGTTGGACATTCCAGTCCGACCACGCAGTCAGTAGTGCATCGGCCTTGTCAGGGTGTCGTCTGGACTTCATGCGGCAGGTATTGCCGAGCTCGAAATGAAATATGCTCGGCACGAACAGCAGTTGACCGGAGATCAGGGCGTGGACCCAAGGTCCATCAGGCTCACCGAACAGCATTGCAGCGACGGCCGAAGCGTCAACGACGCGGATCATCGCGATCCTGCCGGATCATCCTGGCCGACTCGCCTCGCGGTGTCCGGACGCCCGAAGCCTGAACGCGGGCGTAGATCTCATCGATCCGCGACACCGATGTGGGGGTGGCGACCGATTCGAGAATGGCCATCAGCTCGCCTTGCAGCGAGCGATGATTACGGGCAGCACGTTCCTTGAGGCGCTGAGCGAGATCATCGGGCACATTTTTGATGGATAGCGTAACGGTCATAGGTTTCATCCTGGCGTCAATATGGTGCCAATATGGCTGCTATCGCTGCGATTGGCAACTGCGGCGGAGACGGGTGTAGCCTTCACGCACAAGCAAGGAGGAACTGCCATGGAATTCGGTTATTTTGCCATGCCCTCCCATCCGCCCGAGCGAGGGCTGAAGGCTGGCCACGACTGGGACCTGCAAACGCTGCGCTGGCTGGACGAACTCGGCTATGCCGAGGCCTGGATCGGCGAACACTACACCGCGCCCTGGGAACCGCATCCCTCGCCCGACCTGCTGATCGCCCAGGCGCTGCTGCAGACCAAGCGCCTGCGCATCGGGCCGGGTGGTTTCCTGTTGCCATACCACCATCCTGCCGAACTCGCCGCCCGCGTGGCGATGCTGGATCATCTGTCCGAAGGGCGGCTCAATTTCGGCGTCGCCGCATCGGGCCTGCCGACCGACTGGGCGATGTTCCAGGTGGACGGCACGGCTGGTGTCAACCGCGAGATGACGCGCGAGTCGCTCGACATCATCCTGCGCCTGTGGAGCGACGAACCGCACTTCACCTATGAGGGCAAATTCTGGAAGGTGGCAAAGCCCGAGACGATGTTCGGCTTCCTGAAACCGCACATCTATCCGCTGCAGAGGCCGCATCCGCCGATCGGCGTTGCCGGCCTCTCGAAGCAGTCGGACACGCTGAAGCTGGCGGGCGAGCGCGGGTTCCTGCCGATGAGCCTCAACCTCAATCCGGCCTATGTGGCGAGCCATTGGGAGGCGGTGGAGATCGGCGCGGCGCGCACCGGCCGCACACCGCACCGTGCCGACTGGCGGCTGGTGCGCGAGGTGTTCGTCGCCGAAACGGACGCGGAGGCGTGGCGGCTGTCGGCGGGCGGCATGATGGGGCGCATGATGCGCGAGTATTTCCTGCCGCTGCTCGGCAATTTCGGCTTCCTCGAGTACCTCAAGCACGATCCGGACGTGGCCGATTCCGATGTGACGCCGGAGTATTGCGCGCAGCACAACTGGCTGATCGGCTCGCCCGCGACGGTGGCGGAGAAGCTCGAGCGCATCTACCGCGAGGCGGGCGGTTTCGGTGATTTGCTGGTATTCGGCTTCGACTACGCCGACAACCCGCAGGCTTGGCACAATTCGCTGCGCCTGCTGGCTGAGGAGGTTGGACCGCGCGTGGCCCACCTGAAGCCGTCGTAGGGCGATCGATGCCCGAACATGACCTCGCGGCTCTCTGGGAGGCGCATTGCCGGTGCGAGTTCGAGACCCGCGATGTCGATGCGACGATGGCAACGATGGTGGCGTCGCCGTACGTGAATCATATCCCTACCATGGCGGGCGGCGTCGGCCACGATCAGCTCAAGCGCTTCTACAAGTATCATTTCATCGGCGCCAACCCACCGGACACGACGATGATACCGGTCAGCCGCACCGTCGGCGTCGATCGCATCGTGGACGAGGTGATCTTCCGTTTCACCCACACCGCGACGATCGATTGGATGCTGCCAGGCATTGCCCCCACCGGGCGGATGGTCGAGGTGCCTCTGGTGGCAATCGTGGAGTTCCGCGACGGCAAGGTTGCGCACGAACATATATATTGGGACCAGGCATCGGTGTTGGTGCAGATCGGCAGGCTTGATCCGCAGGGCTTGCCGGTCGGTGGTGCCGAGACGGCGCGCAAGGTCCTGGATCCGACGCTGTCGAGCAACACACTGCTGCACGACGCCTGGCGGAGCAGCGAGGGCAAGCCGATTTGAATCGCCATGCGCATCCTCTACAGCCACCGCATCCAGTCGCGCGACGGACAGAGCGTGCACCTCGAGGAGATGGTTGCCGCTTTGCGCGCCGACGGCCACGAGGTGCTGGTGGTGGGACCCGGCCTGTATGATCAGGCCGAGTTTGGCGGCGAAAGCCGGCTGGTCTCGCTGATCCGCGCGCGCCTGCCGCCGTGGATCGGCGCGCTCGCGGAGGTCGCCTACAACGTTCCCGCCTGGTGGCGATTGTGGCAGGCCGCGCGCCGCTTCCGGCCTGACCTGATCTATGAGCGCTACAACCTGTTCCATCTGGCCGGCACCTGGCTCGCGCGTTGGTCGCGTGTGCCGCTGTTCCTGGAAATAAACGCTCCTCTGGTGGCCGAGCGCGTCCGATTTGGTGGTCTTGGACTGCCCGGGCTTGCCACTCGGCTTGAAGCGTATGTCTGGCGCTCCGCCGACAAGGTGCTGGTGGTCACCGGGGTCCTGAAGCGCATGGTCGAGCAGGCCGGTGTACCGGCGGATCGCATCCAGGTTGTACCAAACGGCATCGATCCCGCGGAATTCGCACCTGCAACGCGGTGCGAAGGCCACAACGGCCGGGTTGTCCTCGGCTTTGTCGGTTTCGTGCGCGACTGGCACGGGCTGGACGGCGTCATCGCCGCCATGGCGGCGGCACACGACGCCGCGCCGATCGACCTGGTCGTGGTGGGGGACGGGCCGGCCCGCGCCGCGCTCGAGCGACAGGCCGCGACTCTAGGTCTGGCCGATCGTGTGCGCTTCACCGGCCTGCAGGCTCGCGAACAGGTTCCTGCCCTCGTCGCCGGGTTCGACATCGCCTTGCAACCGCGCGCGGTGGAATACGCTTCGCCGTTGAAGATCTTCGAATACATGGCGGCGGGACGGGCGATCGTCGCGCCGGATCAGGAGAACATCCGCGAGATCCTTCGTGACAGCGAAACCGCGCTCCTGTTCGATCCGTCACGGCCCGAGGCGATGTGGCAGGCCATCCTCCGCCTCGCCGGCGACGCGGACCTGCGCAATCGTCTGGGCGTGGCGGCCGGTGCGGAGATCGCCCGGCGGGACTACACCTGGGCGGGCAATGCGCGGCGCGTGGTCGGCTGGGCGCGCCAGTCGGCCGGTATCCGTGCCAGGGCAATCGGGTGAACGAAGAAGGCCCTCTCCGTTAACCCGATTGCCCTGCCCGACAACGTCGCTTCTGTCGCCAACAGCGCGGCGATCGGGTAGGCTCCCACCCGCAGATCAGGAGATTCCGCATGACCGAGGCCTGCATTGTCGGCTGGGCTCACTCGCCGTTCGGCAAGCTGGACGATCCCGATATCGAGGCGCTGATCGGCCGCGTCGCACGCGCCGCGATCGACGATGCCGGGATCGCGCCGACCGAAGTGGAGGCGAGCTTTGTCAGTCTGTTCAACAACGGCTTCTCCGCGCAGGACTTTCCCGCGTCGCTGGTGCTGCAGCACGTGCCGGAGCTGCGCTTCCGACCGATCACGCGGTACGAGAACGCGTGTGCGTCGGGCTCCGCCGCTGTGCACGGTGCGCGCGATTTCCTTGCGGCGGGCCGCGGGCGGTTCGCATTGGTGATCGGCGTCGAGAAGATGACCGCGACGCCGGGCACGCAAGTCGGCGACATCCTGCTGAAGGCGAGCTACCAGAAGGAAGAAGCCGACATTCCCGCCGGGTTTGCTGGCGTGTTCGGTCGCATCGCCGAGCGCTATTTCCAGCGCTACGGCGACCAGTCGGATGCGCTGGCTGCGATCGCGGCGAAGAATCACAGGAACGGCGTGGACAATCCGTATGCGCAGATGCGCAAGGACCTGGGCTTCGAGTTCTGCCGCCAGGTCAGCGAGAAGAACCCATATGTCGCACCGCCGTTGAAGCGCACCGACTGCTCGCTGGTGTCGGATGGCGCCGCGGCGCTGGTGATGACGGATGAGGAGACGGCGCGCTCGATGGGCAAGGCGGTGCGGTTCCGTGCCGCGGTGCAGGTGAACGATTTCCTGCCCATCTCGAAGCGAGACATTACGCGGTTCGAGGGCGCCGCCGAAGCATGGCGGCGCGCGCTGGATGCGGCCGACGTGCAGCTGGACGAGCTGTCGTTCGTGGAATCGCACGACTGCTTCACCATCGCCGAACTGCTGGAATACGAGGCGATGGGGCTGACCGCGCCGGGCCAGGGTGCGCGCGCGGTGCTGGAGGGTTGGACGGCGAAGGATGGGCGGCTGCCGGTCAACCCGTCGGGCGGACTGAAGGCGAAGGGCCATCCGATCGGCGCCACCGGCGTGTCGATGCACGCGATCACCGCGATGCAGCTTACCGGCCAGGCGGGCCCCATGCAGTTGCCGAAGGCGGACATCGGCGGCGTGTTCAACATGGGCGGTGCCGCGGTAGCGAATTACGTGTCGATTCTGGAGGGAGTTCGCTGATGTTGGACGCACCGAAGGACGTGGCCGCGATCAAGGACTACCACGCACACGTCTACTACGACCCGTCCACCAAGGAGCGCGCCGCACAATTGCGGCAATGGGTGGAGGCGCGCTTCACGGGACAAATGCGCATGGGAAGCTGGCACGACGAACCGGTGGGGCCGCACGTGCAGGCGATGTATCAGATCGCCTTCGCACCGGAGTTGTTTCCCACGCTGGTGCCGTTCCTGATGATGAACCGCATGGGCCTGACGATGCTGGTGCATCCGCAGTCCGGCCGCCCGCGCGACGATCACACGGTGAACGCGATGTGGCTTGGCGCGGTGCTGCCGGTGAAGACCGAGGTGTTGCGCGAGGCGGGGTAGCAGCGAGAGCCTCGCGCCGGCACGGCGGTCAGGCCAAAATGGACGTTGCGGCAGCGGTCGATGCCGTCGTGCCGTAGGACTGCAGCGCCTGCATCACGTCCGAGGCGAATGCGCTCGCCGACTGGGTGATCTGGCTCGAGCTGAGCGAGCCGTTCTGCACCGTCTGGCCGATCTCATCCACCAGTTGATTCGCCGCGCTGTCCATCGATCCGTCCCCGCCACTGCCATGCGGGTGGTGATGGTGATGTTGCTGCACGGTGCCCGAGGCCTGGCTGGATGCGGTCTGGCTGGTGGAGCTCGCGGTGGTGCCGGTGTCTGTCGCTGACGCAGTGGTGGAGCTGGAGTCGCTGCCAAGCTGCGTGAGCATCGCCTGGAGGTCGGCGGAAAATGCCTGCATGAAGGCCGACACGTTGCTGGTCGCGGCGGGCGAGGCACTGTTGGCGATGCTGTTGCTCGCTGCGCTCGCGGTGGTGGTGGCCTTCGAGCCTGTCGTGGCCTGGCTCTGGCATTGCCACCAGTTCGAGAAAGCGCTGACGCCGCTGACTGACATGATTGCCGCCTTCCATGGTTTGGCCATCACCCTGCATCTCACGTGCCAGGGCGAAACGGCTTGGATTGGCGGGAAACGGGGATCCGCGCGGCCTGAGACCCGGTCATTTTTGCCGTGTCCGCCAAAATCTGCCCGGCATTTGCGGTAGGCCCGGGCCGGGAGTGGCGGAGGTTAGGCTACCAGTCCGCTGGCCTGCACTGCCAGCGTGATCAGGTCCGAGCCACTGCCGGTCGTGCTGGATTGTGCCTGCTGTTGCATGGTGAGCAGGTACTGATCGGTGATGCTGGTGACGAACTTCGGATCCTGGAACTTCTTCACATCGACGCGCGAAGACACCGCCTGTTCCTGGGCGGTGAGGTCCTGAAAGGCGACCTCCTCGGGAATCCCGAGGGCGGTGAGCACGACGGAGCGATTGACCGGGTCGCCGAGGATGTCGTCCACCTTCTTGATCGAACTCGCCTGACCGAGGAACGCCAGCGCGTTGGACAGGCCCGGCGTCGCCTTTTCCAGCGACTGGCGCCATAGCACCTCGGCATAGGCATTGGTGAGGGTGGCGATCACCTTCGGATTCTGCAGCGCGGCCAGGCCGTTCTTGGCGAAGTCGAAGCTCTTGGCGGTGTTCAGCAGGTTGGTGTCGCCGAGCTGGTTGACCAGTGAATTGCTCTGGCTGGGGTCGGACAGCAGCGCCTTCTGCGCCAGCGCCGGATACTGGATATAGCTGGACAGATTGTTTGCGGTTAGCAGCACCTTCATCACGTTGGGGTTTTCGAGCGCGGTCTGGATGTTCTTGGCGTTGGCCACGCCGGTCTGGAACGCCGCGATGTCGCGCTGCACCTGCGGGGTCTTCGCCTCCTGTGCGACGTCGGTGGTCTCGTTCGCCTGGGCGAGCTTCAGGTCGGTGAGTGGATTGCCGGTAGAGACCGCGGTCGAGGCGGTGGTGGTAGCGCCGTTGTATAGCGTGTTGAGCATGGCAGTGGCGATGTCGGAGGTAGAAGAACTGCCCGAGAACAGCAGGTTGTAGTCGATGCCGCTGATGATGCCGCTCATCTTGAGGCTCCGCCGGTTGTGCGGCGGCAGGATGGCACGCCGGGATTAAGCCTTTCTTTCCGAATGCCACTCGCTTGACAACCGACTCATGGGCTTCATCATCCGGTCATCCGAGGAGAAGTCGATGTCCGCGCTCGATCGTTGCCTGAATGTGTATGACCTGCGTGCCGCCGCGAAGCGACGCCTGCCCAAGGCGGTGTTCGAGTTCGTCGATCGCGGCAGCGAGGACGGCATCGCGGTCGCCAACAACCGGAACGCGTTCGAGGGCATCAAGCTCCGGCATCGCGCGCTGGTCGATGTGTCGGGCCGCTCGATGGCCACCACGCTGTTCGGCAAGCCGGTGTCCCTGCCGATGGCGATCGCGCCGACCGGCGCCGCCGGGCTGTGCTGGCACGAGGGCGAGCTGGAACTGGCCAAGGCTGCCGCCAAGGCAAAGATCCCGTTCACGCTGGCCACCGGCGCCATGACCTCGATGGAGAAGATCGCCAAGGAGGCGGGGCCTGGCGTGGGCGGGCGGCTGTGGTTCCAGCTCTATGTGTGGAACAAGCGCGAGATGTCGTATCAGCTCATCGAGCGCGCGCACCGCGCGGGGTTCGAGGCGCTGATCGTGACCGTCGATACCATCGTGCCGCCGAACCGCGAGTACAACACGCATAACGGCTTCCTGCTGCCGTTCACGCCAAATCTGACGTTCACGCTCGACATCATGCGTCATCCGGTGTGGTTCACCAATGTGCTGATGAAGTACTTCACCACCATCGGCATGCCCCGCAACGAGAACTACCCGGACGAATACAAGCGGTTGAACCGCAACGATCCCGGCAGCTACGAGCTGACACGGCAGGATTCGCTCGACTGGGAAGATATCAGGATCTTCCGCGACAAGTGGCCCGGCATTCTGATGATCAAGGGGATCAACCGGCCGGACGACGCCGTGAAGGCGATCGAATACGGGGTCGATGGCATCGTGGTGTCGAACCATGGCGGACGCAACATGGACAGTGTGGTGGCCTCGGTCGACGTGCTGCCGGAGATCGCCGAGGCGGTGGGTGAGCGGCTGACGGTGATTTTGGATTCGGGTGTGCGGCGAGGGTCCGATATCGCCAAGGCGCTGGCGCTCGGGGCGAAGGCGGTGCTGACCGGGCGTGCAACGCTGTACGGCACCGCGGTCGGCGGCGAGGCGGGCGCGTTCAAGGCGATCAACCTGATCAGGAACGAGCTGGACAAGACGATGGCCTATACCGGTTGCCGTTCGGTCGATGAGGTGACCACCGACATCTTCTTCGGCGGGCGGCAGGGGAACCGGCTGTTCGATCGGGTGATGGATACGGTGTGATGGCCAGTCTCGATCGCTGCCTGAACGTCTGGGACCTGCGCGACGCCGCGAAGCGGCGGTTGCCGAAGGGTGTGTTCGAGTTCGTCGATCGCGCCACCGAGGACCACCTCGCGGTCGCCAACAACCGCTTGGCGTTCGAGCGCATCAAGCTGCGCCACCGCGCGCTGGTCGATGTGTCCGGCCGCAGCGTCGCCACTACGCTGTTCGGCAAGCCGGCCAGTCTGCCGCTGGCGATCGCGCCTACCGGGGCGGCTGGTCTGTGCTGGCACGAAGGCGAGATGGAACTCGCCCGCGCGGCGGCGAAGGCACAGATCCCCCTGACACTGTCCACCGCGTCGATGACGCCGATGGAGAAGATCGCCGCGGTCGGCGGCCGGCTGTGGTTCCAGCTTTACGTGTGGAAGCGCCGCGATCTGTCGCACCAGTTGATCGAGCGCGCCCACCGCAACGGCTTCGAGGCGCTAATCGTCACGGTGGACTCGCCGGTCTCGGCCAACCGCGAGTACAACACCCACAACGGCTTCGGCCTGCCGTTCAATCCGACGCTGCGGTTCACATTCGACATCATGCGCCATCCCGCCTGGACCACCGGCGTGCTGATGAAGTACTTCACCTCCGGGCAGTTCCCGCGCCACCAGAACTATCCCGAGGAATACCAGAAATCGATCCTCAGCGGCGTCGGCTCGCGCGACGCGATGCGGGCGGACTCGCTGGCCTGGGACGATATCGCGAAGTTCCGGGACATCTGGCCTGGCGTGCTGATGCTGAAGGGTGTCAACCGCCCGGATGATGCGATCAAGGCGCTCAGCTACGGTGTCGACGGCATCGTGGTGTCGAACCACGGTGGACGGAACATGGACAGCGCGGCGGCCACGCTGGATGTGCTACCGGAAATCGCCGAAGCAGTGGGTGACCGCATGACGCTGATCCTGGATTCCGGCGTGCGCCGCGGTTCCGACATCGTGAAGGCGCTGGCGCTGGGGGCGAAGGCGGTGTTGACCGGGCGCGCGACGCTGTATGGCACCGCGGTGGGCGGGGAGGCAGGCGCGCTGAAGGCGATCAACATCCTGAAGAACGAGGCCGACAGGACGATGGCCTATACCGGCTGCTGCACGGTGGACGAGGTCAGCAGCGACATCTTCTGGGGCTATCGAGAGGGCAATCGCTTGGTCGGCGTCTGAACGACCGCCAGCCCCGCCCCAAGCAGCATCGCGCCGACCGCCAGCGTCTGGATCGCGATGCCGATCGCGGCGCCGGCCAGCCATGGATTGTCCGGCCGGCGCGGATCTCCGGTTTCCTTGCGTCTGACCATCATCAACTTTACTCCTTCGACGAATCGAGTGTCGCAACCAGGGAGCCGCAGTGTGGCTGATATCGTCGATCCGGTAACCGTCTCAGTCGTGCAGCACCGACTGCACGCCATCGTTGAGGAGATGGGTGAGGCGATGCTGCGCACATCGTATTCGCAGATCCTTAATTCCAGCCGCGATTTCTCCACCGCGATCTGCGACCTGAGCGGCAGGCTGATCGCGCAGGCGGAGCACGTGCCGATCCATGTGGGGGCGCTACCCTGGGCGGCGAAGGCGGTCACCGAGTTCTTCGGCGACGACATCCATCCCGGCGACGTGTTCCTGCTGAACGATCCGTATCACGGCGGCAACCACCTCCCCGACCTCACGGCGTTCGTGCCGGTGTTCGCGGGTGGCCGACCGGCGTTCTGGTCGATCAACCGCGCGCATCAGAGCGACATCGGCGGTTCCACGCACGGCGCCTACAACGCCGCCGCCACCGAAATCTGGCAGGAGGGCATCCGCGTCACGCCGCTACGGCTGTACGATCGCGGCGTTGTGCGGCGCGATGTGCTGGAGATGCTGGTGACCAATGTGCGCCATCCGCACGACTTCCGCGGCGATCTCGCGGCGATGATCGGCTCGGCGCATGTCGGGCAGCGGCGGATGCTGGCGCTGGCCGGCGAGTTCAGCTGGGAGACGACGCACGCGGCGATTGAGGCGGTGCTGGATGGCGCCGAACGTCAGGCGCGCGCGGTGATCGCGACCTGGAAGGACGGTGTGTACCACGGCGAGGCGTTCCTCGACGATGACGGCCACCGCTACACCGACATCCATATCCGCGCGACGGTGACCAAGCGCGGCAGCGACCTCACCGTCGATCTATCCGATTCGCACGATCAGGTGGTGGGGTTCGTCAACTCGTCCTATCCGAACATGCGGTCGGCGGTGGTGGTGGCGCTGGCCTATCTGATCGATCCTCACACGCCGAAGAACGACGGCGCGTTCCGCCCGCTGGAAGTGATCGCGAAACCCGGAACGGTGGTGTGGGCGAACGAGGGCGCGCCGGTGACGCTGTGCACCAACCACTGCTCGCAGGAGATCATCGAGGCGATCATCAAGGCGCTGGCGCCGGCCTGTCCGGATCGCGCAATGGCGGGGTGGGGGCGGCGGTTCCGCATCGCCATCCAGGGCCGCGACCCTCGCACGCAAAAACCGTTCATCTGGCACATGTTCCAAGCGCGACCCGGGGGCGGTGCCTCGCCGGTGGGCGACGGCTGGCCTGCGGGCGGCGAGTGGCAGGCGGCGGGGGGGATCAAGTTCGGCAGCCTGGAGGTGACCGAGGTGCGGTTTCCACTGTTCTTCCGCTCGCATGAGTTCCGGCCTGGATCGGGGGGCGACGGGCAGTATCGCGGCGGGCCGGGCTGCGTTCTGGAGATGGTGGCGGAGATCGACGAACCGGCGCGCGGCAACACCGCGGGCGACGGCGTGAAATACGGCGCGTGCGGGATGCTCGGCGGCAAGGACGGACTGCCGCATCGTTATGTGCTGCACTCCGAGGGGCGGCAGCAACGGGCGCTGAAGACCAAGGAAGTGGGGATCGAGATTCGGCCTGGCGATGTGTTCCGGATCGAGTCGGGCGGCGGCGGCGGTTGGGGCGATCCGGCGAAGCGCGATCCGGCAGCGCGCAAGAGCGACGAGATCAACGGGTTTGTGTGATATGATTGGTACACCGGCAAATCCCTCCCCCTCCCGCAAGGGGAGGGGGAGGCTAGCTGTATGCTGAAGATCGGCATCGACGTCGGCGGCACATTCACCGACCTGGTCGCGGTGGACGATGCCGGCCGCTCCACATTGGCCAAAGTGCCATCGACGCCGGAAGACCCGTCGATCGGCGTGATGGCCGGGCTCGACCGCCTGGCCGAACTTCTGCACCTCGCTCCCGCCGAACTCCTGGCGCAGACCGAGCGCATCGTGCACGGCACCACCGTCGCCACCAATGCGCTGCTCGAGCACAAGGGTGCCAAGGTCGGCTTGCTGACCACCGAAGGCCACCGCGACGTGATCGAGATGCGCGAGGGCCTGAAGGACGACCGCTACAATCTCCGCATGCCGCCGCCGGAACAACTCGTGCCGCGCGCGCTGCGTCTCGGCGTGACCGAGCGCATGCGTGCCGATGGCACGATTGAGACACCGCTCGATCGCACCTCGCTTGCCACCTCGATCGAGGCACTGAAACGTGCCGGCGTGGAGGCGGTGGCGGTGTGCTACCTGCACGCCTACCGCGATGCGCGCCACGAACGCGAGACCGCGGCGGCGCTGGCGGAGGCGATGCCGGATGCCTATGTCTCGCTGTCGTCCGACGTGTTGCCACAGATCAAGGAATTCGACCGCGTCTCCACCACGGTGGTGAACGCCTATGTCGGGCCGGCGCTGTCGCGCTATCTGCGCCGGTTGCAGCAGCGGCTGATCGAGGCCGGGTATCAAGGCCCGATCCTGATCATCCAGTCGCATGGCGGGGTGGCGCCGATCGCGGAGTCGGCGCGGCTTGCCGCCGGGGGCGTGCTGTCGGGCCCCGCCGGCGGCGTCGCCGGCAGCCGTTACGCCACGCAGTTACTTGCAAGTAATAATCTGATCCCGTTCGACATGGGCGGCACCAGCACCGACATTTGCCTGATCGTCGATGGCGCACCAGCCCTGGTGAGTGGTCGCGGCATCGGCGGCCACCGGCTGGCGCTGAACAGCCTCGACATCGTCAGCCTGGGCGCCGGTGGCGGTTCGATCGGCCGCGTCGATGCCGGCGGCATCCTGCATGTCGGCCCGCAGAGCGCCGGCGCGATGCCGGGGCCGGCATGCTACAGAAACGGCGGCAGCGAAGCCACCGTGACCGACGCCAATCTGGTACTCGGCTACCTCGATGCGGCGCATTTCCTCGGTGGCAGCGCGCAGCTCGATACCGCGGCGGCGGAGGCTGCGCTGGACCGGCTGGCGATGCGGCTGAAGGTGGACAGGATCGCCGCGGCCGAGGGCGTGCACCGCGTCGTCAACACCAACATGGCGGAGGGCATCCGTTTGGTATCGGTGCGCCGCGGCGTCGATCCGCGCCGCTTCGCGCTGTTGTCGTTCGGCGGTGCCGCGGGACTGCACGTGACCGATGTCGCACGCCAGCTCGACCTGACGCGCGTGGTGGTGCCGCGCGTCGCCGCGGTGCTGTCGGCGTGGGGAATGCTGGCGACCGATCTGCGCTTCGAGGTGTCGCGCACGCATATCGGCGACACCGCGCGGCTGGACGGCGCCGGCATCAAGCGGCTGTTTGCCGAGATGGAGCAGGAGGGCCTGGCGCGACTGCGCGCGTCGTTCGACGGGCCGGTGCGCGTGCAGCGCTCGGTGGAGATGCGTTACGGCGAGCAGATCTTCGAGATCACCGTGCCGCTGGATGGCATCGACTGGGACGTGGACGATCCACTGTCGCAAATCGTTGAGCGGTTTCATGACCGGCACGAGGAGCTGTACACCTATGCGCTACGCGAGCAGGGCGCGGTGCTGGTGAATGCGCGCGCCGCGGTGATCGGCGTGCTGCCAGGCGTGCCGCAGGAGCCAACGCTGGCGGACCGTGCGGATGCGGCACCGCGCGGCGAGCGGCGCGTGTGGCTGCGCAGGTGGGTCAGCGCGCCGGTGTTCGAGTTCGACGAGCTGGCACCGGGGCAGGCGATCGCGGGACCGGCGATTGTCGAATCGGCGATGACGACGGTGCTGCTGCGTCCGAGCAACCGGGCAACGGTGACGCCGCATGGTTGGCTGGATATCGCCGTCTGATGCCATTGCGAGGAGCGCAGCGACGAAGCAATCTCGGGCCGAGTGCGTAACTACCGCGGGATTGCTTCGTCGCTGCGCTCCTCGCAATGCTGGGTGGACGGCCCCCTGACGGCATCATTGTGCCAAGCTGGCCGGTGGTGAACCAGGGCAGCGAAGGAGACCGTCCGCCATGC
>Ga0209040_10001570_pt1 | contig 18115 bp, 17 predicted proteins | sample BogFormECP12_OM3_FD_188240 | JGI IMG/M metagenome (GOLD analysis project Ga0209040, IMG submission 188240) | Bog forest soil microbial communities from Calvert Island, British Columbia, Canada - ECP12_OM3 (SPAdes) (version 2) | ecosystem: Environmental > Aquatic > Freshwater > Wetlands > Bog ...
TTGGACGCTTCCGCGTATGCACCGTCGGATCGGGCAAACGGAATTCGGTTGCCGCCCAGCACCGCTACCCGTTGGCCGGTTCTGCTATTCGCCACGTTGCCTCCACTGCTAGTCCGGATCGGCACCCATATTACCCACTGTTCTTACTCTGGAGTAAGTTCGATTATGACAGCCAGTTCGCGCGACACGAAAGGCAGCTCCGTGGCTTCCGACCTGTACTCGCAAATCGTCAATTCGGCACCCGGCTCGTTCTTGGCCAAGCAGCTTGGCGTACCTCAACCTCCGACACTGCGACGCTACCGCCCCGGCGTTTCGCCCCTGCCGGGGACGCTGCTGATCGGCGGCGACGGCCGCGTCGTCGAACCGCTGCGAAGCGCGTTGGCCGAAGACTACGACGTGGTGTCCAACAACCTCGGCGGACGCTGGGCCGACTCGTTCGGCGGTCTCGTGTTCGACGCGACGGGGATCACCACGCCCGGGGACCTGACCGCGCTGCACGAGTTCTTCACACCCCTGCTTCGCAACCTCGCACCGTCTGGCCGCGTCGCGGTCGTCGGCACCACCCCTGATCAGTCGGGCAGCGTCGACGAGCGGATTGCGCAGCGGGCGCTGGAGGGCTTCACCCGCTCGCTGGCCAAGGAGCTCCGCGCCGGCGCCACCGCACAGCTGGTTTACCTGTCTCCCGATGCGAAGCCTGCCGCGACCGGCCTGGAATCCACGATGCGGTTCATCCTGTCCGGCAAGTCCGCCTACGTCGACGGGCAGGTGTTCTACATCGGCGCCGCCGACGCGACACCGCCGGCCGACTGGGACAAGCCGCTGGACGGTCGGGTCGCGATCGTCACCGGCGCGGCCCGTGGCATCGGCGCGTGCATCGCTGAAGTGTTCGCCCGCGACGGCGCCCGAGTGGTCGCTGTCGACGTCGACTCGGCCGCCGAGCCGCTTGCCGAGCTGGCCACCAGGGTCGGTGGCACCGCGCTGACGCTCGACGTGACCGCAGACGATGCGGTGGACCGGATCGCCGAGCACCTGCGCGGGCACTACGACGGTCGGGCGGACATCCTGGTGAACAACGCCGGCATCACCCGCGACAAACTGTTGGCCAACATGGACGACGCGCGGTGGGGCGCCGTGCTGGCCGTGAACCTTCTCGCACCGAAACGCCTCACCGAAGGTCTGGTCGACAAGGGCTCGATCGGCGATGGCGGCCGGGTGGTGGGCCTGTCCTCGATGGCAGGTATCGCGGGCAACCGTGGTCAAACCAACTACGCCACCACGAAGGCCGGCATGATCGGCCTCACTCAGGCGTTGGCTCCGGTCCTCTACGACAAGGGGATCACGATAAACGCGGTCGCCCCCGGTTTCATCGAGACCAAGATGACGGCCGCGATTCCGCTGGCCACCCGTGAGGTCGGCCGCCGGCTGAATTCGCTGCTGCAGGGCGGCCGGCCGGTCGACGTCGCCGAGACCATCGCCTACTTCGCGAGCCCGGCTTCCAACGCCGTGACCGGCAACGTGATCCGGGTCTGCGGCCAGGCCATGATGGGCGCCTAGGGTGAGCACCGTGACCGAACACTCCCAGCCGAGCGGCCTGCGCAACCTGCTGCGCGCCGCGGCAGGCGCGCTGCCGTTCATCCCGCGCGGCGACGAGCTGCCAGACCGCACCGTCCGCATCGAGGGCCTTGAGATCGACCGGGCGAACGTCGCGGAATATGCCGCTGTCACCGGCTTGCGCTACGGCGATCACGTGCCGCTGACCTATCCGTTCGCGCTGACCTTTCCCATCGTGATGTCGTTGGTGACCAGCTTCGACTTCCCCTTCGCCGCAATGGGTTCGGTGCACACGAAGAACGACATTACCCAGTACAAGCCGATTTGCGTCACCGACACCGTCGACGTCAAGACGCGCGCGGAGAACCTGCGCGAGCACCGCAGGGGTCTGCTGATCGATGTGGTCACCGACGTCTGCGTCGGCAATGACACCGCGTGGCATCAGGTCACGACTTTTCTGCATCAGCAGCGCACCAGCCTCTCCGACGAGCCGAAGCCCGCGCCGCAGAAGCAGCCCAAGCTGCCGCCGCCGAACGGCATTTTGAGCATCACACCTGGACAGATTCGCCGCTACGCGTCGGTAAGCGGCGATCACAACCCGATCCACACCAACCCGATCGCGGCGAGGCTGTTCGGCTTTCCAGCCGTGATAGCCCACGGAATGTTCAGCGCCGCTGCGGTTTTGGCGAACATCGAGGGCCAACTTCCCGACGCCGTCCGGTATTCGGTGCGGTTCGGTAAACCGGTGCTGCTGCCCGCCAGGGTTGGCCTCTACGTTGAGAGGGACGCCAAGGGTTGGGAGCTGGCACTGCGCAATCCGTCGAAGGGGTACCCCTATCTGACGGGGAAGGTCAGCGCGCTGTAGGCCGGTGCCGCGATCGCCACATGCGAATCGACGACACGCGACTACTCTTGCACGAGTAGTCGCGTGAGGCAAGACAATGGCCGCGCCCGTCGCGTTAACGCGCCCGTGTGATTACCGCGAGCCCGCCGCCATCCTCGGGCCGGCGCCGTGGTCCTTCGCGCTGTCGCTGGGCTTGCCCTTCAGGCCGCGCCAGGTGAGGTTGATCATCAATTCGGCCGCGTCGTCCACATCGATGTCGCCGGTGCTCACACGCGTCGCGATCGCCTCGCCGGCGCCGACGAGCGCCACGGCGGTCATGTTGAAGTCGGTACCCGGCTCGGGGTTCCGGGTTCCGGACTCCAACAACCTGGCCACCATGTCGATGACCTGCTCCCGGCCCTCGCGGACCTGCTGGAAGAATATCTGCGAGCTGGTGGCCTGCTGGTACAGCACTATCCACGACGCCCGGTTCTCGTCGATGTGCCGAAAAAACGACAGAATTGTGTTGCGCAGTAGATCTTTCGGACTCTGCTCCACGTTGATGTCCGCGCGCACTGCGTCGATGAACCGGCCCATCTCCCTGGTCAGGCACGCGCCGAACAACTCCTCCTTGGAACCGTAGTACAGGTAGAGCATCGGTTTGGAGATCTGCGCCTCGGCCGCGATCGCGTCCATCGACGTCTCGTGATATCCCTTCAGCGAGAACATCTGTACCGCGGCGTCGAGCATCTGCTGTTCACGGACGGCGCGCGGCAACCGCTTGGTCCCACCTGCCATTCGTGAACCTTCCGTCGACGTCCTTACTCAAGAGTAAGCAATGGCGCGCCCGTCAACGACCGCAACGTGGATTTGGCCCTTTCGCTGCGGCCATCCGCAGCACCGAGGCGTCGACGTTGGTCATGCTCAATTCGCCGCCGGCCACCGCCGACTCCAGCCGGTCGAGCACCGCGGGCACCTCGGTGGTGGTGACCCACAGCGCGGTGTCGGCGCCGGCCTGCAGGGCCTCCAACACCGCGTCGGCGACGCCGAGGCGGTCGCTGATCGCCTTCATGCTGGACAGGTCGTCGGTGAACACCGGCCCGTCGAACGGTGGGCCACCGTATCCGGTTCCGTTGCGCAGCAGGCCCACGGCGTCCGGGCTCAGGCTGGCGGGATCGCTGCCCGTCAAACCCGGTACCTGCAGGTGCCCGATCATCACGCCCACCGGGGCCTGCGTCACCAGCGTCCGGTACGGCACGAGGTCCACGTCCTGCAGGTCCGCCAGCGGTGGTGTCACGACGCCGCCGGCGTGCGAGTCGCCGGACCCGCGCCCGTGTCCCGGGAAGTGTTTGAGCACCGGCAGCAGCCCGGCGTCGCGCAGCCCGTGGGCGTACGCGCCGGCGTAGGTCGTGACCATCGCCGGGTCGGCGGAAAACGACCGGTCCCCGATCACCGTGTCGGCGGGGGCGTCGGTGACGTCGACCACCGGCGCCAAATCGATGGTGATGCCGAGGTTGCGCATCCTGCGGCCGCGGTCCAGCGCAAGCTGGTAGACCTGATCCGGTGTCTGGGTCTGGGCCAGCACCCGGGCCGACGGCGACGAGCCGATCAGCGACGACAACCGCGACACCCGGCCGCCCTCCTCGTCGACGCTGACGGCCAGCGCCAGCGGCCCGGCCGATCCGGCGATGTCGGGAAGCGACCCGTCGGTCAGCATCGACAAATCGGTCCAGCTGCCGATGAAGATTCCACCGACGTGCTGGTTGGCCACCACGGCGCGCGCGTCGGCGGCGCCGGTCACCCCGACCATCAGCAGCTGCGCGAGCTTGTCGCGGGTCGACATCGACGCCAACAATGCCGAACCCTCGCCGCAGCTCGGCAGTTGGTTCACCGCGGTCGACGGGGCGGCGGGGGCAGGTGGTGGGGACGCCGCAGCGGGCCGCCCGCTCGCAGGCGAGCACGCCAGGACTAACGCCGGCAGCGCGAGGATGGCCGCGATACTGCGTGGGAACGGCATCGTGATCTCCCGTCGCTTCGCTCGCCCCGGAAAGGCCATGCTGTCATGCCCGGGTTGTGGTCGACGGCACCGCCCCGTCGCGACCGGGCGGATTACGTTCATCAACTGCGGGTACAACGGGCACATGAGGATCGGAGTGGTGTACCCGCAGACGGAGCTCGGCGGCGACGCCGGAGCGGTGCGCGCCTACGGCGAGCGCGTGGAGGAACTCGGATACACGCACGTGCTGGCCTACGACCACGTCGTCGGCGCGGACCCCGCGGTGTACCAGGGCTGGAACGGGCCGTACGACATCAACACGACCTTCCACGAACCGTTCGTTATGTTCGGCTACCTCGCCGCGGTGACCACTTCAACCGAGCTCGTCACCGGTGTCATCATCCTGCCGCAGCGCCGGGCGGTGCTGGTGGCCAAGCAAGCGACCGAGGTGGATCTGCTCAGCGGTGGGAGACTTCGCCTGGGAGTCGGGGTGGGTTGGAATCCGGTGGAGTACGAGGCCCTCGGTGAGGATTTCACGACCCGGGGCAAGCGCTCAGAAGAGCAGGTCGAGTTGATGCGCATGCTCTGGACGCAACGATCGGTCACCTACCAGGGCACGTATCACCGCGTCACCGGTGCGGGGCTGGCGCCGCTGCCGATCCAGCGGCCGATACCGGTGTGGTTCGGCGCGCAATCCCCGCGGGCCTATCGACGGGCCGGGCGCCTCGGTGACGGCTGGTTCCCGCAGATGCAACCCGGTCCGCAGCTCGACGACGCACGTCGCATCGTTTCGGAGGCGGCCACCGAAGCCGGCCGGGACCCGGCGAGCCTCGGCATGGACGGCCGCATCGCCTGGAGCCGTGATGCCGAGGAGATGGCCGAGGCGCTACAGGGTTGGGTCGACGCCGGAGCCACCCACGTGTCGATCAACACCATGGGCGCAGGTTTGACATCGGTCGACGATCACCTCGACGCCCTCACCTCGGCTGCCGAGGTTGCGAAAGCTTTTAGCTGATAACGTGATTCGGTGAGTTCCTGATGTCGGTCCTGGTCGCCTTCTCCGTCACGCCACTTGGTGTCGGCGAGAGTGTCGGTGAGATCGTTGCCGAAGCGGTGAGAGTCGTCCGGGACTCGGGTCTGCCCAACAAGACTGATTCGATGTTCACCGAGATCGAAGGCGACACGTGGGACGAGGTGATGACCGTCGTGCGACAGGCCGTGCAAGCCGTTGCCGCCCGCGCCCCACGCGTCAGCACGGTCATCAAGGTCGACTGGCGGCCCGGTGCTACCGCGGCGATGACGCGCAAAGTTGAGGCGGTGGAGGACTACCTTTCCACCTCAACCGCGCATCACAAGCCCGGCAGTTGAAACGCGTTCGCGAAGTCGCCGTTTGCGAACGACGTCATCATCGACGGGCAGTACATGGATATGGCGATGCTGGTGAATAACCCCGCCATGTTCGCCGATAGGCCGTTCTGCCCCGACATGTTCGACGCGACGGTTGCGAAGTTCCCGCCCGGCTGGGCGAGCATCGGACAAATCGACTGGCCCAGTGAAACGGCGGTCCCTGGGTCGTTGTAGGGAACGCCGGCGTTGTTGAGCGCGTTGAGGAAGGCGTCCTGGATCGGGTCCGCGTGCGCGGGCGCCACCGACGTTGCGACGGCGGTGATGACACCGACGGACACCAGTAACGGAGCCGCGATCGCGCGACCCGATCCGGGCTGAAGCCATTTGCGCCTGGCGGTCTGGGCGGTCATGTCGGACTCCTCAATATCGGCGGCGCAGGAATAACACAGGAATAACATCTGTTAACTCCCAGAACACTGCTCGACAACAGTCACATTTGCAACACGAACGCGTCACTCTTCGCACTCTATGCGTTTCCTTCCGGGTTGCTGTGCGGCCCCGATGCCACGCTTGTGGGTTTTGCCTGGTTACCGCGGTTGTGCTCCGGCTGTAACGGGCACGATGTGCGACCGGCGGGAGCAATCGCCTACCGTGAAGTCTTTACCGAGATGGTGGGGGCGCGCAACGGTGGATCAGACGGTAACGGCGAACGTGCAACCGAATGTCGAACCCGGCGGGAGTGTTTCCCGCCGGGTTCGACGTGTCGGACCGGCCGCATTGGTGGTCGCTTTCCTGCTCTACGTTGCGGCGTATCTGGCCATCGGAAGCCCTCCAGGTCGACCTGTCGGTGTACCGATTCGGGGCAGCGCGGGTCCTGCACGGGCTCGACCTGTATTCGGTCGGTTACACCGGCAAGCCCGATGAGTTGCTGTTCATTTACCCGCCGTTCGCGGCACTTTTCTTCATCCCGTTGACTTTCGTGGGCGAGCACTCGATGGACATCCTCTCGCTGCTCGCGATCTGCGCCTTGCTGACCTACGTCGTGCAGCGGAGCCTGAAGTGCCTGGGACTCAACGCCGCTCGCGGCCTGTGGAGCTTGACCGCTCTTCTGGTCGCGGTATGTGCCTGGCTCGAGCCCGTCAGGCTGACGGCCCGGCTCGGGCAAATCAACCTGATGCTTCTCGCTGTCGTGGTTGCCGATCTGCTGGGTCTCGGCAAGCGCAAGTGGGCCGGTGCCGGCATCGGGGGATAGTGGCCGGGATCAAACTCACCCCGGCAATCTTCATCGTCTTCCTGGTGCTGATCGGACGTGTGCGCGCCGCGGTCGTTGCGGCGGCGACACTTCTCGCCACCGTCGTCCTCGGATTTGCTTTTCTTCCCGGTTCTCGCGATAGCAGTCGTGGGGATGGCTTCGACCGCGGTGTCGCCGTTCAGCTGGAGTCACCACTGGGTGTGGTTCGTCCCCCTCGTTGCCCACCTCGGCTACCGCGCTTGCGTACTGCGTTCGGCGTTGTCCGCGTGGGCGATGCGGCTCCTGGGCGCACTGTGCGGCGCCTGGTTCGTCGCGTTTCCGGGCGGCACGCCGCAAGCCGGCGTGCTGTCGCTGCGGCCGGGCGGCATGTGGAATGAAATCATCCCCGCCACGTATGTTTTCGTCTTCGTGGCAGTCTGCGCTGGCACCGCGGTCTGGTTGTTGCGGACCGGCACAGCTCGGCCGCCGGCGCCGGGAAACGCGCCCCGCCGAGCAGCCGAACCGGTTGGCGTCGAAGCGCTTTAGTTCTAGGTCATTGATTCTTGGATGCCAGACCGCCGGGGGCGCGGGCGATGGCGCGCTGGATCGCGTCGGCGAGTGCGAGCGCCGTCTCTTCGGTGAGTTCGAGCGCAACGCGTGCCGACGGGCCGATCTGCGGGTTGAGCACGTCGATGTTCACGGTGTGCCCATAGGGGGCGTGCACCGGATGATCGACGTACACCGTCGCCTGCGTGGCGGCGAACCAACCCGTTGCGCCCTTACCGCTGCCGTCCAGCTCGATCTTTTCCGTCAGATAGGTGCACACGATCAGCCCTCCAGGTACTTCCCGAAAAAGTCGTGGATCCGCCGCCAGCCGTCCAGCGCGGCCTCCACGCGGTAGGCCGGCCGGTCTACGGAGAAGAAGGAGTGTCCTGCGCCCTCGTATGAGTGAAACTCGTGCTCCTTGCCCAGCGTGTCGAGCTCGGCGTCCAGCTTGGCCACCGAGTCGGGCGACGGATAGCGGTCCTCGCTGCCGAACAGCCCGAGCAGCGGGCAGCGCAGGTTCGGCGCGAGACCGAGGATCGGCCTCATGCTCTTGGGCATACCCTCCGGCGGATCCTCGACGATGAACGCCCCGTAGCAGTCCACCGCCGCGTCCAACGGCAACGAGCAGGCCGCCAGGAACGCCTGCCGACCGCCTGAGCAGTGTCCGATCACCCCGAACTTTCCGTTGGCCCCGTCCAGTCCGCGCAGGTACCCGACGGCGCCTGCCACATCGCCGACGAGGCGCTCGTCCGGCACACCCCCCGCGGCCCGCACCGTTGCCGCCGCGTCGTCGGGGTCTGCTCCCGGTGCCTCGCGCGAGTACAGGTTCGGGCAGACCGCGTTGTAGCCGGCGACGGCGAGCCGGCGGACGAACTCCTTCGTCTCGCGGTCGTATCCGGGCATGTGGTGGATCCACACGACGCCGCCGCGTGACCCGGGTGCAACCGGAATGGCCCGATAAGCCTCGATTTCGTCGCCACCGTTGCCGGTGATGGTGACCGTCTCCGCGTGGATCGCATCTGGGCTGATCGACGTCGGCATGACATCCCCTCTCTGGTCGTTTGTGCCTGGCAACCAACTTACGTTCAACGAGCCGGGGCGCATCGGCCCGCGTCAGGACGCCGCGTCGACCGTGACGTCGGAGATTTCGGTGCGACTCTGGCCGTTGGTGGTGCCGAGGGTGGGGATCCACACCAGCACTGTGGAGGTCGGCGTTGCGTTGGTGACGGGGATGCGATTGTGACCGGGCTGTAGAGGAACCGGCGGGGTCAGTTCCGTCGTGTCGGTCAGGGCCGCCGGATTCGGGGTGGCCGACGAGCGGATCTGGACCTGCGTGCCGGTGCTCGGGAGGTCGAGCCCGACCGCGGTGACCACCGCGGGGCGGGGCAGCTTCAACAGCAGGCCCACGCCGCTCTTGAAGCCCGGGAACGGCGCGGCGTCGAAGTAGGTGTCGGTCGACCATCCGGTCTTGGAGTCACCGGCAATCGCCAAACTCGCCTGACCGGGGTTGTCTGCGCCGCCACCGGGCGAAAACACAGTTGCCGCAACGAGTTTGACGGGTGCTGCCGGGCGGTTGGCGGGCGCCGTCGGGGTTTGCGAGGCCGACGGCGCCCTCAGGCCGAGCCGGTTGGTGTTGAACCCGTTGACATCGCCGAAAACCCTGCTCAGCACCGACGCCAGCACCACCACCAGCGCGACCACGATTATCGCGGCGGCGACGCCCACCCCGGCCAGTAGTTCTGCCCGCCGCCGGCCCCGGAGCCGCTCGAACAGAGCGGGGACGGCACGCAACGCGACTCGCGTGCGCTGGGTCGGTTCTGGCGGCGGCTGAACGGGTGGCAACGGCCAGGTGCGGTCCGCCTCCGTGATCGCCTGCTCCAACCCGTCTGACAGGGTTCGGGCGCTGGTGATCCCGCCGCCGGGCGACACCGCGCGCGCCGCCACCGCCGAAACGGGGAACGGGATGTCGAGGTTGTGGGCCTGCGGCACCTCGGGCATCCCGTCGGGATCCCGGTCGGCTGCTGCGATGCCACTGCGCACTCCCGTCTCGGGCAGCGGCCAACGGTTGACGAGCAGGGCGTACAAGGCCGCACCGATGCCGCGCACATCGGCCTCCGGCGTCGCATCGGGCATCGCGGCCGGGAAGGCCAACACGACGTCGCCGCCGATGCTGACACGCAGCCGGCTGGGGTGGTCGACGGAAAGCGCGACGTTGGCGCGATGGGCCACCTCGGCCGCCGCCGCCAGCGCCTGGGTGGCCCGTGCCGCGCCGACGGGAGACGGGGAGACGTCCGCGACCTCTTTCAGCGATGCGCCGCGGATCCACTCCGAGACGATCAATCCACCCTCGGCGGTGCGGGCGACGTCGAGCAGCCTGGCGATGCCGGGCATGTCGAATCGGCTCAGCCGCAGCGTGCGGGTGAGAATGTCGCCCACCGCGTCGCGCGGGCCCTCGTCGGCATCGACGATCGTGACGGCGACCTGACGGTTGAGCGGGATATCCAGCGCCTGCCAGAACTGCAGGCCGTCGGGGCCGCCGTGGTTGACCAGCAACCGGTAGCGGCCGTCGGCGACGCCGATCCCCGCGACCAGCCGCATCGGAGCGACCGCAGCGGTGGGCACGAAGTCGTCGACGACGGGACGCGTGTCTTCGCCGACCGCGTCACTTTGCGTATCGTCGAGATACTTTTCAGTCACCGCGCTCTCCCCCACTGCCCAGCGTACGAGGGCGACGCGCAGTTGTGTCGGTTAGCGGCTCATTGGTGTGTGGCCGCCTCCCGTCTTGCCCAGTCTTCCTGCTCCTCCGCGGATTACGAACGCGCCGATGATCACGATCACACCGAGGACGGCGAGCGGAATGGACCACGCCCGCCGGTGCGACAGGGCGGATTGGCAGTCCGCCACATAGGAGGTGTGGGGGACGATCTGGTTGATGACCGGAAGATTCGCCAGGTTCTGGCCGTCCGCTTGCTGCGCGGCGGACAGATCCGACGCCACGGCGTTTCCGCAGCCGATCGTCTCGCCGCTGGGACCCGACACCGACACCGGCACCAGAAGACCCACGGCGCCGGCGATCAACACGATCGCCCCCGCCAGCACGATCAGCCTACGCAAAGTCATGTTGTCCTCCCTGCTGCGGTTCGCTCACCTATGACGGCGTTCGCCGTCGCGTCCTGGGTATGCCCACTTTTCGGGGGCTTGATTCCGTCCCCTACCCGCCGCACGTGGCTCGTGGCGTCCGGGCGTTGACCGCGTCGTCTGCTAGTTTGGCGACAAGCCCCGACGTCAACTCGCTAGGAGCCAAACGATGAACCGGTTCTTGCTGCCCGCGGCGGCCAGCATCGTGGTTGGGCTGCTGCTGGGCGCGGCCGCGATCTTTGGTGTGACGCTGATGGTGCAGCAAGACACCAAGCCCCCGCTGACCGCGGGCGATCCGCAGTCCTCGGTACTCAATCGGGTGGAGTACGGCAACCGCAGCTGACCCGATCGCGCCCTGCAGGCTGTCGGGGCGGTGGTTGTGGGCCGTCGGGGCCGCCGCGCTGATCCTGTCCTTCGCCCAGTCGCCGGGACTGATCTCCCCCGATACCAAGCTCGACCTCACCGCGAACCCGCTGCGGTTTTTGCAGCGGGCCGGCAATCTGTGGAACAGCGATCTGCCATTCGGGCAGGCGCAGAACCAGGCGTACGGGTACCTCTTTCCTCACGGCACGTTTTTCCTGCTCGGCCACCTGTTGGGCCTGCCCGGCTGGGTCACCCAACGGCTGTGGTGGGCCCTGCTGCTGACCGTCGGCTTCTGGGGGCTGCTGCGGGTCGCCGAAGCGCTGGGCATCGGCACGACGAGTTCGCGAGCGGTGGCTGCGAGCGCGTTCGCGCTCTCGCCGCGGGTGCTGACCACCCTCGGGTCGATTTCGTCGGAGACACTGCCGATGATGCTGGCGCCGTGGGTGCTGCTGCCGGTGATACTCGCGCTGCGCGGGCAGGGCAACGTCCGGGTGCTTGCGGCGCGCGCGTCACTTGCCGTCGCGTTGATGGGGGCGGTCAACGCGGTCGCGACGCTGACCGGCTGCCTGGCCGCGGTGATTTGGTGGGCCTGTCACCGGCCGAACCGGTTGTGGGTGCGGTTCACCGCGTGGTGGGCGCTCGGCACCGTGCTCGCCACGCTGTGGTGGATGGTGGCGCTGGTACTGCTGGGCCGCATCAGCCCACCGTTCCTGGACTACATCGAATCGTCGGGTGTCACCACCCGCTGGACGTCGCTGATCGAGGTCCTGCGCGGCACCGACAGCTGGACGCCGTTCGTTGCCCCCGCCGCGACCGCCGGGTCGTCGCTGGTCACCGGTTCGGTGGCGATCCTGGCCACCACGCTGGTCGCCGCGGCGGGCCTGGCCGGGCTGGCTTTGTCGTCGTTGCCGGCCCGAGGGCGGCTGATCACGATGCTGCTCGTCGGCGTCGCGCTGCTCGCGGCGGGCTATTCGGGGGGCCTGGGGTCACCGGTGGCGCACACCGTGCAGGCCTTCCTCGACGCGGGCGGGGCCCCGCTGCGCAACGTGCACAAGCTCGAGCCGGTGATCCGCCTGCCGCTCGTCCTGGGCATCGCGCACCTGTTGGGCCGCATCCCGTTGCCGGGCAGCGTGCCGCGGCGGGTCTGGGTCACTGCGTTCGCGCACCCCGAGCACGACAAGCGTGTCGCGGTCGGCATCGTGTTGCTTGTCGCGCTGGCGGTCAGCACGTCGCTGGCGTGGACGGGACGCCTGACCCCGCCCGGCGCGTTCAGCGCGATACCTCAGTATTGGCACGACGCCGCGGATTGGCTCGACGCGCACGATTGGGAGCACTCCGCCACCCGTGGTCGGGTACTGGTGGCGCCGGGGTCGCCGTTTGCGACGCAGGTGTGGGGCACCAGCCACGACGAGCCGCTGCAGGTCCTGAGCAGCGGTCCGTGGGGGGTCCGCGACTCTGTGCCCCTCACCCCGCCGGAGACCATTCGTGCGCTCGACTCCGTGCAGCGGCTGCTGGCCGCGGGCCGCCCCTCTGATGGTCTCGCCGATACCCTTGCCCGGCAAGGCATTTCCTATGTCGTGGTGCGCAACGACCTGGACCCTGACGTGTCACGGTCGGCGCGGCCGATCCTGGTGCACCGTGCGGTCGGCGGGTCACCTGGGCTGACGAAGGTGGCACAGTTCGGCACGCCGGTCGGCGCCGGCATGGTGAGCGGGTTCGTCGCCGACAGCGATCTGCGGCCGCAATACCCCGCGGTCGAGATCTACCGCGTCGACACGGGATCCAATCCCGCGGCGCCGTACTTCGCCGACACCGGCGCGATGGCCCGCGTCGACGGCGGCCCGGAGGCGCTGCTGCGGCTCGACGAGCGTCGCCGGCTGCTGCACCAGCCGCCGCTGGGCCCCGTCCTGATGACGCCCGACGCACAGCGCGCCGGCCTGCCGGCGCCGGTGGTCACCGTCACCGACACGCCCGTCGCCCGCGAAACCGACTACGGTCGCGTCGACGACCACTCGTCGGCGATACGGACCGACGACGACCGCCGCAACACGTTCAATCGGGTGCCCGATTACCACTCCGGCGCGCCGACCGCGTACGGGGAGTGGATCGGTGGCCGGATCACGGTGTCGAGTTCCGCGTCGGACTCCACCGCGCTGCCCGACGTCTCCCCGGCCAGCGGGCCGGCGGCAGCGGTCGACGGCGACCCCGCGACCAGCTGGGTGTCCAACGCCCTGCAGGCCGCGGTCGGACAGTGGCTGCAGATCGACTTCGACAAGCCGGTCACCAACGCCACGGTCACGGTCACGCCGAGCGCGACCGCGGTCGGTGCACAGGTCCGCAAGATTCAGGTGTCCACGGTCAACGGCACCACGACCATGCGGTACAGCAAGGCCGGCGAGCCCCTCACGGCGGCGCTGCCGTACGGCGAGACACCGTGGGTCCGGGTGACCGCGATCGGCACGGATGACGGATCGGCCGGCGTGCAGTTCGGCGTCACCGACATCGCGGTCACCCAGTACGACGCGAACGGCTTCGCCCATCCGGTCGAGCTGCGCCACACCGTGGCGGTGCCGGGGCCGCCGGCTGGTTCGCTGGTGGCCGGTTGGGACCTCGGCTCCGACCTGCTCGGTCGACCGGGCTGCGCCGACGGACTCGGCCGGATGCGCTGCGCCGCGGCGATGGCGCTCGCACCGGAGGAGCCGGTCAATTTCAGCCGCATGCTGACGGTGCCCGGACCCACCACGGTCACCCCGACGGTGTGGGTGCGGGCCCGACAGGGCCCGGACCTCGCCGACCTCGTCGCCCAGCCGGGCGCCGCCCGGGCCTTCGGCGACGCCGACCTCATCGACGTATCCGGCTCGGCCTACGCCGCTGCCGACGGCGACCCGGGCACCTCGTGGACTGCGCCGCAAAACACCGTGCACGGCAAAGACGCACCCAGCCTGGTGCTGCGCCTCCCTCATCCCACCGAGGTGACGGCGCTGCGGCTGATGCCGAGCTCGTCGCCGGTACCGGCCCATCCGACACTGGTCGCGGTTGACCTCGGCAGCGGCCCGCAGGTCCGGCAGGTGTCGGCATCCCGGGACGGCGACGGTGGCGTCGCGACGCTGCGGCTCACGCCGCGGGTGACGGACGCGGTGAAGCTCAGCGTGCTGGACTGGGACGACGTGATCGACCGCACGGCGCTGGGCTTCGACCAGCTCAAGCCGCCCGGCATTGCCGAGCTCGCGGCGTTGGGCCCGGACGGCCGGCCGATCGCGCCCGCGAACGCCGCGGTCAACCGCGGCCGCCATGTTGACGTCGACTGCAGCCATGGGCCGGTGGTTGCGATCGCCGGACGGTTCGTGCCGACCGCGATCCACACCACTGTCGGTGCCCTGCTTGCCGACGACCCGATCGCCGTGCAGCCGTGCCAGCAGCTTCCGATCACATTGCCGGCCGGCCGGCAGGAGCTGCTGATCAGTCCCGGCCCGGCGTTCGTCGTCGACGGCGCGCAGCTCGCCGGGCCGCTGGCGGGCGACCCGCATACCGCCGCCACCGTTCCCGCGGACACCGGCGGGTGGGGGCCCGCACGCCGCGAAGTGCACGCCGCACCGTCGGCTTCGACCCGGGTGCTCGTGGTGCCGGAGTCGGTGAACCCCGGCTGGATCGCGCGAACGTCCGGCGGCAGCCGGCTCACCGCGGTCACCGTCAACGGCTGGCAGCAGGGCTGGGTGGTGCCCGCGGGCACCGAGGGCACGATCACACTGACCTACCCGTCCAACGACCTCTACCGCGCCGGCCTCGGCGGCGGTCTTGCCCTGCTGCCGGTGCTGGCGTTGCTGGCTCTGGTGCCGTCCCGACGACGGCCCCCTCCCGGCGGGCCTCCCCGGCCGTGGCATCCCGGACCGCGGACGGGCGCGGCGGCGGTCCTCGCCACGGGATGGCTGATCGCCGGCCCCGCCGGCGCGGTGGTGTTAGCCGCGGCGCTGGGCCTGCGGTACGTGCTGATGAGGCGACGCCCCGGACTCTCCGAGACGCTGACACCCCTCACCGCCGCCGTGCCGCTCATTTTGGCGGGCGCGGTGTTGTCGCTCCATCCGTGGCGATCCGTGGGCGGCTATGTCGGGCATTCCTGGGGCGTGCAACTGCTCGCCCTGATCGCAATCGCCGCGCTGGCCGCATCGGCTGTGTCAATGCCGGGCCGCGACGAGCCTGTGCCGTAGCAGAATGCGGCCATGGCACAACTGAACACTGCGCGGGGCGCAATCGACACGGCCGACCTGGGCGTCACGCTGATGCACGAGCATGTATTCGTGCTGTCGCCCGAGATCGTGCAGAACTATCCCGAGGTCTGGGGTGAGGAAGCCCGTCGCGAGGCCGATGCGATCCGTCGCCTCAACGAGCTGAAGGCACCCGGCGTGGACAGCATCGTCGGTCTCACCGTCATCGGGCTTGGCCGATACATCCCGCGCATCGCGCGCATCGCGGCGGCCACCGAGCTCAACATCGTCGTTGCCACCGGGGTGTACACCTACAACGACGTGCCGATGCACTTCCACTTCACCGGGCCGGGCACCGTGCTTGACGGCCCCGAGCCGATGACGGAGCTGTTCGTTCGGGACATCGAGGAAGGCATCGCCGGCACCGGCGTCAAGGCGGCGATCCTCAAGTGCGCGACCGACGAACCCGGCGTCACCCCGGGTGTCGAGCGGGTGCTGCGGGCGGTCGCCCAGGCGCACCTGCGCACCGGTGTGCCGATCTCGACGCACACCCACGCCGCGACGCGGCGAGGACTCGATCGGCAGCGGGTCCTACATCGGGATGGACCGCTTCGGTGCCGACACGTTCCTGCCGTTCGAGGACCGGGTGGACACCGTGGTTCGCATGTGCGAACGCGGGCACGCCGGCAAGATGGTCCTGTCGCACGATGCGCCCTGCTTCATCGACTGGCTGCCCGAGGAGCTGGTGCCCGTCGCGCTGCCGAATTGGCATTTCCTGCATATCCACAATGACGTGCTGCCGGCGCTGCGGGAGCGCGGGGTCACCGATGACCAGATCCGCGCCATGCTGGTCGACAACCCGCGCAGGATCTTTCATACCCGGGGCGGCTACTGACGTGACCGCCCCTGTCCCGCCGATGTCACCGCACGACCGCGGGCTCCGGCGCGTCGGTGACGGAGCTGTCCAGCGGCGGCACCGGCCATTCCTTGCGAAATTCCCAGCGCCGCAAGGCCACTCGGCACGGCGACTCCACCAGCGCGTAGCTTACCGCCGCGATCGCGAAACCGAAGATCAGGGTGAGCATCAGCACGACTGGCAGGTTGCCGGTGAACGCGAACCGTCCGATGACGGGAAACACCATGTTCAGCGCCGCCAGGTGCCAGATGAACAATCCGTACGACCAGCGTCCCAACGTGACCATCGGCGTGGTGCCCAGGATGCGGTGCGGCGTATCGGGACGGTCGAGCACCAGGGGCGCCAGCAGCGCGGCGGCGACCACGGCGCCCATCGCGGTCCGCACCACGAACTGCTCGACTGTGGCGGGGGTCAGCCCCTCGGGGCCTGCCAGCGGCGATGCCGCCACCAGATACGCCGCGATTGCGATCGCCGCCATGAGAACCCGCCGCCGCGCCAGCCGGTGCATCCATCCCGGGGGGCTGAAGGTCCACTCGGCCAGCAACATGCCTGCGCCGAACCAGGACGCGTACGCCGGCGCCCAGTTCAGCGGATTGACGCCGTAGGCGGTGTGGATCGGGATGTATCCCCACGCCAAACTCGCCGCCGCGAACGCAGCGACCGCCGGGACCCGGCCGCGCACCGGCAGCCGCCGCGCCAGCAGGGCCAGGATGGGCAACGCGAGGTAGAAGGTCACCTCGACGGAAAGGCTCCACATCTGGGTGAGTCCGGCGGTGAGCGTCAGCGGAATATAGACCTGGGTCAGCGTCAGGTTGGCCAGCCACACGGTGAGGCTGCCGCCGCCGTGAGCGTCGGGCAGCAGGGTGAGAATTACGACCACGGCCACCAGATAGGCCGGCATGATGCGCACGAATCGCGACCTGAGGTAGTGACCGGTCGGCGGCACGCGTCGCAACCCGCGGGCCGCGGCGGCGTGGCCGCGCCACAGCAGAAAACCCGACAACGCGAAGAACACCGCCACCGCCAGGTCGAAGCGACCGAAAAGGCGTCCGGAGATTCCGCTTGAATGGCCGGTCTGGAACGCAACGTGCGTGATCACCACGCCGATCGCCGCGCATGCCCGCATGCCCTCCACAGCGGGCAGGAAGCCGCGGGTACCGCCGACTGGCTCGGACCGAATCACCGACACAAGTGACCAGTGTGCCGGACCGCGCATCCGCGCGACGGTATGCATGAGCCTTAGATTCTGCTGTTAGGGTCGAACGGGTTTTGGCCTCCACTGCCTGGTCCGAGCAAGTGGCGGCGGATGGTCATGCGAGCCGTCTCAGGTCGCGCCGGCACCGGAAGGAGGCACGGTTGAACCGCGCAGTGGCGCTACGAATCGCGGCGTGCGGCATCATGGGGCTCGGCGCTGCCCTGCTGATCGCCGCGTTGTTGCTGTCCACCTACACGATCGGCAGGATCCAGAAAATCCCGCTCGACATCGACACGGCCCTGGTCAGCGACGGCACCGGCTCGGCCCTCGATCCGGCATCATTGTCGGGCGATCACTTCGTGGTGAATCAGAACGTGCCGCTGTTGCAGCAGCAGCAAATCAGTGCCGAGTCGCCGTCCAATGCCGGCGTGGTCACGCTGCAGGTCGGCACCACATTGCGCCGTACCGACAGGCAGAAGGACACCGGCCTGCTGCTGGCCATGATCGACACCGTCACCCTGAACCGCAGGACCGCGATGGCGGTGTCCAGCGACACGAACCCTGGCGGGTCCGTTCAGAAGCCCCGCACGATGGACGACAGCAAACCGCCCACCAACGTGGTGCTGGTCCACGACGGGCTCAACTACCGATTCCCGTTCGACGTCCAGAAGAAGACGTATCCCTACTTCGATCCGATCGCGCAGAAAGCCTACGACGCGAACTACGACGGCGAAGAGGACGTGAACGGCCTGACCACGTATCACTTCAAGCAGAACGTCGGCTACGACGCGGATGGCAAGCTCGTCG
>Ga0209040_10001571_pt1 | contig 18115 bp, 17 predicted proteins | sample BogFormECP12_OM3_FD_188240 | JGI IMG/M metagenome (GOLD analysis project Ga0209040, IMG submission 188240) | Bog forest soil microbial communities from Calvert Island, British Columbia, Canada - ECP12_OM3 (SPAdes) (version 2) | ecosystem: Environmental > Aquatic > Freshwater > Wetlands > Bog ...
CGCAACGACGTGCTGCAGGTCCTGTGCTTTGCCGTGCTCTTCGGCGTCAGCCTCGCGCTGGTGGGCGATGTTGCCAAGCCGGTTACGACGATGATTGAGACGGTCTCCACCGTCCTGTTCAAGATGATGAGCCTGATCGTCAGGCTGGCGCCACTCGGCGTGCTCGGCGCGGTCGGTTACACCGTAGGAAAGTACGGGGTCGCGTCGCTGAAGCAGCTGATTTCGCTGGTCGTGCTCTACTACGCGTCGGTCGCGTTTTTCGTGCTGGTTGTGCTCGGGGCGATCATGAGGGTGGCCGGGCTGAACATCTTCAAATTCCTGGCGTACCTGCGCGAAGAGCTGACCATCGTGCTCGGCACCGCGTCTTCCGACGCAGTATTGCCTCAGATCATGCATAAGCTCGAGCGGATGGGGATAGACAAATCGGTGGTTGGGCTGGTCATTCCGACCGGCTATTCGTTCAACCTCGATGCCTTCTCGATCTATTTGACCCTGGCGGTCGTATTCCTTGCCCAGGCGACGAACACGCCGCTGTCGATTGGCGACCTATTGCTCGTTTTGGCAGTCTCGCTCGTCACCTCGAAGGGTGCGCACGGCGTGCCCGGGTCGGCCATTGTCATCCTTGCGGCGACGCTCAACGCCGTGCCGAGCATCCCCGCGATCGGGTTGGTACTGGTCCTTTCGGTCGACTGGTTTATCGGCATGGTGCGTGCGCTCGGCAACTTGATCGGCAACTGCGTCGCCACAGTCGTTGTCGCCGCCTGGGAAAAGGAGATCAATCTGCCGCTGGCTGAGCATGTGCTCGATAGCGATGTCGTTGTCGAGGCAACGCCCGCTTGACGCGCTTGGTCGGCACATTGAGAACTGGGTTCGGGATCAGCGGAGGGAACGGATATGAGGGGCATTTTGGTTGGCGTTCTGGCGCTGATGCTGGCCGTGGCGGTGTTACCGGTTGGTGATCGCGGAGCGCACGCCGCCGACAGCATTCTCACCGATGTGCTGCACCGCGGGACGGTGCGCATTGCGATCACCACCGGCGCCCCGCCGACCCGGTTCGAAGACGAGAACGGCACCCTGCAAGGCTACGACATCGACATTGCCACCTTGTTGGCAAAGCAGCTCGGCGTCACCATCGAGTACATCAAGACCGACACCGCCGGCCGCGTCGCCATGCTGCAGACCAAAAAGGCCGACATTACGATCGCCTCGTTTACCCCGAACCTCGAACGGCTGAAATCGGTCGGCTTTACCGACCCGTATCTGACCGACGTGCTGACTCTGATGAGCCGTACCGACCGCAAGGATCTCGGCTCGCTCGCCGATTTCAACAGGTCGGAAGTCAAGATCGCGATCGCACGCGGCTCGACCGCGGCGAAGGCCATAGCAACGTACGCACCAAAAGCAACGATTGTCGAGTTTTCGGGCAATGCGGATACGATCGCCGCGCTCGACGCCGGCCAAGTTGACGCCATGTGCAGCGGAGATGCACTGGTCAATTGGACGTCCAAGAACAGCGGCGGCAAGTACCACAACGCGGCCTCTCTGGGGCCGCCGGAAGACGATGCGATCGGCTTCCCGCAGGGCGATTTCGTGTGGTGGCTGTGGTTGAACCGCTTCGTCCGCGAGATCAATGAGGACGGCACCAACTATACACTCTGGATCAAGTGGTTCGGCGATTCGCCGATGCCGTTTTTTGTCAAGCCGCCGCCGAAGAGTTCTTGAGCCAAAGAGGCAGGATTGCCCCTTACCCTGCCACTCGCCCGGGTTTGCTCGCTTCCTCGTAAGCGGTGCGTGGGCCGCGGCGAGGGGCAGGCCGGGCTCTCGCCGTACTGATCGGGTTACGGCACCGTGGGGCTCTCCGATCTCAATCTGCGGGTGCTGATCCCCTATTTGCCGGTGCTCGGTTGGGGCGCACTGCGAACCTTGGAGGTCAGCGCCCTCGCCATCGCCCTGAGCTTCCCGCTCGGCCTGGTCGGCGCCTTGATGCGGCTTTCAGACAACCGCTTCGCGCGCAGCATCGCCACCGTCTATGTCGAGGTGGTTCGCAATATCCCGCTGCTCGTCGTCCTCTACATCCTGTTTCTCGTTCTGCCTCTGTATGGCATTCCGATCAATGCCCTGACCGCAGGGGTATTGGGCCTGGCGATCAACAGCACCGCCTTTACGATCGAGATCATCCGCGCCGGCTTCGCCGCAATCCCACCCGGTCAATATGAGGCGGCTCGTTCGTTGGGTCTGCACCGTCTCCAGATGTTGCGCCTCGTGATCCTGCCGCAGGTTTTCCGGATCGTGTTGCCGACGCTCGGCAATCAAATCGTATCGGTGGTGCTCGGCTCGGCGGTAGCCTCGATCATCGGGGTCAGCGAATTGACCTACGAGACGCAGTCGATCGGCTCCTCTACCTTCCGCTATTTCGAGTTGTTTACGATCGCGGCGCTATTTTACATCGCCTGCGTCCAGGCGATCAGCCTGTTGTGGCGATTGCTGACCGGCCGCGCCGCGCACGCTCCCCTCGGCACCTGAGCCGCGCTTGCTCGCCAGCGGCCATCTCACAAATTATCTGCTGCTCCTGCTCAAAGGGCTGGCGATCACCCTTGAATTGAGCCTCGGCTCGCTGGTGCTGGGCAGCCTCGGCGGCATCGTATTGGGGGCGATGCGCAGCTCGGGCTGGCGCGCGCTCAGGGTGATAGCTCTCGCCTACACCGAGACGGTACGGTCGATCCCGTTCGTGATCCTGCTGTTCTTCGTTTTCTTCGCCGTCCCGCTGGCGCTCGACATCGACATCCCGCCTTACCCGGCGGCGATCGCGGCGCTGAGCGTGCACGCTTCGGCCTATATGGGGGAGGTGGTCCGTTCCGGCATCGAGTCGATCCCCAAGGGACAGTGGGAGGCGGGCGCCTCGCTCGGGCTGCCCTATTATCGCATCATGCGGCATATCGTATTGCCGCAGGCATTGCGGGTGATGATCCCGCCGACAATCGGCGTCTATGTCAGTACAATCAAGGAATCCTCGCTCGCCTCGATCATCGGGTTTGTCGAATTGCTGGGTCAGGGAATGGCGATCCGCGAGGCGAATTCCCTGCACAACACGGCCGATGTGCTGGTTGCCGTCGCCTTCGGCTATTTCGTGGTCTGCTTCTCACTGTCGCAAGTCGGCCGCTATCTCGAGCACCGTACGACGCGCGATTTGCGGCCGGCGACAGAGCCGACCAGGGCGGCGATGGCAAGACCCCTCGTCTCCGGGCGGCCAGAGACCCAAGCGGCCACCATCAGACAGACGACGGACGATCGCGGCGTATTGCTGCGCGGGTAATGGGAGCGTTCGACAATTTGCCGGCGATCAGCTCGAGAGCGCTGACTGCGCGGAACGGGATTATTTCGCCAGTATCCAAGGATTTCGCGACCGGCACCTGACGAACCGGTTCAGTGTGAGCAGCAGGGCCGGGCTTTCGTGGGCACGGAATAACCGCATCGGTTTCCGCGCTATGACCTTCAATCCCTCACGGCTGACACCTTTTGCGCAGCCGATGCGGCCTGCACGTTTACAGTGCCTGGGCGCAGTCGGTGAAAACGCCACGCGACGAAGATCATCAGCACAGGGCCTGTGCCGAGCAGCACAAAGCTTCCGGGCTCAGGGACGTCGATCGATACATCTGGCGTCGCTTGGCCGAGTGCAAGGCTGCACGTCATGGCGATCATCGAGCAGATCCCGACGGCTGGGCCTGCCTTAACGCGCCTGGAGAGCGCTTTCATTATTTATCTCCAAACGTGCTTTTCTGGACCCAACGATCATATGAAAGCGGTTGTAGCATGACAACATGTTCCGGCCGACGCCCGACCCTTCCACGTGATAATCAGGAGGGCTAATCGGGAGGGTTCTCTACGGTCCGCTGCCGATGCCCGCCACCGAGGAGGCGCTACATGAGGAAACTGCTCACCGGCTTGGCGGTGCTCATCGTTCTCGTCATCGCCGCACCCTTCGTCATCCCCCTTGTCGTCCCGGTCGAAGCTTATCAGGGCCGGCTCACCGCTCTGGTCAAACAGGCGACGGGGCGCGACCTCGAGGTCGCTGGGCCGGTGAAATTGTCGGTGTTTCCGGCGCTGGAGCTCGAGGCGAACGACGTCTCCTTCGCCAACGCGCCGGACGCAAGCACGCCGCAGATGGCGAAGTTGAAGCAGCTGCGGGTGCGGCTGCAGCTCTTGCCGTTGCTCCACGGCGCGGTCGTGGTGAGCCGCCTGGTTCTGGTCGAGCCGGTGATCGCGTTCGAAGTGGACAAGGCGGGGCATCCGAACTGGGTGTTCGGACCAGCGGCGGCGCCCTCCGCGGCGCCGGCGGCCGACAAGGCCGAGCCTGCAGCCGCAGGCGGCGGCCTGGGTATTTCCGGTCTCGCGGTCAGGGAGACGCGGCTCTCCGATGGCAAGATCAGCTACATCGATCAGCGCACCGGTAAGGCGGAGCGGCTCGACGGCATCAACATGACGCTGTCGCAGCGCAGCCTCGACAGCGCCTTGGACGGCGACGGCTCGGCGGTTTGGAATGGCGAGAGCGTGACGCTCGCCATCAGCATCGACAAGCCGCGCGCGCTCCTCGACGGGGCCGAGAGCCAAGTCGGCATCAAGTTCGCCGCCGCTCCGATCACGCTCAACTTCTCGGGCCAGGTCACCGGCCTGCCGTCCGTAAAGCTCGACGGCGTCATCGACCTCGAGACCAAATCGGTGCGCCAGCTCGCCAAATGGGCGGGATCGCCGATCAGCTCGAGCGGCGACGGCTTGGGTCCGCTCGCGATCAGGGGCACGGTCGCGATGGCCGGAACCAAGACCAGCTTGAGCGATGCCGATCTCGCGCTCGACGCTATCAAGGCCAAGGGCTCGGTCTCGATCGACAGCGCCGGCGCGCGGCCGGTGGTCACGGGCAAGCTCGATGTCGACAAGCTCGACCTTAACCCTTACCTGTCGCTGAAGACGGCATCGACCACACCGCCCTCCGAGGCGGGCGGCTCCGCTCCCGCCCCATTGGCGGCGGTGCAAAGCGACCGCAGCGATATGTCGATCGCCGTGTCGCCGCTCACGCTCGCCGATGTCGATTTCGACCTCGAGGTCGGCGGCATCGTCTACCGTCGATTCCAGATCAGCGCGAGCACGGTCGGCGTCCGCGTCAAGGACGGCCGGCTCACCGTCGAGCTGAGCCGGATGGCGCTCTATCGAGGCAATGGCCGCGGCACGGTGACGGTGGACGGCAGCAGCGCGGTGCCGATCATCGGGCTCAATGTCACTCTCACCCAAGTGCAGATCGCCCCCTTGGCGCAGGCCGCGATCGACGGCAGCCGGCTCACCGGCGCCGGCGATCTCGACATCGCGGTGACCGGCCGCGGTACGAGCGAGCGCGACTTCATCAGTACGCTCAACGGCAGGGGCTCGCTCAGTCTGGCCAACGGCCAGATCGAGGGGGTCGATCTGCCGGCGCTAGCCCAGAGTGCCGCGAAGATCGAGCGCGACTTCATCCGCACGCTCAACGTCGCGGACACGCTCAAGCTTCTCGCCCACGGCCAGATCAGCAAGATCCCTCCGCTGGCGCTTGTCGAGAACGCTGCAAGGAGCTTTGTCGGCGGCGGCAATACCAGCAATTTCGCGGCGCTGACAGCAACTTGCGCGGTCACCAATGGCGTCCTGCGCAACAACGATCTGCGGCTCAGGTTTGGCGCCGTGCCGATGACCGGCGTCGGCACCGTCGATCTGCGGACGCGCGTGGTTGATTACAGAGTGAGCGTGCAGCTCGGGGAGGGCGTCGCCGTGCCGATCCAGGTCAACGGCACCTGGGACAATCTAAACTATCAGCCCGATATGACAGCCATGCTGGCGCAAACACCGGGCAATGCGCTCAGCGTTCTCAAATCCGGCGGCAGTAGCGTCGGCCAAGGCCTCAAGGACGTCGGCCAAGACGCCATCGGCGTTCTCAAGGGTATCTTCGGCAAATAACGCTCAACCGCGCCGCGGCGGCGCGCCGGCGAGGCGCGATTCGGCAGGCCGTGCGGCACGGCGGTTTCGAGCCGAACGGGGAAGCTCGGCCGGCCGGTGCCGAAAGATCACCACGCCGGGGCGACGCCGGCTCGTCAACACGGCGACGACCTTTGGGGCGATCCACGTAAATTAATGGACTCTCTGCCCCGTAAACCGATCTCCTCCGTGCCAAAATTCGCAGACTGGGCACCATTCGCGTTCGTAATCGATTCCTTCCTGTTGAGGACGCGCCCAATTATGCCATCGATCACGGCGTCGGATCGCGCCTGATGCTGCTCGATAAATTCAACCACCTGACGGGAAATGTCGGAATCGGCGCGGATGTCGCCACGATCCACTTTCCAGTCGCGTAACTCTTCCACCTCTGCATTCTCGGATGGCACTATGCCAACGGCGACCTTTGTCGCTTGGCTCAGGTTTCGGCCATAGGCAATCGTCGCAATTGGCCATCCCCGCAATCCCTTCCGGGCTTTCTTGCTCAGGCGCTTGAGAAAACGATTTTCCACCATGTCGCGGTTTTCCGGAACCGCGGGTTTACGATCGATCCTGCCTGTCTGCAGGGATGTACGGAATTATTCCCTTGGCGAAAGCCACTTCCTGAACCTCACGGGGCATCCTGCGCAAATCGACCAGCAGACCGTTCACTTCCGCCATCCATACAAGTGGATTGCTGCCGACCAGACTGGGAAGCGTCCACTTCGGGTCAAATATCCGCGGCTTGAGGGTCTTCTCGATGACACGCGCCTTGGCGTGGAGGGTGCTCTCCCCCACACCGAATGCGGCGCACAGGTCTGCCGTTGTCATGTACGGAGGAAACGATCGGTCGCCGAGAAAATTGATCCTTCCCAGCACGTAGACGATCCCACCTGCCCAGGTTCGCGGTTGTCCGGAAGTGAGTGGGCTCGGGCGCTTCCTGCACAGCGCTCTGGTCATTGCCCGCGCCAAGTCCCGGTATTCGGAGTTTAGCTGCTTGTCGCAAACATCGTCGGTCAAACCGACAATCCTCTCGTAGGCGGGCAGCATTCCCTTTGGAACCGAGTTCGACCGAGCAGGACCGGTGATCAAGGCAGCCGCCCGGCGAAGCCGCGATAGACTATCGAAGGCCGTTCCACCCAGAGCCCCTCTTAATTGTCATCAGCTATCCGCCCGAGGAACTCGCCAAAACCCTTGGCCTCGCAGAAATTGCGGTAGACCACGACAAAGCGAATATAGGCGACGAGATCGAGGGTAAACAGCGACTCCATGACCAATTCGTCGACATGGCGTCGCTCGGCGGAACCTGCCCTGCGACCTCCCTAAAACTGCGCAACGCCATCGCGGGAGCAGTCTTTGTCCTGCTGCGCGGGGGCGACAGGTCTTAGCTTAATGTCGCCGCGGTCCAGTTTTATCGCTCGCCTGAAAGCCGGTCGGGCCGCGGCTACTTTTGTTCCTTTTGCCAGACCAAATCATAGTTACATATATCGCAGGTCATGCGCGCGCGTACGCCCGAAAGGGTGCGGCCGAGTTCCGCTGCCGATCCGCTACCGATCCGCTGCCGATCCGCTGCCAACCCCGTTCTGGCGCACCTGATTTCCGCTGTCGCCCGGGTCGCCAAAATCACATTTAAGGCACTGATTTCACGTAGATTTTTTAATTGCCACGGGGCGACTTTTGGGTGCGAAAACGCCTTTTTCCGCTGTCGACAGCGGAATTGCGACGAGTTCGTCATCGTGGGGGCCGGGGATGAAGGGAATGGGTCACCCCTGCCCGGGATCAACTCTCGGCCGGCCTCGAACCTTGCCTATCGCGTGTCAGAATCAGCGCGACCCCCGAACTAACCCCGTTGACCGGGGTGCACGAGGAGGTGATCGCAAACTTCGTGGCCCGGCTGCGGCGGCAGGCGTCGCAAGCCAATTCAAGACAAAAACGCCCGAAACCCGGCTCTCCCCATGATCTCGTTGTCGGTGTCGTGAGCCGTCAGCGTCTTGGTCAGGGAACCGGGTGCGGGCTGACGGTACGGTTGGTCAGGCGCGAAAGACGCGGCGGGCTCGACGCCCGCCCAGGGTGCCAATTTAGCCGTGCTGCGCCTGTCCATCAAGATTGCGTGATCATGACGATCGAGCATGATGATCTGCCGATTGCTGCGGTTCAATTTCACCTCGGATCGGCGATGACTTGGCAAAGCGATCGGGATGCCGATCATCACGCCGGTGCTGTCGGCGCTCGGTCTTCGGGCGGCGTAATTGGTTCGGGCCGTGCTGATTTCTCTCTCTCCGCCCTCGGGGGCGGAGAGAGTCGGGTGAGGTGGGGGATTCCACAGCAGCTGGCTTGCGGCCAAGCTGCGATCCCTCCCCCCCGGTAAGCGGGAGGAGAGGGCAAACTCTCAGAACAACCGGTCGAGCGCCTCGCGGTGGATTTCAACGGGGAAACGGACACGCAGCGCCTGGGTGAATTCCGTGGTGAGATCGTTTCGCATCGCCGCACTCAGGTCACGAGACATGTCCGCCGTCGCCTTCTGCGACGGCGTCTCCGGGGTTTGTATCTCGTTAAGCTGGGCGACGTAGGACCCCGCCGCATCGGCGGCGGTGACCACGTCGCCCGGCTTGGCCGCGAACAGCTTGGCGACGAGTGCCGGCGATACTTCGACATCGCGAGTGGGCTGTCGCGGCAAGGGCGGCGAGGTCGTCACCTTGAGCCCTCTCGCGGCGGCGGCAGCGGCCAGCCGGAGATCCGGCTTGACGGCGGCGGCGAGCTCGTCCGCCGTCTTGGCGACCGTTTCGCGCTGCTTGTCGGTCTGCCAGGCTGCGACGGCATGATCTTTGACTTGCGAGAGCGGTTTGACTGCGGGCGGGGTCACCTTGCTCACCCGCGCCGCGAAAATGCTGCCGTCGGGGCCTTCGGTCACCCGACTCGTCTGCCCTTCATCCGTCGCAAAGACCAGCTTCAACACCTGATCGGCCGGCAGCGGTAGTGTGACCGCTTTGCCCTCTGGGTCGTGGCCGCCGACATCCGCAGCGGCAATCACGGTCGTTTTGAGCCCGAATTTCGTTGCGGTCTCGTCGAGCGCCGCGCCACCCGCCAAAGCGTCGTCGACCTGATTGGCCACCTTGTAAACTCGGTCCGCTGCCTCGTCGTGGGCCAGTTCGGCTTCGAGTTTTGGTTTGACCTGCTCGAAGGTTTGGCTCGCCGGTGGCTCGATCTTGACGACCCGCAGGATGTGCCAGCCGAGCGGCGTCTTCACCGGCTCGCTCGGTTTGTTCAGTGGCAAATCGAACGCGATGTCGGAGAGCACCCGCGGCATCTCCTCGCGCTTCATCATACCGAGATCGATTGTTTCCGGGTCCTGTCCGGCGATCGTTGTCGCAACTTCATTCCATTCCTTGCCGGCAGCAAGCGCGGCTTCGGCCTCTTTCGCCTTCACCTCGGAGGGCGCCAAGATCTGCTGGACCTCACGTTGCTCGGGAGTCTGAAATTCGTCCTGGCGCTCGTCGAATTCTTCTTTGAGCTTTGCCTCGGGAATCTCGATGTCCTGGGTGAGATCAGATGGACTGAGGCTCGCCAACGTGAACCCTCGGTATTCCGGGGAACGGAAGAGATCCTGATGGCCGTCGTAAAACGCGGTGAGCTCGGCATCGCTCGGCTGTCCGACATCACCGGCGCCGGCAATCGGCAGCGCGACGATGTCCGCGACACGCTTCTCTTTTCGATACTGGTAGAGCAGGTCCACCATCGATTGCGGCGCCGCGACCCCTAGAGTCACCGCCTGGTTCAAGTCGCTGGCGGGGAGGTCGCGGCGCATCATCGCCACGAATTGGTCCTCGCCGAGATGGTTCTGGGCGAGAGCGGCCTCGAACAGTGCACGGTCGAAGCGACCGTCGGGACCCTTGAAGCTCGGATTGTCGCTGATGGCGTTGCGAATTACCTCGTCCGATACCTCCAGCCGCAGCCGCGCCGCTTCCTGATCGAGCAGGCTGCGATCGATCAGCTCCCCGAGGACCGAGTCGACGACGCCGAGCTTTTTGGCCTGCTGGGGATCGATCGGAGCGCCAAATCGCGCACTCAGCCGATCGAGCTCCCGACGCATGGTTGTCTGCATTTCTTCGGCACGAATGATCTGGTCCCCGACGGTGGCGATCACCGTATCGGTATCGGTCGAGCGGTTGCGGAAAATATCGCCGATACCCCAGATCCCGAAGGTCAGGATCAGAAGAACGAACAGACCTTTGACGACGAAGGATCCAGCCTTGGAGCGGATCGCTTGGAGCATGGGAAGGAGCGGTCCTGTGTGACAGCACAGCCTTGGCAGGTTGACCCGCCGGAATGCCGGTGTGATCCTGATGCAGATGATAGAGATGGGCCGACGGGGTCGCAACATGGCGGTTCGGACAAAACTCGTCGCCGGCAATTGGAAGATGAACGGGTTGCGCGAAGAGGGCTCGGCACTGGCGCGCGCCCTTGCGCAGCGGGCGATCGCGGCGGGCGGCGGCGGGCTCGCCTGCGAGCTTCTCGTTTGTCCGCCTGCGACCTTGCTGGTGACGGTGGGCGGTCTGCTCGCCGGCAGCGGCGTCGCCCTCGGCGGACAGGATTGCCACGCTGCACCGAAGGGTGCCTATACCGGCGATATCAGCGGGGAAATGCTGGTCGATGCCGGTTGTACCCATGTGATCCTCGGTCATTCCGAGCGTCGCCACGGTCACGGTGAGAGCGATGCGGTAATTCGGGAGAAGATCCTCGGCGCGTGGCGAGCGGGCCTCATAGCGATCCTCTGCGTCGGCGAAACGCAATCGCAACGGCAGGGCGGAGGGGCGTTCGATATCGTCTCGGCCCAGCTCGCCGGATCGATCCCGAGTGGTGCGGATTCCGCCAACCTCATAGTCGCCTATGAGCCGGTCTGGGCGATCGGCACGGGATTGACGGCAACCCTCGAAGACATCGGGGCGATGCATGCCGCCGTTCGGGCGCGTCTTCCGACGGGGGTCCGGATTCTGTACGGCGGCTCGGTCAATCCGCAAAGCGCCGCGGGGATCATCGGCCTGGGTGAGGTCGACGGCGCTCTCATTGGCGGAGCGAGCCTCGACGCCGAGAGTTTCTGGGCCATCGCTCGCTGTTGCAGTTGAAAACGATTCCCGTTGCGCTGGCCAGCCGTCCGCAGAGCGGTTAGAAGCTCTCCATGATCATTCTGCTTCTCGTCGTCCACCTCTTGGTCGCGATATCGCTCGTAGGGGTAATCTTGCTGCAGAAGAGCGAGGGCGGCGCGCTCGGCATGGGCGGGGGTGGCATGTCCGGCTTTATGACCGGCCGATCGACCGCGAATCTGCTGACCCGTACGACGGCGATTCTCGCGCTTCTCTTCATGATGACGAGCATCTCGCTGGTTTGGTTCAGCAATCGCGAGCACGCTCCGCGATCGATCCTCGAACCGAGCGCACCGGCGGCCCCGGCCATTCCCGCGGCGCCGGTCGCCCCGCCGGCGCAAACGCCACCCGCCGAACCACCACAACCAAGCGCACCGCTCGCGCGTTGACGGGGCGATTCGCGATCGGCGCCCTCGTGCCGCGCGAGACTCGGCGCCGGTTGGCAAGGGCTTCCCCGCGCCCCGTATTTACCTTGGGAGGCCGACGCCTGATGCTATAGACTGAGATTCCATGACGCGGTTCATCTTCATTACTGGCGGCGTGGTTTCCTCTCTCGGCAAGGGTCTGACGGCGGCGGCGCTCGGAGCACTGCTGCAGGCGCGCGGGTTCAGAGTCAGGCTGCGCAAGCTCGACCCTTACCTGAATGTCGACCCCGGCACGATGAGCCCCTACCAGCACGGCGAGGTGTTCGTCACCGATGACGGCGCCGAGACCGATCTCGATCTCGGCCATTACGAACGCTATGTCGGGGTCGCGGCGCGGCGCAGCGATTCAGTCACCACCGGGCGGATCTATTCGACCGTGATCGGCCGCGAGCGGCGCGGCGAATATCTCGGCGCGACGGTCCAGGTCATCCCCCATGTCACCGACGCGATCAAGGAGTTTATCCAAGCCGATCTCGACGACGAGGATTTCGTCCTCTGCGAGATCGGCGGCACCGTCGGCGATATCGAGAGCCTGCCTTTCCTCGAGGCGATCCGTCAGCTCGGAAACGAGCTCGGACGCGAGCGCGTCCTCTTCGTGCACCTAACCCTGGTACCCTGGATCCCCTCGGCAGGCGAGCTGAAGACCAAGCCGACCCAGCATTCGACAAAGGAACTTCTCGGTCTCGGCATCCAGCCGGATATTTTGCTGTGCCGCTGCGACCGATCGATTCCGCCGGCCGCACGCAAGAAGATCGCGCTGTTTTGCAATCTGCGCGAAAGCCGGGTCATCCCAGCGCTCGACAGCGACACGATCTACGCCGTTCCGCTCGCCTACCACGCGGAGGGGTTCGATCGGGAGGTCTGCCTTCATTTCGGCCTCGACGCGTCCGAGCCGGATCTCCACCGTTGGCAGGCGATCGTCAATCGCATCCATAAGCCGGAAGGGCAGGTGACGATCGCCGTCGTCGGCAAGTACACGCATCTTCCTGATAGCTACAAATCCCTGACCGAGGCGATGAGCCACGGCGGGATCGCCAACAATATCGCGGTCAATCTCGACTGGATCGATTCAGAGGTCTTCGAGGCGGAAGCTGAAGCGGTTCGGCAGCTCGACGGCGTTCACGGCATCCTCGTACCGGGCGGCTTTGGCGAACGCGGTACCGAGGGCATGATCGAAGCGGCGCGGTTTGCGCGGGAGCGACGCCTGCCGTATTTCGGCATCTGCTTTGGGATGCACATGGCGGTGATCGAGGCGGCGCGCGATCTCGCCGGGCTGCGTGGTGCGGGCTCCACCGAGTTTGGTCCGTGTCGGCATCCGGTCGTCGGCCTGATGACCGAGTGGACGCACGGCAATACGATTGAGCGACGCAACTCGAACGAGGATCTCGGCGGCACAATGCGGCTCGGGGCCTATGAAGCGGTGCTAGCGCCCCAGAGCAGGGCGGCGCAGATTTACGGCGCGACCCGCGTCAGCGAGCGGCATCGCCATCGCTACGAGGTCAACATCGGCTACAAGCAGGACCTGGAGGCAGTCGGATTGCACTTTTCGGGCATGTCGCCGGATGGGGTGCTGCCGGAAATTGTCGAGCTCCCCGATCACCCGTGGTTCATCGGCGTGCAATTCCATCCCGAGCTCAAATCGAAGCCCTTCGAGCCGCACCCGCTGTTCACCTCGTTCGTCCGCGCCGCGCTCGACCAGTCGCGCCTTGTTTGAGGTTTGCTCATGACCCCTCGTCACGTGACGATCGGCGATATCACTCTTGGGAATGATCTGCCGCTCGTGTTGATCGCCGGGCCATGCGCGCTCGAAAGCCGCTCGCACGCCCTCGAAACCAGCGCCGCACTCGTCGAGATCACCCAAAAGCTCGGCATTGCGCTGGTCTATAAGACCTCCTTCGACAAGGCCAACCGCACTTCGATTGACAGCCCGCGCGGCATCGGTATCGAGGAAGGTCTGCCGATCCTCGCCGAGATCCGCGAGACGCGCGGCTGTGCCGTGCTCACCGACGTGCACGCGCCCGAGCAGTGCGGACCGACCGCCGAGGCGGTCGACGTGTTGCAGATCCCGGCCTTCCTCTGTCGGCAGACCGACCTCCTTCTCGAGGCGGCGCGGACCGGACGCGCGATTAACGTCAAGAAAGGCCAATTCCTAGCACCCTGGGACATGGCTCATGTCGCCGGCAAGATTGCGGCGGCGGGAAACAGGCGGGTGCTTCTGTGCGAGCGGGGGGCAAGCTTTGGTTACAACACCCTCGTCTCTGACATGCGGTCACTGCCGGTCCTCGCCGAAACTGGCTATCCCGTGGTGTTCGACGCGACGCATTCGGTCCAGCAGCCCGGCGGCCTGGGCGGCAAGAGCGGCGGGGAGCGGCGATTTGTCGAGATCCTGGCTCGCGCCGCCGTCGCGGTCGGGGTCGCCGCGGTGTTCATGGAAACGCACCAGGACCCCGACCGGGCACCATCGGATGGTCCCAACATGGTGCCACTGCGCGCTTTGCCGGCGATTCTCGAGAACCTGATTGCCTTCGACAAGCTCTCCAAGGCTCATCCTGCGGCTCTTGGCGCCTGAGATGAACCTCGAACAGGTACAGCGCGATTCCGCGTGATGATGATAATACTGCGCGAATTGCGGCGGCGGGTGCGATACGTACTCGGCCCGGTTCTCGGGATCGCGCTAACCGGATATTTTGCCTACCACCTGATCGAGGGTGACCGGGGCTTCTTGGCGTGGCTGCGCTTGACCCGGGAGATCCGCGCCGAAAACGCCAATCTCGAAGCGGTTCGCGCGCAGCGCGAAGCGCTCGATCTGAAGGTCTCCAACCTGAAGCCGGATCATCTCGACCCCGATCTGCTCGACGAGCGGGTTCGAGCGACCTTGAACCTGGTTGCGCCCGACGAGACCGTCCTCATAAAGCCCGCGACCTCCCAATGAGAAGGCGCCGTCGGCTCCAATGAGCCGCCTCCGTGCTTCCGGGCGAGGTTGCAATGGGACGGATTTGCCAGCATGTTTCCGGGCAGAATTTGCCCCCTCTCTATCCTCCCCGTTTACGGGTGAGGATAGGGAGGGGGCCGGCCGCCTGGAGGAAGCGACATGGCAGTCAAGCGCAAGTCCGCGCCGGTAAAATTCGCCGAAGTCGGCGTCCCGCCAAAAGAGCTGCTCGGATATTACCGTGACATGCTGTTGATCCGACGCTTCGAAGAGCGGGCCGGGCAGATGTACGGCATGGGGTTGATCGGCGGCTTCTGCCACCTCTACATCGGTCAGGAGGCGGTCGTCGTCGGAATGCAGGCGGCGCTCGAGGAGGGCGATACGATCATCACCTCGTACCGCGACCACGGGCATATGCTGGCCTGCGGCATGGACCCCAAGGGCGTCATGGCCGAGTTGACCGGGCGGCGCGGCGGCTATTCGCACGGCAAGGGCGGTTCGATGCACATGTTCAGCCGGGAGAAAAACTTCTTTGGCGGGCACGGCATCGTCGGTGCGCAGGTGCCGATCGGAACCGGCCTTGCCTTTGCCCATCGCTATCGCGCCAACGGGGTGATCTCCGTCACCTATCTCGGCGACGGCGCAATCAACCAGGGACAGGTCTATGAGAGCTTCAACATGGCCTCGCTGTGGAAGCTGCCGATCGTCTACGTAATCGAGAACAATCGCTACGGGATGGGGACGGCGATCGATCGGGCGTCGGCCCGCACCGACCTGTTTCATCGCGGCACCGCTTATGGCATCCCGGGCGAGCAGGTCGATGGCATGAACGTGCTCGCGGTGCACGAGGCAGGGCTCGCCGCTGCCGAGCACGCCCGGTCCGGCCAGGGACCGATCATCCTCGAGATGCTGACCTATCGCTATCGCGGCCATTCGATGTCCGACCCAGCAAAGTACCGCACCCGGGACGAGGTCGACCGGATGCGCACCGAGCACGATCCGATCGATCAGGCGCGCCGACGCTTGCTCGACAACGGAACGACCGAGGCGGCGCTCAAGGAGATCGACAGCGAAGTCCGCAACCGCATCGCCGCGGCAGCGCAATTTGCCCAGGACTGCCCCGAACCCGATCCGGCCGAGCTGTGGACGGATGTGCTAGTCGACGCCTGACCCTTTTGGCGATCCTGCCTGCAGGAGATTGCGCTAAGCCATGGCTACAGAAGTCCTGATGCCGGCGTTGTCGCCGACCATGACCGAAGGCAAGATCGCTCGCTGGCTCAAGACCGAGGGCGAGCCGGTCCGCCCGGGTGATGTGCTCGCAGAGATCGAAACCGACAAGGCGACAATGGAGGTCGAAGCGATCGACGAGGGTGTCCTCGCCAAGATCGTCATCCCCGAAGGCACCGAGCACGTCGCGGTCAACACGCCGATCGCGGTGATCGCCGGAAACGGCGAAGACGTCATCGCGGTCGAGAAGTCGGCACCACCCCGAGAGGCTCGCCAGGAAGCGCCGGCGGAAGTTCGGCCCCCCCGGCCGCTGTCGGCTCCCGCGCCACCCGCCGCTCCGCGCAGCCCATCCTCGGCCGAACCCGAGTACAGCGGCAAGACCGTCACCATGACCGTGCGCGAGGCGTTGCGCGATGCGATGGCTGAGGAGATGCGGCGCGACGATACGGTCTTTCTGCTCGGCGAGGAGGTCGGCGAATACCAGGGCGCCTACAAGGTGAGCCAGGGCCTGCTTCAGGAATTTGGACCCCAGCGGGTGATCGACACCCCGATCACCGAGCAGGGCTTTGCCGGGCTCGGGATTGGTGCAGGCTTCGCCGGCCTGCGGCCGATCGTCGAGTTCATGACCTTCAACTTCGCCATGCAGGCGATGGATCAGATCATCAACTCGGCCTCCAAGACCCGCTACATGTCGGGTGGCCAGATGAGCTGTCCGATCGTCTTCCGCGGGCCGAACGGCGTTGCCGCGCGCGTCGCCGCGCAGCATTCGCAATGCTATGCGAGCTGGTACGCGCATTGCCCCGGGCTCAAGGTGATAGCGCCGTTCACCGGGGCCGACCACAAGGGGCTGCTAAAGGCGGCGATCCGCGATCCCAACCCGGTCGTCTTTCTGGAGCACGAGCTCGTCTATGGCGAGAGCTTCGCGGTGCCCGAGGATCCCGAGTTCATCGTGCCGATCGGCAAGGCACGCATCGCCCGGCCGGGCGAGCACGTCACGATCACCGCCTTCTCGCGAATGGTGAAGCTCGCGCTTCAGGCGGCTACTGAGCTCGAGACGGCCGGCATCTCGGCCGAGATTATCGATCTCCGCACGCTTCGGCCCTTCGACACGGCAACGGTCGTGGCCTCGGTGAAGAAAACCAACCGCATCGTTTCGGTCGAGGAGGGGTGGCCGTTCGCCGGGATCGGCGCGGAGATCGCAGCGATCGTCATGGCGGAGTGCTTCGATTGGCTCGACGCTCCGTTGAAGCGAGTCGCCGGCAACGACGTCCCTTTACCGTATGCCGCGAACCTCGAGCGTCTTGCGCTGCCCCAGGTCGAGGACATCGTCGCGGCAGCGCGCGAGGTCGCCTACCGCTAGACTCCCCCCAAAAGAACGTCATTGCGAGCGACGCGAAGCAATCTCGTGCCCCCCAGCTCTCCGCTCGAGATTGCTTCGCAGGCGTGCGGTCTCCTTGCAATGACCGCCACTTTAGTGATTAGGACATGCCGATCGAAATCCTGATGCCGGCGCTGTCGCCGACGATGACCGAAGGCAATCTCGCCAAATGGCTCAAGAAAGAGGGCGACGAGGTCCATTCCGGCGACGTGCTCGCCGAGATCGAGACCGATAAGGCGACGATGGAGGTCGAAGCCGTCGACGAGGGAAAAATCGGCAAGATTCTGGTTCCAGAAGGCGCTCAGGGGATCAAGGTGAACGCGCCGATCGCAGTGTTGCTCGGCGAGGGCGAAGACGCCTCGGCCCTCGAGAAATTCGCCGAGTCGGTGCCCCGACCCACTCCGGTAGCACCGCCTTCGCAGGAGAGCGTGCAGCCTGCGCCGGCCGCGCCGGCGGTGCCCGGCAGAGAACGTGGCAACGGCCGGGTTTTCGCCAGCCCGCTGGCGCGCCGCATGGCGCAACAGGCCGGTCTCGACCTCGGCGCGATCCGCGGCTCGGGACCGCAAGGGCGCATCGTCAAGTCCGACATCGAGGCGGCCCTCTCGGCCGGTCGCGCGGCACCCGCTCCCGCACCCGTTCGGCCGGCGCCGGTGGCGCAACCGGCGCCGCCGGCCGCACCGGTGTTGTCCAAGGAGCGGGTGGCGGCGCTCGCCGGCAACCCGCCCTACAACGAGCGTCCGCTCAATGCGATGCGCCGTGTCATCGCCCGGCGTCTGACCGAATCCAAGCAGACCGTCCCGCATTTCTATCTGACGATCGATTGCGAGGTCGATGCGCTGTTGAAGATCCGCACCGAGCTCAACGCAAAATCAGACGCTTACCGGATTTCCGTCAATGATTTCGTGATCCGCGCCGCGGCTCTCGGCTTGCGGCAGGTGCCGGCGGCCAACGCCTCATGGTCCGACGACGCGATCCTTCTCTGGGATACCGTCGACATCGCGGTCGCCGTGGCGCTCGATGACGG
>Ga0209040_10001572_pt1 | contig 18107 bp, 17 predicted proteins | sample BogFormECP12_OM3_FD_188240 | JGI IMG/M metagenome (GOLD analysis project Ga0209040, IMG submission 188240) | Bog forest soil microbial communities from Calvert Island, British Columbia, Canada - ECP12_OM3 (SPAdes) (version 2) | ecosystem: Environmental > Aquatic > Freshwater > Wetlands > Bog ...
AAGGCCCTGGATCAGCTCCCCAGAGAAATCCGCACCCTACTGCAAGCCCAGCGGTGAACTTGCTCAGAAAACGGCGGCACCTACGCGGCTGCGATTGAAACGGTGACGCGCCAGCTGCAAGACGACCTTGGCCAGCCGAGGCCGCCGCCGTGGCGGCCACCCCCCGCGCAGCAGGTCGTGCTGTTGCGGTCAAAGGGGGTGCCTGGGTCGGCCAGTTCCTTGGTGTGACGCCGGATCGCCGCCATTGACTTGTCATCGATCTGCTTGTCACTCACGGCGGCTGCCCGTGTCGCCTGTTCCTTTTGCTCCTGTTCCTCGATCCAGCGATCGGTCAGCGATGTCGTTGACGTCTGGGTTGAATGGTGGCGGCTGCGGCATGCCGAACCTTCCTTCGCCTAGTTTGTGCTTAGAGCGTCGAGGTCCCCGTCGTCCTCGGCTCCCGGTTCCGTACAGGGCATCCCGCCACAACCGGGGCACATCTCCTCCGCCAACTCCCCGGTGTCTTCGATTTCGGGCCGCAGCGGGTCAGGGTGATGCACGATGGTGGCGTAACCGTCCAACCAGTCGACCACGGTCAACACCGGTCGCCCGTCGGAATAAACCGCCCAGTCGATCTTGGGCGGCCCACAAACCAGGCCGTCTTTCTCGTCAGTGATGCGGTCGTTGAGCGGCCAGCCGGTTAGGGCAGTCGCCCTCTGCCAGTCCACCGCCCCGCGAGAGCTCCTTCAACATCTCGACGCGCACCTCGGTATCGTCGACCTCGGCTGACGCGTTGGCGGCGACGCGCCTGATGCTCCGAAATCCCAACGCGAAGAAATGCTTCCTGTAGTCCGCAGTGGTGGACATCGTCGACTCCTGGGTGGTCGCGGATCTCGGGATCAGGTGTGGGGCCGTTGTCAGTCATCGGCATCCTCCGCGACCAGTGAGACGATGCTGTACGGGATGGTCAGGTTCGGGTCGATCACCAGACCCCACATCCCCAAGTCGTCGACCTCAACCTTGACGGTCGACATCGACGCATCGCTGTGCATCACCACGACGGTGGCCGACTCACCAGCCTGCAGCACGATCTGATTGGCCATCGGTTTCTCCTTCGGTTGTTAGGGTCCGGGGCCGGCGGTTGGCTGTTTGGCTCACCGCCGTCTTGCCTCCTCGATTGCGCCCGCCAGAGACCGCAGGCCTAGGCGCACTTCGTTGGCCAGCTCGAGGAACTCACGCTCCAAGTCCTCCTGGGTGGTGATGGACTTCTGCCCGTTGGGGTCGGGGTGCGCCGCCGGGCGCCGGAGCGGCGCGGGGCGGTCGTCGCCAAGGGAGTTTCCCTGCCGCCTTCGGCGGAGCCAGGGAAGTAGGGATGGGGTGCCGAGGTCTGCTGTGTTGCCCCCAAAGTTCCCAAGTTCCCGACTAGTTCCCGCAAGTTCCCGCAAGTTCCCGGAACCTGGGTGTCACGACGGGGGCCTTCGGCCCGAGCCAGGGAATCACAGGGGTGCTCGTTTGCATTCGTCGATATTGGAAGAGCAGACAGGGGGTGGGGGGCTCCGCCCCCCTGCACCCCCAAAGTTCTTTTTGATCTGCCTGTGAGAAAACTCTCTGACCTGGGAACGGGTAAAACGGGTAATTTCTCCCAACCCGTAGTTCACGAGGCAAAAAATAAGGAGGATAGGTAGCAGGATAGGAAATATAAAGAGGTAGGGCGAAACTGCCCGTTTTACCCGTAGCTTGAAGTGTTCCCAATAGACTTCAACCGCGGAAGAGAGATTCAGCCAGGGACCGATTCTGGGGGCCGAAGCCTCCGGCGTAGGCCCCCCAGGGACTGATCCTAGGGTTGTCCACTCGTTGTACCGATATAATTTGGCCTCTCCCTTACGGTCGAGGCCATATAAAGGATCAAAGGTACCGTCTCTGGTGAGTCTGCCCGTACCCTCATGGCTTACCCCCAGTGGCGGATGGCTTATCTCCAGCGGCGGGCAGGAGTTTGATGCCTTTGAACCCGTCGACGTTGTTCTTGCACTTCGTGATGCCGCTGATCTGTTCGAGGCGGTTGTAGAACTCGCGGGAACCGAGCGGCTTATTCTCGACAAACACCGCGTACTCCCGGTATGCCTCATACAGCTCGCGGCGCTTGGTCCACCCAGCGGGGTCGAGGGTGCACCGCTCGTCGATCCACGCCCGGATCGCGTCAGAGGCGACGATGAACGCCTCCTTGGCCTTAGTGACCGACTTGGGCTCAGGCAACCACCCCCTGGCCATCAGGGCGGGCAGTGCCCTGATCCCGCGCGCCATGATGCCGCGCAGCTCCGCGTCGGTCTGCAGCTTGGCGTCCAGGTTGCGGTCCTCTGCGTGCAGGAAGTTGTTCGGGAACGGGACCACGACCCACCGGGCGTGCCAGCCCTCCGACGAGTCCGCCGACCCGAACGGCTTGTTGGCCGAGTAGATCGGCAGTGCCCAGGGCGTGAAGTCGAACGGAGCACCGTACTTGTGTTCGGCCTGGACGGTGTCGCCGCCGGTGATCGCCTTGAACGCAGCGGTGTCATTGATCCATTTCGAGTCGAGGTCGCCGGCGAGGTTCGCCAGCCTGCCGTAGAGGGTGGCCGTGCGGAACCGGTTCCCGGTCAGGTCGTGCAGCCCGACCGCCGACGTGTTGCGGGCGCCGAGCAGGGCCTTGAGTAGCCGGATCAGTGTTCCCTTTCCGTTGCGCCCGATGCCGCGCAGCAGGATCGCGATATGCAGCGGATTGCCGGAGTACATCGCGTAGCCGATCAGTTCCCAGATGAATCCCTGCGGGCTGTCCTGGGTGGGCATGTAGCAGTCGGCCGGCAGCACCTGGGTCAGGAACGTCTCGAACGCCGGACAGTCGGCCGCCACGTCGTACTCGACGGGCAGCTGCACGGTCGACAGGTAATCGGGAGAGTGCCCCAACAGATCACCGGTTCTCCAGTCGACCATTCCGTTGGGCGTGTTGATGTGATCCGGACGTGGCTCATCGGTGATGCGCAGCGTTGTCTTGGAGAGCCGGATCAGGTCGAGGACGTTGCCCTTGTGCGACTTGCGGTAGCGGTTGCCGAGCAGCCTGCCGATCTCGGCCTCGATGGGGTCGACCTTGGGCTCCCATACGCCGCCGCGGTAGACGTAGAACATCCCGGTGGTGTCGTTGAACCCGCACCGGACGGCGCCCATCACGGCCTCAGCGAGGTCCATGGCGAGCAGCCCGCCCTTGTCGAAGAAGTCGCTGTCCTGCGCCTCATCGTCACCGGGTGGACTGTCGGCGCCGTCGTCATCCAGGTCCTTGGGCGGCTCGGGGCCGTTGCGCCCGGCATTTCCCTGGGCGAGGGCTTCCTCGATTTCCGCCTTGAAATCGTCCGCGCTGGCCACCTGTCCCCGGTCACGATTAGACTGGCCAGCATCAGCGGCCCGATCGTGAGGGTGAGGGCTGTTGGCCTGGTGGTTGGCGGTCTCGCGTGCGTCGTCGGGGCCGCCGCCTCCGTATTCAGGCCGCGTCACTGCCGTTACCGCCCGCCTGGTGCGATGTGCGCAGCAGCTCGCTGATGCGGTTGAGCTGTTCCTCGGGGAGCGCCGCCTCGCCTCGGAGATGATCCTCGATGCGAGGCAGCGCAGCCCGAAGTTGGTCCGCTAGCTTGCGGGCCACCTCAGCGTCTGTGAGGTTCTTCCATATCGGGATCCCGCGGAGGTCGGCGGGCGGGTCGTCGCCGGTCAATGGTGTCGCCAAGTCAATGTCGATGCCGTTGTCGCTCGCGAGGCCGATAGCGGCGACTTGTTCCAGGTAGTTGTAGATCGAGCAACTGCCCTTGAACCGGCGCGTCGGTGAATCGTCTTCTTCGTCGAATTCATCATCGAAGTCGTCTTCGAAGTCGTAGCGCGGTAATTCCTCGCCGGCGCCAACTTCGGTTTCAGCTTCGTGATTGTCTTGCTTCGGCGTTGCGGGGTAGGTCTTGCCGTCCAGGCCGGTGATCTTCTCCGGACGGTCTGACGGATCGGCCAGCCGGTCGTCGGTCTGGACCTCCCGATGCCCGGCTGGATCAAGCCGACGTACTTCGGAATCGCATGGTTCAGCGGCGATCGCGATCTGGCGTGGCCTGGGCCGGAAGTCGCCAACCCGGACGAGGCTCGTGATCAAGTCAACAAGGTCATCGCCGACCCCGACTCGGCCGCCGCCGAGATGCTGCGATTGATGCGTGAGCGTGCAGCGCGGCATCGCGATCTAGTGGCATCACGTCGCGTGTCGAAGGTGCGCGCCAAGAGCTGGGATGACGAAGAGTTCAACCGGGCATTGCTACACGACGCCGAGTTGATCGAGAAGGTCCACGAGATCACTTACGCCATCAATGATGTGGCCGGCGCATCACTGCCTGTGACCGTCACGATGACCGCGGAAGCGGAGGTCACCCCCAAAACCGAAAAGGAAACGAAATGAGCAGGCAGCAGCTTCCGCCGCAGATCAGCAAGGTTGAGATATTCGATCGCAAGGTCGGCAAGCATGTCGTGCGCTATCAGCTCACGGTCGACGCCGGGGAGAATCCGGCGACGGGGAAGCGTCAGCAGGTGCGGCGCCGATACGCCACCGAGCGGGAAGCACGGCGGGCGCTCGCGGAGATCACCGACCAGGCCGCCCGCAAGGAATTCGTGCCCCGGCAGGCCATCACCGTTGACCAGGTGTGCGCCGACTACATCACCGGCCGCCACAAACTGCGGGCGTCGTCGCTGTCGAAACTCGCCTACGACCTCGGCCCACTGCGTGAGCGCCACGGCGCCTTGCCGGTGCAAAGGCTTACGAAGACACACATCGATGCTCTCGTCATCGATCTATTGGCTGGCGGCACGAAGACGGCTAAGGGCCGCACGCGTGGCGGGTGGTCGGCGGTGGCGGTCAACAAGATGGTCGCCACCATCTCGCAGGTGTTTGCCGACGCGCAACGGCAAGGTCTGGTCAGCCGCAACGTGGCCGCCCTCGTCGACCGCGTCCCGGAGCCGTACAAGCAGTTAGATACCTACACCGAGATTGAAGTCCAAACGCTTCTGGCCTCGATCGTCGATGACCGGCTCGCGCACGCCTGGGAGCTGGCGCTGTCCGGGCTGCGCCGCGGCGAAATCGCCGGGCTCAGATGGGCCGACGTCGACCTTGAGAACAAGACGTTGTCGATCATGAACAACCGGGTGGCGGCCGGGAACCGCTCGGTTGAGAATGATCCCAAGTCAGCCGCGTCCCGGCGCACATTGCCGCTCCCGGACAGGCTGGTGACGGTGCTACGCGCGGCGAAGTCACGACAAGCCGCCGAACGGCTCGCCCTCGGCCCCGACTACCGCTCCGGCGAGTATGTGGTAAGCAACGAGATCGGCGAGCCATACGCGCCCGGCGTGCTGTCCCGGTATTGGCGCGAGGCGGTGAAGGACGCGGGCATCCGCCATATCAAGTTGCACGCGGCACGGCACACCTGTGCCACGTTGATGCACCTGTCAGGTGTGCCGGTCGCGGTGATCGCGGCGTGGATCGGGCACAAGGACGCCAGCCTCACGATGCGCCTGTACGCCCACTCGCAGGACGAGGCGCTGAAAGCTGCTGGCGCGAGTTTGGATCGAGTTGTGACAACGTCGTGACAAGGAGACTGGGATTCGAACGGATCGAACAACATTCATGCTGGTCACAGTGGAGCCGATGACGGGAATCGAACCCGCGTATTCAGCTTGGGAAGCTGATGTTCTGCCATTGAACTACATCGGCGCGGTTGTTTCGGAAGGCTAGCACCCGGCGGCACGTCGTTCATCGACTCCGCGAGCCGCAGTCGAGCGGATACGCTCGTCGCGTGCTGCTCTCCGATCGCGACCTCAGGGCCGAAATCGCCGCCGGCCGGTTGGGAATTGACCCGTTCGACGACACCTTGGTCCAGCCGTCCAGCGTCGATGTTCGCCTCGACAGCCTGTTCCGGGTGTTCAACAACACCCGATACACCCATATCGACCCCGCGCGGCAACAAGACGAGTTGACCAGTCTGGTGGAACCGGTCAACGGGGAACCGTTCGTGCTGCACCCCGGCGAGTTCGTGCTCGGGTCGACGCTGGAACTGTGCACGCTGCCCGATGACTTGGCGGGTCGGCTGGAGGGCAAATCGTCGCTGGGGCGCCTCGGCTTGCTGACCCACTCGACGGCGGGCTTCATCGATCCCGGCTTCAGCGGTCACATCACGCTGGAGCTCTCCAACGTCGCCAATCTGCCGATCACGCTGTGGCCGGGCATGAAGATCGGCCAGCTGTGCATTCTGCGGTTGACCAGCCCCGCCGAGCATCCCTACGGCAGCGCGCGGGCCGGATCGAAGTATCAGGGTCAGCGCGGGCCGACGCCGTCGCGCTCGTACCAAAACTTCATAAGGTCTACATAACTTCCGCTGTAACGCCGCACAGCCCTTTTCGCGACCATCCCTACATATGGCGGCCGATGCGGTGCTCTCCTCCGCTTAGACCGTGGGGTTATCGGGGGCCTTTGGAGGAGCGATGGACGTCGTACTCGGTTTATCGATGGCACCCACAGCCGTTCGTATGGTGCTGGTGGAAGGCGAAAACGCCGACGGCGTCACGGTCGACGACGACAATTTCGACATCGTCGCCGATGACGATGCAGCGACGCTGAGTGCAGCCGATCAGGTGATCTCGACGATCTTGGGCACTCGGGAAGGCGCCACACAGGCCGGCTATGCGTTGGCATCGACCGGAGTGACCTGGACCGATCCGGTGGACGCTGCCGCCCTGCGCGAGGCGTTGGCCACCCGCAAGATCGAGAACGTCATGCTGGTCTCGGCCTTCATGGCTGCGGCCGCGCTGGCCCAGATGGTGGGCAGCGCTACCGGCAACGCCCACACCGCCCTGCTGTTCGTGGAAGCCGACACCGCGACGCTGGCCGTCGTCGACTCCGCCGACGGTTCCATCAGCGATGTCCACAAAGAGCTGATCTCCGGCGTCGACACTGCTGCCGAATTGGCCGGGATGGTCGCCGGCTTGGACAGGCTGGAGCCCCACCCGCAGCACCTGTTCCTCGTCGGCTCCGGTGTGGACATCGCAGCGCTCAAGCCACAGCTGGAGGCGGTGACGTCGCTTCCCGTGAGCGCACCGGAAGAACCAGAGACGGCGTTGGCTTGGGGCGCGGCGCTGGCGTCGGCCAGCGCGCCACTGTTTGTGTCGTCGACCGCTGCCCTGGCCTACGCGCAAGATCCCGCCACCGGGGAGGTCGATCCCTACGCGGTCTCCCCGGGATACCTCGCGGTGCCGGACGTTCCGGCGGGCACCGAGCTGGGTGAGGACGACCTCGCCTACAGCGCCGTCCCCGATGAAGAAGCCGAAGCCCATACCGCCGCGCAGGATGAGGAAGCCGAAGCCAATACCACCGCCCTGGATCTGGCCGGCGACGAGCATCGCGAGCGCCGGCCGCTTCTGCTCGTTGGCACCGTATTGGCGGTGGTCTTTGTTGCCGCGATCTTGGCGCTGGAGGTCTCTCTAGCACTCGGTATCCGGCCGAGTGCTGTTGCGCTGCTGCCCAGGCCGCTGCAAAACCTGCTCGTCCCAACCCCGCAAGCCCCTGCGCGCGCTCCGGCTCCGGCGAGCGCCCCGGCGCCGCAGGTCAATCATCTGCAGGCGCCGGTAACAGCACCTCAACCGATGCACGCACCGATTCCGGCTCCTGCGCCCGCGGCTCCGGCACTCCCGCCGGCACCGGCACTCCCGCCGGCACCGGCACTCCCGCCGGCTCCGGTCGTTGCGCCCCGGGCGCCCGTGCTGGTCCCGCTGCCTTTGCCGATTCACATCGGCCCGCCCGCGCCGCTGAATCCCCTTCCCCTGAACCTGCCGGGTTCGCCGCCGCTTGGGTCGTCGCCGGGGCACTTGCCGTGGTCGCCGCCGTTTGGGTCGTCGCCGGGGCACTTGCCGTGGTCGCCGCCGCGGCACTGGCCGGCACCCCCTCCGGTCAGCGTTCCGGTGCAGCCGGCGCCAGTCCACATGCCTGCGCCGCAAAACCCGGTGTACATGCCCGCGCCGCAAAACCCGGTGCAGGTTGTGGGCCCCCAGCTTCCGATGCAACTGCCCGCACCTGAGCCTCCGGTGCACATGCAAGCCCCGCAGGCCCCGGCGATTCCGGGCATGCCGGCTCCGGACGCGCCCGGGGTTCCGGGCATGCGTTCTCCGCAGGCACCTGGGATTCCGGGCATGCCGGCTCCCGAGGGACCCGGGGTTCCGGGCATGCCCTCTCCGCAGGGACCTGGGGTTCCAGGCATGCCGGCTCCCGAGGGACCCGGGGCTCCCGGGATGCCGGCCCCCGGAGCTCCACCGGTAGGCCCGCAAGCCCCCGACGCCGGTGCGCCCAGCTTCCACGGGCCGTCGAACAACTCGTTTAATGACGATGAACCCGGTGACCGCGGCTTCGGCGGCTTTGGCGGCAGCCACGAGGGTGGCGGAGACCCCGGCGGCTTCGGCGGCTTCGGCGGTAGCCACGGCTTCGGCGGCTTTGGTGGCGGCTTTGGCGGGTTCGGTGGCGGCGGTGGCTTCGGCAGCGGTGGCGGCGGCCATGGCGGAGGCGGCGGGCACCGGTAAGGGGCGGCTGCCGCGCGGACCGCGGGGTAAGGTGCTGTGTGAAGGGTCAGCTGGGGCGACGATTTCCTGACCAGAACTTCATATAGCCCAGCTAACTGCGTTGGCGGTAACGCCGCACCCCGGTGCGTCGATGAATCTTGTGGTGGGGAGCCCGGCTGTTGTGCTGATCCCTACCGTCCGCGGACAGCTAGCAAACAGCATGGAGGAGTTGTGGACACCGTACTTGGTGTGTCAATGGCACCCACCACGGTCCGCATGGTGCTGGTTGAGGGGGAAAACGCCGACGGCGTAACCGTCGATGAGGAAAACTTCGGCGTCGCCGACGGCGAAGACTCGGCAACCTTCAGCGCACCCGATCAGGTGGTTGCGGCAATTCTGGGCACGCGTGAAGGTGCCAATGAGGCCGGCTATCACCTGTTGTCGACCGGCGTGACATGGAGTGACCAGCAGGAAGCCGCCGAACTGCGTGACGTGTTGCTGGCCCGCAAGGTCGAAAATGTCATGCTGGTTTCGTCGTTCTTGGCTGCGGCGGCGTTGGCCCAGTCGATCGGCAGCACGACCGGTTATGCCCGCACCGCGCTGCTATTCATCGAGCCCGATTCCGCGACCTTGGCAGTGGTGGACACCACCGACGGCTCGATCGCTGATGTACACCGTGAACTGCTGCCCGACGATGACGATCAGGCGGTGGCCAAGCTGGTCGGGCTGGTCTCTGCGGCTGAGACGCTCGAAGAGCACCCAGAGGGCTTGTTGGTGGTGGGCTCCGGGGTCGACGTCCCGTTGATCAAGCCGGCGTTGGAGGCGGCGACGTCGCTTCCGCTGAGCGTGCCCGAGCGGCCCGAGATGGCGCTGGCCAGAGGAGCGGCGCTGGCGTCGGCGAGTGCGCCGTTGTTCGCCTCGTCGACCGATGCGCTTGCCTACGCTCAGGATCCGGGCACCGGTTCGGTGAGCCAGCACGCGCTCGCGCCGGGGTATCTGGCCGTCGCCGAGGCAGCCGCGGGCGCCGAGCCGGGGGCGGACGCGTTGGCCTATAGCGCCGTTGCCGACGACTCAGCTGCGGTTTACACGCAAGAGGGTCCCGATGCCTACGCCGGTGCCCACGAGGAAGAAGACTTCACGACCGGCATGTACCCCGACTTCGCGCCGGCAGCGCTCGGGCAGCCGACCCGCACGCCGTTCTTTGCGGCGATAAGCGTCATGATCATTTTCACCGTCGGCGTTGTGGCACTGGTGATTTCGCTGGCGTTCAGTATCCGCCCGTCGGTCAGTTCGCGGCCCAGCCTCAGCCAAAATGTGGTGGCCCCGGCCAGACCGCTGCCTCAAGCGCTGGTGCCGGTGGCACCTGCACCCGCACCCATGGCGGCGCCGGCTCCTGTGGCCGCTCCGGTTCCGGTCCATGCAGCTGCCCCGGTTCCCGTTCGGGTGCCGGGTCCCGCTCCGGTCCCGGCGCCACTGCCAATTCCGCTCCCTGCGCCGGCTCCTGTGGCGCCACCGCTCATACCGCCGCTCATTCCGGGGCTGCTGGCGCCTCCGCTGCTCGGCCCACCCGAGAGCCCATGGGGCGGCGACCATGGCGGCGGCGGCTGGGGCCACGGTGGCGGCCACGGCGGCTGGGGCCCCGGTTTCGGCGGTGGCCACCACGGCGGAGGCTTCGGAGGCTTTGGCGGTCACGGCCGCAGGTGAGCGTGGGCAATTCCGCCGGTCAACGCATGGCCACCGGTTGCCCCCAGCGGTAAAGTCGGAGTGGCAAAGACCGGGGGAGTGAGCCGCGCCGCTCCTGTCCGAACTTGAGGAACCTCGGCAATCCGCACTGCAATACCAATTAGCGCAGCGAACAGCTTTGGAGGATGAAGTGGACACCGTACTTGGCGTATCGATGGCGCCCACTGCGGTCCGCATGGTTCTCGTCGAGGGCGAAAACGCCGACGGCGTCACGGTCGACGAAGAAGGCTTCGAGGTCAACACGGCCGACGAACCAACCGTCAGCGCCGCCGACCAGGTGGTCTCAGCGATCCTGGGCACTCAAGAAGGTGCCGCCGAGAGTGGCTACGAACTGCGCTCGACGGGCGTGACCTGGACGGACCCGATCGAGGCCGCCGCGCTGCGTGACGCGCTGGCGGCCCGCAAGGTCGAGAACGTCATGCTGGTGTCATCGTTTTTGGCCGCGGCGGCGCTGGCGCAAGTGGTCGGCAATTCCGTCGGCTATGCGCAGACCGGACTGTTGTTTGTCGAGCCCGACACCGCGACGCTGGCCGTGGTCAACACCGCCGACGGTTCAATCACCGACGTGCGCCGCCAGCCGCTGGCCCCCGACAGTGATCCCATCGCCGAGCTGTCAGCAATGGCTTCCGGTGCCGAGGCGCTCGAGACGCGTCCGGATGGTCTGTTCGTGGTCGGCTCCGACGTTGACATCGCCCCGATCAAGGCGCAGTTGGAGGCGGCAACCTCGCTGCTGGTGAGCGCGCCTGAGGAGCCGGAGACGGCGTTGGCTCGCGGCGCGGCACTGGCCTCGGCCAATGCACCGTTGTTCTCCTCGTCGACCGCTGCACTGGCCTATGCACAAGATCCCGGCACCGGTGCGATAGATCCCTACGCCGTCGCTCCCGGATACCTCGACGTCGCCGTCGACGGCTCGTCCGGCGAGCAAGCCTTGGCCTACAGTGCGGTTCAGGACGAGGACGCCGATGCCTACACCGCGCTCGCCGGCGAGGAGAACTTCCCAACCGGCACCTATACCGGCATCACGACTGCTGTCCCGCGGGATGGCGGCCGCAGGCCGCTGGTCTTGGTGGCCAGCGCGGTCGCCGCAATCTTCGTGGTAGGTGCCGCGGCGCTGGTGGTCGCGCTGGCGGTCAGTATGCGGCCGACGGCCGCTGTCCGGCCCGAACCGGGCCACCAAGCCGTCGCCCCCGCGAAGCCCGCACCGGCCGCGCCCGCAGCTCCCGCTCCGGCTGTTGCGCCGGCGCATGCTGCCCCGGCTCCCGCTCCTGAGGCTCCGGCCCCGGCTCCTGAACCCGCCGCGCCGGCTCCCGCTGCTCCGGCTCCTGAACCGGCTGCGCCAGCCCCGGCTCCTGCACCTGTTGCGCCCGCCCCAGCTCCGGTTGCTCCGGCTCCCGTCCCGATTCCCATTCCGATTCCCATCGGCCCGGGGCTCGGGCCGTGGGGTCACGGCGGATACCCCGGCGGAGGTGGATATCCGGGCGGGGGAGGTTACCCGGGACCCGGCTTCGGCGGCGGCCACGGCGGCTTCGGCGGCGGCCACGGCGGCTTCGGCGGCCACGGATTTGGCTTTGGGGGCCGCGGCTTCTAGGGCCCCGACAGCAAACCGTCACCTGGAGTTCGCCCACCGCTCAGAAAAGCGATGCAATTAGATCATTGCGGCGCTTTACACACAGGTGTATGAGGTGCTGCGTCTTTGGTACGGGCTATCTGGGTGCGACCCATGCCGCCGGGATGGCCGAGCTGGGGCATGAGGTCGTCGGCGTCGACGTCGATCCCGGTAAGGTCGCCAAGCTAGCTGCCGGTGACGTTCCGTTTTACGAGCCCGGCCTGGGAAAGATGTTGAGAGACAACATCGCAGCCGGCCGACTTCGGTTCACCACCGACTATGACCTGGCCGCCGAGTTCGCCGACGTGCATTTCCTCGGGGTCGGGACTCCACAGAAGAAGGCCGAATACGGCGCCGACTTAAGCCACGTAAACGCCGTAATCGACACGCTCGCACCGCGACTGACTCGGGCGTCGGTGATTGTCGGCAAGTCCACGGTGCCCGTCGGGACCGCCGCCGAGCTCGGTCCACGGGCCCGCGCCGCCGTACGGCCCGGTGTCGACGTGGAAGTGGCATGGAACCCGGAGTTCCTTCGGGAAGGTTTCGCGGTGCAAGACACTTTGCGGCCCGATCGTATTGTGCTTGGTATAGAAGATGGTTCGACGCGTTCTGAGGCGGCGATCCGTGAGCTGTATGCACCGATGCTGGATGCCGGGGTGCCGTTCCTGGTGACCGATCTGCAGACCGCGGAGTTGGTCAAGGTCTCCGCGAACGCCTTTCTGGCGACCAAGATCTCGTTCATCAATGCGATCTCCGAAGTATGCGAAGCCGCCGGCGCCGACGTCGTCCTGTTAGCCGACGCGCTCGGGCACGATCCGCGTATCGGGCGTCGATACCTCAACGCGGGCTTGGGTTTCGGTGGTGGCTGCCTGCCCAAGGACATCCGGGCGTTCATGGCTCGCGCCGGTGAACTGGGCGCCGACCAGGCGCTGACATTCCTGCGCGAGGTGGACAGCATCAACATGCGCCGCCGCCACAGGATGGTCGAATTGACCACCGCCGCCTGCGGCGGCTCGCTGCTGGGAGCCAACATCGCGGTGCTCGGCGCCGCGTTCAAGCCCGAATCCGACGACGTGCGTGACTCACCGGCGCTCAATGTCGCGGGCCAGCTACAGCTCAACGGTGCGGCGGTCAACGTCTACGACCCCAAAGCACTGGAGAACGCCCAGCGGCTGTTCCCCACGCTGAATTACGCGATCTCGGTGGAGGAAGCCTGTGACCGCGCGGACGCGGTGTTGGTGCTGACCGAGTGGAAAGAGTTCGTCGACCTTGACCCCGACCTGCTTGCCGACCGGGTGCGAGCACGCGTCGTCGTCGACGGCCGCAACTGTCTTGACCTGCAACGGTGGCAGCAAGCCGGTTGGCGTGTGCACTGCTTGGGACGGCGCGTAGCCTGATCGGGTGGACTACGCCGCAGCACTTCTGGAGCAAAATCGCGCCTTCGGCGAGGTGATCCGCAGCGGCGACTCGTCCACCCCGGTGCCGACCTGTCCCGGCTGGAGCCTTTCCCAGTTGCTTCGTCATGTCGGTCGCGGTGACCGCTGGGCAGCGCAGATCGTCGCCGACCGGGTCGACCATTACCTCGACCCGCGCACCGTCGACGAAGGCAAGCCGCCACCCGATCCTGACGAGGCGATCGCGTGGCTCCACGGCGGGGCGCAGCGGCTGATCGACGCCGTCGAACAAGCCGGTATGGAAACCCCGGTATGGACGTTTCTGGGCTCGCGGCCGGCGTACTGGTGGGTGCGGCGTCGGCTGCACGAGGCGACCGTGCATCGGGCCGACGCCGCGCTGGCGCTCGGGCTCGACTATCCGATCACACCCGAGCTGGCGGCCGATGCCATCGGCGAATGGCTTGAGCGGGTCGCGGCTCAGGCAGGAGGCGACGACGCACCGCTGCCGCTGGACAACGGCCAAACCGTGCATCTGCACGCCACCGATCCCGGTCTGGGGGCTGCCGGTGAATGGACCGTCCGCGCCGAGGGGAACCGCATCTCGTGGTCCCACGGTCACGACAAGGGCGCGGTGGCGCTGCGCGGCAATGCCGTCGACCTGCTGCTGGCAGTCGTGCGGCGAGTTCCGGTCGCCGACACCGATATCGCGGTGTTCGGTGAGACCGCGATATGGCAGCACTGGCTCGACCACACGCCTTTCTAGCCGCGGCGCACACGGTACGTTTCAGATTATGACCACATCGGAGATCGCCACCGTGTTGGCTTGGCATGACGCTTTGAATGCGTCCGATATCGACACCTTGATGGCCCTGTCCAGCGACGACGTCGAAGTCGGTGACGCGCACGGCGCCGCGCAGGGCCACGCCGCGTTGCGCGATTGGGCGGCTGCTCGCCCGCGAAAGGCCGAAGTGGGCAGAATATATGTACATGACGGCGTCGTGGTCGTCGAACAGAAGATCGGCAATGCGGACGATCCCGGTGCCAACGACACTGTCGCGTCGGCCTTTCGGGTAGTCCACGACCACGTTACCTCGGTGTTTCGCCACAACGACCTGGCGTCCGCGTTGGCCGCGACGGAGTTGACCGACGCCGATCTCGTCGACTGAGGAGCAGGACATGCGGGGGATCATCTTGGCCGGCGGCTCCGGCACCCGCCTGTACCCGATCACGCTGGGCGTCAGCAAGCAGTTACTACCCGTGTACGACAAACCGATGATCTACTACCCGCTGTCCACGCTGATGATGGCCGGCATTCGCGACATCCAGGTGATCACTACCGCCCACGACGCAACGGCTTTCCGACGGGTCCTCGGCGACGGCACGGCGTTCGGCATCAACATCAGCTATGCGGTCCAACACAATCCTGAGGGTCTGGCCCAGGCCTTCGTCATCGGCGCCGACCACATAGGTGCAGGTTCGGTGGCATTGGCATTGGGCGACAACATCTTCCACGGACCAGGCCTGGGTACCAACCTGCAGCGCTTCCAATCAGTCAGAGGCGGAGCTATTTTCGCGTACTGGGTGGCCAACCCCTCGGCGTATGGTGTCGTCGAATTCGGTGCGGACGGCATCGCGCTGTCAGTGGAGGAAAAGCCGGCCACGCCTAAGTCGCACTACGCGGTTCCGGGTCTGTACTTCTACGACAACGACGTAGTCGAAATCGCGCGGGGCCTGCGACCGTCAGCACGCGGCGAATACGAGATCACCGACATCAACCAGACCTACCTCAACCAGGGCCGGTTGATCGTCGAGGTGCTCGCACGCGGCACGGCCTGGCTGGACACCGGGACATTCGACTCACTGCTGGACGCCAGCGATTACGTCCGCACTTTGGAACACCGGCAGGGCCTGAAGGTGAGCATCCCCGAAGAAGTGGCCTGGCGGATGGGCTACATCGACGACGGCCAGCTTGCCGAACGCGCGCACGCCCTGCTGAAGTCCGGCTACGGGAGCTACCTGCTGGAGCTGCTGGAACGGGGTTGACGAGGCTTTCAGCAACCTCCCCGCAAACCCACTGGTGTTGCGTGAACAATGGTCGTCACCGCGAAATATTCTTGGTTAACTGCGATGACGACACCCTCACCGAACCCAACGCCGCTTCCTGCCCTGGCCATGGTGGCCGCGCTGGTATTTGTGGTCGGCGCCATTGCCGCAGTATTCGTTTTTGACCGCGCTCCGGGACTGATCCCATCGAGAGGATCGACGGCGGTCTCCCACACCGCGTCAGCATCGCAGGATGACCCGCCACCCGACCATATGGACAGGAACGGCCACTTCCTCTGGCGCCTTTCCGCCCAAGGGCTTCAGCTACGGCGAACGAACGATGCTGGGATCAACGATGCGCGTCGCGTGTGTACGCGGTATGCGAGCGGCGAGAGTGAGCAGCAGATCATCCAGGACATTCTTCAGGGGTCGCCGGGCATGTCGCTCAACACCGCTTCCGGTTTCGCCGACACCGCTATCAGCGTGTACTGCCCGGACGGCTACATCGACCACCCGTGATCGTCGCGTGCGTTACTGACGGTAGCTGGCCAGGAAGTTACCGAACCGGTCGATAGCGTGGGCAAGGTCGCGTGACCACGGCAGCGTCACGATCCGCAGATGATCCGGTGCCGGCCAATTGAATCCGGTGCCCTGGGTGACCAGAATCTTCTCCGACAACAGCAGATCCAGGACCAGCTGCTCGTCGTCTTCGATCTCGTGCACCTCGGGATCCAGCCGGGGGAACGTGTAGAGCGCACCGGCGGGTTTGACGCACGACACCCCGGGGATCTCGTTGAGTTTGGACCAGGCCACGTCGCGTTGTTCGAGCAGTCGCCCACCTGGCAGCACCAGGTCATCGATGCTTTGGTGACCGCCCAGGGCGACCTGGATCGCGTGCTGGGCCGGAACATTCGGGCACAGCCGCATATTCGCCAGCAGGTGAATGCCCTCAATGAAACTGCTGGCGTGGTCCTTGGGCCCGGTGATCGCCAGCCAACCGGCCCGGTATCCGGCGACGCGGTAGGCCTTGGACAGACCATTGAACGTCAGGCACAACACGTCAGGTGCGACCGAGGCCATGCTGATGTGCTTGGCGTCGTCGTAGAGGATCTTGTCGTAGATCTCGTCAGCGAGCAGCAGCAGCTGATGTTTGCGCGCCAAATCGGCCATCTGCGAGAGTATTTCGCGACCGTAGACCGCGCCGGTCGGATTGTTGGGGTTGATCACGACCAGCGCCTTGGTGCGCTCGGTGATCTTCGACTCCAGGTCGGCGATATCTGGCTGCCAGCCTTGGGTCTCGTCGCACAGGTAATGCATCGGTGTACCGCCGGCAAGCGAAGTCGACGCGGTCCACAGTGGGTAGTCGGGTGCCGGAATCAAGACCTGATCGCCGTTGTCCAGCAGCGCCTGCAGCGTCAGGGTGATCAGCTCCGAGACCCCGTTGCCCAGATATACGTCGTCGACATCGAATCGCGGGAATCCATTGACCAGTTCGTAGCGGGTGACCACCGCGCGTCGCGCCGACAGGATGCCCTTGGAATCCGAGTAGCCCTGCGCGTACGGCAGCGCCTGGATCATGTCACGCATGATGACATCGGGTGCTTCGAACCCGAACGGCGCCGGGTTGCCGATGTTCAGCTTGAGGATCCGGTGCCCTTCGGACTCCAGCCGCGCGGCGTGATCGTGCACCGGGCCGCGGATCTCATACAGCACATCCTGCAGCTTCGATGACTGCGCGAACGTGCGCTGCCGCGGCTGATGACCCGCGGTCTGCCAAGGCAGCTGATGAGTGGTCACGTCAACCATGGTGCCATGGCTTGTCTAATTATTATTAATCGAATGCCTCTGATCAGCGCTTTCCCGGTGGACGGGCACCTCGGGCGATACCCAATCCTTTCACCGGCGCTGCCGGTGCTTTGGTCTCGCCATCCTTGTCTTCAGGCGTCGATGTGGACTCTGGTGCGTCCTGGGATTGCGGCTCCGGCGTCGCCTCGGGCTCTGGCTTCGGCGCCGCGGGTTGCGCAGCGGGAGCGGCTTTTTTAGCACCGGGCCGTTTCGCTCCGGCGGCGATGCCGAGCCCCTTGGCCGGCGCGGCCGGCGCCTTGGCTTCCGGAGCCGCTGCGGGTTCGGATTTCGCCTCAGGTTGTGCGGCAGGCGCGGATTGGGTTGGCGCTGCGGCCTTTTTGGCGCCGGGTCGTTTGGCGCCGCCGGCGATGCCCAGCCCTTTGACCGGCGCAGCAGGAGCCTTGGCTTCCTCGGTGGCCGGGGCCGCTGCGGATTGCGTTGGTGCTGCGGCTTTCTTGGCCCCAGGTCGTTTGGCGCCGCCGGCGATACCCAGTCCGGTGACGGTTTTGGCGGCCGTATCGGGGGCCGCTGCAGCGGCTTTCGTTTCGGTCTTTGCCTCGGCCGGCTCGGTTGCGGCAGATGCAGCCTCTGCCTTGGGAGCGGCCTTGGCGGCGGCGTCGGCGGCTTGCTTTGCAGCCGAGCCCTTTTCCGGCAGTGCAATCGTGGTGCGGTCCAGCGACTCGAGCAGCAGCTGCGCCACGTCGCGCACGTCGACGCCTTCGCGTCCGGCAGCTTCCTGACGGTCGTTGACGCCGTCGGTGACCATCACCCGGCAGAACGGGCACGCGGTGGCCACGGTGGTCGCGCCGGTGGCCAGCGCCTCGTCGACGCGTTCGTGGTTGATCCGCTTGCCGATGTGCTCTTCCATCCACATCCGCGCGCCGCCGGCGCCGCAGCAGAAGCTGCGGTCG
>Ga0209040_10001574_pt1 | contig 18102 bp, 9 predicted proteins | sample BogFormECP12_OM3_FD_188240 | JGI IMG/M metagenome (GOLD analysis project Ga0209040, IMG submission 188240) | Bog forest soil microbial communities from Calvert Island, British Columbia, Canada - ECP12_OM3 (SPAdes) (version 2) | ecosystem: Environmental > Aquatic > Freshwater > Wetlands > Bog ...
GCGGGGGTGACGAAAAGAGCGGGGGTGACGAAAAGAGCGGGGGTGACGACGACAAGCGGGCGAGGCGGCTGCGGCTGGTCGGCGAAGCGTTGCGGCCGGCGGCGACCAGCGACGCGTGGCTCCGCTTGGCGCCGCAGGCGGCCGACACCTTCGACGGGGTCAGCCGCTTCGATTGCGCGAGCGCCCAGCAGGAGGCGGTGACGATCGCGCTCTTGCTGCGCCGCAAGCTCGAGACGCCGGGGGCGACCGCGGCGCTCGTGACCCCCGACCGCGAGCTCGCCCGCCGGGTTGCCGTCGAGCTGCGACGCTGGGGGATCGAGATCGACGATTCGGCTGGCCTGCCATTGAACCGCACGCCGCCCGGCGGCTTTCTGCGTCTGGTGCTCGAGCTCGCCGAAAGCCGGCTCGCCCCGGTGCCATTGCTCGCCGCGCTGAAGCACCCGCTCGCCGCCGGCGGGCTCGATCCCGCCGTCTTTCGCCGCCTGGCGCGCCGGCTCGAGAGGGCGATCCTCGGGCCCCGCCCGGCGCCGGGCTTTGCCGGTCTCAGAGCCGCACTACGCGACGAAGACACCGGGTTGCGCCGCTTTGTCGACCGGCTGGAAGCTTGCCTCGGCCGGCTGCCCGACCTGCTCGAGGCGGGTGCGGTGCCGCTCGCCCGCCTCGTGATACCCCATATCGAGGCTGCCGAGCGGCTCGCGGCGAGTGCCAGCGAGGCTGGCAGCAAGCGGCTCTGGGCCGGAGAGGCGGGTGAGAGCGCCGCGCGCTTCTGCCACGAGCTGATCGATGCCGCGCGCGACTTCCCGCCGCTATCCGGCCACGATTATCCGGCACTGTTCGAAGCGCTCGCCGCCGGAATGGTCGTCCGCCCGGCCTTCGGTCGCCACCCTCGGCTGGCGATCTGGGGCCTCGTCGAGGCGCGCCTGCAGCAGGCCGACCTGCTCGTCCTCGGCGGGCTCAACGAAGGCAGCTGGCCGGGTTCGGCCGAACACGACCCGTGGATGTCGCGGCCGATGCGGCGCGAGTTCCGCATCGCCGTCCCCGAACGCTCGGTCGGCATCGCCGCGCATGATTTTGTCCAGGCCTTCGGTGCGCCGGAGGTGGCGCTGACCCGTGCCGCGCGGCAGGAGGGCGTGCCGACCGTGCCGTCGCGCTGGCTGCTGCGGCTCGATACGGTATTGCGCGCTGCGGGCCTCGATCATGCGCTCGGGTCGGACGAGACCGTCAAGGCCGCCGCCGAGCAGATCGACGAGCCGGAACATTACCGGCCATTGCCGCCGGCCACGCCCCGGCCGCCGCTCGCCGCGCGCCCGCGCCGGCTCTCGGTGACGCAGATCGAGATCTGGCTGCGCGACCCCTATGCGATCTACGCCCGTCACATCCTCGAGCTCAAGCCGCTGGACGAGCTCGACGCCGATCCGGGCCGCGCCGATCTCGGCATCGCGATCCACGATGCACTCGACGAATTCGTCCACCGATATCCTCGGGAATTGCCGGCCGCGGCCGAGGTGGAATTGCTGGAGATCGGCCGCGCGCATTTCGGACCGATCCTGTCGCGGCCCGGCGCTTGGGCCTTCTGGTGGCCGCGCTTCGAACGTATCGCTCGCTGGCTCGTCGGCGAGGAGCGGGTGCACCGGTCCCTCGTCGAAGAGAGCCTGAGCGAGTGCGAGGGCAGCCTGACCTTGCCCGCACACGGTGGGCCATTCACCCTGACCGCCAAGGCCGACCGCATCGACCGCCTCGCGGCCGGAGGTTTTTTGCTGGTCGACTACAAGACCGGCTCGCTCCCCTTGAAAAAGGAGATTAGCGCGGGGTTCGCACCGCAGCTCCCGCTCGAAGGCGCGATCCTGCGGGACGGCAGCTTCGCCTCGGCTGCCGGCGTCCCGGCGGCGCTCGAATATTGGCGGCTGAGCGGCGGGGTTCCGGTCGGTGAGCGCCGGCCGATCGGCGGCGACGATCCCAACAAGCTGATCCAATCGGTGCTCGACCGGGTCAGAGCGCTGATCGATCGCTTCGACGACCCTGAGACACCCTATCTCCCCGAGCCGGTGCCGCGATGGGCGCCGCGCTTTTCCGACTACCGCCACCTCGAGCGGGTCGCCGCGAGAGAGGACGAGGAATGACCCCGTTCTCAGGTCATCCCGGGGCAGGAGCGTGTGAAAGAATTGGCCCCGCACCCAGCCACCTCGCCCCGCTTGCGGGGAGAGGTCGCAATCCGCGCGTCTGGGCGCGGATGCCGGGTGAGGGGCAACGGCGCGACCCCAATTGCGGAACCTTGTGCTACCTCCAAGAGGCCCCTCACCCCAACCCTCTCCCCGCAAGCGGGGCGAGGGAGAACCCTGCGGCTCTGATCCAGCCAACGCCCGACGAAATGGGCCGCGCCTGCCCGCCAGGAGCGAACCTGAGATGATCGGCGCGACGGAAGCGCACGCGGCGCAGCGCCGGGCGATCGCGCCCGGAGTCTCGGCCTGGGTCTCGGCTTCGGCCGGCACCGGCAAGACCAAGGTGCTGACCGACCGGCTGCTCGGGCTGATGCTGGAAGGCAGCGATCCGGCGCGCGTGTTGTGCCTGACCTTCACTCGCGCGGCTGCCGCGGAGATGGCTAACCGGCTCAACGAGCGGCTCGCCCGTTGGATGACCTTGCCATATGACGCATTTTTCGAGGAGCTTCGCGAGCTGACCGGGCGAGATCCGGACGACGCGATGATGACGCAGGCGCGACAGCTCTTCGCCCGCGTGCTCGACACCCCGGGCGGCGTCAAGATCGCCACGATCCACGCCTTCTGCCAGGCATTGCTGCGCCGCTTCCCTTTGGAGGCCGATGTCTCGCCCGAATTTGCCGTACTCGACGAGCGCGGCGCCGCCGAGGCGCTGCAGGAGGCCGCCGCAAGCGTGATCGTCACCGCCAGAGATGCCGGCAACCGGAGCGAACTCGCCGAGGCGCTCGCAGTAGTCGCGGGTCATGTCGGCGAGGACCGCTTCGGCATGCTGATGACGGCACTCGCCGGCGAGCGCGGCAAGCTCCGCCGCGCAATCGCAGGCGGCCACGCGGCATTGCGCGACAGGCTGTGTTCGGCGCTCTTCCTGCCTCCCGGGACCACTCCGGAGGACCTCGCCGCCGCCTTTTGCGCCGAGGGTGCGGGCGACGAAAGCGCGCTGCGCGCTGCGGCGGCAGCACTCGCCGCCGGGTCGGTCACGGATCGCGTGCGCGGCGCGACCCTCGTCGCCTGGTGCGGGGAGCCGCAGCAGCGACCCCAGATGCTCGAAACCTATGCGGGGGCCTTTCTGACGGATGAGGGGGAGATCCGCAAAATCCTGATAACCCGGGGTGCGGCCTCGACGGCCGGCTGCGATGTCTGCGCCGTCCTCATGGCCGAGGCGGAGCGGGTGAGAAAATTCCGCGAGGCCCGGGCTGCGGCGGTGCTGGTCGAGGCGACCTGCGCGCTGACCCGGCTCGGCGACGCGCTGATCCAGGCCTATGACGAGCGCAAGCGAGCGCAGGGGGCGCTCGATTACGAGGATCTCGTGGTGAAGGCGCTCGACCTGCTGCGCCGCCCCGGGGTGGCGCCCTGGGTGTTGTACAAGCTCGACGGCGGACTCGACCACATCCTGCTCGACGAGGCGCAAGACACCAACCCCGAACAGTGGGGGATCGTGGCGGCACTCGCCGAGGAATTCTTTGCCGGTGACAGCGCGCGAGAGCCGACGCGCACGATCTTTGCCGTCGGCGACGCCAAGCAGTCGATCTACAGCTTCCAGCGGGCCGATCCGCACGCCTTTCTGCAGATGCGCCGGCATTTCGCGGCGCGCATCGCCGCCGCCCAGCAAGAGTGGCGGGTGGTGCCGCTGGAGATCTCGTTCCGCTCGACCGAGCCGGTATTGCAGGCGATCGATGCGATCTTCCGGCACGAGGCCGCGCATGACGGGGTGACGCTCGACGGCAGCGCAATCCGGCATGTGGCCGCCCGTGCGGGGCAGGCGGGACTCGTCGAGCTGTGGCCGCCGGTGGTGCCGCAACCCGACGAGGACGCCGATCCCGCGGCGTTACCGGTGACCCCCCGCCGCATTGCCGAGCCTTATGCCCGTCTCGCCGACACGATCGCCGCGACGATCAGGGGCTGGCTCGACCACGGCGAGACCTTGGAGGCCCGCGGTCGCCCGATCCGGCCGGGTGACGTCATGGTGCTGGTACGGCGGCGCAACGCGTTTGTCAGCGAATTGTTGCGCGCGCTCAAGCAGCGCAACGTGCCGGTCGCCGGGGCCGATCGCCTGATCCTGACCGAGCAGCTCGCGGTGCAGGACTTGGTGGCGCTCGGTCGGTTCTTGCTGTTCCCCGATGACGATTTGACGCTGGCTTGCGTGCTGAAGGGCCCGCTCTTCGCGCTCGACGAAGAGACGTTGTTCGATCTCGCTTATGGGCGCGGCACAGAGCATCTGTGGGACCGGTTGCGCAGCCGCGCGGAGACAAATGCGGCATTGCGTCAGGCGGCGGAATTACTCTCCGCCCTGCTCGCCCGCGCCGATTTCGTCCCGCCTTACGAGCTCTACGCCGAGATCCTCGGCGCCGGAGGTGGGCGGCGCGCCTGGCTCGAGCGCCTCGGACCCGAGGCGGACGACCCGGTCGAGGAATTCCTTGCGCTGACCCTCGCCTATGAGCGCGAGCACGTGCCGTCGCTGCAGGGCTTCCTGCGCTGGCTCGCCGCCGGCGACACCGAGGTCAAGCGCGATTTCGGCGCGCGCCCGCGCGACGAGGTCCGCATCCTGACCGTGCACGGCGCCAAGGGGCTCGAAGCCCCCGTTGTCTTTCTCCCCGATACGATGCAGCTGCCGAGACCCCCGGAACCACTGTTGTGGACCGAGCGCCACGAGATGCCGTTGTGGCGCCCGCGCGCCGAGTTCACCGTCCCGGTCTATACCTCAGAGCGGGAAGCCGTGCGCCGGCGCGAGCTGCAGGAATATCGGCGGCTGCTCTATGTCGGCCTGAGCCGGGCGCAGGACCGGCTTTATATCTGCGGCTGGCAGACGCGAATCGCACCGAAGGAAATTTGCTGGCATGCGCTCTGCCGTGCCGGTCTCGACGGGATCGCCACCCCGTTCGCCTTCGATGCGACGGCGCTGATCGGACGCGACGGGTGGTCGGGTGAAGGATTGCGGCTCGCCGGCACGCAGATTGCTCCGCCCGTTTTGGAACTCCCGGCCAAGATCGCACGTCCAGGGCTGCCTCTGCCGCAGTGGGCCAGAGAGCCGCCGCCTGCCGAGCCCGACCCGCCGAAGCCGCTTTTCCCGTCGCGCCCCAGCGAGGGCGAGCCCCCGGCCTCCTCGCCGCTCGGGACGGGCGGACGTGACCGCTTCAAGCGGGGGCTGCTCGTCCATCGGCTGCTGCAGAGCCTGCCCGAGCTGCCGGCCGGGGAGCGCGATGATATGGCGCGCCGGTTTCTCGCGTTGCCGGCGCATGGGCTCTCGACCGAGGAGCAGGACGAGATCCGACGCGAGACCCTTGCGGTGCTCGGTCACCCCGATTTCGCCGCGATCTTCGGGCCGGGCTCACAGGCCGAAGTGGCGCTGGTCGGCCTGGTCGAAGGCCGTGCATTGTCAGGGCAGATCGATCGCCTGGTGGTCGAGGAAGACCGCGTGCTGGTCGTCGATTTCAAGACGTTGCGCCCGGCGCCGGCCACCGAGGCGGAGGTCGCGCCGATTTATCTGCGCCAGCTTACCCTCTACCGGGCCGCACTCGGCCGGATCTATCCCGAGCGTCAGATCCGCTGTGCGCTGCTCTGGACCGAAGGCCCGCGTTTGATGCCGATCAGCCCCGAGCGCCTCGCAGGGTACCCGCCTTGACGCCGCTTTTTCGGCTCCCTTAATCTCTGCGACGAATCAACGCAAGGATGACCCGATGAAGCCGAACGCCGTCACCGACAGCACTTTCGACGCCGCGGTCCTCCGCGCGAGCGAGCCCGTGCTCGTCGATTTTTGGGCAGAATGGTGTGGCCCCTGCCGCATGATCGGTCCCTTTCTCGAAGAGCTCGCGACCGACATGGCGGGCAAGCTGACCGTAGCCAAAGTCAACATCGACGAGAACCCGCAGACCCCGATGAAATACGGGGTGCGCGGGATTCCGACGATGATCCTGTTCAAAGACGGGCAGGTCGCCGCGACCAAGATCGGCGCGCTGCCCAAGAGCAAGCTCTACGAGTGGGTCGAATCGGTGCTGTAGAGCCCGACGACAGAGGTCGCCGCAACGCTAGGTCGAGGTTGCCCGTCAGATCGCCGAAAGGCGGGCTCAAGCCCGCCATACCGGGAGTAGTTTCTGGAGCACGGAGCCGTCGCCGTTCAATCCGGCGGTGGAAATTGCGCGATCCAATGCCGGGCGATGTCCTCGCGGCGGCAAACCCAGACGTGGCCGTGGGCGAGAATGTGCTCGATGAAGCGGATCAGCGCCTTGGCCCGGCCTGGGTGGCCGGTCAGGCGCATGTGCAAGCCGACCGACATCATCCGTGGCCGTTCGGCGCCCTCCTCATAAAGGAGGTCGAAGCTGTCGCGCAGAAAGGCGAAGAAGTCCTCTCCTGAGGCGAAAACGCCGCGGCCGAACTTCGAATCGTTGGTGGTCAGCGAATAGGGCACGACGAGGTGCGGCTTGTCGCCCACCTGCACCCAATAAGGCAGCTCGTCGTTGTAGGTGTCGCTGTCATAGAGAAAGCCGCCGTGCTCGACCAGAAGCCGGCGGGTGTTTTCCGATGGCGCATAACGGCAATACCAGCCGGCAGGGCTCTTGCCGGTGGTCTGGCGGATCAGGTCGGCGGCCGCGGCGATCTGCCGTCGCTCCTCGCCTTCGGCGAGCCCGGGATGGTTGGTCCAGCGATAGCCGTGGCTGCAGATATCCCAGTCGCTGGCAGCGATTGCGGCCGCCGCCGGAGGGTTCGCCTCGAACGCCCGAGCGCAGCCGAAAATCGTCACCGGCAGCCGGAAGCGCGTGAAGATCCGATGGAGGCGCCAGAAGCCGACCCTGGCACCGTATTCGAACATGCTCTCGGCACCGAGGTCGCGCCCTCTGACCCCGAGATCGCTGCCGAGCATCTCGGTCAGCCCGCCCTCCGACACGCCGTCGCCGGCCGGATAGGAGAGTTCCGAACCTTCCTCGAAATTGATCACGAAATTGACGGCGATGCGGGCGTCGCCGGGCCATCGGGCATGGGGCGGCTCGGCGCCGTAGCCGACGAAGTCGCGGGTCATGGCTTTCCTCCAAGCGGATCGGGATACCAGCCGCGGCGTAAGATATTCTCGATCGTATAGGGGCACTCGGAGGGCAGATCGTCGGCCGCTTGCATCTCGCCATGACTGCGCAGCCCGAGTTCTGCGCGGTCCCGGCCATCTTCGTAGAGTTTCGGGAGCATGGTCTCGGCATCCTGGCGCAATGTCGCCGAAATTTTATCGCCTAACGCGGCGCGCGCCTCGACGATCGATGCCATCCAGTCGAAGCGCGGCTGCTGAGCCCGCGAATAAGCGAGCTTCAAAAGATGTTCGATGATGCGCCGGATTTGGCTGCGCACCGCGTCGCGGTCGCTCCTCCCCAAAGCCTCGATCTCCTCGGCGACGTTCTCGCGATCGAAACGGTTGTCGGCGACCGCCATCGTGCGCAGCACCATCGCCTGATGTTGCGTCCAGGCAAAGAAGTCGTCGTCGTAGCGCGGTCCATCCGGCATCGTCGTCACCGACTTGAGACTGACCACAGGATAACCCAGTATCGTTCTGGACGGGAGAGGCGGTGCAGCTCAGTCGGCCAGCGTCGGCTCGGCCTCCTGCCGCGTGGCGCGGCGGGTGATCAGCGCGACCGGTGCCGACAGCAGGAGCAGCAGGCCGCCGAGAATGACGAAGCTCTCGCCGGCTCCCCAACGATCGGCAATCGCACCCATCGCCGGCGGGATTACGATCGCCGCCAACCGGTTCATCGTCTGCCGCAACCCGACAACCGACCCCTGCCGGTAACGTCCGACGGCTTTGGCCTGCACCGAGAACATCACCGGCTGGACAACGCCTTGCAGCCAGCCGCGCGCCGCCTGTGCCAGGAGCAGCAACAGAAAGATGCCGCCGAGGAACGGGGTCACGCAAATCAGCACGATCGACAACACCGTCCCGCTCAGCATCGTGCGTCGCGGGTCGCCGAGCCGCATCGCCCGCCCGGCGAACAGCGAGCCGAAGCCGCTCATGACTTCGATGGCGGCAAACAGCATGCCGATCGATGTGCCGGTGAGCCCGACCCCTTTCAGATAGACCACATAGAGCGAGCTCTGCACGCCATTGGTGGCAGTGCGCAAAAAGATGATGGCCATCGTCGTCGCCACCGCCGGGATCGCCATCAGCGCGAAACAGCGCAGATAGTCGGGCAGCCGGGGCACGACGTCGCGCACGCGGAAGCTCGCGGGCCGGCGCGGGGCCCTCCCGTCAGCCCCTGCGACCTCCGCCTCGGGCGCGCGCAGCAACACGATCGTCAGAACCGCACCCCAGGCGGCGCCTAGCATGTATGCCGGCCACGCCCCGCCCCAATCCCAGGCGACGCCGGAGATCATCGGCGTCAACGTTGTGCCGAAGCGTGCAAAGAAGCTGAACCGGCCGATATATTCGGCCTCGCCTTCGGCCAGCTGCGCGATCAACGTCTGCGAGCCCGACCAGGCAAAATTCAGCGCGGCGCCATTGACGACCTGCAACAACAGCAACGGCCAGAACCACGGCACCAGCGGGAAGACCGGTGCCAATGCCATCGCCGTCCAGACGAAGAACAATGTTACCCGGCGAGTCCCGAACCGGTCCATCAGCACGCCGACATGAATCGACAGGAAGACCGCGAGCAGCGAGCGCCCGCCGACCAGCATGCCGATCTTACCGGCGCTCATGCCGAGCGAGAGGCCGTATAACGGAATCAGGAACGTGTAAAATTCGGTGTAGCCCATCGCGAACAGCCCGGCGATGTAGATCGAGGCCGGCGGACGGGATGGGCCTGATGTCATCTCGGAGGGGATCGATCCGCTGGTCCTATCGGGGTTCGGTGGAGGTCGGATACCAGTCTTCCCGGCAGATCTTGTCGAGCGACCAAGGGCAAGTCGAGGGCAGCAGGTCGGCGGTGTCCGGGCGCGCCGTGCCTCTGGAGCCCGCGCGCGGCTCGTCGCCGTCCCTCCGCGTAGAGCTTTTCGAGATTCGCCTCTGCATCGCGACGAAGCGTCGCCGTCAGCTTATCGGAAAGCATTTCGCGCGCGTCGTCGATCGTCTCCATCCAATCGAAGCGAGGGGGCTCGGCCCGCGAGTAGGCGAGTTTGAGAAAATGCTCGATGATACGCCGGATCTGGCTGCGGACCGCGTCGCGCTCGCTCTTGCCAAAGTCTTCGATCTCCTCGGCGATGTGCTCGCGATCGAAGCGATTATCCGACACGGGCATGGATCGCAGCACCTCGGCCTGGTGCTGCGTCCAGGCGTAAAAATCATCCTCGTAGCGCGGTCCGTCCGACGTCGTCATTGGCTTATCTTAAACGCACGTCATGGCGCGGGCGACCCCAATTGGCGGCAGCTGCAGCGGCGCGCTCGACATCCTCTTCGAGCATCAGTCCTTGCTCGACGAGTTGCCGCGCCGCTGCGGCGATTGCCTCGACATAGGCCTCCGAATTCGGGTAGTACTCGAGGATCGATCGTCGCGGATCGCCCGTCGCTCGCCGTTCTTCGGGCGTCTCGGGCAGCGGGATGTAGCTGCCCGAGAATTCGTGCATGGCGCCGTGGCCAAAATCGCGGGCTCGCAGGTTCCAGCCGCAATAGGTGCCGAGTGGTGCTGCCACCATCGGCGCCCTGACGCCGGCCCTGTCATTGCCGTCCTCATCGACCGCGGGCACCAGAATCGTGTAATCTCCGCCCGGCACGATTTCCGGCGGCTCCTTCAGGATCCCGCCCTCCGCCTCCGGTCCAAAATCCAACAGCGGCAGCGCGTTGGGCGCGCGTGGCGTGGCTACCCCTGGAATTTCCGGGAATTGCCGCTGCCACTCCTCCACAGCGACCAACGTGCCGTCGGCGCGGCGCGGAATGCCGCTCTCGGGGGGTGCGACACCCGCCGTCGCCCACCGGTCCATCGCCTCGATCATGGCGCGGAACAGCATCGAAGTGGCGACAGTATTGAGGTAATTCTGACAAACGCCGCGCTCGGGTTTTTCCGGCATCGGGTCGGCGAAATGTTGCGAACTCGCCCACATGTAGATCCGCACCCCGGCCGGCTGCGGCAGGTCACGGCCCTGCGTGTCGGTGTGGGCGAGCGACCCGCGCCGCTGCCAATATTCGGTCGAGGTCTGCGTGTGGATCACGAGCGGGTCGGTTTCCGAGCGTTTTAGTATGGCATCACGCCGCCCGGTCAGGTGATCCGTCGTTTCGGCATAAGAGAATGGGAAAGTGTCGGCCGGGTTGAAGTGGTCCTCATATTGCTGTCCGCCGGAGACGTCAGCGTTGGCGAAACGATGGTTGAGCCACATCCGCCCGGCCCCTGCGACATGCGGCAAGACGCCGTCGAACACTTTGCGCCCGACGGCGTCGGCATTGAACCCGCGATAGACAAAATCGCGCAGGCACCGCCCGGTCTGCGAACGGCCCCAGGCATACGCCCGTTCGATCGTTCCGCCCCTCTCGCAGAGCGGGTTCCGGCGACGGGCGGTATCTTCCTCGCCGTAGTGCAGAAAGCCGACGAAATCCCGCACCGCGACATGGCCCAACCCTAGCACCAGCGGATCGCGGCCGGTATAGACCAACTCGTAGATCCAGCCCGGCTCGAACCCGCCGGGGATGTGGATATGGCTGTCGGACGGGATCACCGCCTGGACGGCGCCCTGGTTGTCGAGGCCGGAACCGCCTTCGACCCGCGCAAAGCACCAGCGTTCGGGCGGCACCGGTACTCGCTCGTCATAGGGATAGCGCCGCCGCGTCAGACGCGCCTCGCGCGGGTCGAACGATACCGTCGGGTGGCTGCGCACCGTAGCGCGGCCGCTCAGCGGGAACGTCGTAATGCCGAAGCGGTCGGCTATGTACTCGGTTCGGACGAGGCCGGTCAGCGGTCCGCTGCGCTCACGCGCGACCGGCAGGTCGAGCAGCATCCGTCCGTTCCCCGGCAAAAGATCACCCTGCCAGGCCAGCCAAACGAGCGTATAGCCGCGGCGCATCACAAAGCCGTTGCCGGCATGTGCCAGGGTACGCGGGTCGTTGGAGGCCGGAGCGTCGTTGAAGAATTGCAGCATTCGCTTGTTGCCGCGGTTGCCATAGTCGAAAAACAGACGGCGGTTACCGCGTGCCGGGTCGACCGGCTTCAAGATCGAGAAATCGCCAGCGAAATGGACGAAGCCCTCGGGATCGGTTGGCGCCTTGTCGAGATCGGTGACGCCGCGTTGCGCGGGAACGCCGGGGTCGACGGCGAAATGCGCGCGCCCGATGAGCCGTTCGTAAGCTCCGACCGGGCCGAATTCGTGCCCATCGGCGAAGAGAAAACGCTCGTTGATCGACAGTTCTATCCGGTTGGTCATGAAACTCGCCTTCGAAAGAAGCGGGGCCCGCCCGGTCAATACATACTACCGAGACGGCCCGCCAGGTTGTCGCCAACTACAATCAAAAATTGCATCGACGATCAACCGTCGCTACATCTGCAGCAACTCTGCAGCAAAAACTCCCCTTTGGTTGAAATTTTGGCGCGAGCGTCCTGCCCGGCACTGAGTTAAATCCCATAACTCATCGGCACCTCGCGGTCCATCCGGTGGCTTGTTCGGAACCCGCCATGGCCCGGAAGTATGCAATGCGAGTGAGGCAATTTCAGGGTCGTCATGATCGCAACAGGGCTGTCGCTCTTTCGGCGAACTCCCCGGATCGAGATTCCGGCGATCTCACCGGCTGACGAATTTCGCATTGGCGGCCCGGTTTACCCGACATTTCTGTAAGGCCTCGGCCAAGGCAATGCGAGGTCACTTCAAGCAGTGGGCACCTGCAGGATGGTCAGCTCCAGCGCCTGGGCGCGCGGGACCATCGTGTCGATTGCGGCACCATTCGTCGTCGCGGCGGGCGTTCCCGCCGACCGGGCTCGTCCCGCACAGGGTCGGGGTGCCGAGCGCCGCAGTGAACCTGTTGTCGGCCGAGCCGCGTGTCGCCTCGCCCGAGACCTAGAGGCCGAGACTGACGGCCGAGCGGCCGTAGAGTTCGAGGAGTGCGCGGCCCGCCTAGTCCTATGCGAGCGGTCAGCGGCATGATTGCCATGATCGTATCGGCGATCATCGTCGATTCGCCGCGGGCTCATGCGCCGGGTGGTCCGCTCGGCGGCGTATCGGCCATTTCTATGCGGTGCGGAAGATGACGAGCCCCACCCTCGTTCTCTCCCGGACAAAACTATGTAAGCTAGCGGAACTCCTGGTTTTCCCGAGCAAATCAACCGAGCAAACCCGCGCGCAGGGAACTTCCCGCAATCCGCCTTGTTAGGCGCTGGATCGATTAAATCGAGATAGGGATGATCCGCGGGGTAAGTTTGCATAAACCACGGCTATCGCGATGAACGAAGGTCTCCGTATTTACAACCTCTTTCCGACGTTGGCGGGAACCATTCGGGACTGGATCACGCATCTTCCGCGAATCGCGGGGATGGGATTCAATGCTGTCTATATCAATCCCTTTCACTATCCGGGATTTTCCGGGAGCTTGTATGCCGTCAAGGATTACTACCGACTGAACCCGCGATTTCGCGGCGGAGAGGCGGCTGACGACGACGCATTGCTCGCCGGGTTTACCGCTGCCGCGCACGCGCACGGCCTACGCGTTATCATGGATCTCGTCGTCAATCACACCTCGAGGGACAGCGAACTCGTCGCCAGCCGGCCGTATTGGTTTGCCCGCGACAGCCGTGGCGAGCTGGTCTCTCCTTATGCCATCGATCCCACCGACGCCCGGCGCAAGACTGTCTGGGGCGATCTTGCAGAGCTCGATTACCAAGCACCGCAGCAAGGTCAGATAATCGCCTATTTTCAAGAGCTGGTGCGCCACTATATCGGTCTCGGCTTTGATGGTTTCCGTTGTGATGCCGCCTACAAGGTGCCGGCGAAGGTCTGGAGCGGTCTGACTGACGCGGCCAAAACGGCGGCTCCGAGCGCCATCTTCTGCGCAGAAACCGTAGGCGCGCCATATGACGCTGTGCTCGCCCTCGGTGAGGCCGGCTTCGACTATTTGTTCAACAGCGTCAAATGGTGGGATTTTGAGAGCCCGTGGCTGCTCGAGCAATACGAGGCGTTTCGCCACATCGCGCCGTCGATCGGCTTTCCCGAAAGCCATGATACTGACCGGCTGGTGACCGAACTCCTCGCCGCCGGCGTTCCCGAGACCGAGATTGAGCCGCGTTACCGGAAGGCCTACGCGTTTGCCGCGGCGTATTCGACCGGAGTGTTGATGCCGATGGGGTTTGAGTATGGGTGGTCTCGCCACCTCGATCCCGTCATCGTTCGCGGCGAGCCTGAGCCCAAGCGCTTCGATCTCAGCGAATTCATCGCCGAGGTCAACGCGATGAAGAAGGCGGTCCCGGCCCTGAACGAGGAGGGTCCGCAGCGGTTGCTGACCGGCCCTGAGGACCCGCTGGTAGTGCTGGAGCGGCAGACCGAGGGCGGGGAGGAGCGCGCGCTCGTGTTGGTCAACACCCACGAGCGTCAATCGCGCGAGATCGAGCTCGAGACTTTTCTCGGACCTTCGAACCCGGGTCTCCGCCTGACGGATTTCTCACCCGGCCACAGCGCAGTCGTCGGATCTCGGCTGGCGGTCGAGCCCCTCGGGGTTCGGGTGTTGCGTGGCACCCTCACCCACCCAGCCCTCCGAGCTGGGTCCCCCCTCTCCCGCACTGCGGGAGAGGGTGCCGAGCGCAGCAAGGCGGGTGAGGGTCTTGCAAGCGGACTTCATCCTTTGTGGCGGCCGGAGGCACGGATTGGCATAGAAAGCGTCTATCCCGAACTCGACGGCGGCCGCTACCCGGTCAAGCGGGTTCTCGGCGACGAGTTCGAGGTCCAGGCCGATGTCATTCGTGACGGGCATGAAAAGTTGCGCGCCGTCGTAAAATTTGCGTTGGCGGGCGAGGGATGGCGCGAAGCGCCACTGGTCTTGTTCGACAACGATCGCTGGGTCGGCCATTTTCGCCTCGATCGGCTCGGGCTGTGGCGTTACACGATCGAGGCGTGGACCGATCAGTTCGAAAGCTGGCGCGACGAATTCGAAAAGAAGCGCCAAGCCGGCCAGAACGTCGAGCTCGAGCTTGCCGAGGGCCGAGCGATCGTCGCGGTGATGTTGCGCCACACGGGGCCTGATGGCACCGCGGGGATTCGCAAGATCCTGCAGAGCTTCGATAGCGGAAATACAGCCCGACGTACCGAGCTGATGCTCTCCGCCGAGCTGCGCGAGCTGATGGGGCGCTGTACGTTGCGCACCGGCGTAGTTCGTTATCCCCGCGAGCTCGAAATCGTTGTCGACCGCCAGGCGGCGCGTTTTGCTGCATGGTACGAAATGTTTCCGCGCAGTCAGGGAACGGTGGCGGGCAAGAGCGCGAGCTTCGACGATTGCATCGCGCGCCTCGCTGCGATCGCGGGACTTGGTTTCGACGTCGTCTACCTCGTGCCCATCCACCCGATTGGTCGCATTAACCGTAAAGGCAAGAACAACAGCACTGTTGCGCAGCCGGATGATCCGGGAAGCCCCTATGCGATCGGTTCCGCGGAAGGCGGGCATCGCGCTGTCAACCCGGAGCTCGGCACGCTTGCGGATTTTCGCCGTTTCGTCAGCGCTGCTGCGGGGCTCGGCATCGAGGTGGCGCTCGACTTCGCGATCCAATGCGCCCCTGACCATCCCTGGGTGCGCGAGCATCCCGAATGGTTCCGTTTCCGGCCCGACGGTACGATCAAATACGCCGAAAACCCACCGAAGCAATACCAGGACATAGTCAATGTCGATTTCTACAACCCCGACCGCGAGGGATTGTGGGAAGAACTGCGCGACACTGTGATGTTTTGGATCGGCCAGGGCGTGCGCACCTTCCGGGTCGACAACCCCCATACCAAACCGCTGCCGTTCTGGGAGTGGCTAATCCGGGAAGTCAAAGTCCGCTGTCCGGAGGCGATCTTTTTGGCAGAAGCCTTCACTCGACCGAAGATCATGCGGGCTCTTGCCAAGGCAGGGTTTAGCCAATCTTACACCTATTTTACTTGGCGGAACAGCAAGACCGAGTTGATCGAATATCTGACCGAACTGACTCGAGGCCCAGAAATAGAATATTTTCGACCGAACTTCTTCACCAATACGCCGGACATTCTGCCGGTCTTCCTGCAGCAAGGGGGCCGGCCGGCGTTTCGCATCCGCCTAATGCTCGCCGCGACATTGTCCGGCGTTTATGGGATCTACAACGGATTCGAACTCTGTGAAAATACACCGGTCCCCGGCCATGAGGAACCGATAACATCTGAGCAACAAGAATTTATCGAGCTTTACGGTAGCGCACCGCCTCCGGTACGCGAGGAATATCTCAATTCGGAAAAGTACGAATACAAGGTGTGGGACTGGGATCGGTCAGGCAACATCACAGAGGACATCAGGATCCTGAACAGGTTCCGGCGCGACAATCCGGCATTGCAGGAATTGCTTAACCTGCGCTTTCTCGACTGTCCAGACCCGAACATTATCGCTTATGCGAAGACCTCGACGGACATGACCAATACCGTGATTGTCGCCGTCAATCTAGATCCGCACGCCGCGCACGAAGGCGATGTCGAACTGCCGCTCGCGGAGTTCGGCTTGGCTGCGGATGCCGAATTTTCGCTCGAGGAGGCGTTCACGCGACGCGTCGTAACCTGGCGCGGCGCTCGGCAGCGCCTCCACCTCGATCCCGAGACAAATCCCGCAATGATTTTCCGCCTGCTACGAGCCGACCCCGTATGACGCCTCCCGATGATGCTCCAGCGCCGCTTTCCCGGAGCGGCGTGCTCACGCAGCCTGCAACTGTGGACCCGCTGTGGTACCGGGACGCGATCATCTATCAACTGCACGTCAAGGCGTTTTTTGATGCCGATGACGACGGGATCGGCGATTTCCAGGGTCTGTGCCGCAAGCTCGATTATCTGCAGGATCTCGGGGTTACTGCCCTGTGGCTGCTGCCGTTCTACCCCTCGCCATTGCGCGACGACGGCTACGACATCGCCGATTACAAGAACATCAACCCTTCTTTCGGGCGGATGGCAGACTTCAAGGCCTTTATCCGCGAGGCGCATCGCCGCAAGCTGCGGGTCATCACCGAGCTGATCATCAACCACACCTCGGATCAGCACCCGTGGTTTCAGCGTGCGCGTCGGGCCAAGCCCAGCTCGCATTTCCGTGACTTCTATGTGTGGAGCGACACGGACCAGAAGTTCCCGGAAACCCGCATCATCTTTGTCGATGCAGAGAAGTCAAACTGGGCGTGGGACCCGCTGGCACAAGCCTATTACTGGCACCGGTTCTATTCACATCAGCCCGATCTCAACTTCGACAATCCAAGAGTGTTCCGGGCCGTCGCCGACGTCATGCGTTTCTGGCTCGATCTCGGGGTCGACGGTATGCGCCTCGATGCAGTGCCCTACCTGATCGAGCGCGAGGGGACGATCAACGAGAACCTGCCCGAAACTCATGAGATACTGAAGCGGCTGCGCCGCGAGCTTGACACGCATTACGCCGACCGCATGCTGCTCGCCGAGGCCAATCAATGGCCGGAGGATGTGCTGCAATATTTCGGGGCGGGCGACGAATGCCACATGGCATTCCACTTTCCGCTGATGCCGCGGATCTACATGGCGGTCTCGACCGAGGATCGGCACCCGATCACCGACATCATGCGGCAAACCCCGGACATCCCGGAAACGTGCCAATGGGCGGTGTTTCTGCGCAACCACGACGAACTGACGCTCGAGATGGTGACCGATCGCGAGCGCGATTACCTCTGGAGCCACTATGCCGCCGATCGCCAGGCGCGATTGAACCTCGGAATCCGCCGCCGGCTCGCGCCGCTGATGGAGAACGACCGCCGCAAGATCGAGCTGCTCAACGTACTTTTGATTTCAATGCCGGGCACGCCGATCTTCTATTACGGCGACGAGATCGGCATGGGAGACAATGTCTTTCTGCGGGATCGCGACGGCGTGCGCACGCCCATGCAGTGGTCGTTCGATCGCAACGGAGGGTTTTCTCGGGCCGACCCGGCGCGCCTTTATCTGCCGCCGATCATGGATCCGGTGTACGGGTTCGAAGCGGTCAATGTCGAGGCGCAGAGCCGCTCTCCTTCTTCACTATTGAACTGGGTAAAGAGGCTGATCGCGGCGCGTCGCTCGCGGCGGGCCTTCGGCCGCGGCTCCCTGCGCTTCCTCTATCCCTCGAACCGAAAGGTCATTGCGTATCTCCGCGCCCTGGGCGACGAGGTCATCCTCTGCGTCGCCAATTTGTCGCGCTCGCCCCAGGCAGTCGAACTCGATCTCTCGGAGTTCCGCGGTCGCCAACCGGTCGAGCTTCTCGGGCGCAGCGTCTTTCCGCGTATCGGCGAATTGCCGTATCTGCTGACCTTGCAAGGGTACAGTTTCTTCTGGTTCGACCTGCTCGTTACCGATCAGGAGGCGGCGAACCTGCAAGTGGCGCCACCCGAGTTCGTCACCCTGGTGATGCCGCATGGCTGGTCGGACCTCTTCCGCCAGCCTAATTTGCCGCAGCTCGAGAACGAGTTGATCCCGGCCTTTCTGCCCCGTCAGCGCTGGTTCGGGGAGAAGGACCAGCGGATCAGAGGGGCGTCGGTGCGAGCACGCGGCGAGATTGTCCGACAAGTCGAGGAGGGATCGGGTTCGGAGTCGTTTTTGGCGGCGGTGGTAGAGGCACAACTCGCCGGTGGCGGCCGTCCGCGCTATTTCCTGCCGCTGGCCGCGATCTGGTCGCCGGCCGAGACCGAGCTGCGGCAAGGGCTGATCCCGATGACCCTCGCCGAGCTGCGCCAGCTGCGCCGGGAAGGCGCTGTCGTCGACGCACTGTCGCAGGAAGGCTTTCCGCTGGCGTTGATCGACGCGATCCGCC
>Ga0209040_10001575_pt1 | contig 18097 bp, 14 predicted proteins | sample BogFormECP12_OM3_FD_188240 | JGI IMG/M metagenome (GOLD analysis project Ga0209040, IMG submission 188240) | Bog forest soil microbial communities from Calvert Island, British Columbia, Canada - ECP12_OM3 (SPAdes) (version 2) | ecosystem: Environmental > Aquatic > Freshwater > Wetlands > Bog ...
TGAGTTGTGGAGCACCCGGTATTTGCGGACGTCAGCTGTGGTCGCCGGGGGCGTGGTGCTTTATTCCACCAACGAGTTCCTGACGATCAGCATGCTGCCCAGCACGATCAATGAGATCGGCGGCGAGCGAATCTATGCCTGGGTGACCACCTTGTACCTCGTCGGGTCGGTGGTCGCCGCGGCGACGGTAAATTCGCTGCTACATCGTGTCGGCTCATGCGTGTCTTATCTGCTGGGTTTCGCGGTGCTGGGCGCTGGCAGCCTGGTATGCGCGGCGGCGCCGAACATGGAGATCTTGCTGGCCGGCCGCTTCCTGCAGGGCCTGGCAGGCGGTCTGCTGTGCGGCCTCAGTTTCGCGGTGATCAACGCCGTGCTGCCGCGCTCGCTGTGGAGTCGCGGTTCGGCGATGGCGTCAGCGATGTGGGGCGTCGGTGCGTTGCTCGGCCCCGCACTGGGCGGGATTTTCGCGCAGTTCGGCGCGTGGCGGTGGGCGTTCGGCTTGCTGGCCATGCTGAGTGTGGCGATGTCCCTGCTGGCACCGGGCGTACTGTCCGTGGATAACTGCGAGCAGCACAGCGACCGCGCCGCGACACGGATTCCGGTGCCGTCGGTAGTCCTGCTGGGCGCTGCGGCGCTGACGGTCAGCGTGGCATCTCTTCCGCATAACACCGTCGCAATCGTCGGACTGCTGATAGTCGGCGCCGCGCTGGTGGGAATGTTTCTGGTCGTTGACCGGCGGATGGACACGGCGGTATTGCCCGCCAGCGTCTTCGGGTTCGGCCCGTTGAAGTGGGTCTATCTGACCCTGGGCCTACTGGTCGCCGCGACCAAGGTGGACCTGTATGTGCCGTTGTTCGGCCAGCGGCTCGCACATCTGGGGCCGATGGTTGCCGGGCTGTTGGGCGCGGCGTTGTCGATCGGCTGGACGATCAGCGGATTGGGCAGCGGCTCACTGAACAAGACCCGCTCAATCGTGGGTGTGGTGATAGGGGCGCCGCTGGTGATGGCGATCGGCCTGGCGCTGGCCGGAGTCAGCCATGTCCAAGGCGCAACGGTTGGCATCATCATCTTGTGCGCGACGGCGTTGCTGGCCGTTGGGATCGGTATCGGCGCCGCTTACCCGCATCTGTCGGCGTGGGCCATGACCGACATCGACGATCCGGCTGAGGGCAGCACGGCGGCTACCGCGATCAACTCGGTGCAGTTGATTTTCGGTGCGTTCGGGGCAGGGCTGGCCGGTGTCGTGGTGAACATCTCCGACGGCGGAGGTGTCGCAGCGGCGCACTGGGCGTTTACCGTGTTCGCCTTGCTGGCCCTCACCGCCACCGTCACCGCCTTTCGGGCCGGCCGACGGCAGGTCGCGTTTTAAGCGCGGTTACTGCCGTAATGGCGCGGGGCTCCACAGGCCGCTGCGTGTTGCCGAACCGAGGTCGAGGCGGGCCGGCTGGGCATTTGCGTAGTAGGGCGTCAACTGCTGCAGCGCACCCCAGTCGCGGGACCAGTCGTCTTTCAGATAGGTCGAGACGGTGTTTGCGCGCACCAGTAATTCGGTGACGCCCAGTGGGCCGCCTCCGTTGTTATCCATCACCGGCGAGTTGGCCTCGGCGCCGAACCGATCGGGCAGAATCCGCCACTTGGGCATCTCAATCACACCGTTTTGATGCCCGAATGGCCGCTGGCAGGGGAAGGCCAGCCCCACCAGCCAATCCAGCAGCACCGGGTCGGTTGAGCCGACGACGTCCTGCAGTGTGCGCAGCCGCGGGATCCGCGGCGGGGTGACGGCGATCCAGTGCTGCGGCGCAAGGTCGTCATCGGTGGCGACCAATCGCACCTGGGTGGCGGTCGACGGCACCGCAGATAGCGGGGCCCGCAGGTTGCGCCACGCGGGCGCCGCTCCGACGTCGGCGAATCCCATTGAACCGCCGGGCTTATTGGCGGCGGCTTGTTCGTCGGTGGCCCACTGGATTGCCACTTCGCCGTAGTCGAACCGGCCCGCCGCCGACACCACTAGCAGCGGACCCGCCTGGTCACGCGGTGGCAGCCGGTACCAGGCCGACCGCAGCAGGGCCGGTACCTGCACGCCGGATCGCCAACTGCCGGACACCGGCGTACGCGCCGGGTCGAGGTTGTAGGGCAGCCGCGCGCGCGACCCGTTGATGCCGGGCGCGGGCGTGGTTCCGCCCTCGGTGCCGGCCTCGCTGCTGGTGACCATTCCGTCGTCGCTGACGAAGCTGCGGTCGCCGGGGCGTTCCATCACCGGGTCGGCCGATACGTCGGCGGGGATCCCGTTCGGATCGAAGCCGTCGGCAAAACCGGAGCCCAGCGCGTCCTTCACAGGCACCCCGATCGGGGACAGCATCCCGGCGTTGGGGTCCTGCTCGACGAGTACGTCACTGGCAAGTCCACAGGTCTTGCCCGTCAGCGCCTGCAGATTGGAGCGGCCGACCGACCACGCCGGGTATTGATCGGTCATCCCAAGCGTGAGCGACAAGACCTCGAAGAAGACCAACGCCCACGCGGCAATCCCCAACGGGGACCGGGCGATTCGGGCGAGCCGCGATTCGCTGGCTGGCCCGGCATCGTCGCCGTTGTTGACGAAGTGGAACCAGGCGGCCAGCAGCAGTACCAGCACCGTCAATCCGAGCAGCCCGGTGGTGAACCCAAAGTGCCACTCCGGGAACGCATTTGACCACGGCACACCGAAGTTGGAGACGTACCACCAGCCGTTGACGCTGGCGAACGACAGCGCCACCACGAACATCACGACGGCGGCGAACACGGTCCGGTTGCGTCGTGAGTGCATCGCGGCCGCGGTCACCGCCACCGCGGCCAACGCCCCCAGCGGACCGGCCAGCCCGGCGAACACCCCGAAGTGGTGCGTCCACTTGGTGGGCGTGAACATCATCGCGATGAACGAGATGATCGTGATGCCGACGATGCGACGGCTGGGTCCTACGGCGGTGCCCGGAATTCGACCCTTGCGCAACGACATTGCCACCGACACCGCGAGTGCGACCAGCAGCGCCAGCAGGGCGAAGCGACGGGCGATCGAGCCGTCCGGGCTGGCCATGAACAGCCGCTCGTAGCGAAGGTGCTCGTCGAACCAGCTCAGGCTGGGCCCGAGAGCACGCTTGAGCGCGGTCGCCTGCAGTTCGCCGGCCAGGGTCTGGTCCCGGAAGATCAGGATCCCGGTGACGGTGACCGCGGCCAGAATGGGCGCGAGCAGCGGCAGCAGACCGAATCGTCGCGTGCGGCGGTGCAGGATGGTGCGCAGCGGGCCGATCGCCACCAGCAGTGCGCCGATCGAGGCGATACCGGTCGGCCCGGAGAACAGCGTCAGGGCGCCGACGATGCAGGCAACCGCCACCGGCAGCAGCCGACTGGTGGCTACCGCGCGCTCGACCGAACACCAGGTCAGCAGGATGCCCACGGCGATGATCGGCTCCGGTCGCAGACCGTTGTTCAGCGGCAGCCAGAATGCCAGGAACAGACCCGCCGCCGTCCACGCCGCAGCTCTGCTGGTCTTGACGGCATGCCCGAGCCGTGGGATGACTTCCCGGCTAATCACCCACCAGCAGGCCAGCGCCATCAGCAGGGTGGGCAACCGCATCCAGATGCTCGCGGTGGCGACGTGAGCCCACAGCGCCAGCAGGTCGTAATACCAGCCGAACGGCGCCTCGGGGGTTCCCAGCCAGCGGTAGTAGTTGGCCATGTACCCGGCGTGTTCGGACACCCGGGCCATGGTCAGGATGTATCCGTCGTCGGCGGTGTTGGCTCCGACGAAGTGCCACCACACCAGCACCAGCGTGACCAAGGTATCCAGCCCGCTGATCGACCACCAGCGGGGCGGTAGGAAGCGGCGGTGTCGGGTGCCGTGTGAGGTGTCCAGGATGTGCAGTGCGATCAACGCGGCGATGGTCGACGCCACCCCGAGGATCATCACGGCCATCTTCAGCGGGGTCGGCGAGCTGCTGTAGCGGGTGTCGACGGTGGCGGAGAAAGTCAGGCCCGGCGGAGCCGGCCCACTCAGATCGGTGAAGACTCCGACGATCTGCGGCCGAAAGTCGTATCCGCTGCGTTCGCCACGCAGCGGAGCGCCGGGATGCTCGGCATCGGGACCCTGTTTCAGCCCGACGAATTCGCCGGTGACCCTGTCAGCGTGCGCGGTGAAGACCAACTTCTGACAGGCGCCGCTGAGTACCTGGCTGATCGGCGCGACAACGACCGGGGTATTGCGCACCACGACCACCAGGTCGTCGTTGGGGGCGCGCTCGATCAGCAAACCGCGGTCCACGGCCTTGGGTGCCTGCTTGGGCACCGTGGACAACAGCACCGTCTTGCCGGTGTTGCCGGGCCCGGCCAGTCCGGCGGCGGCCTGGCACGGAATGCTGATGGTGAGGTCGGTGGCCACGTAGCCGATCAGCGGCGCTTCAACGCTTCCGAGCACGCCGTTTTGCGGCCAGTTCAGTTGGGCGGTGGTCTGTTTGACCGGCAGCAGCGGCGTCGCAATCGCCAGCAGGGCCCCGAGCAGGCCGGCGACGACGGCCGCGACCCGGGCGACCCGGTAGTTTGCTCCCGCGTCGGTCGATGGGCGCCCCTCCACAGCATCGCTTCGCTCTGCAGCGTCGACGGGGAGGCCCACGGAGGTAGATGGTAATTGCTCGACATGTGGCGTTTCTGTAGCCATCTACGGCCCCGGTCCAGGCTTGCGGATGGCCAACACGAACGGGCCGATGGTGGTGACGGTGAACCGGGAGTCGGCGAACAACGCGGCCTTGAGCTCCACCGTGTAACGGCGGACGTTGGGCTGGTTGGGGTAGACGTCTTCGGCCAACCGCAGGGTGTAGCTGCTTGTCGCGCCGGCCGACCCGCCGTGGCGCATCAAGAACACCGTCGGCGCCGCCCAGGGCAGCGTGTCCAGCGCGTGGATGAACTGATCGGGGGCTTTGAGCTTCGACCAGCTCCTGATCGCGGCAGCCCGCTTGTCGAACTGCGCGAGCGGATTGGCGTAGTGCGACGTCAGTCCCTGAAATCCCCAGTAGGGGTAGTAGGACAAGAAGCTGTAGTCGGCCGTCAGCACCACGGTCTCTTCTCGGGACTTTCCAGTTGCCTTCGTGATCGCGGCATCGATCGACGGGTAGAACTTCTCGGAGCCGGGCGGACGGCGGTCACCGCGCTGGCCGTGGCCGTCGGTGTCGGTGTAGGCGATGGTGAGGTCCGGTCGCAGCACGTCGGGGATGTCCTGACTGAACGCGATCGCCCCGGCCAGCCCGATCGCCGCCGCGACCGGTAGCACGCTGCGGCCCCAGGCATGGTCTCGTCCGCGGGCGGCAAGCGCGAGGGTGACTTCGATGAAGCCGAAGACGCCGGCGGCGGCCAGCAACACCGTGAGTGTCGGCTGCAGCCGAAACGACAGCAGCGTGGTGCGCGCCAGCGTGGCGAGCATCGACAGCAGCGACCACAGGTACACCGCGACCACGCCGATCGCCAGGCCGGCCGCGCGCACCGACGAACGGACCCGCACCACCAGCCACAGCGTCCCGAGCATGCACAGCGCGCCGAGCAAGGTGAACTTCAGCATCGGGAACGTCAACTCGGCGCCGTCGGCCGGCAGGTAGTGATAGGCGCTGCCAGTGTTGCTGACCGGATCACGGGTGGCCCGCAACAAAAACGGCAGCCACGTGGTCGCCGCGATGGCCGCCGCGATGACGGCGATGACAGCCAGCCGGCCCAGCGGATCCAGTGCAGCGCGGATTCCCTGACGCCAGCGGGAGGCCATCAGGATCAGGGCCATCAGCACCACGGTGAAGGCGCTGTAGGCCAGCAGCAGGGTGTAGAAGGTCGCCGCGAAGCCCAGGAATATCCCGGCCCCGACCACTGCGGCCCACCCACCCGATCTGGCGCCGCTGCGCAGACCCGACCAGGTCAGGATCAGCACCGGCGGCAGCAGCACGGTGATCATCGCGGAGTACGGCTCCGGCGAGCTGTAGGCCAGCGTCACCGCGGCGGTCGCCGTCGTGACCATCAGCGCATACTCAAAACGAATCATCCGCGACCACAACACCAGCGCAACCGCGACCGCGATCGTGATCGAGGTGATCGCCCACGGCTTGTACATCTCCCAGCCCGGAGTGCCGGTCAACGCCGCGATGCGCCCGCCGAGCCAGAACCAGCCCGGCGGATAAAACGGCGGCAACCCGATGTAGGTCATGTCGTGAAGGGCGGCGCTGTCGGTGAGCCGGGTCAGATATTCGGTGCGGAACTGCTGGTCGACGGAGATACCGAACAGATAGAGCTTGGTGGCGCCCAGCGGCATCGCCAGCGTCACCACCGAGAACGCGGAGACGAACACCAGCGCGAACAGTCGGGCCAGGAGGCGGTTCCGAACGTCGTTGGTGCGACGACCACGCCCCCACAGCCAGCCGGCGGCCAGCAATCCGATGATGCAGCCGACCTGGCCGACCGTGGTCAGCGCGTGCAGCTGATTCGACGACGGGTAGGCGGGCCATTCGACCCGTGCGATGGCGATCAGGGAGATCACCGACACCATTGCGGCAATCGCCGTCGCGAATGCCATGTGGCCGACGGTGGCCAGCGCGTTCCGCATCTAGATGGGCAACTTACGGAAGATGGGCCGCGGGATGTGCCGGAGCACCATCATCACGTAGCGGAAAGCGCCTGGCGCCCAGACGAGTTCCTTGCCCTTGGCCGACGCGGTCACCGCCAGGTTCGCGACGTATTCCTTGTCGACGGTCAGCGGCGCTTCCTTGATGTGCGCGCTCATCCGGGTCCGCACCTGGCCGGGCCGGATGACCAAGACGCGGACGCCGAACTCCTTCAAGGCTTCACCGAGGCCGAGGTAGAAGCCGTCCAGGCCGGCCTTGGTGGAGCCGTAGACGAAGTTGGACCGCCGGACCCGCTCACCGGCGGCCGAGCTCATCGCGATGATCTGGCCGAAGCCCTGCGCGCGCATCTTCTCACCCAGCAGCACGCCCACGGAAACCGCTGCGGTGTAGTTGATTTCGGCGATCTGAACCGCCTTGCGCTGGTTCTGCCACAGTTCCTCGGCGTCGCCGAGCAACCCGAACGCCACGATCGCGACGTCTATATCTCTAGATCCGCCGCCATCGCTGAATGCGGCGTCGATCACTTTCGGGTGGCTGTCGGGGTCGGTGGCTTCGAAGTCGATCAGCTCCACCGAGCGCGCGCCCGCGGCCTTCATCTGCGCGACGGCGTCATCGCGACCCGGGTCTTCGGGCATGGCGGCCAGCAGAATCCGCGCGTGCGCGTTCTGAAGGTAGCGCTCGCAGATGGCCAGCCCGATCTCAGAGGTGCCGCCGAGCAGCAGGATGGTCTGGGGATTACCCACGGCGTCGAGCACCATTTAGAGCAGCTCCAAACGTCGGGCCATGTCCGAGACGAAGACCCGGGTGGGGTCAACCTTGCGGCGCAACGCGATCCATTCGTCGATGCGCGGGTACATGGCGTGAAAAGTGTCCGCGGTGGTGCGATTGTCTTTGCCGGTGTAAAGCCGGCCGCCGAACTCCAGCACTCTGCGGTCGAGTTCGTTGAGAAACTCGTTGAGTCCCGGCTTGATCGGAAAGTCGACGCAGACGTTCCAGCCCGGAATTGGGAAGCTAAGCGGCGCTTGGTTTCCGGGACCGAACAGCTTGAACACGTTGAGGAACGAGTAGTGACCCGAGCGCTGGATGTCGTACATGATGCCCTTGAATTCCTCGACCGCCTCGGTGGGCACCACGAATTGGTACTGGCCGAAACCCGCTGAGCCGTAAGCCCGGTTCCATTCTCCCAACATGTCCAGCGGGTGATAGAACTGCGTTAGGTTTTGGATCTTGCCGCGATAGCTGCCCGACTTGCGGTACCACAACTCGCCGATCGGAACGAAGGTGTACTTGTTGGCCAATCCGTTGGGGAATATGTCGGGGAGTGTAAGTAGTTGCGGCGCATCGAATTTCAGCGGATTCTTCTGTAACTTCTTCGGCAGCTGGTCGACCGTTGCCAGCGAGCCTCGCGAGATCGCGGCCCGGCCCAGCTTAGGTGGCGCACTGATCGCGTCGAACCAGGCCGACGAGTAGGTGTAGTTGGCTTCGCTGCCGTCGCTGTGGAATGCGATGGTCTCGTCCAGGGTGTGCGTGACGTCGCCGTCGGCGATGAAATACGCCGTCTCCGTCGGGGTCATCTCGACAGTGGCGCGCAGGACGATCCCGGTCAGCCCGTTACCGCCGACGGTGGCCCAGAACAACTCGGCCTCATCGCCGTCCGGGGTGAGGTGACGGATCTGCCCGTCGGCCGTCAGCAGCTCCATCGAGCGGACGTGATTGCCGAAGCTGCCCGCGCTGTGGTGGTTCTTGCCATGAATGTCGGAGGCGATGGCGCCGCCGATGGTCACCTGCCGGGTGCCGGGCAGTACCGGTACCCACAGTCCGAACGGCAGTGCGGCCCGCATCAGCTGATCGAGGTTGACCCCTGCGTCGGCATCGACCAGATGGCTGTCGGCGTCGATCGAGTGGATCCGGCTCAGGGCCGTCATGTCGATGACCAGCCCGCCGCCGTTTTGCGCGTTGTCGCCGTAAGAGCGGCCCAGCCCGCGGGCGATGACGCCACGGCCGCCGGCGTCGGCTGCCCAGGCAACCGCCTTGGCGATCACCTCGGGATCCGGGGTGGCCAGCACCTGCGCCACTGATGGCGCGGTACGGCTCCACCCGGTCAGCAGCTTCGGGGTCGTTGGAAACATCGTCAAAGAGGCTACCGCCTGCGGTGGTCGGTTCAGCGCAGCCGGAAGATCACCGAGCGCTGCACGACGAAGTTGATCACCGAGGCAGTGCCCTGCGCGATCACGAAAGCGACCGGCTTCGCCCACGAATGCTGGTGGTAGTCGAAGGCATGAAGGCAGACATGGTTGATCCCGACCTGCGTGATGAAGGTGATCCCGTAGAGCACCATCACGGCGACGAACCGGGCGATGCTAGGCGCAGCCTGGAAGGTCCACCTGCGGTTGATCAGATATGCGGTGATCGTGCCGAAGATGAAACTGATCGCTTTAGCCGCGTCGATCTGGACATGCGTCACTAAATCCAGGAACTGGTAGAGGCCGTAATCGACGATCGCCGACAGGCCGCCGGTGACGACGAATCGCCAGACCTGCGTCTTGAGGGTCAGCGGCGCACTCGCCGCGATCTCGGCCATCGGCCGAATTCTACGGGCCGACCAGGCTCGACCAGGACTACGACGGGTACTTCACGTCCAGCAGCTCGACCTGGTTTTCGCCTTGGGGCGTGGTGTAGGTGACGGTGTCGCCGGGTTGCCGTCCGGCAAGTGCGAGCCCCAACGGGCTGCCCGCCGTCAACGCCTCGTCTTCGCCGCCTGCAGGAGCTTCCTCGATGACGGAGATCACCTGCATCTTGACGACCGAACCGTCGGAAAACCGCAGCGTCACCTTGGTGCCGAAGGGCAGCGTGTCGCTGCCGTTCGACGGCAACGGTCCGGTGCGCAGCAGGCGGTCGAGCTCGATGATCCGCTCGTCGAGGCTGGCCAATTCGTCGGCCCGTTGGATGGCATCGGCGGCGTCGGCGTGATCGCTCACCGCGCCGCGGTCGCCTCGGACCTCGGCCTCCAAGCGATCGCGACGTTCCCGTATCCGGCCCAACTCGGCGGCGATGCGCTCGCGTGCCTCATCGGCAAGCCCAGAGGGCTCGACTTCTTCGCTCACCTGCGTCGACCTGTCTTCCCGGGCGCGACGGCGATTGCCACCGCGGAGCGCCTCGAATGTTGTGGATATTGTTCGCCAAATATTCCTACGCGGCCAACCCGATTTGTGAGGTTTCGCTGTCTAAACCCAGTAGGGAACGCGGGCGCGGTACTGGCGCATCGCGAAAGCCGCTAGCAGCCAGCCCACCACCGTCAACCCCACCACGACCGCCCAGTGCCGTAGCTCCTGGTGTGAGCCCAGCAACGGGGCGCGCACGATATCCAGGTAATGCAGCAGCGGGTTAAGCTCGACGATCTTCGACCACTGTCCGGCGCCCTGCTGTCGCAGCGTGTCGTCGTTCCAGATGATCGGCGTCATGAAAAACAGCAACTGCACGATGGAGAACAGCAGCGGGCCGATGTCGCGGAAGCGCGTCGCCAGGATGCCGAAACACAGCGACACCCACACGCAGTTGAGCACAATCAGCCCCAACGCCGGGATCACCGAGAGGTCGGCCCACGACCACGGCTTCGGGTAGACGATCGCGATGACGACGTAGATGACGATGTTGTGCGCAAACAAGATCATCTGCCGCCACACCAGCCGATAGACGTGCACGCTCAGCGGCGTCGGCAGTTGTTTGATCAATCCCTCGTTGGCGACGAACACCTCGGCGCCCTCCAGGATGGAGGCGTTGATGAGATTCCAGATGATCAGGCCGAGCGTGACGTAGGGCAGGTGCACCGACAGCTGGAGGTGGAACAGCTTGGAGTACAGGCCGCCCATCGCAACGGCCGTGGTGCCGGTGGCGATGGTGATCCAGAACGGCCCCAACACCGAGCGGCGGTACCGTTGCTTGATGTCCTGCCATCCCAGGTGCAGCCACAACTCGCGGCGGCGATACCCGTCGACCAGATCACCCCAGGCCCGGGTCATCGTTTTGGACTGCGCGGCAGTGTCGACGATCGTCATTGGCGCCGCTCTCCCCCGCAAGCGGGTGGTACCCCCACCTCATCGCTCCAATTTGTTTCGTCGCCGGCGTGGGTCATTGGCGCCGCTCCTCCTCATCGCTTCGCTGTGCATCGTCGCCGGCGTGCATCATCGGCCTTCAGGCCTTCCGAACTTCTCCCGACGCCCCAACCGGCGTAGCCGCTGCCACTCCAGCAGACCCTTCGGGTCGCGGCGAGACACCAGGAAGAACCAGCCGAACCGCAACCATTCCTGAACCAGGAGCTTGCGCAGACCCGGCTGCGACATCAGGTAGCCGCGATTGCGGTAGGTGTAGTACCGCTTGGTGGGATCGTCGGGATACTGGGTGTGCATTCGGCCCGCAAGAATTGGCTTGAACTCGGCCGACCCACATGGGTGCAGATAAACGGTGTTCAAGCATGTTCCGAACGGCAGGCCGGACCGGACCAGCCGGCGGTGCATCTCCACCTCGTCGCCGCGGACGAACAGCCGTAGATCGGGGACACCGATCGACTCGAACGTCGACGCTGCAAACAGTGCACCGTTGAACAGCGATGCGATACCCGGCAGCAGTTCCTGATCCTCGGCGGTCCGCAACTCGCTGACCCGCCTGCGCCAGACCAGGCCGCGTCGCAACGGAAACGCCAGGCGCTGCGGGTCATCGGCGTTGCACACCATCGGCGACACCTCGGCCAGCCGGTGCGTCTCCGCGCACGCCAGCAGTGTCGCCAGTACTTCGGTGTCTTGCGGACGGCCGTCGTCGTCGGCCAGCCACACCCAATCGGCGCCGGCGGCCAGCGCGTGAAGGATGCCGAGCGCGAAACCACCTGCGCCACCGAGGTTTCGGCGTGACGGCAGATACGTCGTGGGGATGGGCTGACCGCCCACCAGATCGCGAACCCGGTCGTCATCATCGTTGTCGACGACGATGAGCAGGTCGGGCAGCCGACTTTGGGTGCTCAACACATCCAGCGACTTGGCCAGTTCGTCGGGGCGCCGGTGGGTCACCGCCACGGCGCACACCATGTCAGTCATCCGCGGCGGCTTTATGCGCGAGCTGGTCGGTTGCGGTCTCGGCAAGCACCTCACGCACATGCCGGGCGGCGTCTTCGCCCTCGTAGGCGCGCACGACGTCCTCGATGCTGCCGGTGAGCTTGATGACGCCGTGGTCGATCCACATCGCGGTCTTGCACAGCCGGGCCAAGAATTCGTTGGAATGGCTGGCGAACACCAGGATTCCCGAGCGTTCGACCAGGCGCTGTAGCCGGGTCTGGGCCTTCTTGAGGAAGTCGGCGTCGACGGCGCCGATGCCTTCGTCGAGCAGCAGGATCTCCGGGTCGATGCTGGTGACCACACCCATCGCCAGCCGCACTCGCATACCGGTCGAATAGGTGCGCAGCGGCATCGACAGGTAGTCACCCAGCTCGGTGAACTCGGCGATCTCGTCGACCTTCGCCAGCATCTGCCGCCGCGTCTGCCCGAGAAACAGGCCGCGGATGATGATGTTCTCGTAGCCGGAGATCTCCGGATCCATGCCGACGCCCAGGTCGAAAACCGGTGCCACCCGGCCGGTTACCGCGGCGGAGCCGCGCGTCGGCTCATAGATCCCCGAAAGTAGGCGCAGCAGTGTCGATTTCCCGGCGCCGTTGTGGCCCACCAGCCCGACGCGGTCGCCCAGGTCCAACGACATCGTGATGTCCCGCAACGCCTCGATGACCACCACGTTGGAGGCGTTGCGCCCAATCGTGCCGCCCAGGAAGGTCTTCTTCAGCGAGCGCGATTTGGCGTCGAAGATGGGAAACTCCACCCACGCGTTGTGCGTCTCGATATGCGGACGGCGGGGACTCGTCACCGGTTGTCTGCCTAGAGGTACTGCCCGGTGCCCGAACCCCCGGGCCCGCCGGACCTGCCCATACCCGGGGGCAGCGCGCCCTGCCGCATCTGCTCCAGCTGCGCACGAGCGGCCATCTGCTGGGCGAACAGCGCGGTCTGGATCCCGTGGAATAGCCCCTCCAGCCAGCCGACCAGCTGAGCCTGCGCGATTCGCAACTCGGCATCAGACGGAACGGTGCCCTCAGTGAACGGCAGGGTGAGACGGTCGAGTTCGTCACGCAGTTCCGGCGCCAGCCCTTCTTCGAGTTCGCGGATGCTGGTGGCGTGGATCTCGCGCAACCGGTTGCGGGTGGCGTCGTCGAGCGGGGCCGCCCGTACCTCCTCGAGCAACTGTTTGATCATGGTGCCGATCCGCATCACCTTGGCCGGCTGCTCGACGAGGTCGGTCAGCGACCGGTCATCGGAGTCGTCATCCTTCGCGGCCGCCATCAGCCGCGGGTCGAGGCCACCGATGATTTCGATGTCGTCGTCGTTGCCGTTACTCAACGCAGTCACTCTCCTTGCCGCTGGCATCTGTTCATGTTTTGGGTGTCGGGGCGCCACGCCATTCGTAGATCCAGGCCCCACCGTTGTCGTAGATCTTCGCCCACGACTTCGATTGGTCTATTGACACTAGTCCGTCGGGCACCTTGAAACCCCGAACCGTCGGGACGCTGGTCAGGATGTAGCGAATGTTGAGCGCCCGCACCGCCTCGGCTACCCGCGGATCGGTGTCGACATCGGCGAAGGCCCAGAAAATGTATCGGTAATAGCCCGGGCCAGTTTGCTGCGGGAAGTCGTAGTGGGTCCACAGCGGGTGCAGGTCGGCCACCGCATACATCCACGCCGTGCCGTCGACGTTCGAGTCGCCGATCAGGGTATTGCGCGCTCCCGGCAGGGTCGCCAGGTAGGCCATGGCGTCGAGGTCTTTCTGGTTGATGATCACCGAGTCGTATTTGTCGCCGAACAGCACCAGGTGCCGGTAGAGGTAGTGGCGGGCAGTGAGCACGGTGGTTGCCACCAGCAGGACCACCGTGGCAGAAACCCACACAGCTGGGGGCAGTCGGGCGAACCGCTGGGTGAGCCGTTGCGCCGCGGCGACCACTGCCAAGACCATTGCGAATACCGCGATCCCCGCCATCGGCGTGACGAGCATCGTGACCACGCCCGAAAGCCGTCGGGGATCGTTGTAGAAGAACTGGCTGAATTCCTCGATGGTGGCACCGAACAGGTTGTGAAACGGCGCCCCCGAATAGATGGTCGCCACGGTCAGCACCAGCCACAGCACCGGCGGCCACCAGATTCTCTTGTACAGCAGGATCGCCATGCCGATCGCGCTTAACACGAGCAGGCCGTACTGGGTCGGGAAATCGTTGAGGTGGCGGGTGTGCAAGAGCAGCGCATCGATGACGCCCTGCTTGACGCTCTTGAAGCTGGGGAACGCATGCCCGGCGATGATGTCGGCCTGGTGGGCCACCCCGATGAACTGCGGGGCCAATATCAGCGCCGTCGGCACGGCCACTACAGCCAGGATCAGGATGTCGGCGAGCCGTCCACGTACCGGATGCCGCCTAGCGTCGAAAAGCCACCAGGCCAACAGGAACAAGATGACGACGAACCCACCGGTGAGGTGTACCGACAGGATGCCGACGAGCGCCAGCACGGCCGCCGGGATGCGGTCGCGATGCCGCAGCGTCGAAGTGATCAAGACAAAGGTCGGTATAGCGACCCCGTAGGCCGCCAGGTTGGGCATCGCGGCGACGCCGAACTCGACGTAGGGCACCGACGTGAACGACGCCGACATCACGGCCGACGTGGCCGCCGCTCCCGCGGTCGTCCATTGGGTGGTCATGGGCCTGAACAGAAACCAGGTCAGCATGGCCGCGCTGGACGGAAACAGCCAGACCGAGGCCGCCACCGAACTCAGGGTGTAGCCGGTGGTGGGCGCCGCCCCAGTGAGCTGACAGAACACCGCGGTCAAGGCGTGAAACACCGAAGGGTAGTAAAGCGGTTGGTGGGTTTCGACGTTGCGCAGCTCGCCCATGTGGGTGGACGACGCCTGGCCGGTGTCGAGGATGAAGCGCACCTCGTTGGCATGCCACACCGCGTCCCAAGTGCTGGGGATGGACTGCCAATGCACGAGGCCGCGGTACGCCGCCCACATGATCAGCAAGGCACCCAGCAGCACACCCGCGGCTACCGTCAGCGCCGGCCAGCCAGTTAGCCCTCTGGTCCCTTGGGTCTTGGCCTCGCTGTCGCGGTAGCGGCCGAGCAGCAGCTGCAAACCCGTCATCAGTAGGCACACCGCGGCCAGCGCGATGAGCGCTGTCCAACCGTTCCAAGGGATTCCGAGCGCGCCGAAGGGGATTATCGCCAGAGCCACCACGCCGTAGGTCAGCGCCGGGCCAACTGCGACGGCGACCGGCCAAGTTAGCTGGGTGATCCTCGCGACGATTGCCCCCGGCGCGATCAGCAAAAACAATGCGATCAGCGTTCCGAACCACAGCCCCACTGGACTAGTATGGCTGGCCGGGTGACCTGGCTCGGGACGGCGGGACGTATCTGGGCGCCCGCTACCGTCATGGTTTAGCTGAATCTGCGGAACTCTAAGGTGGCTGGCATGGCATACGACGTCGCCCGGGTGCGGGGATTACACCCCTCGCTCGGGGACGGTTGGGTGCACTTCGACGCGCCGTCCGGGATGCTGATTCCTGACTCGGTGGCGACCACCGTGTCGACCGCATTCCGCGGATCGTTCCCCACCACCGCCGGTCCGCATCCGGCTGCTAAACGCAGCGCAGCCGTGCTGGAGGCGGCGCGCCAGGCGACGGCAGACCTGGTTAATGCCGACCCGCGCGGCGTGGTGCTGGGCGCCGATCGCGCGGTGTTGCTGTCGTTGTTGGCCGAGGCGTCGTCCTCCCGTGCGGGACTGGGCTACGAGATGATCGTCACCCGGCTTGACGACGAGGCGAACATCGCGCCCTGGCTGCGCGCAGCAAACCGCTTCGGTGCAAAGGTGAAGTGGGCCGAGGTCGACATCGAGACCGGTGAGCTGCCGACCTGGCAGTGGGAGAGCCTAGTCGGACAGCCGACGCGTCTGGTCGCTGTGACTTCAGCGTCGGGGACCCTTGGCACCGTCAACGATCTGCGCCCGGTGACCAAACTGATCCACGACGTGGGCGGGTTCGTGATCGTCGACCATTCCGCTGCCGCGCCATACCGCATGATCGACATCGACGAAATCGACGCAGACGTGGTGGCCGTGAACGCTGTTGGGTGGGGCGGTCCGCCCATCGGAGCGTTGGTGTTTCGCGACCCGGCGATGATCAACACCTTCGGTTCGGTGTCGACGAACCCGTATGCGACCGGGCCAGCACGCCTCGAGGTTGGGGTGCATCAATTCGGACTGCTCGCCGGCTACGTCGCCAGTATCGAGTACCTTGCCTCACTCGATGAGTCAGCTCACGGAACGCGACGCGAAAGACTGGCTACCTCAATGCAATCGGCCATGGCATACATGGACCGGATATTCGAATACCTGATGAGCTTATTGCGCTCGCTGCCGTTGGTGGTGGTGATCGCCCGACCCGAGGCCCGTATACCCGTAGTCAGCTTCGCGGTCCACGAGGTGCCGGCCGAGCGGGTGGTGCAACGGTTGGCCGACAACGGAGTTCTGGCGATCTCCAACGCCAGCTCGCGAGTGCTCGACGTGATCGGTGTCAACGACGTCGGCGGCGCCGTCACCGTCGGGTTGTCGCATTACTCGACGATGGCCGAGGTCGACCAGTTGGTGCGCGCCCTGGCGTCACTGGGCTAGGTCTGGCGAGCAGACGTAAAAGCGCCCGACACGCCGAGCATCCGGGGCCTTTTGCGTCAGCTCGCGCTACTTGTCGACGGTTAGCACGATCTTTCCGGTCACCTGCCCCGACGACAGCAGGCGATGCGCCTCAGCGGCCTCCTGGATCGGGATCCGCGCCCCGATGACCGGCCGGACGCGTCCGTCAGCAATCATCGGCCAGACCGAGGTCGTCACCGCCTCGACGATGGCGCTCTTGCCGTTAGGACCGGTCACCGGTCGGCCCCGCAGCGCGGTCCCGATCACTCGTGCCCGTTTGCTGACCAGCTTGCCGAGGTTGAGTTCGCCCTTGACTCCGCCCTGCATCCCGATCACGATCAGCTGCCCGTCGCTGGCCAGCGCATCGATGTTGCGGTCCAAATACGCGCCGCCCATGATGTCCAGGATCACGTCGGCACCCACGCCGCCGGTTGCCTCATGTACTCGCGCGACGAAGTCCTCATCGTGGTAGGCGATGGTGATTTCGGCGCCCAATTCGCGGCACAGCTTCAGCTTGGCCGGCGATCCCGCGGTGATCGCAACTCGGGCACCCAATGCGCGTGCGACCTGGATGCCATGGGTTCCCACCCCGCTGGCGCCGCCGTGGATCAGGATCAGCTGGCCCTGGGCGAGGTGAGCCGTCAGCGCCAGATTCGACCACACTGTGCACGCCACTTCCGGTAGGCCGGCAGCGTCCTGCAGATCGACGCCGCCCGGAATCGGCAGAAGCTGGCCAGCGGGAACGGCGACATATTCCGCGTAACCGCCGCCGGCCAGCAAAGCACACACTTCTTGCCCGGGCGACCATTCGCTGACGTCGTCGCCCACCGCAGCCACGACGCCGGAGACCTCCATGCCGAGCAGCTCGCTGGCACCCGGTGGCGGCGGATAGTAGCCGGCGGCCTGCAGCAGGTCGGCGCGATTGACGGCGGCGGCGCTGACTTTGATCAGTACCTCGCCGCGGCCCGGAGCGACATCTGGGACTTGCTGCCACAGGAGTTGATCGGCGGATTCGGCGACGATGGCATGCATGCTCGACACGCTACTACCTGCGGATTCCGACTGTTCCAAAGGCGATGTGTCGCATAGCATGACGTAATGGCGGCCCTCATCGCCGGCCGGACAGCCAGTGAGATGCCCGGGCTGGATATCGCCGAGCAGAAGTCGTGGCAGAACTTCTTGGACTCCACCCTGCGGTTGTATGCGACGCTCAACCGGCGACTGACCGATGTGCACCAGTTGTCGCTGTTCGATGTCCGGGTACTGGACATGCTGGATACCGCACCCGGCGGGTGTGCGCGGATGGGCGATCTGGCCGACGCGCTGCCGTCGCTGCCGAGCCGGCTGACCCGCCAGGTCCGTCGCCTGGAGGGGCAAGGCCTGGTGCGCCGTGAGGCTAGCCGGGATGACCGGCGCGGGGTCGTTGCCGCCATCACCGACGACGGCCGGGCGGCGGCAAGGCAGGCCATGGTCACCTACGCCCAAGGTGTGCGGACCTATTTCCTCGGCCAGTTGTCACACTCGCAGATCGCCGCGATGGGGGAGAACTGTCGACGGATCAGCGCCGCGCTGAAAGTGTCCGACCGGGCGTCGAAGGCCGACCGGGCCTGACACCGTTACCCTTGTCGGCGGTGGCGTGGCAGAGCGGCCTAATGCACTCGCCTTGAAAGCGAGAGACGGCTAAAACCGTCCGGGGGTTCAAATCCCTCCGC
>Ga0209040_10001577_pt1 | contig 18085 bp, 3 predicted proteins | sample BogFormECP12_OM3_FD_188240 | JGI IMG/M metagenome (GOLD analysis project Ga0209040, IMG submission 188240) | Bog forest soil microbial communities from Calvert Island, British Columbia, Canada - ECP12_OM3 (SPAdes) (version 2) | ecosystem: Environmental > Aquatic > Freshwater > Wetlands > Bog ...
CTGGCTCGGAGCGGGGCTCCTACTGCTGCCGGCCGTGCGACGACGTGTGCGGCCAGTCAGGTCGCCGATCTTGGGTTAAGATGCGAACATGGGATTAAGCGGCGGCGAGGCTCATAGCACCGCTGTTCTTGAAACTGACAATCTCTGCAAGTCGTTTGGCCGCGGGGCCACCGCGACGCCAGTTCTCAAAAACATCAATGTGCAAATATTTCGGGGCGAGTTCGTGGCGTTGGTGGGACCTTCGGGTGCGGGCAAGTCGACATTGCTGAGCATTCTAGGATTGCTGGAGACTCCGACGAGCGGTGATGTTCGGGTCAACCAGAAGAGTGTGGCCAGGCTGTCTCGCGGGCAGTTGGCCCGCATCCGCGGTCGCACAATAGGGTACGTATTCCAGTCGTTGAATCTGCTCGCCGGGCTAACCATTGCCCAGAATGTAATGCTTTCCGGTTTGTTGTCCGGTGAGTCTGGTCGGGATCGGTATGACCGGGCGATCAGATTGTTGAATCAGTTCGGTGTCGCCGGTTTGGCCGACCGGCTGCCTTCGGAATTGTCTGGTGGTGAGCAGCAGCGGGTGGCGATCGCGCGAGCCTTGTTCGCGACGCCGGATGTGATTCTCGCCGACGAGCCCACGGGCCATTTAGATACCAAGAACAGCAGTAAGGTCGTCGATGCCCTCCAAAGCCTCAATAGGTCAGGTCAAACAATTGTCCTGGTCACGCATAATCGGTCGATCGCCGCAGAAACCCCTCGGGTCATTTCGCTTCTCGACGGTCGCATAGAAGCAGACAGCAGCGCAATACAGGAGTAGCACCAGATGGCGCTTCGGCGTTTAGCCGCGACACTCGGCGTTCTGCGCACCATCAATGTCCGTGCTATCCGGCGACATAAACTGCGTGCGCTACTGGCGGCCATTTCCCTCGGCGGTGGGGTGGCCGTTGCTGTCGCCGCGATGATCGAAACCACCAGCGTCCGCAGCGCTATGGACGATGTGGGTAACCAAATTGCCGGTCCCACGCCGTTACGCATCGTTGGCGCCGCGACCCGGGGCGGCATCGACCCGGGGGTTATCAACACTGCCAGCCATGTGCCAGGCGTGTTGGCGACAGTGCCCGTCATCCGAGCCGTGACGTTGCTACGCAACCGTGACCACGAAACATACGTGCTGGCCATGGGAATCGACTGTTCGGCCGTGTGGATTGTCGATGCGACGGTATGCCCACCCGGCCAACGAGAACCACCGATGTTGGCTACCTCGACCACACTCGGCAGCTCATTGAGCCCTTCCGCAACACTGGCGACTGACGCAGGGCAGCTGTCGATGCCAACGCTTCAGCAAGTCCCAAAGTTGGATAGCGTCAACAACGGGCGCGTTGTGGTGTTGCCATTAAGCACAGCACAGGCACAATTCGCGCGATCCGACCGGGTCGACATCCTCTACGTGGGAGTGGCCGACAACGCGAGCGCTTCGACGGTACGTGCAAGCTTAATCGACGCACTAGGGCCTGGGTTTGGCGTCCTCACTCGCCGCGACCGTGCCGGGGGATTCGACCCCAACACCCTACTTCTTCCGCTGCTGGGGATCTTTGCGCTCGTCGCGGTCGGGGTAGGCGTCATCCTAATCGCCCAAGTCACCCGCCTGTCCGTCGAGGAACGGCGACGCGACATCGCGATCGCCGCCGCCCTGGGCGCAACGCCGCTATCGACCATCATCGGGTTCCTCGCTGAAGCTGCCCTGCTGGGAGCGGCCGGCTCGGTCATCGGGATTCTCACCGGCATAATCCTCGCAAGGCCAGTCGTTGCGAGCGCCAGTGAGCTGACCCAATTGTTCGTTGGTGTCGATGTCCCGGTAGTGGTCAAACCAAGTATCATTGCGGTCGGATTGGGAATGGGGGTGCTCCTCGCGGTTCTTGCGGCCCTAGCCCCCAGCCTGTCAGCGTCGAAAACAGCGATTGCGGCAGAACTCTCGGGCCGAGCCAGCGAAGAGTCCACCACAGCGCGAAACATCTGGCCCAAAGCGGTGGCGATGCTGGCCATCGGTTTTGGCGGAGTCCTCTCCGCGAGGCTGGCTACCAAATCGGGCGGCCTCGAGCCCTGGCAGGCTGCGGTTGCCAACGTCGCGGTCATTGTCGCCTTGGTCGGATTGCTCGGGGCCGCAGCATATCTGAGCGCACAGGCGATCACTTCCATCCGGGCCCGGCCTGACCGAGCGCACAGGGCAACGCTCACTGTGGCGCTCGGGGGACTCCGAGCCAGTGGATCACGAACAACCGCCATCACAGGCGCTGTCGCAGTACCCGTAGCTACCGCGATACTGCTATCCGGATTCCTTGTCGCAATCGATCGCAACGTCAGCGACGTAGCTCAATCACAGGCACAGGGACGTCTGGTGCTCACTACCACGGGATTCACCGACTATGGGTCGATGGATGCCAAATTCTCCCCTGGCAACGTAGCCACGCTGGCGTCCTTACCGGGGGTTGACACCCTGGAGCGAATAGCAGAAATCGAGACCATGCTTGCGAATGGATCATCGGCTTTTATACGAGCTGAGGATCGGCCGACCTTTCCTTTCCCGGTGCTCGCCGGGCAAGCCCCACAGGTGAGCATTGACGCAGATCAACTGGTCATCGGCAACACACTCGCCCGGGAGAACGGTCTTCGCGTCGGCGACACGCTCCTTCTCGGAAGCGGACCAAACGCTCGTAAAATGACCATCGGTACGATTCTGGCGACCCCTGAAGTGGGCGGTCGGAGGATACAAATGCCATATCGCCTTGCCGACCAGCTTTTCGGTCCTCAGCCGGCGAGTTTGGTTTTTCTCAAACCGACGGCAGGATTTCCACTTGACCGGATTTCCGCAGAGATTAGCGCCAGTGATTTGAACCAGCCTGTCAAGGTGACGGACGCGGCGGGGTATCGAAGTGCCGTCGTCAGCGGTGAGGATCGATATCTCAAACCATTGGACACGCTAAAATACGGCCTGCTCGCCATCGCTTTCGTATCGATGTCCGGGACCCTGATACTTGTCGCGATACAGCGTCGACGCGAGATTGCTCTGATACAGGCGGTGGGGGCTACCCGATTCAAGGTCTTCGCAATAGTAACTTTCGATGCCGTCATCGCGAGCGCGGCGGGCGCCCTATTCAGCGCAGCGCTCTCCATGGGAATCATCGAAGCGGTTCGACGAGCTGCAATCGTCGATGTGGGTTCCGCTACGCCGTTTATATTCCCATTGTCAGAAGCAATAAGATACGCGGCACTTGCCGCGATGGTTGCGACACTCGCGGCGGTCGTCCCCGCGTGGAGAAGCACTCGGGAAGCACCGGCGACGCTGCTGCGGGATGAATAGCCGGTGCGTTGGGCAAACAACCCTGGGCACTGGTATCAGAAGCGGTAGGTGGTGCAGCCGACCTGTAGGCCCGAGCCGACGCTCACGATCAAGCCGACGTCGCCCGAACTGAGCCGCGTGTGCCGCCAGGCATGCTCCAGCGCATACGGCACGGAAGAGGTGAAAAGGTCGGCCTCGGCGGCGACATCGACGAACCGCGAGCTCGGGATGCCGATGCGCGCGGCCAGTTCCGCACGGCCCGCGGCGGACAGGTATGGGGGGAACACGAGAGCGATTTCGGAACGGCCCAGTCCCTCCAACTTCAACAGTTCCTCGACAGCAGCGGGGATCGTGTCCAGGTAGTGGGCTTCAAGGTTTGGATCGCGATCGATCTGTAGCCAGCTCTGTCCATCTCGGTGCTGGACGTACGTGGACAGTGCCCGCCCGTACTCGGGATGGTGGTGGAACACGAACTGGCCGAAGCCCGTTGTGCCGTCGGTCCTACCCAGGATCACAGCCGACCCCGTCTCGGCGATGCCATACAACGGCCGCCCGCTGTCAGCAGTGTTGTTTTCCACCTCGGATGCCACAACCATCGCGTGCTCGGCCTTTCCCGCGCCGATCATCTGGGTGGCGACATGGCAGGCGTTGAGGAAGCCGAGCGCGCCATTGAGCACATCGAAGGCAAGAGTCTTGGGGTCGTCCGGAGATTCCAGGTCGTCATTCACCCCCAACTCGCCGGCGACGAGCGCGGCGATGGCCGGTTCGCAGATGAAGTCGTCCCGGTACACCCCGGCGTGAATGATCAGGCCGAGCGAGGCCCGGTCGAGCCCACTGTGGTCGAGGCAAGCCGTGGCGGCCTGCACCGCGAGGTCGACCGCGCGTCGAGGACCGGACTGCTCGGCTTGGGCGGTGCCGGCACCTTCGATGCGGACGCGGTGCGTAACTGGTCGCTCGGTGGAGCGCAAGCCTGTCGAGCGCCTGCCGCCGCGGTGGCCATTGGACCCGCGGCGCAGCCGGTCGGGCAAGTCGTCGAAGGTGTAGAGCGCGGCGCCAACGGTTTGGCCGGAGCCGCTGATGCCGAAGACCACGTTGTCTCCGGACTGGATCCGGTTGCCCCGGATGTGATCGCTGAGCGCGACGAAATGTGTCGTGCTGGCGGTGTTTCCCCGCTCGGCCAGGTTGGAAATGATGTTGCCCGGATGGGCGACGGTGTGTCCAAACATCCGGTTCACCGCGAATACCGCGTCGTTGAGCGATGCTTCCGAGGTCTGATGCATGACAATGTGATCGCAGTGCTCGGGCCGCCACCCGTGCCGGGTCATCACCGCGGTGACGTATGGCACGCAACGCTTGACCGCCGCCGCCGTTGCGGCGATGGAGTCGCAGAGCATGATCGCGCCGCCGTGCGGCCCGTTGGTCGCCTTGGCCACGCACAGGCTGCTGTACCGGCTGAGCGTGGCCAGATCGATATCGTGGAAGCCGACCCGGCCGTTGGCGCCGCGCTCCAGAATCACCGCGGCGCCGGCATCACCCAGGGTCAGGCAAGCCAGCCGCGCGTCCATCGGACCCTCGATTTCCTTCTGCGCGGTGTCGGTGAGGTGGGTGATGTATTCGCCGCTGACCACCATCGCGCGCTGGACCAGCCCGGTCTTAAGGAATGCGTCGGCCACGGTGATGCCGGTGAACATCCCGGCGCACGCGTTGGTGATGTCAAAAGCAAGCGCGTTTGCCAGGCCGCACTGATCCCGTAACCGGGCCGCGGTGCTGGGCTCGAAGACAAATTTGTGCCCGGGCCCGTCGTAGCGGGAGATGTTGCAGGAGATGACCAGATCGATCTCGTCGGGTCCGTAGCTCGACCGGGCCAGGCAGTCAACCGCCGCCTGCCGGGCGAGGTCGATCGAGAACTCGCCGTGCCCGGCCACCCGCCGGTGCTTGATGCCGGTCAGGCGTTCCAACGGGATGCCGATGTCGTTGGCGCATCCGGCGAGGACGTTCTCGGTCGAAACCACGTCTGCGGGCAGGTAGGTGCCGATGCTTTCGATCACGGTGTTTCGCGGCTGCTGGCCGTTCGTGTGCACCGGCACAACAGGATCGAGCTCGGCGAGATACTCCTTCGCTGCGCGCGATGTGATGAATTGACTTCCGTTCACGCGTTCCGTGGTGTCCCCGAGATCCGGAGCGTCCTCGGCAGCCTGGCGGTATTCGGCGGCCAGCTCGGCGACCGTGCTGAACAAGAACACTGACTCCGGTTTCAGCGGCAGGCCGGCTTCGTTGGCTTTGACCGTGACCTCCAGGCTGTGGGTCGAGCAGCCACCGAGCGCGAAGAAGTCGTCGTGAACGCCAACGCGTTCCACTTCGAGCACCTGGCGCCAGATCTCCGTGAGGATTTTCTCGGCGTGGGTGCGTGGGGCGACGAAGGTCGGCTCCTGCACCGACGCCGCTTCGTTCCCCGCCGCCAAGGCCCGACGGTCGACCTTTCCGCTCGACGTGCGCGGCAGTGCCTCGGTCACGCAGAAGACGGCCGGCACCATCGCCGCGGGAAGCCAATCGAGCAGGAAGCGGCGCAGCTCGGCGGTGGTGGGCGCGGGTTCGCCGGGCGCCACGACATAGGCGACCAGCCGGGTGTTCCCACAGCCGTCGTTGCCGGCGATCACCGCGTTCTCCCGAACCCCGGGGTGTTTGTCCAGTGCAGCCTCAATCTCACTCGGCTCGATCCGCACGCCGTGGATCTCCACCTGGTCATCGAGGCGTCCCAGATACTCGATGTTGCCGTCAGGCAGGTAGCGCGCCAAATCGCCGGTGCGGTACAGCAATTCGGTGGCTTCGTCGGCGAACGGGTCGGCGATGAATCTGGCTGCCGTCGGGTCGGGTTGGTTGAGGTAGCCGCCGCCCACGCCGACCCCGCCGATGAACAGCTCACCCGGCACACCCACCGGCACTGGTCGGAGATGGCCATCCAGGAGATGGACGCGGACGTTGGCGAGCGGTCGCCCGATCGGGACCTGGGGGCCGAAGGCACCAGCCTTGCAGTGGAAAGCGGTCGCGGTGATCGCGGTCTCGGCGGGGCCGTACTCGTTCCACAGCTCTGCGTCCAGCGTGGCCACGAAGCGCTGAGTGAGTTCGTACGGCAGCACTTCGCCGCCGCACGACACCCTGCGCAGCCCGACGCAGGCGGTCACCGTCGGCTCGGCAAGGAAGGCGCGCAGAATCGACGGCACGAAATGCACCACCTGGGTGACGGACTGCTCGGCGATGGTGCGAACAAGGTAGGCGGGGTCCTTGTGGCCCTCGGGTTTCGCGATGACAAGCTGTGCCCCGACGATCAACGGCAAGAAGATCTCCGCCACCGAGGCGTCGAAGGTCACCGGCGTGTGGTGAAGCACCCGGTCGTCAACGGTGAGCCGGTAGGTTGCCTGCATCCACAGCAGGTAGTTGCGGATCCCGGCGTGGGTGTTGATCGCCGCCTTCGGGACACCCGTGGAGCCGGAGGTGTGGATGACATAGGCGGGGCTGGCCGAGGTCGTGCCGACAACGGCGGCGACGGCGTCCTCTGCCATCGGTGTCGACGGCGCGTCGAGGCACAGCCGGTGACCGGAAAACCCTTGCAGCCGTTGCAGATGCCGCTGGTGCGTAACGCAGACGGGCACGCCGGCGTCGGTCATCATGGCGGCAATGCGGTTTGTCGGTTGCGCCGGGTCCAGCGGCATGAACGCGCCACCCGCCTTGAGCACACCCAGTAACGCCACGACCAGGTCTTCTGAGCGGTCGAGGAGCACAGCAACGATGCTGTGGAGTCCGACACGCAGGCGCTGCAGCCGATGGGCTAGCGCATCCGCGCGCCGGTCGAGCTCCGTGTAGGTCATCTCGCGGTCGTCAAACCACACCGCGATCGCATCCGGGCGTCGTTGAGCCGTCTTCGCCACCATCTCGTGAACACAATCAGGCGCCTCGTAGCGGACCCGGGTTTCATTCCACGCCGCCTGCTCAAGGCGCTCCGGTTCGGTGAGCACCGGCAGCTCCGACAGGCGTCTGTCGGGGTCGGTGGCGATGGCGCCCAGCAGCGTCACAAAGTGCCCGGCCATCCGCTCGATCGTCGCCTGATCGAAAAGGTCCGTGTTGGACTGCAATTCGCAAGTGAACTGCCCGTCGGAATCGGCCACTTGCATCATCAAGTCCAGGGGCGCACCGCCCTGGCCGATGTGGATCGTGCTCAGGTCCAGCGTCCCGGGGCTTCCGGCCGCGGCCGTACCGCCCGGCCCGTCCTGGAAGCGACGCGGCTGTTCCCAGGCGAACGAGACCTGGAAGAGCGGTGTATGGCTCAGGTCACGGGCCGGGCGGAGCCGCTCGACGAGCAGCGCGAAGGGGTAGTCCGAATGCGCGAGCGCCGCCAGCACCGTGTCCTTGACGCGACCCAGCAATGACGTGAACGTCGGGTCGCCGTGCAGGTCGGCGCGAAGAACTACCGGGTTGGCTATGTAGCCAACCAGGCCCTCCAGCCCTGGCCGGTCGCGGCAGCCGAATGGTGAACCGATCGGGAGGTCGTCCTGGCCGCCGTAGCGGTGCAGCAGCGTTGCGTACGCCGCCAGGAACGTCATGTACGGCGTCGTGCCGGCGCTCCGGCCTACCTCCCTGACCCAGGTGCCCAGCCGGCCGTCGAGGGTGAAGCGATGCACCGCGCCGCGATAGGTCTGAGCCGCCGGTCGTGGCCGGTCGATGGGTAACTGGACGCTCGGGATGTCACCGGACAACTGCCGGCGCCAGTAATTCCAGAGGCGTTCCCCCTCCGCACCAGAGAGCATCTGGATCTGCCAGTCCACGTAGTCGACGTAGCGCTCCGGGCAGGGCGGCGGCGGGTCTGAGCCGTGTTCTGCGGCGTACAGCAGGCGCAGCTCATCGAGAATGACGTCGATGGACCAGAAGTCGACGGCGATGTGATGCACCACCAGGACCAGGACATGCTCGCTGGGTGTGCGCCGGAGCAGGCTGAGCCGGAGCACCGGACCGGTTTGTAGGTCGAACGGACGATTGGACTCCCGACGTAGCCATTCGTGCAGCTGCGGCTCGTCGGGACCCACGTCGTGGCAGGCGATCCGCACCGGCCACCGCGGATGAACGAGCTGAACCGGCTGGCCGTCGTGTACGGCGTAGGTAGTGCGCAGTATCGGGTGCCGCTCGACAAGCGCCTGAGCGGCGCGTTCCAGCGCCGACGCATCGACGTCACCCGTGATCCGCCCGGCATAGGTGATGGTGTAGGCAGGGCTAGCCGGTGCGAGTTTATGGAGGAACCACAGGGACCGTTGTCCGTACGACAACGGATGCACCGAGGCCGAAACGTCCGCCTGCGGCTTGTCCGGCGGCGTTTCGCGCGTGTCGGCCGCCGGGGTCGGATCGGGCCTGGCTGGATCGACGCCGTCAAGGCGGTCGCCAATCCGGGCGGCGAGCTGTGTAATGGTTGGTCCATCCAGCAGCACAATGACCGGCACGACGATGCCCAAGTCACGCTCGATCTGGGTACGCAGCTCCGTCGCGATCAGCGAGTCGACGCCGAGATGGTTGAGGGGCAGTTTGATGTCCAGCCGCGACGGTGCCAGACCGAGTTTGCCGGCTGCTTGATCGCGCAGGTAGGACTCGAGCAGCCGCTGGCGCTCGGCCGGGTCCGCGCGGCGCACCTCGTCATTTAGGTGAGCTCCCGGTGCAAGCGCGCCGCCCGTCGCCGGCGTTTCGTCCAACGACTCGGGACCGAGGTGCGCAAGCAGAGGTGGATCCACGCCCGGGCTGCGCCACTGGGCCCAGTTGGCCCGCAGGACGGTAACCTGCGTGGCGGACCCCCGAAGCAGGTGCGACAGCGCCTGGACACCGTCGGCGGCCGGCATCGGCTCGACGCCGTGCTCGATGAGGTGACGCAGTTGTTCGGGCTGAGTGGCGAAACCAACCCCGGCCCACGGTCCCCAGTCGATGCTCAACGCCGGGCGACCCTCCGCGCGCCGATGCCACGCCAACGCGTCCAGGAACGCGTTCGCCGCCGCGTAGTGCGCCTGACCCGGCGAACCCAGCACCGACGCAGCCGACGAGAAGAGCACGAAGAAGTCCAGCGCCGCGTCTCGGGTCAGCGCGTGCAGGTTCCAGGCGCCCTCGACCTTGGGGGCCATGACGTCGCGTAGGCGGCTCCCGTCGAGGCGCGCAATGATGCCGTCGTCGAGGATCCCCGCCGCGTGCACGACCCCACGAAGCGGCGGCATGGATGCGCGGATTGAGCCGAGCACGGCCGCGACCTCGTCCGCGCTGGCGACGTTCCCGCCCGCAACGACGACCTCACTGCCGGCCGCTCGCAGCGCGTCGAGGGTCGCCAGCGCGGACTCCGAGGCGGGGCCACGCCCCATCAGCACCAGATGCCGGGCGCCCTGGTCGACCATCCACGTGGCAACGGCACGGCCGAGCCCGCCAAGCCCACCGGTGATCAGATACGTGGCGTCGGCTACCAACCCGACCGGGGCGTCGACAGGGTGGACGAGTGGTGGCGCCCCGTCGTCCAGCGACACGACGACCTTGCCGATTTGTTTGCCCTGCGCGAGGCACCGAACGGCTGCGGCGGTCTGGCCAACGGCGAACGTACGCACCGGCAGTGGCTGCAATGCGCCCTGCCCGACGCACGCCACGATCCGGCGCAACAGGGCGCCGACATAATCGGGACGAACGATGACAAGTTGTGCCAGATCGACGACCATGTAGGACGCGTTTTGCCGCAGCTGCCACAGGCGTAGCCGGCCATGCCCGTAGACGTCGCGCTTCCCGATCTCCAGGAAGCGGCCAAACGGTCTCAGGACCGTCAGACTCTCGGCGATCGCCTCCCCCGTCAGCGAATTGAGCACCACATCCACGCCCTCGCCCCCGGTGGCGCTGAGTACCGCATCGGCGAACCCGGGGGAACGTGAGTTCCAGACGTGCTCGACGCCCAGTGCACGCAGGTGATCTCGCTTCTCCGGGGTGCCGGCGGTGGCGTACGCCGTCGCGCCGAGCCAGCGGGCGACTTGGACCGCCGCAAGGCCGACACCGCCGGCCGCGGAATGGATGAGGACGCGCTCCCCGCGGCGCAGCCGTGCCTGTTCATGAAGTGCGTAGTAGGCCGTGAGGTAAGCGATCGGCAGCGAGGCCGCTGCCTGGAAACTCAGCTGCGCCGGCATCACGGCCACCAGGCACGCAGGAGTAGTCACGAACGAGCCGACGCCGTCCATCGCCAACGCGATGACAGCGTCCCCCACCCGAAACTCGTCGACACCGTCGCCGACGGCGGTGACAGTGCCGGCGCATTCGATCCCCACCCGCACCGGCCCGTCAACCTGACCGGGATACACGCCTAGGGCCCGCATCACGTCCATGAAGTTGAGCCCGGCGGCGTGCACACGGATCTCGACCTCGTCCGACCTCGGCACCGGTCGGATGGCGGCCCAGGCGCGAATATCGTCGAGCACGCCCGGCGCCGGATACACCATCCGGAACGGGGTACCGGGCGCTGGGGGCTGGGCCGGCGCGGGCGGACGTAGCGGGTGAACAGTGTTGTCGTGGCGGGCCAGTCGCGCGACGTAGCGCAGGCTGCCACGCAGCGCCACGTCGGGCTCGGGGCCATCGGCCCACAACTCGTCGAACAGGCCCCGAAGCTCTTCGGGCCCTCCGTCCGTCGACAGGTCGACTCGCGAACAGCGCAGCTCGGGGTGCTCGTATTCGATGCTGCGGCCCATCCCCCACAACGGTGCCTGGGCGATTGACACGGGCGCGAGGGCGGCGCCGGCCGCCTGCGCCCCCCTTGTCACCAGCCACAGGCGCGGGGTATCCGGCCAGTCGATGAGCGTCAGCGCCTGCGCGAGGTGCAACACGCTCAACGTGCCCAGCACCCTCGCCGACTCCAGCGACTCGGTCGACGTCTCCCCCGGTGCCGCTGCCAGCAGGCTCCACAGGTGCGCTACCCCACGGCAGGGTGGCCGGTTGGCCGCGAAGGCTTCGTCGAGGAGTCGGCGAAAGTGCTGCGGCTGCTTCGGATCGAGGCGGTATGCGCCCGGTCCGATGCTTGCAAAGGCTGTGCCCGGCTCGACTAGCACGCACGTCTGAGAATGCCGCTCGAGGTGATCGCGCAGTATGTCCGAGGTGGCGCTGCCGTCGCTGAAGATCAGCCAGCTTCCCGCTTCGACCGGCCGGCTTGGAGCGTCGTCCGGCGGGGTTTGTGTCGCGAGCTGCCACCGCAGCTCGTAGATCCGGTCGTGCAGATCCGATGCTTGTTTGGCCGACGTATCCCCTGCGACGCGTTGCAGACGCAGCCCCCGGACCGACAGCACCACCTGCCCGTCCTCGCGTAGCAAAAACACGTCGCCTTCGACGATGTTCGGCTCGGGGTCGGGCACCGGGCGAAGCACCGCATGGCACCACACCCCACCATGGGAAGTTTCTTGACTGCGCAGTTCGGCCACACCCACCAGCAGGTACGTACCGCCCGCGGTGCCGTTGCGTGCGGGAAGCGTCGCGGCCAGGACCTGGAAGCAGCAATCCAGGACTTGGGCGTTGAAGTCGTGGTCGGCTGTGTCGTCATGGTCGGCCGTGTTGTCATGGTCGGCTGTAGAGCCGCCCGGCCCCGGTGGCGTCAGCCGGGCGATCGCCTCTCCGTCGCGGCGCCGGATTTCTTCCACCGCCTGAAAGCCTGGCCCGTACTGAAGGCCGTGGTCTGCTAGGAGGTGGTAGAACGACCACGCGGGGATCCCGTCGGGACAGTCGTTCCGGATTTCTTCGGGGACATGCCGTTCGGCGTCGGCCGCGTTCGGCTCACCGGTAGCGACGGTGCCACTTGCGAGCAGCAACCATCCCGACGATCCAGGCGATCCTGGCGGGCCTGGCGTGCCGATATCCGGGGTGTGGCACTCGAAGAAAACCGTGCCCAGCGGATCCCCGCGGAGTACGACCTGCACCGTGCGCGGCTGCGCGTCGGTGAGCGTGAGCGTCCGGTGGAAGACGACGTCTCGGAGCAGGCGCCCCGCTTCGCCGAAGGCCACCGCGGCCGCGGATAGGGCGAGCTTGATGAGAACCGCCGCCGGGAGGACTACCGAACCATTGACGCGGTGATCCGTCAAATCCGGCATCAGCTCGGTGCTGATGTCGATTTCGCAGAACACCGTCTGCGGGTCTACGGACGAGCGCAGCGGCCCACGCCAGGGCAGCCGGCCGGATGATGTGGCTTGGCGGGCCACCGCATCGCTCGCGGTGGTCGTGTCCGGCCAGAACCGACGACGCTGCCACGGGTAGGTGGGCGCCGCCACACATCGGCCACCCCGGGGATGCAGCTGCTCCCATGCAACAGGCTGCCCACGGGTGTACAGCGTGCCGAGCGACCTGAGCAGGGTGGCGCGTCCTCCGTCATCACGGCACATCGACGGCAGCAACGTGCAATCGCGGCCGATGTCCTCCGCGTCCTCTCGCACCGCGCTCAGCAGGATCGGATGCGGGCTGACCTCCAGGAACGTGTCATGGCCGAGGTTGATTAGCCGCCGCAGTGCCGCCGAGAAGCGCACCGGCGAGCAGAGGTTCTCCACCCAGTAGGCGTCGTCGAGCGGCCCGTCGGCCGGCAGGTCGCAGGTCACCGTGGAGTACATGGGTATCCCGCCAGCCGCCGGCCGCAGCCCGGCGAGGGCGTCTTTCAGCTCGGCGCGCAGCGGGTCCATCTGCGGGCCATGGGAGGCCACGTCGACCTTCACCCAGCGACAGAACCGACCCTGATGCTCGAGCTTTGTCATCAGGTCGGCCAACACCGCTGGATCGCCGGACATCACCATCGATCGATGGCTGTTGATCGCCGCGACCACGACTCGGCCCTGTTGGCCGGCGATGAGCTCCTGCGCCTCCGCAAGGGAGAGCTCGGCGGCCAGCATGGCCCCTTGGCCACGCGCTCGCCGGAGGACCCGGGCCCGTGCACAGATCACCTGTGCGGCGTCTTCCAGGCTCAGAGCGCCCGCGACGTGAGCCGCCGCCACCTCACCTAAGCTGTGGCCTATCACGGCCGCTGGCTCGACCCCCCACGACCGCCACAGTGCGGCCAGCGCCACTTGAACCGCGAAGATCGCGGGCTGGATCACGCCGATGTCGCCCAGCCAGGAATCGCCATCGTCGGCACCGTCGGCATCGTCGGCGGGAAGTTCGGCGAGCACCGATCGGTGCAGGTGGGGGCGCATGGTGTGGTCGCACATGTCCAGCGCATCCCGGAACGCCGGCTCCTGCGCATACAACCGCTGTCCCATGCCGAACCACTGCGAGCCCTGGCCGGAGAAGACGAACACCACGCCGGGTCGCTGGCTGGGACGGCAATGTCCGGAGGAGAGTCCGGGGTCAGGCAAACCCTGTCGGTACGCGGCGAGAGACTCTGACAACTCCGCGGGCGAGCCGCCGACCACGGCCAGCCGATGATCGTGGTGGCCGCGCCGCGCGCCCGCGGTGTAACACAGATCGGCAAGCGGCGCCCCGGCCGTGAGGGCCTCCTCATACCGGCCGGCCAGTGCGGCCAGGGCCTCGGGTGATCGGGCGGACAACGGAAGGAGCTCCACGCGATCCTCCGCGTCGTCTCCGGGTTGGGTGACTCGGGTCTCCGGCGCCTCCGTTAAGACGACATGTGCATTGGCGCCGCCGAAGCCGAACGCGCTGACTCCCGCGACCGCTCGGCCGCCGCTCTCTGGCCACGGAGTGAGGGTGTTCGCGACGCGCAATGGCAGGCTGTCGAATCGGATATTAGGGTTGGGCTCGGTGAAGTTCACGCTCGGCGGAATCATCCGGTGGCGAAGGGCCAGCGCTACTTTGATGAGCCCGGCCACACCGGCCGCCGCCTCCAGGTGGCCGATGTTCGTCTTGTCCGAGCCGATCAGGCACCGGCTGCCCGGCGCGCGGCCCTCCGCCAGAACCGTGCCGAGCGCTTTCGCCTCGATCGCGTCGCCCAGGGACGTGCCCGAGCCGTGCGCTTCGACGTACTCGACCACACCCGGCGACAGATCCGCACGGCGATAGGCCTCGGCCAAAACGGCCTCCTGCGACTGCCGGCTCGGCGCCATCAACCCATTGGTCCGACCGTCTTGGTTGATAGCGCTGCCCCGGATGACCGCATAGATCGGGTCACCGTCGGCCAATGCCTGACTCAACGGTTTGAGCACGACGATCCCGGCGCCTTCGCCTCGCACGTATCCGTCCGCCCGGGCGTCGAACGTCTTGCAGCGGCCGTCGGCTGCCATCACGCCGGCCTTGCTGAAGTTAATAGACAGCCCCGGCGACAGGATGACGTTCGCGCCGCCGGCGAGGGCGAGCGTGCAATCGCCCTCCCGCAGGCTGCGACATGCCAGGTGGATGGCCACCAACGACGAAGAGCAGGCGGTGTCGACCGCCATGCTCGGTCCGCGAAAGTCGTACAGGTACGAGAGTCGGTTGGCGGCGATGCTCAGCGCGGCTCCGGTACCGGTGTAGGCGTCGACATCCGCAAGCCGGCCAAACTGAAGGTGTCCGTACTCGTTTGTAGAGATCCCGATGAACACACCGGTCCGGCTGCCCTCGAGCCGCTCCGGCACCTGCCCGGCGTCCTCCAACGCCTCCCACGCCACCTCCAGCAGCAGGCGTTGTTGTGGGTCCATGCGGGCCGACTCTCTCGGCGAGATGCCGAAAAACTCCGGGTCGAATTGGTCCACCTGATCGAGGAACCCGCCCAAACGGGTTGCCGTCGTCGTCACATCCGGGCGATAGAAGGCCTGCGCGCCCCAGCGGTCCGGCGAGATCTCGGTGATGGCGTCGACCCCGTCTGCGAGGAGCCGCCAAAACGCCGCCGGCCCGTCAGCGGCCGGAAAGCGACAGCCGATGCCGACGATCGCGATCGGCTCATCCACGCTTTCGGCTTTGGCGCCAACGGTTTCGGCAGCCGCAGCGGTGCGTCCGTCGGCGAGTCGGTCCTCGGCGGGTGTGTCCTCGGCTCTGTCCTGGGCCAAAAATTCGGAAATGAGGTCGATCGTTGGGTACTCGTACGCGAGGGTGGGCGAGAGCTCGCGGCCCAGCCAGGTTTGCAGCGCGGCGGTCAGCCGGATGGCATGGACCGAGTCAAGACCGTAATTGGCGAACTGCACGGAGGTCTCGATCTCCGTTGGTAAGAGGCCGAGTTCGGAAGACAGCTGCGAGACGAACCAAGCCGCGATTTCCTCCGCGCGCTGCCCGGCGCGCCCCGGTGCCGAGTTGTCAGGCAGTGCGTTGTCAGGCAGTGTGGCCGGCTGGGGATCGCTAGCAGGAGGCTGGCGCCACTCGGCGAACACCTCGAGGGCGCCGTCAAGAAACCTCTCCCGGCACCTGCTGTGCCGGATTTTGCCACTCGACGTCGTCGGGATCCGTGACGGTTCGACCAAAACGACGGCGTGCGGCTGGATCCCGTGGTGCTCGCTGATCGAGGCGCCGATCGCATCGATGGCCTCGCCGATGTCGACCTCTCGGATCCGATTGCTGTCAACCTCCTGCACGACGACGAGCTGCTCGGCGGAACCCGCTGCCGGAGTGACCGAGAACGCCGCCCCGCGGCCGCGCAGCAGCGCCGGGTGGCTGTCCTGCGCCGTGGCCTCGATGTCTTCGGGGTAGTAGTTACGGCCGCGGATGATGATGAGATCCTTCAGCCGTCCGGTGACGAACAACTCGCCGTCCAGTCGAAAGCCCAAATCCCCTGTGCGCAGGAACGGTCCGCGCCCGGTGTCTGACGATCCACGCCCGGTGTCGGACAGGAACGCCGAGAATGTCTCCACGGTCTCGGCCGGTTTGCGCCAATAGCCGCGCGCGACGCTTCCCCCGGCGAGCCAGATCTCCCCGACCTCGCCGGCCCGGCTCGGCCGCCGCGCCGCAGGGTCCACGATGACGATGTCCTGGCCGTGCTGTACCCGGCCGCAGCCGACGAACGGCGTCGCGGCAGGGTGTTCGGGCGCAACCTGCACCACGCGGTGCTCGCGTAGCGCGATGCCGTCTACGTGTCGCACCACCGGCACGGTGGAATTGGACCCACCCGACACAAGCAACGTCGCCTCGGCCAGGCCATACACCGGATGGAACGTCTCCGGCCGAAAGCCAGCCACGGCGAACGCGTTGGTGAACCGCTGGAGGGTCGCCGTACGCACCGGCTCGGCACCGCACAGTGCCGTCGACCAATTCGACAGATCGAGCGCCGCGCGTTCCTCCTCGCTGCTGTGTTGGATGCAGAGCTCGTAGGCAAAGTTCGGCGCGGCTGTGATCGTTGCGCCGTGTCGGGAAATGGCCTCCAGCCAACGCATCGGGCGTTCAATGAAAGCCTCCGGCGGCATGAAGAAGGAAGTGCAGCCGACGTAAAGCGTTTCGAGGACACCACCGATGAGACCCATGTCGTGATGAAGCGGCAGCCAGAACACGCCGATCGCGTTGTCGTCTCCGCGTTCCCACGCCCCGTGGATGGCCTCCAGGTTGTGGAGCAGGTTGCCGTGCGTCACCACGACGCCTTTGGGCGAGCTGGTCGAGCCCGAGGTGTACTGCAAGAAGGCGGTCGTGCTCGGGTCGACTTCCGGCTCGACCCACTCCGCGGCGGCGGCTCGGGGGACCGCGTCCGCGGCACACCACTGCAGAGAACTGCCGTCGGGCAAGCCGTCCACCACAGCCTTGAGCTCCGCCCGCAACTCGGCGGTCGTCAGCGCAAAGCGCGCTTGGGTATCCGCGACAATCGAAGCGACGCGGCCGATTACGCGGCTGCGGACCGGCGGGTGCACCGGCACCGCGATGGCTCCGGCATAGAGACACCCGAAAAAGCCGGCGACAAAATCCAGGCCCGAGGGGCAGAGGACAAGTACACGTTCGCCCGCAGCGCCCTGTCTTTGCAAAGTCGACGCGATTGCCCGAGCCTTTATGTCCAGTTCGTGATAGGTCAACCGACTATGTTCTTCCCCAGCCGGGGAATGGCGACAATAGTCAAAAGCAAGCTTGTCTCGATAACGCTCTGCTCTGTGCCGCACAAGATCTAGCACAGTTCGTGCCGTGAACGCCGTGTCCTCTGGCATCTCGTCGCCTGATCTTGAGCTGTGAATACTCGTCACTTTATCTTGAACGTCAGAGCACCGCTCGGTTTATGCACTCTTCGGCGATGCAAGCAAAGACTCGCGCCCCAGAAATGCCGGCGAGCCCGGTTCACCACGGTTTGCCCGGTGACCATAACTTGGTTACTAACTAATGGCCTCCTATCCGGTGACCCAAAGAAGCAGTTGGCGTTGTACGAACCGTTAATATTTCTCGTACTTCCATTGATCGCTAGGGTATTTCGGCCCTTGCCACGGGGCCGCAGTGCCTGTGTCGCGGCGCTCGGCGGCACCTCCATCACAGTACTGAGCAACTTTTCCCCGGCGGCTCACCGCTCAATCGCGCGCGCGATCAACACTGCTGGAACCGGCTCAGTCGCGCGCCGTCAACACAATCGGGGCCCCGCCGGCTGGCACAGGTAATGGGTGTGTGAGGCTGGAGCGACCGCCGCGGCGACCGTCGACCGCACGGAGCCGGCGGTGCTGCAACAGCGTCCGCAACAGCACGCGCGCCTCGAACAGCGCGAACTCCGCGCCAAGACAGTAGTGCACACCACCGCCGAACGGCACCCAGGTGTAAGGCTGCGGTCGCGAGCCCAGAAATCGTTCGGGCCGAAACGCGAGCGGGTCAGGATAAAGGTCGGCGCGCTCGTGCAGCGCCATGATCGCGATGATGATA
>Ga0209040_10001578_pt1 | contig 18078 bp, 15 predicted proteins | sample BogFormECP12_OM3_FD_188240 | JGI IMG/M metagenome (GOLD analysis project Ga0209040, IMG submission 188240) | Bog forest soil microbial communities from Calvert Island, British Columbia, Canada - ECP12_OM3 (SPAdes) (version 2) | ecosystem: Environmental > Aquatic > Freshwater > Wetlands > Bog ...
CTCTTGGAAATCCCGCTGGCCTATGGGCTGGCAATTCCGGCAGGCTTGCGTTCCAATGGCGTTTACATTTCGATCGCAGTTGCCGAAGGAGCCATCGCCATTGTCAGCATTATTTTATTCAAGCGCGGCCGCTGGAAACGCCAGGAGATTTAGCAGGCAGGCATTGGATGGCGCGGCGCTGGCCGCGGCAGGCTTCCAGGATTTACGGTAACACTATGAACCTTTAGGCACTTCCATTCGTATTAACCAGAGGCCACAAAAAAGCGTAAGCAGGGAAAACACCAACTGATCCAAGTGTGAGTTTCAGGAGACAATGAAATGTTCGTTTCGCGATTCGTCCAGTCCGCGTTCCGGAAGGCGATTTCACTGGCCTTCGTGAGTTTGCTCGTTACCGCGAGTTTGGCCCAAAGCGCAGCCCCACAAAGCACGCAGCCGAGCTTGCCTCCCCTGACGCCGATGCCACAGGCGCCGGCGCCGCAGAACAATGCTCATCTGTATTCAGACCAGAACTACGCGAAGCCGCAGTCTCCATTCCCCAATGTTCTGGCGCCCTACAAAGCGCGAAGCGTGCCGCCTCCGAACCTGATCAATTCTGTGCGCACCGACCAACTGTTTCGCGATGGCAAGATATACCTGTCCATTAACGACGCGGTAGCGATGGCGCTGGAGAACAACCTGGACATCGTCCTCCAGCGTTATAACCTCTCGATTGCGGACACCGACCTGTTGCGCACAAAATCGGGACAGTTCGCCCTGGGTGTTAATCAGGGCGTGGTGCAGGGCACGCCTGGCGGCCCATCCGCTGGTGGGACGGGAAGCGCTTCCACCGGAGCGACGGGCACCGGTGCGGGCGGCACGCAAACGGGTGTTGGCGGCGCGGGCGCCGGCGCGGGAGGCTTGGTTGGGTCCACGCTCGGCGCAGGTCCAACACTCAACAGCTACGACCCGACTCTCACCGGCACCATTCAAGGCGAGCGCACGTCCTCCCCTCAGCCCAACGTTTTTATCTCTGGTGGCGTTTCAAAAGTGGTGCAAAACACAAATCTCTATAACTTCGGTTACACCCAAGCGTTCGCAACCGGTACCAGCGCTAACGTTGCTTTTAACAACAGCCGTATTACAACCAATGTGCCTTACAGCCTGGTAAATCCAGAGATAGGTTCGAGCTTCCGGTTTCAATTGACCCAGCACCTGTTGCAGGGCTTCGGGTTCGATCCCAACCTTCGCTGGATTCGCATCGCTCGCAATACTCGCGAGAATGGGGACGTCGTATTTCGCCAGCAGATCATCGCGACGGTTTCCCAAATCGAAAATATCTACTGGGACCTGGTGACTGCCTACGAGGCAGTGAGGGTGAACGAGCGCGCGCTGCAACTGGCGCAGAAGACGCTCTCCGACGACGAAGAACAAGTCAGGATTGGTACCCTGGCGCCCATCACTCTGGCCCAAGCCAAGAGTGGAGTTGCCACCGCGAACCAGAACCTGATTACTTCGCAAACCCAGCTTCTACTTCAGCAACTGCTGATGAAGAACGCGATTACCAAGAACATGGGCGACCCAATCCTGGCGATCGCGCCAGTCATCCCGACCGACACGCTGCAAATCAGCGAGCCGCAAGCAGCGCGGCCGGTCGAGGACTTGATCCAGGAGGCCTTGCAGGCCCGTCCCGAGATAGCCACAGCGCGCATCAACTTGGCGAATGCGGAGATCTCACGCAAATCGCTTAAGAATGCGCTGCGTCCGACGCTCGATGTGTACGCGTTTTATGGATCCTCGTCCGTGGCCGGCGATCAAACTGCGATCCTGCCTCCCTGCGACTTCCCAGGGTCGATCCCGGGCACCAATTGCTTGAATCCTGGAACGATTCCTCGCAGCGGCTACCCGAATGCGTTTCACGATCTCTTCAATAGCTCGGGGCCGGACAAGGGCGTGGGAGCGAACCTTAACATTGTTATTCGCAACCGTGCCGTGCAGTCCGAGCAGGTGCGCTCCGAGTTGGAATACCGGCAATCTCAGGTTGGCTTACAACAAATCGAGAACCAGATCTCCATCGAGGTGCGGCAATCCCAATTTTCCGTGCAGCAGAATTACGCCGCCTTGCAGGCAGCCATCGCAGCCCGCGATTATGCCAAGGAGAGCCTGACAGCGGAGCAGAAGAAATTCAGCTATGGCGCTTCCACGCCGACGCTCGTCTTGCAGGCGTCCAGCGATTTGACCAAAGCGGAATCGAACGTTCTCAACGCTGCCGCCAATTACGAAAAGTCCAAGGTGCAGCTTGATAAGTCCACCGCCGAAACCCTGTCCAAGCTGGGCATTGATATTGCAGACGCCGAATCGGGCCAGGTGAAGCACGCGCCTACGGTAAAAGGCGTGGTCCCGGGGAACGTGGAAGAGTTGACTTCGCCGACAGCACCTTACGTGCCACCGCCAGGACCCCAGACTCTGCCGAAGCAATAACGGAGCTTGACGTTGGCCATCCTGTTCGCCAGGAGCGGCGTGCGCGACCTGCTAGGCGGGAATGCGCAATCGCACCCGCTTTAATGCGTCAAGAAATTGCTCATTGTGCTCGAGCGTACCGATGGTGAGGCGGAAGGCGTCGGGCGCGCCCCAGCCGCCGCTCATGTGACGAACAATGATTCCCTGTCCCTGCAATTTCTGGCAGAGACTGCCCGCGTCATCGCCGACGCGACAGAACAGGAAGTTTGTCCACGACGGCGTCACGCTGATTCCCATCTCAGAGATGGCCTTCGTGAGCAGCTTCGCGCCGGCCGCATTGGCTTCGACCGCGCGTTGCACGTGGTCGGCATCGGCCAGGGCCGCCAAAGCTGCGGCCTCGCCCAGCGAGGAAACCATGAACGCAGGTCTCATGCGCGATAAGTAGCCCACCAACTCCGCCGGTCCCAGTCCATAACCCACGCGCAGCCCCGCCAATCCGTGTGCCTTCGAGAACGTCCGCAGCACAATGACCGCACGCCCCTGTCGCACATACTCGAGCGAGAGCGGGTAGTTGAGGCCGCGTTCGGCGGCAAAATAGCCGGCGTAATCGGAATACGCTTCGTCCAGTACCGTGATGACGTGCGACGGCACGCGGTTGAGGAAGCGCTCGATTGCATTGGCATCCAGGATCGTGCCTGTCGGATTGTTGGGATTCGCGATGTACACCACTCGCGTGTGGAAATCAATCGCTTCCAGAATGCCGTCGAGATCGAAGCCGTCGTTCAGCGCAGGCACTTCGATAAGCCGCGCGCCGGTCGCACGAGTCACGATGGGATAGCTGATGAATGACAGCTTGCTGGTGACCGCGTTCAGTCCGGGACCGAGCAGCGTCCGCGTGAGAATGTCCAGAAATCCGGTCGAGCCGGCTGTGACCAGAATGTTCTCCGGCGCGACCTCATGCAACTCCGCCAGCCGCGCCGTAAGCTCGGTCACGCCGTTGTCGGGATAGTAGTTGACTTCCGCAGTCGCCGCTTTGATGGCCTCTATCGCCAGGGGCGAAGGCCCAAAGGGGTTTTCATTCGAGGCCATCTTGATGCTACGCACGCCGCTCTCCAATTCCGCCTGTCGCACCGGTTTGCCCGGTTTGTAGCTGGCCAGCGTGTGGACCCACTCCGGAACCAGCTTTCCGAAATCTGTCATTCTATCTCCAAGTGTTCAAGCGCCAACACCACGGTGTCATTCCGACCGCGGACGTCAGTCCGAGTGGAGGGACCCGCTTTTCATACTAACGCGCTCGTTTGCAGCGCTCTTCAACTGCCCAACTTCCTTCGCTGTCAGGTGGCGGAATTTCCCCGGCTCTACGTCTAATTGCAGCGGGCCATAGCGCACCCGTTTGATCTTTTCCACGTGATGCTCAATCTGCTCGAACATGCGGCGGATTTGCCGGTTGCGTCCTTCGAGCAAAGTCATTTCATACCACGGATTGTCGGCCGCACGCAGCAGTTTTATTCGTACGGGAGCTGTCTTCACCGCTGTGGATCGCCTTCTCTGGCGTTCGTCAGGCAGCTTTCCCACAGGAGTCTTAAGCGGAGCACGTTCCGCCGGAAGCATGATGCCACGACGCAGCTTCTCAATCTGCTCCTCCGAGGGCTTGCCGCTGATCTTTACCAGATACGTCTTGGGCACGTGCGACGACGCGTGGGTCAGCTTCTGCGCCAGCTCGCCGTCGTTGGTCAGCAGCAGCAGGCCTTCGCTCAGATAGTCGAGCCGCCCAACAGGATAAATGCGCGCGCCGACTCCGCGCACCAGGTCCACTACCGTTGGTCGGCCTTGCGGATCGTTGACCGTGGTGACGTAGCCTTTGGGCTTGTTGAGCAGCAGGTAAACGTGACGCTCAGGCCCGCTGAGCAATTTGCCGTTGACCTTGATGTGGTCGTGCTCCAGGTCGGCCTTGCTGCCAAGCTCGGTGACGGTCTTCCCGTTCACGGTCACCAGGCCGCTGGTGATGAGCTCTTCGGCTTTGCGCCGCGAGGCGATTCCGGCAGCGGCGATGATCTTCTGCAGGCGCTCAGCCGGCACAGGCTGCTCCTGGGTTGCGGCTCGGCATCATCACTCCTCCGCCCCGGAATTCGCGACGCCTTCCGCTGGCTCGCCGGCATCGGGCTGACTCGCTTCGGCTGGCGGCGGCGCGAACAGCTCCGCCTGCGGCTCGCCCAGCTTCTCGAACTCCTCGATGCTGGGCAGCTCGGAGACGTCGTTGAGCCCGAAACGCAGCAGGAATTCCTTTGTGGTCTTGTAAAGGATGGGGCGGCCGATGACCTGCTTGCGTCCGGCAGTCGTGATCAGCTTGCGGTCGAGAAGCGTGGCAATGACGCCGGAGGAATCGACGCCACGAATCTCGCTGATCTCAGGCACGGTGACGGGTTGTTTATAGGCGATGACGGACAGCGTTTCCAGTGCCTGTAGCGACAGCCGGATCGGCGGCTTCAGGCTCTTGGCGAAGGTGACGACGACATCGTGGTGCTCGGGCTTGGTGGCCATGCGATAGCCGCCCGCAACCTGGCGGATTTCCATGCCGCGATCGGCGGCGGAGTAATCGGCGGTGAGTTGGTCGATGACGCTGCTGAGGCGCGATTTGACGGCCTTATCGCGTGCGGATTTCTGTTCTTTGGTGAGGTCGTCCGCGGGGAGTTGTTGGCCGCCGAGAAACAAGGGCTGGGCTTCATCGGGGTTTGCCGCGGCCTCTTGCGCGCGCTGCTCGGCGATGGCTGTGTCGCCCAGCAACGATGCTAGCTGGTCGAGCGTGACCGGCTCTTCGGTGGCGTAGATGATGGCTTCGACTTTGGCTTTCAGGCTCATGAGTGTGTCGCGGGCTGAAAGCCCGCTCGTTGAAAATAATCTCCTATGACGCGGGCCTGAAGGCCCGCTCTACCGCCAATCATCCTTTACCGGCGGAGTTTCCGCCATCAGTGCATCGAAACCCGTGTGCTTCTTGAGCACAATCTCGCCGAAGACGTTGTCCTGGCGCGCCAGCACCGCCTGTAAGCGAATCAGTTCCAGGATCGCCAGGAACGCGCATACCAGCGCCGACCGCGAGCGCATGTTGCGCAGCAGTTGCTTCAGGCGGATGGGACGGTCTTCCAGCGAGAGCCGCCGCCGTACATAGTCAATCATCTGCGAAACTGTGACGCTGTCGTCTTCCACATCGAAGCTGGGCCTGGACTTCGCGCGGTCCAGGATCTGCTGGAAGGTCTTGACCAAGTCCACAACATCGGCGGCCATCTCCGGCTCGGTTCCTTCCGCGTTCTGGAATTCCTTTAGCGCGGGATTCGACCACACCGCGTCCTCGATCTGCTGCTTCTGCATGAGCATCTGCGCTGCCGTCTTGAAGCGCTCGTGTTCGAGCAGCCGGTTGACCAGTTCCAGGCGCGGGTCTTGTTCGGTGGCAGGCGCGTTGGGATCAGGCGGCAGCAGCGTCTTCGACTTGATGTGGATGAGCAGCGACGCCGTGTAAATGAACTCGGCGGCGACATCCACGTCGAAGCCCTTCATGGTCTCCACATAGCGCAGGTATTGCTCGGTGATCTTGGCGATGGGGATGTCGTAGATGTCGATGTCCTGCTTGCGAATGAGATCGAGCAGCAGGTCGAGTGGGCCGTCGTATACCTGGCCGACAATGACGGAGAAGGAGGATTCGTCCGGGCCCTTGTGGGCGTGAACGTGCGACGGCGAGGGAGGATGGGCCTCGGGGTTCGCGGCGTTCTCGGGATTCTGTCGCATTTCTGTGTTCGCGCGGGCATGAAGGCCCGTTTTATTTCTGCCGTCCCTACGGGACTCAGGTCACTAATCTACGTACCCAGCGCCGAAGCGCTGGGCTAAGCTGTTTCGCGCCTACAGCGCTCCAGGTTCGCAAACCTGAGAAAACTAGCTTCTCACAACTGACTACTGGTCAACCTCGCCCGCGCTTTGCGCTGGCGGTTCGTATTTGTGCGATAGATTCGCAGCGTCGCGGGCTTCCACTATCGTTGCTTCGGCCACTGCGCGAGCCTTCTTCGATCCGTTCTCCAAGATGTCCCACGCCAGCTTGGGATCGGCCTCATACTTGGCACGCCGCTCCTGAATGGGAGCGAGTACTTTCCACAAGCTGTCTGCGGCCCAACTCTTGCACTCGATGCAGCCGATGCCCGCCGTGCGGCAGCCCTCGTTGACCTTAGCCATAGTTTCCGCGCTGCTGAAGATCTTGTGCAAGTCACCAACTGGGCACACATCGGGATTGCCGGGATCGGTTCGCCGGATGCGCGCCGGGTCGGTCACCATCGTCTTCAGCTTGGATCGCAGCGAAGCTTCCGGCTCGCTGAGCAGGATGGTGTTGCCGTACGACTTCGACATCTTGCGGCCGTCGGTGCCCGGGAGCTTCGCCGCGGGAGTCAGAAGCGGCTGCGGCTCGGGGAAGACGACCTTCTTGCCGTACTTGGGGTTTGGGCGCCGCTTGACAGGGACACCGTTGCGGACCTCTTCCGCCTCTTCAGTGGAGCAAGCGACCCATTTCTCCAGCGGATAGAACTGGTTGAAGCGCCGCGCCACTTCGCGCGTCAGCTCCACATGCGGTACCTGGTCCTCGCCGACGGGCACAAAGTTGGCCTGGTAGATCAGGATGTCGGCCGACTGTAGCAGAGGATATCCAAGAAATCCATAAGTGCCGAGGTCTTTGTCCTTGAGGTTCTCGCGCTGCTCTTTGTAGCTGGGCACGCGCTCCAGCCAACCCAGCGGCGTGATCATGCTGAACAGCAGATGCAGCTCGGCATGCTGCGGCACATGCGACTGCATGAACAGCGTGCTGCGCTCCGGATCGAGCCCGGCCGCAAGATAGTCGATGATGACCTCCAGCGAGTTCTGCTTGACGCTGCGCGTGTCGGCGTAATCGGTGGTCAGCGCGTGCCAATCGGCGATGAAGAAGAAGCAGTCATAGTCGTCTTGCAGGCCGACCCAATTCCGCAGCGCGCCGACATAATTGCCGAGGTGCAGCTTTCCGGTGGGTCGCATGCCGCTGAGGATGCGGCCCTTTTTAGATGGGTTGGTCTCGGGCATCAGAATCTCAAGAGTTGGTTCAGCAGTGCACTGAAGAATGCCAGGAACGGCATTGTCAACGCGCCGACGATGGAGCAGCCTGCCATCGGCAGAATGAAGAGCACAACCACAAGTCCGATGTAGCCAATCCGATCGTAGATACGCAGCGCGTCGTAGGAAAGAAAATGGCGAATGACGTGGCTGCCATCGAGCGGCGGCAACGGAATCAAGTTGAAGACAGCGAGCACGACGTTGATGAGGATTGCGAACTCGAACAACTTTGCCAGAGGAGTGGCCACATCGGCGCCGCGGAAATTGGAACCAATCCCGCTCGCGGAGCCGTGCAGAACGATTGCCAGAGCGATGACCGAGAGAAAAGCCGTAAGTAAATTGCTGACCGGTCCGGCGACGGCGGTAAGAATGTCGTCGCGCATCAGGTTCTTGAAGTTTCGCGTGTCCACCGGCGTCGGTTTGGCCCAGCCGAACGGCGGGAAGCCCACCAGAATCAAGAACAGCGGCATGATGATGGTGCCGAAGGGATCAATGTGGACGAGGGGATTCAGCGAAATCCGTCCCAACATCTTGGCCGTGGGATCGCCGAGACGGTTGGCCATCCAGGCGTGCGCCGATTCGTGCACGCAAATGGCGAACAGCAGGACGATGACCTGGAAGAAGACGTCAACAGGATTAACGTGACCAAACATTACAGTTTGCCTTCGATACTAACATGCTGGATTGGAGTGCCGCGCAGCGCGGCGCCGCCCTATTTCTGGATTAATTCCACGCGCCCGGCCTCGACGACGGCGCTGTCGATACGCAGCGGCAGCTTGAAGGTGCTGGTCACGCCGACGTGAGGATACTTCGGTGTTAGGTAGTGCTGGGCGAAGAATTCCAACGCCATCTGGGGTACTTCGATGCCGTCGAGATAGGCAGATTGCACTCGGATGGTGCCCGTCCCCGCAGAACCCGAGGCTTGCGCGATGATGTGCACGTCGTGCGCTCCCCTGAACAAGCTCAACAGCGGATTGGTCGAGCCCTTCCCCTGCATGATGGCTTCGAAGTCCACCGCGGCATGAGCATCGAGTGCTCCTGGCTGCGACGTGAGCCGAACATTGCCGACTCCCTTAGGCAGCTTCACGCCTCCTTCGCTGAAGTAAGCGTTGGCCTCGCGCTCGGTGAGATAGGTGGGCTTGGAGTCTGGCTTCGGTTTGGCCGCGTCGTGCCGCAGGTATTCGATCTTCTGCTGCATGGCGCGGAATTCAGCGCTGTGGGTGTCGTGTTGCGGCAGTTGGGTAGCGGCGAAGAGCGCCGAGAGCAGCAGCACGAGTTCGCGTACCTTCATCGTAGGGCGGCCTCGGCAGCGGGCGCGGGAACGGCTTCCACGCGCGGCTTGTCGAGCGGGCCGGAAACTGCATACGTGCGTCCGCCGGTACGCTCAAAGCGAAGGTCAAGGTTTCGGTCAAACGATGCGGTGCCCTTGACCGCGTAGTGGTCGCCGGCCGATTGCAGCTTGCAATCGGTCAGGGTGAAGGTGTCATCCTGCAGCGTCACCGATCCCGTGAATTCTGAGAACCCGATGGGAACGCCCCGGGTATCGAGCGCGACGTGGCGCAGAGAACCGCCTTCCCAAGTGAAGACCGCGGAGCCGCTGGCGGAGTTGCGCAGGGCCGCGGGATTCAAACCGGACACAGCCAGACTGTACTTGGCGTCCATCGTGCCGGTGGCCCAGTTGTCGTGCATGAGAGACGCAAGCTGCGCCATCGACAACCGCGCGACATTTCCGGAGCCGGAGAACCTGGGCGGCGAGACGGTGAAGTCGGCAGACCAAGCGCCGGAGTGACGTCCTCCCATGAGGTCAGCGCGCAAATCGTTGACGCGCAACTTGCCGGCTTCGAGTTCTGCCGTACCGCTGACGTCGGTTGCGACCGCCGTTCCCATCTGCAGCCGCGCAGCCGTGAAACGTCCGCTGGCGCGCAGCTTTAACAGTGCGTCTTCGCGGCGCTGCCACGGGGCCAGCAGATGATACCAGGGTTGACTGCGAAAGGCTGGGTTGACGAGGTGATTCAGGCGGGCGAGCGACGTCTCATCGGTGTGCGCGTCGAAGTGCAGGATACAGCTCTCCGGAGCTGTGCAGTGGACCGGGAAGCTGGCCGATCCTTTGATCTCGGGCCCCTGCGCGAAGGCGGCATCGAAGGCGGTCACGTCTATGGCTTGATTGGCGAGCGATGCCGTGGCCGACGAGATCTGCATTGGCTCGGAAATACCCTGCAATTCAGCCGTTACATTGTGCAGTTGGATCCTGCCCAAAGGCGCCGGAGGCGCGAATCCGACCCATGCCCCGGCAACCTGCACGTCAATTTGTGCGGGTCCGGTAAGTCCCACGCCCGGTGTGCCGACACCCAGGGCTTTGCCTACATTTAACAGTCGCGCCAGTTCGACCTCACCGCTGAGGGTAACGCCGTAACGGTCGCGATCGAACGTGGCAGCGGCGGTCGCCGGCGAAGTTGCGCCCAGAGAAAGGGGAAAGGGCTTCACGACCAGATGAAGTCCTGCGGTCGCGGGAGAGGATGCAGCCGCGCGCACCGAGCGCTTTCGCTTGGACGACGCAGCAGCCGCGTTGGGGACCGCGAACAGCACTTCTCCAACCTCGAGGTCCTGCTTCAACACTGCGGCGTGAAGCGCGAGCTGTTCGCCGCGTCCGCCGCCCTCCCACACGGGCATTCCACCCGGCTGCCGGCGCACGGTAAAGACGGCTTCCACATCACCGGTCGCAGTCAAATCGGGGGAGAGGTCCTTCTTGGCATGGCGGGCAAGGGCGACGAGACGTTCAGCGGGAATTTGCTCCGCAGAGATGCCCAGGTCGTAGGCTTCACCCAGCCATCCCTGAGCACTTCCGCGGACCCTGAGTACTCCCGCGCCCACTGGCGATTCGCATTGCACGTCCTGCAGGGCGTCATCGGGCGAGGAATATGTTCCGGTGCAGTGCACCCGCATACGCAAAGCTTCGCCGAGAGAGATATCGTAGCGCCGGAAATCATCCACTTGTGCGTCGAGCGCGATGCCCAGAGCCGCTGGTGTGCCGGTCAAGATCGCATTTGTACTGACGGAGCCGCGCCAGCCTCGGTCGTGTCCGTAGATCAGCGTAGTGAGCTGGCCCAGAGGGCCGCCGGCCAACGTGAACTTAAGGTTAAACGGAGTGTTTCGCAGGCTGGAGCCACGCTGGAACCGCCCATCCAGCTTTAGCGTGCCGGTGTCGCTGACGCTGACGTCAGTGCGCATGGGACGCCCCTCCAGACGTACTCCCCACTGGCTCTCTGACTCGAGCCACAGGGCGAAATCGGCGTCGGTAAAGGCAAACGCCTTCTTGACCTGTCCCAGCTTGAAGTTGATGCGTCCCGTTGAAGCCTCCACGTAAGGGAAACGGGGCCGCGCTTCGGGCCGCGTCTTGGTGGTCGGGGCCGACGACGCCTGCGTGGTTCGCTCGACCAACTCCTCCAGGTTCCAATGCCCATCGGAGCGGCGAACCAGGTTCAGGCTGGGACTGTCGAGGTCAAGCGTGCCGATTTCCAGCCGGCCCCGCCAAAGTGAGGTCAGGCGTATATACGCAATAACGGTGGCGGCGCGCAGCATCGGCTCGGCACCGTAGCTGGGGTCGTCGGCGACCACGAAATTCGACAGCACCAGCCCCGGGCGCGGCAGCATTTTGAGCTCGATGCCGGAGACCGATACTTCACGGCCCAGCGCCCGGCTGATGGAATCAGCCACGCGCTTACGATAACGATTGACGTTGATAAATGGCGGAATGAGCAGCAAACCCAGCACGATCAGCAGCAGGGCCGCCCACATTACCCGCCGTCGCGTGCGGCCGGCCATTAATGCACCACGTGCAACATCCGGGACCAACGCGTCTTATCGATAAAGTGAATGATAATGTCGAACAGCCATGCGATGCGATCGGCCACGCCCTGGCGCTGGTACTCGTCGCGTGGGGTAATGTATGACCAGTAGATGAACATGGGCCGTCCGATTACATTTTCGCGCGGCACAAAGCCCCAATAGCGGCTATCGAGGCTGACGTCGCGGTTGTCGCCCATGGCGAAGACCGCGCCGGGAGGCACCACCAAGTCGCCGTCCTGGACATGGGAGGGCAGCTCCGCCTTCCAGGCAGCGGTTACGTCGTCGTATTCGCTGGCTGAAACGCTGGGGAAGTTGTCGCGATATCCGTTGTAGTCACCCTTGCGGACTACGTAGGGCTCATCGAGCCGTTCGCCGTTGCGATAAACCACGCCGTCCTGCAAATGTATTCGGTCGCCCGGAATGCCCATAACGCGTTTGACCACATAGAGCCCAGGCTGTGCCGGAGAAATGAAGACGAAAACATCGCCATGACGCGGATCGCGATAGGGAATAAGTCCATCGATCCACTTGGCGACTGGGGCCAGCATCATGCGGTCCACGAACACGTGGTCGCCGATCAGCAGGGTGTTCTCCATCGAGCTGGATGGAATTTCGAACGCCTGGAGCACAAAGGTGATGACAAACAGGCCCGTCACGACCACGATGGCCATGGAGGCGATGAATTCCGGAGTGGTTTCCTTCGGCTTCGCCGCCTTTTTCGGAGGCGGTTCCTGTGCCCTGCCCGGCACGGCCCGCGCTAGACTTTTACTTCCAGCCAAATGTGTCCTTCCTCACTTGCCTCGCCAGGCACTACTGCACCGTTCGCAACATGCGGTTCCAGCGCAGACCCTCGGCCAAGTTGGCCACATTGTGCGCCAGACTCGAAAGTCTATCAGACGGCCGCTCGCTGCCGACGGTTGGAGCGGTCCGGTCCATCGACCAGTAAATGAGCAGGGGACGGCCAACCACGTTTTCCGCGGGCACAAAGCCCCAGTAGCGCGAATCGTAGCTGTCGTCGCGGTTATCGCCGAGGACGAAAAATGAGCCTTGCGGAACAATCAGTTCGTTGTCCTCCAGCAGCTTTCGTGCCTGCAAAAACCACCTGGCTGAGATCTTGTCGCCGTAAAAGCCGCCGTCGGGAAAGTTGTCCCTGAACTTGTCGTGCTGCTCCCAGTTGAAAGTGGCGTAGTCGTCGTCCTGACGGACGCCATTCACGTAGACGTGCTTGTTGATGAGCCGCACCCGATCGCCGTGGACCGCGACCACCCGCTTTACGAAGTGCTGCTTGGGATTGACGGGATAGCGAAAGACAATGATGTCTTGCCGCTGAATGGGATGGTAGGGCAGGAGCCATGCCCACAGGCGCGACTGTCCGTAGTGCACCTTGTCCACCAGCAGGTAATCGCCAACTAGAAGGGTCTTCTCCATCGACTCGGAGGGGATCTGGAACGCCTGCACGATGAAGGTGATGACGAATACCGCGATAACGATGGTGGTGGCGAGCGACTGCAACGCGCTCATGCCGCCGCTATGGCTTGGTGTTTTCTGTTTCCCAGCAGCTTTCGGAGCTTCGGGAATGACGGTAACTTGTGGTTCGGTGCTGACTTCGCTCATGACTGGTCAGAAGATTCGCTGCTGGGACCGGTGGCGCCTCCCGCAAAACCTGCGTTTAATGATTGTAGATACTCCCAGGCCTTTCGTGCAGCCCCCTGCTCGGCCAGCTTCTTGGTGCTGCCCTCGCTGCGGCGGACGAAGCTTTGTTCTCCCTCAGCGGACGCGGCCACGTGCGCTTCCATGGTGAACATTTTACGGTGGTCGGGGCCCTCCTCTTTTACCAGAACATAGCGCGGCTGTGGACGCCCACAGGCGTGCGCCGCTTCCTGCAGGGCCGACTTGTAATCCATCACCGGCAGTTGCTTGTCACCCAGCTTGTGTACCTCGGCGAGTTCCGGTTCGAGGATTGACTCCAGAATAAATCGTTGTGCCGTCTCAAGGCCGCCGTCGAGATACAGCGCGGCAATGATCGCCTCCAGCGCATCGGTCAGCAGCGCGCTCTTGCTGCGGCCGCCGCTTCGTTCCTCCCCTTTACCGAGCCGGAGAAACTGCCCAACCTTCAGAGCGCGCGCAGGACGAAGCAAGTGACGCGCGCTTACTACGTGGGCGCGCAGCTTCGAAAGCTCTCCTTCATGGTATTCAGGGAAACGGCGAAACAGTTCCTGACTGATCACAAACGAGAGCACTGCGTCGCCGAGGAATTCCATCTGCTCGTTATCGGGCGCCGTGGCTGGAGGCCCGGCCGCAGCGTTTTGCGATTCCCATTCGCGAGCATAGGAGGCGTGCGTGAGCGCCTGCTGTAACAGCTCGCGACGGCGGAAGCGATGCCCGAGGGCATCCTCCAGCGCGGTAAGGTCGTTAGGCTCGGATTTCATTCGTGGTTGATGGCGGTTGCGCCGCCGGTTCTTGTCCTGTTTTCGCCAGCGCGACGAAGGGATGGGGCCCTAGCCGCCAACCCACACGATCCTAGTGCGGCGTGGCCGGAGGAGTCGTATTTGCCGGCGGCGTAGCGGGCTTGGCCGGAGCGGGCGTCGCCGCAGGAGGCGTTGCCGTGCTTGATCCGCCCGCCGCTTCCGTCAGCTTCTGCATCCGAGCCTGCTGCTGCTTGGCGAGATTTTGCGCCGTGCTCCCCGGCGGCGACAATTGTACTGCCTTATTGGCGCTTTCCAGCGCCTGGGGATACTTCTTCAAGTTGTCCTGCGCCACCGACAACCGCAAGTAAACCACCGCCTCCGGATTGGCCTTGCTCGTGTCGGCAGCCTTCAATAAGGCCTGCTCCGCCGCAGCATAATCCTTCTTGCTCAGATTGATCATGCCGATCGTGTCGTAAGCCATGGTCAAGATACTTGTCTTGGCGCCTGCCACTCTCTCAGGCGGAGTGTTGGGGGGAATGATCAGGCCGGTGTTGATATTGTCGATCGCGGCCTGTGCGTCCTTGGCGGCTTCATCCAGGCGTTGCTCGCGGTCCAGATCGGTATCGCGGGCCGTCTCAGCCAGGACCGCAGCGACTTGCACCAGTGGCACCGGATTAGTCGGATCGGCGGCGATGGCTTTCCGCCCCTCCTCGATGAGCTTTTCGGCATTGTTCGCCTGTCCGTAAAGGCTCATGGCTCGACCGTACAGGGCGCCCCTCATCTCGCTATTGGGATATTTCGCGGCGAACGCATCGGCCGCCGCCGCCATTTCCGCCGGATCGGTCTTGGCGATAGCGTCCTGGTAGGCTTTCAGCTCATCCTGCGACTTTGCCTGGAGGACGCGACTGCCGCCGGTGGCAGGCGTCTGTGCAGGGCTGGGCGAAGCGCTCGTCGCGGCGGGTTGCCCCTGGGTTTGCCCGCTCGAGCTGCCTGTTTGATTGGGCGTTGTATTGGCTTGGGCCACTGCCATGTTAGCGGCGAGCAACACCGCAAGAATTGTTAAACTCGATTTCATTTCCCTGGTCCTTTCCAATGCGGCGAACCGGAGCTCATCCGCCGAGTCTTATGAATACAAACTATTGCTGTTGCTGCCTGGCCACCGGCGGCTGATATGGTTCTTTTAGTCCGCGCTCTGCCGCATTCCTGGTATCAGTGGAGGCATCACCGATTTTAAGGGCCGCCTGGTACTGCGCAATCGCGGCATCCCGCTCTTCCTGCAAATCGAGAATACGGCCCAGGTAGATGTGGCACCAGGCCGATATCCGGGGGTCCTTTGAGGCGTCCAGTGCCTTCTGAAAATTCTCCTGCGCCCCCTGCATGTTGCCGTTCAAGGTTGCTACGAGGGCAAGCACAAAAAAGGCGCGCGCGGTATCTTCCTTCGACTGCAGGGCCTCGTTGGCCAGCTTTTCGGCCGCCGCAGTATTGCCGTTAGCTAACTCACGCTCCGCCAAAACCGCCTTCGGTTGAGATGCAGGCTTCGCTGCCCGCACGACCTCGGGTGAGGCTTGTGCAGCATACTGCATCTCGCTGGCGAGCTTCTTCTCGTGATCGGTGTCAATGTTGTGCAGCCAGTCGGGAAACACGCTTTGCAGTCCACTGCCTCCCTTTTCAAACGCCTTCAACTGCTCGTAGAAATACCCCGTTAGCACAAATCCTTCTGCTTCATCCCGCCGCACCATCGCCTGACGATCCTTTTCCGGCAACTTGGGATCGGTGGGCGTGCGCGCTTCGATGGCCCGAATCACGCACTCGGTTACGAGCAGGCCTGGGTCCTCTTTGTATTCCTCTGACATGGGCGCTTTTTGCACCGCTACCAGGATGGGCTTCAGGCGCTGCAACGCGGTAGCACGTTTCGCGATCAGAGGATCGAGCACAAAGTGCAGGTAGGTATGGCGTATGTCCGCCATATGCAAGTTATTCCCCACTGGCGACACTACGATGTGGTAATAGTCCTGCAGATAGTTGCGCGAGTTTACCTGCCCCGGCGCAGCCATCGGCTCCAGATAAATGGTGAAGGTGCGCCCGGCGTACCCGGAGGAAGGCATGCGCAAATAGTTGTCGGTCGAGGCGATCATCTGCGCCACGGGTTCGTGATACTGGTCGATGAGCGCCAGATATTGAGGCTTGTGCTTCACCCAGATGGAGTGCAGCTTTGCCGCCGCGTAATACTTCTTCAGCGGCGGGATCACGCCCAGAACATAGGCTGAATCCGGCGGCAGGTCGGACTCCGGCAGTTTGGGTGCGAAATCCGGAGGACCTCCCAAATTCAATGCGAGAGACACGTATTCTGCGAGGTCATGCGCGCTGTCGCCCTGCTGGTGCTCATGATAATAGCGGCACAAGTAAGTTTCGGCCGCAGCGGCTTCCGGCGTCTTGTTCGCCTCAGCCAGGTCGGTCCGCACCTCCATGCGAATTAGGGACGACGATTGCAGTTCCGCGTCGTAGCCACAAACGTTCATCGCAGAGACGACACTGAAAAGAGTCTCGCTGACGTCGAGGGTGGCCTTCGACTGGGCCCTCGCCGCACTAGTGAGTGACCCGAGGGTCAGCGACACAACCAGAATACGAGGAAAACAGCGCAGCAGAACCTCCAGTCTTAGCTGCTAGCCATTAGCCATTAGCTCTTAGCAATCCGGATCGGGCTGGGTATCGGATCACTAGAAGCTGATTGCTAACAGCTAGTCGCCGAGTTCGGCAGGGAATCAGTCTATTAAGTTTACGGGGTGAGTATCGCGTACGCAAATGCAGCACGCCCCTTGGTGCGGATTGCGCATAGAAGCATCCCTCAACACCGCGACCCTCTCCTGCCATAGGACCGTCAGCACCGCCGAAGCCCATGCTGACCTGGCGGATGCGCTAACCCTTAACCTGCACCTTAGAGAACGAGAGGACCACACGGCTGGCCGTCGGCTGCCCAAAGGTGGTCGCCGGACGGAAGGACGTGAAGATCAGCATGTTCTTCAGCGCGGGCAGGATGGCCTGCGCGTCCTCGGGAGCCGAGAGAATGCGGTAATCCTGAATGCGGCCATCGGGCCCAACGTAGGCTTCCACCACCAGCGAATCGGCGCTGCTGGCGCCCATCGACAGCTCGAACGGCGTGAACTGCAACTCCGCCGGCGTATAGAGCATGGTCGGCACGTCGTTGGGTGGTCTCATTTGGCTGGGATAAAGAGAGCTGATAAGCACCCCGAAAATGATGAGCGTAGTTACCAGGCCAGCCGTGGCCGGAACCATGATGGCATTAAACGCGTTCTCCCAATGCACACGCAGGGAATCCAGGCGGGAACGCCGCTGGTCGGCGATCTCTTGCGAAACCGCGACGCGGAGCCTGAGCGCCAGCTCGGGAGGCGCCGCCTTTCGCCCCAACGATCCGACGAGGGCCTGCGTCTGCCGTACCGACGCACAATGTGCCGCGCACTCCACGCAGCTCTGCAAGTGCTCATCGACCTCGGCCAATTGGCGGCGTGTGACTTCGCCATCCAGGTAAACCGACATGAGTCCCTTGACAACCGAGCATTTCATGGCATGACCTCAATCTCTTGACCGCTCATCGGGCCGCCCTTGTGGTGTTTTTTCCCGCGCGCAGGCACTGCTCGCAAGCCAAACGACTCCAGGTGGCGCTCCAGGCGCCTGCGCAAGGCTTCGCGCCCCCGCACCAGCCGGGACTTCACCGTTCCCAGCGAAGTCTGCATCACTTCGGCAATCTGCTCGTAGGACAGCTCTTCCAGGTCGCGCAGGATCACCGTTGTCCGGTAGGGCTCGGCCAGGGCCTTCAACTCCGTTTCCACGCGCGCCCGTAATTCCTCGTCATAGACGCTGTCCAGCGGAGACTTGCCTTCGTCCACCAGCCTGTCCTTCACGCTGAGGGAGCGGCCTTCTTCGCCAACCGGCGGCTCGATGGATGTCTCTTGCACCTTGTGCCGGAACCACCAGCGCCGGTGGTTCGAGACTTCATGCAGCGCAATTCTGTAGATCCAGGTCTTCAGGCTAGAATCGGCATTGAAATTCTTGATCCCGCGAAAAACCTTTATGAAAACTTCCTGGGTGGTGTCGGCTGCGTCTGAGGGGTCGTCCAGCATCCGGTACACGAGGCTGTACACCGGCTGGTTGTAATGCGCGATAAGCCACTCGAAAGCGTCCTCGGACCCAGCCTTCAACTCGGCCACGATCGCTGCTTCCGCGGTGCGAACTCCTATCGCACTTGCGAGGT
>Ga0209040_10001582_pt1 | contig 18052 bp, 15 predicted proteins | sample BogFormECP12_OM3_FD_188240 | JGI IMG/M metagenome (GOLD analysis project Ga0209040, IMG submission 188240) | Bog forest soil microbial communities from Calvert Island, British Columbia, Canada - ECP12_OM3 (SPAdes) (version 2) | ecosystem: Environmental > Aquatic > Freshwater > Wetlands > Bog ...
CAGGTCGTCATTGGAGCACAGCTCGATGCCGTGCTCCTGGGCAAAGCGCTCCGCGCCCTTGCCTACGAAATACACATGCGGGCTCTCGGTAAGAATTTTCTTGGCGGCACGGATAGGATTGCGAATGTGCTCGACGCAGCCCACGCCGCCGGCCCGCAGCGTGGCGCCGTCCATCATCAGCGCGTCGAGTTGTACCCGGCCATCCATGTTGAGGAACGAACCGCGGCCGGCGTCGAAGGTTTCGTCTTCTTCCATCGCCAGCACAGCAGCCTCGACGGCGTCCAGACAACTGCCTCCGCTTTGCAGCACCTGCCAACCTTGCGCCGCCGCAGCTTCCACCCCGCGCACATGCGCCTGGACGTCATCGTCGGGGATCGCCCAAGCCCCACCATGAACCAGCAATACAGGATTGACCGCCAAGAACGACCTCTCTTCGGAGAACCAATTTACCGTAGGAACAAACCAGAAAGCATACCAGAAAAGAGGCGGCTGACTGATCGCAGAGAGCAACGCAAGATGTCGCGCTCTTAAGAGAGTTGAGATGTGGCACGCAGATGAATATGCTTATTGGCATGTCGCGTTTGATCCAGTTACGGAACGTACCCGATGACTTGCACAGTATCTTGAAGGCGCGTGCATCCGCGGCGGGGATGTCTCTCTCCGAATACCTGCTGGCGGAAATTCGCGAGATCGCAGAGTGCCCAACCTTGGGCGAACTCAAGCGGCGAGTTGAGCTTCGCCGACCCGTCGACCTGGCTGTGCCTGCCGCCGCGGTGGTGCGCGCTGGCCGTGACAGGTGAGTGGGTCTTCCAAGAGTGTGAAAAGTCGGCAACGGTGCCGATATTTCCGCCCGGTGGCCCTGTTTCGTGATACAACTTCCCTGCTATGAAATACGGATTTGGAATTCGCTCGCTCACCGTTGCCCTAGCTCTCACCCTTTGGGTTGCCGCTGGATGGGCGCAGGCAAAGCCAGTCACCAAGAAGACGGTCCAATTGCAGGACGCAAAAGGGAACAGCGTCGGCACCGCAACGATCCTTGCCAAGGGGCAAGGCGTGGAAGTGAAGCTCGATCTCAAGGACCTGCCGCCCGGGGAACACGCGGTGCACTTCCATCAGAACGCCAAGTGCGATCCGCCTGACTTCAAATCGGCGGGCGGGCACTTCAATCCCACCAACAAGCAGCACGGATTCGATAATCCCAACGGCCACCATGCCGGCGACATGCCGAATTTCACGGTCAAGGAAAATGGGACGGCGAAGGCCACGGTGAAGGATGCAGACGTGGTGCTCGGCAACGGTAGCGAGCCCAATTCGCTGTTTGCCAACGGCGGCACGTCGATCATGATTCACGCCAAGGCGGACGACATGAAAACCGATCCGTCCGGCAACTCGGGCGACCGCATCGCGTGCGGGATGATCACGCAGTAGCTGTTAAGCTCACCAAACTCCTGGCGGCTGATTTAAGCTAATCGCATGGGTGATCTCGGCCGCATGTTGGTCTTTGTTGGCGGGCTGCTGCTCGTCTTCGGGCTTGTGCTCATCCTTGCGGGCAAGGTGAATCTGCCGATTGGCCGTCTGCCGGGCGACCTCGTGTACCGCGGCAAGCACACCACCGTTTTCTTCCCTCTGATGACCTCAATTCTGCTGAGCGTCATTCTCTCGCTGGTGCTGTACGTGGTGAACCGGATGCGTCGGTAGCCGCTTCCAGCTTTTAGCTCCTAGCTCTTAGCCTTTAGCAGACAATCTCAATCGATTCGCCTGCTAAAAGCTGATGGCTAATAGCTGACCGCTTTCTCTGCGTTACACTCGCATCATGCCCGGCACCGAACAACTCGGACTGGCCTTCCAGGCGCCGGCGCGCAAGATCTATCCGGTTGCCGAGTTGGTCTCGGCGGTGCGCACCCAGTTGGAGCGCGCCTTCACCGACGTTTATGTCGAGGGCGAGATTTCGAACTATCGCCCTGCCGGTTCGGGACACCTGTACTTCACCCTGAAGGATGGCTCGGCCCAACTGCGAGTCGTCATGTGGCGCACCCAGGCGCGGCTGCTGCGCTTCAAACCTGACAATGGGTTACAGGTCGTTGCCCGCGGTCGGGTGACGATTTATGACGAACGTGGCGACCTGCAATTCCAGGCGGAGCACCTCGAGCCCAAAGGCGCGGGAGCGCTGCAAATCGCCTTCGAGCAGCTCAAAGCTAAACTGGCTGCTGAGGGTCTATTCGACCCAGGCCGCAAGAGACCAATTCCGTCGCTTCCCCGGCGTATCGGCGTCGTGACCTCTTCGCAAGGGGCTGCCATTCAGGACATCCTGAATATTCTTCGTCGCCGGCATGAGTCGGTGAACGTGCTCCTCTATCCGGCGCAGGTGCAGGGCGAAACTGCTCCAGCCGAGATCAGCGCCGGGGTGCGCTACTTCAACCGGCACGGCGAAGTGGATGTCATCGTGATCGCTCGCGGCGGTGGCTCCTTCGAAGACCTCTTCGCCTTCAACGACGAAGGCCTGGCACGGGTGGTTGCTGCATCCGAACTACCCGTGATCTCAGCCGTCGGGCATGAGACCGATTTCACGATCTGCGACTTCGTAGCCGACCTGCGTGCTCCCACACCGTCAGCCGCCGCAGAGCTGGTGATCCGCTCCCGGCAGGAACTCGACGATAAGCTGCTCGCCCTGCGCAAGCGGATCGTACAAGCCGTCAACTACAAGTTGCTGCGGGCCCACAATGGGCTATCGCGGCTCGTACAACACAGCGTCTTCGCGCGCATGCAGGACTCAATCGCACGCCGCCAGCAGCGCCCGGATGACCTGGTATTCCGCATGGGTCAGGCGCAACTGCGGCGGTTGAAAAGCCTGTCGCGCCGGCTGGATGGATACGAAACCCAGCTTCGCCATCAGGATCCGCGGATGCGGCTTGCGACCATGCGGCGCCAGCTTGATTCGCACGCCGTGGACCTCGGCTCCGCGGTGGCCCGGCTCCTGGCGGGACGGCGCACCGAACTCGAGCGGCTCACGGTAGCTTTGGGCCGGACGAGCGAGACGGTCTTGCTGCGACGGCGGTCGCGTTGGGAGCGGCTCCACAGCAATTTGCAGGCACTCTCGCCCAAAGCTATCCTCGCCCGTGGGTACGCGCTTGTCTTCGATGCCAACGCCCGACTGGTAAAGCACGCCTCGCAACTCCAAACCGGCGATCGGGTCCGCACTCAGCTCGGACGAGGTGGGTTCACGGCGAAAATCGAGAAGGTGGAAGAGAGTGGCGAGTGACTAGTGGCCGGTGCTTGGGGAAGGTCTGATTAAGTCAGTTGGGAGTCCCTCAGGGGCTAAAGCCCGGCCTAGCTATCAGGCATTTACGGACGGCCTGAAGGCCGTCCCCTTCAAAGAACTAAACTTAATCAGAGTCTCCTTAGTGGTGAGTGACACTTGGCGTGAAGTCGCCGTAGCGTGCATTTGCCAGCCACTGACCACTAGTCACTTTTGTTCATAGTTGCGCCCTGCATTAGAATGGGATTGCATGGCGCCGTGCCTTCGCCAACCAAGGAACCAGGATGCTTCAGATCTTCAGCCACATGCCGCAAGTGTCGGTGCTCTCCATCATCGACATTCTGGTAGTGGCGTTTGTCATCTATCAGTTCCTGAAGCTCATCAAGGGCACGCGTGCAATCCCGATGTTGATGGCCGTGGCCATACTAGCCGCAGCCTTTTGGATTGCGCACCTCGAACAGCTTAAGACCATTGACTGGATCATCACCAACATTTTGCCGTATGCGATCTTCGCGTTGATCGTGGTTTTTGGCGCGGAAATCCGGCATGCCCTGGCCCGCCTGGGGAGGCTCCTGTCGAGAGGGCGCGGAGGTGTATTCAATGATGCCGACAGCTACGAAGACATCGTGCTGGCAGCCAACCACTTCGCCCAGACAGTCACCGGAGCGCTCATTGTCATCGAACGCGAGATTGGCTTGCGCACTTTTATCGAAAGTGGAGTGCCGCTGGACGCCAACCTGTCCTACGATCTGCTGATCACCATCTTTCGTCCCAGCGCTCCCTTGCATGACGGTGCGGTCATCGTGCAGAAGGGCCGGATTGCGGCTGCGGCGTGTTTCCTGCCGCTTTCCATGAATCCGGTACTGTCCACCCAGTTCGGATCGCGCCATCGGGCGGCTATCGGAATCACCGAGGAGACGGACGCGGTCTCGGTTGTGGTTTCCGAGGAGACAGGCGCAATCAGCATCGCAGTTGGTGGCGCGGTCGAGCGCGACGTCACGGTCGAATATCTACGCGAGCGCCTGAGCGAGTTGTTGCGGCGCTATGTGCCCGCGGCGTCGTTGCCTACCACCGTCACTGACCACGATCTGTCGGAGAGTCACGTAATCGAGCGCGTGGGCCGCGAAAGAGACTTCGCGGACGGAGCGGAGCGCTAGACCATGCTGAAGCCTCTCCTCAATTTCTTCCGTAACTACGTGCTCAAGAACCTGCCGTTCAAGCTGGTCTCGCTCGCGATTGCCATCATGCTGTGGTGGGCGGTCGGGCGAGATTCGGCGATCGAGATCCCGATGACGGTCCCGCTCGAGTTTCAGCACGCGCCCGGCAACCTGGAGATCACCTCCGATTATCCTTTTCAGGCGCAGGTCACAATTCGCGGACCCGAGCATCTGCTGCAGGAAATACGCCCGTCACAGGTACATGCGTTCCTGGACCTTGAAGGGGCCGAACCGGGCGAGCGGACCTTTGATCTGAGCACAAGTCAGGTGCGCGTGCCGCACAATGTCAAAGTCGTGCAGGTGATACCTGCGCAATTCCATATCAACTTCGATCAGCGCGCAACGCGGACGGTGGATGTGCAACCTCGCGTCATCGGCACATTGTTGAGCGGCTATCAAATGAAGCAGCCAGTGGCCAAGCCGGAGAAGGTCACGATTGTCGGGCCGGAAAGACGCGTCAACAGCATTACCAACGCCATGACCGATCCGGTGGACGCCACCGGCGTGGTCGGCAGCGCCACCTTCACCACGCACGCCTATGTGTCCGACCCATTGGTGCGTGTGCAAACCCCAGGCCCCATTACCGTGACAGTCACCACAGAAAAATATTCCCAGCAAAATTGATGCGACAACTATTCGGAACTGACGGAATTCGTGGCGTCGCGGGCGAGTATCCGCTCGACCGGCGAACGGTATATGCCATCGGGCGCGCGCTCGGCCAGCGACTGGCTGCGCGTGACGCGTCGGCTGGCGTCGTAATCGGACAGGACACGCGCGACTCGAGCGCCTGGATCAGCTCGGTGCTTGCTGCCGGACTGGAAGCCTCCCAGGTGCACGTAGTGAGCGCGGGTGTCATCACCACGCCGGGTGTGGCGTACCTGACGCGCGCCAACCGTTTTGCTGCGGGCATCGTGATCTCTGCCTCACACAATCCCTGGCAGGACAACGGCATCAAGGTTTTCGGCGCCGACGGCTACAAGCTGTCCGACCAGCTCGAGCATGAAATCGAGGCTGACATCTTCGCTCATATCGAGCAACTCGCCGTCGGTGCTTCCGACGCGGCCGCTTCTGCGTCCGGCATGCTGCCGGGCGAACAGAATCTCCGCGAGCAATATGCCGACTGGCTGGCAGTGTTAGTGGGCAAAACTGATCTTAGCCGCCTGCGGGTTCTGGTGGATTGCGCGAACGGCGCAGCCAGCTCCATCGCTCCGCTGGTGTTTAACGACTGCGGTCTCGCTGCCGACTTCATCAACATCACGCCGGATGGGCGCAACATCAACGCCGGTTGCGGGGCGCTGTATCCGGGGAACGTCGCCGCGGCGGTAGCGGCTGCGAATGGAAAGTATGATCTGGGCATCACCTTCGACGGCGATGCCGATCGTGCCCTGTTCTCCGATGCCGCCGGGCGCGTGGTAAACGGAGACGCCGTTTTGCTGCTTGCTGCGCGCGACATGAAGACCCACGTCCGTCTGCACAACGACACCGTTGTGGCAACCACAATGTCGAATATGGGCCTCGATGCGGCTCTCAAACGCAGCGGCATCCGCATGCTGCGCGCGCCGGTCGGCGACAAGTACGTATTGGAAGAGATGCTAAAGACCGGCGCCACTCTGGGCGGCGAGCAGTCCGGACACGTCATCTTCCGAGACATGGATGTCACCACCGGCGACGGCCTGCTGACTGCGCTGCGGGTGCTGGATGTGCTCGCGCGCACGAGCCAGCCAGTGGCTGAGCTCGTCGCGGACATGAAGGTCTTCCCGCAGGAAATCAAGAACGTGAAGGTGCGCGAGAAGCTACCGCTCGAACAACTACCGGCAGTGATGCAGGCCATTCACGCCGCCGAGCGCGACCTAGACGGCAACGGCCGAGTCGTCGTGCGTTACTCCGGGACTGAGAAGTTGGCGCGAGTGATGATCGAGGCGGAGTCAGAAAAAGTTATGCGCCGCCACACGGATGCGATCGCCGGTGCAATCCAGCAGACGATAGGGGTCTGATCTACTCCAGGTCCCGCCAATTCTCTCCCACGCCTACTTCCACCTTCAGCGGCACCTTGAGCGCGTACACGTTCTCCATGCGCTCGCTGACCAGCCGTCTCATGGTCTCCACCTCATCCTCGGGAACCTCGAAGACCAACTCGTCGTGCACTTGGAGCAGCATTCTCGACCGCAGCCCTCGCTCCCGCAGTTCGGCGTCAATACGAATCATCGCGATCTTGATAAGGTCGGCTGCGGTGCCTTGCAGAGGAGTGTTGACCGCAGTGCGCTCAGCAAAGCCGCGCAGGTTGAAGTTCTTGCTGTGGATGTCGGGAATGGGCCGCACGCGTCCGAACAGCGTGGCCACTTTCTGATCGCGGCGCGCCTCGTCCAGTGTGCGGCCGATGAACTCACGCACCCCGCTGTACTTCTCGAAGTAGGCGTCGATGAAGTGCTTGGCCTCTTTGGTGTCGATGCCAAGCTGCTGCGACAGTCCAAACGGCGACAGCCCATAGACGATGCCGAAGTTGACCGCCTTGGCGCGACGGCGATGCTCCGCGTTCACCATCAGCGGCGGCACGCCGAACACCTGTGACGCGGTGAGAGTGTGGATGTCCTCGCCCGCGCGATAGGCCTCGACCAGAAGTTTGTCTCCGGAGAAGTGCGCCAGAAGCCGCAGCTCGATCTGTGAGTAATCGGCAGCGAGCAGAACATGTCCCGGCTCGGCGATGAACGCAGCGCGGATCTCGCGGCCCATCTCGGTGCGAATGGGAATGTTCTGCAGGTTGGGGTTGACCGAAGAAAGCCGCCCGGTCGCCGAGCCGGCCATGTTGAACGTGGTGTGCAGCCGTCTGGTCCTCGGGTTGAGCAGCGCCGGCAAGGCATCCACATAGGTGGACTTCAGCTTCGAAAGCTGGCGATATTCCAGCACCAGGCGCGGCACCTCGTGCTCTCCCGCCAATCCCTCGAGCACGTCAACCGCGGTTGAAATTGTCTTGCCCTTGCCATACTTGAACGGCTTGGGCAGGTTGAGCTTGTTGAAGAGCACATCGCCGAGCTGCTTGGGCGAGTTGACATTGAACTCGTGGCCCGCCTTCTCGTAGATCTCGCGCGCCTTCGCTTGCGACTCGCGCTCCAGTCGCTGCGACATCTCGGCAAGCACTTCACAGTCAAGCTTGACTCCCGCCCCCTCCATGCGCGCCAGCACCGGAACCAGCGGCAGGTCGATCTCGTCATAAACCTTGCGCAGTCCGGCCTTGTCCACTGCACCGCCCAGCTTCTCCGTGAGTCGAAGCGTTAGGTCAGCCGCTTCAGCAGGCGATCCGCCCAGCTTCAGATTGAAATGGCGAAACGCAGTCTCAGCCAATCCGTAGGTCGGGTACGTGGGATCGAGCAGATAGCCGTACAACAGCGAATCGTGCCGTACGCCCGCCAGGGCCAAGCCATGCTCCGCGAAAACATGCATCGCCGACTTGTAATCGTGGACTGTCTTGGGTAGTGACTCGTCGGCAAGCGCAGGTTTCAGCGAGCTGGCAATTTCCGAGTCGTCAAGCCTCAGCGAGAGGGCCTTGCCATGCTCCGCCGAGATTGCGATGCGCAGCGTCGCGGGCGCAGCCGTAACCTGCGGAACGTCGGAGAGCGACAACTGCCTGTTTTCCTCGCGTTCGGCGTTTTCTTCTTCCTCTGCCGCCACCGGCTGCAACGCCGAAGTTGCGAGCGCAACGGCAAGCAGCCTGCCCGGCTTTCCTGCAGTCGCGATAACCGCCTCGACATCTGCCGCACTCTGCGCTTCGCGATAGTCCGTGTCGCCCAGTTCGATACTCTCGCTCAGGAAGTCCTGCACCAGCGTGTTGAACTCCAACTCGGTGAACAACGCGCGCGCCGCCGCGGCGTCCGGTTCCCGAGCGCGCATCGTCTCCGGATCGAACTCGACGGCAACATGGGTGTCGATCGTCACCAATTGCTTGCTTACCAACACCGCGTTGCGATTGTTCTGCAACGACTCGCGATACGTCTTCCGCTCGATTTCTGCCGCGTGCTCCAGCGCATTCTCCACGCTGCCGAAGCGCTGAATGAGCTCCACCGATCCCTTGTCACCGATGCCGGGCGCACCCGGGATGTTGTCGATAGCATCGCCGCGCAGCGCCATTACATCCACAACGCGCTCCGGCGGCACGCCCAGGATCTCCTCGACCTTGGCCGCGTCGCTGATGAGATTGTCTTTCGGCGGGTTGAGCACGAAGATGCGGTCATTGACCAACTGCATCATGTCCTTGTCGCTGGAGACCACGAACACCGAGTAGCCTTCGTCCGCTGCCTTGCGCGCCAGTGTGCCGATGACGTCGTCGGCCTCGAAGCCGGGCAATTCCAGGATGGGAATCCGGTAAGCCTCCAGCGCACGCCGGATGTAGGGCACCTGCTGCGCCAAGTCCTCCGGCATCTGGGCGCGATTGGCCTTATAGCCGCCGTACGCCACGTCAACGAAGGTCTGCGTCTTGGCGTCGAACTTGCGAAGGCTGGTGATGGCGGTCGCCTGCTCATCGCGAAACGTCGGCGCGGCAACATCGAAGACAGCCGCGAGATATTGTGGCGCGAAGTCATCCCGTAATTTGCGCAGCATGTTGACGAACACGAACGTCGCGCTCGTCGGGATGCCAGTCTTGGTGGACATCGGGCGCTGCCGCGCCATCGCGTGATAGGCGCGGAAGATGAATGACATCGTGTCGATCAGGTAGATGCGGCCTTTGGAGCCGGCCGGCTCGGGAGGCGCGGCGACCGCGGGCTTGGGCGGTGTACTTTTTTCCGCGCTCACCGGTTTGGCAGCGCTGGATACGGTGGCGGATTTTGCGCTTTTGCGAGTGGAGGGCAAGTGAAAATTCTAACAAGTCGGGATGAGCGCTGCCACACGGGCGCGACGAATGGATTCCGAGGGTGGCGTGTTGGGGATTGCGAGTTGTTACTCAACCTTCAGCGGTGCCATCACACTTCCAATTTCATTCGTCGCCACATTGCGAACCATGAAGCGTACGCTGTACTCGCCTGGCGGGAGCTTCAAGACATTGTTGTACGCGATGCCTTGTTGACGGCCCGCGGCAATCGCTTCCGGCGGCAGATTCCCGCCGCCTAACACCTCGGCGACCTGGTCAACCCGCTGATCTTTCGGAGTGCTGGCGACTGCGATTACCTCCAACTGAATTTTGTTGTCGCCCTGGTCGGCCGATTCAAATGTTGCCGGAGGGAGATAGACTTCGAACTTCACCAGCTTGTTCTTGCCTCCTGGCGTGATGGTCAGGAATTTGGCCGAGAACGGAACTGAGCTGAAGGGAACACGGGAATTCATCGCCGCGCTGAGCGCACGGGTACGCGCATTCTTGTCCCCGGCATCACTCCCGTAGAAATAGCCTGTGCGTGCGCGGACCTCCACATCCGGTTGGTCCACCTTCACGGAGAGTTTGCGCCAACCCGGCTTATTGTTGTTCTTGTCGCGATAGTAGCTAAGCAGGTAGTACTCCTCAGAGTCGAAAGCAGCGTCGCGGAGGCAGGAGGTAATGTCATTCTTGTTGTAGCAGGCCTTGCCGCCGGTCATCTTTGCCATCGTTTCCATCGTCGATTGCGATGTCTGTACTCGCTCTTTCTGGAGCTGCAACAGAATCTGGTTGGAGTTAGGGTCGCTTGCGTCGGAGTTTTGCGTCATCACGCCACGCGCATCCAGCGGGTACAGAACTATGTTTCCTGCCGCGAAGCGTTGTAGCAGGCTCCGGAACTGCTGGCGCAGAGGAGACAGATCCGCGTCGCTGACCAAGTTCGCAGACTCCGGCATCGGCGGGAGCGCACCGCTGTGGCTCATGTGGTAGGCGCCTGCTTCCTGGGTGCTGCCCTGGAAAACGGCCTGTGGAGAAAGCAAGTCCCCCGTCCCATTGAGATCAAATGGGAAGCTGCCGGTAATCCAGATGAAAGCTTTGCGCCCCGGCGCGCCCCAGAAGGCTTCTCCGATCTGCCGCATGCTCGACAAGGTTGCTTCCATGTTGCGGCGCAATTCGAGCGCGCGAGAACCACTCGTTGACTCCTTGAACTCCAGCAGCGCCTGCTCTTCGTCCACCGCACGCTTGAAGGCCGGGTTGTCCAGGGTGGCGACGGGTCTGTCTGGGTTGGTGCTGGGGCTAGTCATGCGCGTGGCGATTTCCTGCTGGCTGTTCGTCGCCGCTGGGTTGGTCTCCGCCGCGGAGTTCGGTACCGCACCTGTCAAGCCTTTAATCGCCGTGGCGAGCACCGCGGTATCGGTGGAGATGTCGTGAAGCAAGCGGACTGACCCGTCCTGATACATGCCGAAGATCGCAACTTGCTCGTTTGTACTTATCGAACCGGCGAGATACTTGAGTATTTGCTGGCGGGCAAATGCCTGGTCCAGAAACGGCGTATTGATCATGTCAATCCCGATAATTGTCAGCCGTCCCGGTCCCGACGCGACCAGCTCATTCGAAAACTCCCCCGGTACAACCCGCCGAGTCACTTTGGCGCCCGTCTTAATCAATTCCAAGGACGCGATCTTCTGCGGTTTGCCATCCTCCGTCAAGGAGACCTGCCCTGCCTTCAGCCCTTCCACAGGGCCGCTCTTGCTTCGTACCACCACCGGAACCAGCACCACATCGGTCTTCGCGCGATACGTGGGGGTTTGCTCGTTTTGCTGGGTCCAACCCGGAGTGAACGAAATCAATAGCGTCAGCGAGGTCAGTAAAGCGCGAAAACGATTCGACATAAAAATACCTCTCAACCGAGTGGTTCGCCGCCACGGAGCCATCCGCACCACAATTTAACACCCATGGCTGGTTGCACGTCAGTGACTCTCGCCACGGCGGGTGGTGACCGGCGCGGACCTTGGGGGCAAAATCTCGTGAGTCCGCTGTCAGTCCTTCTATTCCACAAACATGCAATCGCCATACGAGTAAAACCGGTATTGTTTCCGAACCGCATGTCCGTAGGCCCGCAGAGTCTGATCGCGACCCGCGAAGGCCGCAACCAGCATGAGTAGCGTTGACTTTGGCAGGTGGAAGTTGGTCAGCATAGCTCCCACGACGCGAAACTCGAATCCCGGATAGATAAAAATATCAGCCTCGCCGCTTTGCCCTGTGATGCGGCCATCTTGGGTGCCCCACCCAAGCTTCTTTTGCTTGGGTGGGAGCGTTTGTCGTGCGGCAAATTCGAGCGTGCGAACAGTCGTAGTCCCGACAGCTACCACGCGCCGCCCGGAATCTCTCGCGTGCCGAATCCGCTCCGCAGCGTCCTCAGAAATCTGATACCACTCGCGATGGAGCCTGTGCTCCTCCACAACTTCTTCCCGTACCGGCTGAAATGTGCCCAGGCCGACGTGCAGTGTGATCTCGGTAGTCTCGATCCCCCATTGGCGGATGCGGTCGAGAATCTCCTCGGTGAAGTGCAGTCCCGCGGTCGGCGCGGCGACCGAGCCAAGCGGCTTGGCATAAACCGTCTGGTATCGCTCGCGGTCGGAGGGCTTGTCGGGGCGATCGATGTAAGGCGGCAGAGGTACGTGCCCAATGCGCTGCACAACTCCGAAGAAGTCTTCCACCTGCACCGGATCGAAGCGCAGGTGGCGCTCGCCGAAGGCGCCGCGTCCGACGATCTCGGCGGCCAGCTCGTGCGAGCCTTCGCGCGCCTCGCCTCCAAAGTAAATCCGCTCACCAACTCCCAGCTTGCGTCCGGGATGCACCAGCGCCTCCCATTCCATCGGCTCTGCCGAGAGCTGCTTTGTGAGGAGCACCTCAACCCGCCCACGAAGGAAATCCGCCGCTGCCGGATTTTGGGCGGAGACGGGCTGGGCTCGCGAGCCGCTGCGATGTCCGAAAAGCCGCGCGGGAAACACCTTCGTATTGTTGAACACCAGTAAGTCGTCCGGACGCAGCAGCTCGGGGAAGTCACGAAACGTGCGATCTTCCAGCAACTCCCGGCCGCGATCGATGTGCAGCAGTCGCGAGGCTGCCCGGTCGGCCAGCGGCGCCTGGGCAATCAACTCCGGCGGAAGGGGATAATCAAATTCGGATACCAGCACCCCACGATTATGCCCGACCGGGCTTTATCACACATTCCGGTGCCGCAGTTCTTTGCGGCAGCGGCAACCTGCGGTACGATACACATAGGGTCTTGCAAGGGGCGCCTTTCATACGGCATGAAGACGGAACAACAGCACCGGGACGAAATCGTCCGCTTCGGAAGGTTACTGCACCAGACCGGTCTGGTGGCGGCCACCGACGGCAACCTGTCGGTGCGTCTGGAGAACGGCCACCTCCTTTGCACGCCCACGGTGATGAGCAAAGGATTAATGGAGCCGGAAGACCTTGTGGTCGTGGACCAGCGCGGCAACAAGGTGGCGGGCTCGCGCGACGCGTCCAGCGAGATTGCCATGCACCTGCTCATTTATCGCAGGCGTCCCGACGTCAACGCGGTGGTGCACGCGCATCCTCCCACGGCGACCGGCTACGCCGCTGCCGGAATTGCCCTGGATCGCGCCCTGTGTTCGGAAATCATTGCCACGCTCGGTTCCGTGCCGCTCGCCAATTACGAGACGCCCGGCACGCAGGAACTGGCCGAGGCGCTTGCCCCTCTGGTGGGGGAGCACGACGCCATCCTGATGGCGAACCACGGCGTGGTGACCTACGGCGCCGACCTGCTCAACGCCTACATGAATATGGAGACCGTCGAGCACTTCGCCAAGATCGCCCTCGTCACGCATCTGCTCGGCAAGCAGCAAACCCTAAGCGACCAGCACGTGGACAAGTTGCGTGAGATCCGGATGAAGTACCACAACCCTAACCATGTCGTCGCCGCCGCCCGGGGTAAAGACTAGCCTCAGCCCGCCGCTTTATTCTCCGCCCAACGTTGTTCTGGTGCGCCTGCGGGTTTGGATCAGCCGGAAGCTAGGGATTGCCGTTAAAGCACTCGTTCGACTGTAGGTCCTCGACCCTACTGTTGCAGGCAGGGGGCGTCAATCCGTCCGTGCGAAAACTGCGATTCGGCGAATGTTGTTACGCGCTCCAGTGCGGCTTGCATTTCGGCGTGATGGCGGTCGAGCGCGGCATCATCGGCGTCGGGCGGCACGTGGATGTATTTCGCCACGCGCACGTAGGCACGCGAGAACGGTTTGGGGATGACCATCGTGTCCCAGGTCTTCAGCACCCACCGCTTCTCGACCGCCACATAGAACGCGGTGATCGGAATTCCGGTGAGCCGCGCCAGCATGACCGGCCCTTTCTTGGCAACGTAGCGCGGTCCTCGCGGCCCATCAATAGTGAAAGCTACAGCGCCTCCAGCTTTCACCATGGTCTCCATTTCCAGCAGGCCACGCTGGCCTCCCCGCGAACTGGAGCCGCGCACTGGCACAAAGCCGAAGCGGCGAATCACCCGCGCGATGTATTCACCGTCGCGGCTGAGGCTGGTGAGCACACCGATGCCTTCATTACGAAACAGCCACGTCGCCGGCAGAACGCAGCGGTGCCAGAAGGGATAAATGCCGGGTGAGATCGCATGCAGGCCGGGCATAGACCCTTCCTCAAAGGTGATGGTCATGCGCAGCGTCCGCCCGATGAGGCCGACTACGGCCGCTGCAATCCACGACACCAGACTGATCTGCAGGCGTTGCAGTAAGCCGAGTTGGGGCTTGCGCCGGTCTTCGACTGCAATGGCTGGTTCGGGCACGCGAGAATTCTACCTGCAGGTGCCTTGGTGGAGCACCGCTTCAGTGGCGCATTAGGCGTCGCCGAAGAAAAGCTGGCTTTAGCCGCTGAGGTAACTAGACCGTATTTGGCTCATGGCTTCACCCTCAGCAATCCACCGAGGATCGCCCCGAGGATTGCACCCAGAGTTGGCAAGATGACCGGAAGCCATGCGGTCACTTTCGGGTGGCCCGCTTGGCGCACTTTGATCCTGAGCTCTGCGAACGCTAACTCTGCGTCGATTAGGGTCTTGAGCGTCGCGGCTCCCGAGGAATCATTCTTCGACGCCAGTTCTTTCAACTGGGCATCCCAGGTTTCGATCCTTATCTTGCGGTCATTCTCATACGAGGGCTTCGCGGGTACCCCTCCCACTGTCATATCTCATCTTTTCTCATCCTTGTCGCTAGAGTTGTAAGCGAAATGTCGTCTGTTCCGAAAAACTCATACTCAGCCACGTCTGCAAGTTGCCGATGTTTGCGGCTGGTCAAGTTAGAGCCTTTTACCTCATGCGCTGAGGCACCAGATGAAACGAACTCGGTCGCCTACTTAATCACCAGCTTGGCGATGGTCTGCAACTGCATGTTCGACGTGCCCTCGTAGATCTTGCCGATCTTCGAGTCGCGGAAGAACTTCTCCACCGGATAGTCCTTGGTGAAGCCGTAGCCGCCGTAGATTTCGAGAGCGAGCGATGCCACGCGCTCGGCCACCTGCGAACAGAAGAGCTTGGTCATGGCCGCTTCCTTCACGAAGTTCATGCCGGCGTCTTTCATGCGCGCGCAGTTGTAGAGCAGCATGCGGGCAGCTTCGATCTCGGTCGCCATCTGCGCAATCTGAAACTGGATGCCCTGAAATTCGGCGATGGACTTACCAAATTGCTTGCGCTCCTGCGAATACTTCATCGCGCATTCCCAGGCCCCGCGGGCCAGCCCGACCATCTGTGCGCCAATGCCGATGCGCCCTTCGTTCAACGTCTCAATGGCGATCTTGTAACCTTTGCCGACCTCGCCCAGCACATTGTTCTTGGGCACGCGGCAGTCTTCCATGATCAGCTCGCAGGTGCTGGAGGCGCGGATGCCGAGTTTGTCTTCTTTCTTGCCAACCGTGAAGCCGGGGAAGGATTTCTCCACGATGAACGCGGTGATGCCCTTGTATCCGGCCGCCGGATCGACCGTCGCCAGCAGGATAAAGACATCGGCCTCCTTGCCATTGGTGATCCACAGTTTCTGGCCATTGAGGACATACTCGTCGCCCTTCAACTCGGCCCGCGTCGTCAGCGCGAAGGCGTCGGAACCGGAAGCCGCTTCGCTCAGCGCGTAGGCGCCGACAGTGTCGCTGCACATGCGCGGCAGGTAGCGCTTCCTCTGGTCTTCGGTTGTCCAACGCAGCAGCGCGTTGTTCACCAGCGTGTTCTGCACATCAACCACAACACCGGCCGACGGATCGACGCGAGACAGCTCTTCCACGGCGAGGATGGCTTCGAAGAAGGTGCCCCCGCCGCCGCCGTACTGTTCCGGCACTTCAATGCCCATCAGCCCTAGCTGAAAGAACTGGTCGATGATCGAGTGCTCGAATACGCCCTTCTCGTCCATCTCTTTTACATGAGGACGAACGGATTCTTCGGCGAACTGGCGGACGGTGTCGCGAAAAAGAACTTCGTCTTCGGTGAGCGAAACCAGTGGAGCGGGCGCGGAGGAGGCGGCTTGTACGGTAGCTTGTGACATGAGAGCACTCCTTAAGGATGGAATAGTAAACCCTTGATTTTAGCACTCGGGCGAAGAGCAGAGTGCCAGGAAGCTATATGAATTGTCATTACGAGCGCCCGACCTGGGCGCGAGGAATCTGCTTTCTTTGACGCCGGCAAAAAAGCAGATCCCTCGCTGCGCTCGTGATGACAATTTTAGGAGGCGATCTACGAGATTGCATCAGACTTCCTTCCGTGCTGCCTCGCATAAATCCTTTCCACCTCTTCGATGGTGTCGATCTCTTTGGCTAGCTTGTCCTCGCGCAGGCGAACGATGCGGGGAAAGCGCAACGCGAATCCGCTATCGTGGCGGTTGGACCGCATAATCGCATTGAACGCCACTTCCAGCACAATCTTCGGCTCGACCTCCCGCAGATGCCCGCGATCCGCGAGCGTGTGCGCAAGAAACCACTGCGTCAGTTGGGCAATCTCTTTGTCAGTCAATCCGGAATACGCCTTGCCAATATTGACCAGCTCTTCGCCCTTGCGTACCGCGAAGGTGTAGTCGCTGAGCACGTGAATGCGCTTGCCGTGCCCGAACTCCGCCGCGGTCACAACCACGTCGAGCGTCGCCAGCTCGCGCTTCAGCTTCAGCCATGAGCGGCCTCGCCGTCCCGGCATGTACGGTGATTTGAGGTCCTTGATCATCAGCCCTTCGTTGCCGCGCGCCATGGCCTCTTCGAAGTACTGTTCGAGCTGCTGCGGCGAGTCGGCGCGCATGGCGGGGGCACGAAGGATCCAGCCGGATTCAGCGCCAGGCTCTTCGATCTCCGGCTCAAACAGCAGGCTGCCCTGGGCGTTTACGACCCGACGCGGCGACACTCGGTTTGCGCCAGCGAATACGCGGTCGAGAATGAGCGCACGTTCCGTCAGCGGCTTGTCGAGCATGAGGTCGCCCTCGGCATAGATGACGTCGAAGACGACGTACGCGACCGGAACTTCAGCAATCATCTTCGAGCTGACCTGCTTGCGGCCCAGTCGCTTTTGGATCTCGGAGAACGGCATCGCGTGCCCTACTGCCGGCTCGTCGCGCCAAGCGACAATCTCGCCATCGAGGATCACCTCACCGGTAAGTTCGCTCAATCCTCCACGCAGTTCGGGAAACGATGCCGTTACCTCGTCGAGCGTGCGCGAGAACAGTCGGACCTGGCCTCCACCGCAATGGGCCTGTGCGCGGATGCCGTCATACTTGTCTTCGACCTGGGCATGCTCGAAGTATTGAAAGGCTTCTTCGGCATCGGCGGCCGGACTGGCGAGCATGAACCCAATGGGATGAAACAGGCGCATTCGCGCCTGGTCGAGACGATGCTGTGCCGCCAGTCGCAGCGTGCCGCCGATATCGCCCAGCAACATGTTGGCGCGCCGCACGCTCGGTAGCGGCTCATCGTAGGCCTTGGCGATCGCCTCCTCCACCAGGCTTTCCTTAAGCCCGATGCGCAGGTCGCCCGTGATGATCTTCAGGATGTACTTGGCCTCGAGCGCGGTCGCCCGCTCCAGCAGCGATTTCAGCAGTGCCGACTTGGCAGCTGCAGTACGCGTTTCGGCGATCTGATCGAAGGTTGTGCGCACTTCGGCGAGAGTAATTCTGCTTTCGGTTGGTGCGCCCGCAGCCAGTACATCGGCAGCGGCTGAGCCCAGGTCTCCGCGTTTACGATAGGCGGCGCTCAGCACTAACTCAGCACGATGCCGATCAGCGGCTGTTCCCTCCTGCGCGCGGCGGCCTTGAAAGGGCTCGGCTTCAGCCCTGCCGTTTAGCGCTTCCCCTTTGTTTTTGTCATCACGAGCGGGCTTCAGCCCGCGAGGGATCCGCTTTTGGTTTAGTTCTTCCGAAGCCTTGGGTCGCGCAAACAGCTCGACCAACAGCCTCCACAGCGCAGATCCCCCGATCTGCAATGTCCGCTCGTCGAATGCCGGAAAGGCGCGCCCCGAAAGGAACACTGCTGAGATTGCCGCGTCGCCAAGCTCGCGTGAGCGCAGATATTCGGCTACGATGGCGGTCTTCTCCAGCTTCTTGGTGGTGGCGGCAATGCGGTCGCAGGTTGCGGCAAGCTGTTGCATAGGTCAACAGCCGCTTTGGATGCCGGAGAACACGTCAAGGCGTCGAGGAGTAACGGCCTGGACAATATGCCCGACCCTGCCGA
>Ga0209040_10001583_pt1 | contig 18044 bp, 2 predicted proteins | sample BogFormECP12_OM3_FD_188240 | JGI IMG/M metagenome (GOLD analysis project Ga0209040, IMG submission 188240) | Bog forest soil microbial communities from Calvert Island, British Columbia, Canada - ECP12_OM3 (SPAdes) (version 2) | ecosystem: Environmental > Aquatic > Freshwater > Wetlands > Bog ...
GCTGCGTGACCGGCTCACCGATGCTGTGCTGAAGTCACTGAATTGCGTTCTGGCCGAACCGATTCAGGATGTGGTGATGGACGACGCGAACGGCCGGCCCTGCATCGAGACGACGACCACCCTGGACCTGGAACACGCGCTGGGGATGGCCGGCGGCAACATCTTCCACGGCGCGCTGCGCTGGCCGTTCAGCGACGACGACGACCGACTGGATACACCGGCACGGCAATGGGGTGTGGCCACCGCCCACGAGCGAATCCTGTTGTGCGGCGGGGGCGCCCGCCGCGGCGGAGCGGTCTCCGGCATCGGCGGCCACAACGCCGCGATGGCGGTGCTGGCCAGCCGCTGAGCAGACTAGCGGGAATCGATCGTCTTGTAGTCGCGCTCGGTGTAGCCGGTGTAGATCTGGCGCGGACGGCCGATCTTGCTGTCGCCCTCGTCGTGCATCTCACGCCAGTGCGCGATCCAGCCGGGCAACCGGCCGATCGCGAACAGCACGGTGAACATCCGGGTCGGGAAGCCGAGTGCCCGGTAGATCAGCCCGGTGTAGAAGTCGACGTTGGGGTAGAGCTTGCGCTCGATGAAGTAGTCGTCGGTCAGCGCCGCCTCTTCGAGTTCTTTGGCGATGCCCAGCAGGTCGTCGTCACCGCCGAGTTTGGCCAGGATCTTGTCGGCCTGTTCCTTGACGATGCGGGCGCGCGGGTCGTAATTCTTGTAGACCCGGTGGCCGAAGCCCATCAGCTTCACGCCGGCTTCGCGGTTCTTGACCTTGCGGACGAACTCGCTGACGTTGTCGTCGCTCTGGCGGATCTCCTCCAGCATTTCCAGCACGGCCTGGTTGGCGCCGCCGTGCAGCGGGCCCCACAGCGCGTTGATACCGCCGGAGATCGAGGTGAACAGGTTGGCCTGCGACGACCCGACCAGTCGCACGGTCGACGTCGAACAGTTCTGCTCATGGTCGGCGTGCAGGATCAGCAGCATGTCCAGCGCCCGAGCGACTTCGGCGTCGACGTCGTAGGGCTCGGCGGGCAGCCCGAACGTCATCCGCAGGAAGTTCTCCACCAACGTCAGCGAGTTGTCCGGGTAGAGGAACGGCTGACCAATCGACTTCTTGTAGGCGTAGGCCGCGATCGTCGGCAGCTTGGCCAGCAGCCGGATCGTGGACAGCTGGACCTCTTCGGCGTCCGCCGGATCGAGGGAGTCGGGGTAGTACGCCGACAGCGCGTTGACCGTGCTGGACAGCACCGGCATCGGGTGGGCGTTGCGCGGAAAGCCGTCGAAGAATCGCTTGAGGTCCTCGTGCAGCATGGTGTGCAGCTGGATCTGGCGGGTGAACTTGGCCAGCTGCTCCTTGGTCGGCAGCTCGCCGTAGATCAGCAGGTAACTCACCTCGATGAACGTCGACTTTTCGGCCAGCTGCTCGATCGGGATGCCGCGGTAGCGCAGGATGCCGGCATCGCCGTCGATGTAGGTGATGGAGCTCTTGCACGACGCGGTGTTGACGAAGCCGTTGTCGAACGTCGTGTATCCGCTCTTGGCCAGCAGCGAGCCGAGCGCGATGCCGTCGGCTCCCTCCGTGGCGTGGACGATGTCGAGATCTACCTCACCACCCGGGTACTTCAGGGTGGCGGAGTCGTCGGTTGCGGCCACTGGAACCCCTTTGCGGTCTCGGCTGATGCTGGCCCTACAAGGTTGCTATACGTGAAGGTAGTCGTTATCGGGACGGCGCGCCTGCCCGGGGTCGGGTCGCGGACAACCCGGCTTTACTCGATCTTGACCGCGTGTTGAATCCCCGCACGCACGATCGGGGACATGACTACGCTTCAAGCCGTGGAGCTGGGGGTTTTGGGACCTCTTCAGGTCCGACAACACGGGGCGCCCGTGGCTGTCCCGGGCGCCAAACCTCGCGCCATTCTCACGATGCTCGGGTTGCACGGCGGCTCAGTTGTGTCGGCCGACACACTCGTCGAATTGCTCTGGGGTGAGGATCCGCCGCGCACCGCCGCCAAAGCCCTGCAGACCCACATCTCCTCGCTGCGTCGCGCCCTGGGCGACGGCTTTGTGTTGACGGCGGGAGCGGGTTGGGCCCTCGCCGAGAGCGAGGTTGACGCCTCGCGTTACAAGTCGGCCGCCCGGCTGGGACGCGATGCGGCCACCGCCGGAGATACCAGCCAGGCGGTCGCTCGCTTCGAGGAAGCGCTTGCCCTGTGGCGCGGTGTCCCGGAACTGCCCGATGGCCGGCGGGGAACATCCGAAAAGACCCGATGGATCGAGGGCCATGCCGCGCTCGTAGAGGATCGGCTCGACGCGCTGCTCGCGACCGGTCGTGCCGCAGAAGTTGTCGGCGATCTTGAAGCAGCAGTGGCCGACGCGCCGCTGCGCGAACGGCGGTGGGGGCAACTGATGCTCGCCCTGTATCGCGCCGGCAGGCAGGGTGAAGCCCTCAGCGCCTATCAACGCGCACGGTCGCTGCTGGCAGACGAGTTGGGGGTGGACCCCGGACCGGAGCTTCGGCGGCTCGAGGCCGCGATCGTCGCGCAGGATGCATCGCTGGATATTCCTGTGGCACAGAACCTTCCAGCGCTCACTCGTGCCGTGACCTTCCTGCTGACCGACATCGAGGGCTCGACCGCGGCCTGGGAGGCGGAGGCCGGCGCGATGGCGGTTGCGCTCGCTCGACATGACGAGCTCGTCGAACAGGTCGTCACGTCACGCGGAGGACGGCTGATCAAGACGCGCGGCGAGGGCGATGCCACGTTCTCGGTCTTCGAGCGGCCGTCGGCGGCGGCCGCCGCCGCCATCGAGCTGCAAGACGCGATCGTCCACGAGCCCTGGGCGTTGCGGGAGCCGATGCGCGTCCGGGTGGCGTTGCACACCGGGGAAGCCGAGCTGCGCGACGGCGACTACTTCGGTCGGGCAGTCAACCGGGCTGCGCGCTTGCGATCGCTGGCCGAGGGTGGCCAGATCCTGTGCTCGGGTGCGACCGCCGAGCTCGTCATCGACTCACTGTCCGACGACGTTGTGCTCAACGACCTAGGGATGCGCCAGCTGCGAAACCTGGCGCGCCCGGAGCACGTTTTCGAACTCCGCCTGGAAACCGCTGACGAGCATCGTCAGGCAGTCCCACCCGATGAGCCCATCGCGCGCCCGAGCCTGCCCGCCGTGCTCGCCGGCCCCGGGCCGTTCGTCGGGCGCGAGCGCGAGCTCGGACAGCTTTTTTCCGCGTGGCAGACCACGCTCGCAGGTGGCACGAACGCCGCGCTGATCGCGGGTGAACCGGGTGTGGGCAAGACGCGGCTGGCCGGCGAATGGTCTCGGCAGGCCTATGACCAAGGCGCACTGGTGATCTACGGCCGTTGCGACGAGGACCTGGGCGCGGCGTACCAGCCGTTCGCGGAAGCCCTGCGTTCGCTGGTGCCGTGCCTCGGCAGCAGCAGCCTTCGGGGGCTGCGCGGCGTGGAAGCTCTACTGGCGCTGGTTCCCGGGCTGACCGATGTGCTACCTGATCTAGCCGCGCCGACCCGGGCCGACCCGGATACCGAACGCTACGCACTGTTCGATGCCGTCGTCGCGTTGTTGGGAGTTGCTTCCGCGAGCGCGCCCGTTGTCCTGATTCTCGATGACCTGCACTGGGCCGCGAAACCCACGCTGCTCTTACTGCGGCATCTGCTGCGCTTCGGCGACCAGGCTCGCGTGCAGATCATCGGTACCTACCGCAGCACCGACCTTGACCGGTCCCACCCTCTGGCGGCGATGCTCGCCGACCTGCACCGCGACGGTACCGCCAATCGCATTCAGCTCAGCGGCCTTGACGAGAAAGACGTGACCACCTACGTCGCCGAAGCCGGCTACGACGACGAAGAGCTGGCCCGGGCCTTGGCGTCGGTCACGGGGGGCAATCCGTTCTTCCTCATCGAGGCACTGCGCCACGTGGACGAAAGTGGCGGCCACTGGGATCCGAGCACGTTGCCGCAGGGGGTTCGTGAGGCGGTCAGCCGCCGACTTTCTCGGCTTCCGATCGAGACCAACAAGGCACTTGCGGCAGCCGCGGTCGTGGGGAGCAGGTTTGCCGTGGACCTGGTCGAGCACGTGGTCGGGGACGACCTGGTCGACGCGTTCGACGAGGCGTCCAAGGCCGGCATCATCATCGAGGAGCACGGCGGTCACTATCGGTTCAACCACGCCCTCGTCCGACAGTCGCTGCTCGCCGAGCTCGCGTCGGTGCGGCGCATGCGGCTGCACCAGCGCATCGCCATGACGCTGGAGAACGCGCCCGGCGCCGATGACGAGCTGCTGGCTGAACTGGCTTACCACTATTTCGAATGCGCATGGGCGGGTAACGCGGCCAAGGCCGTTGACTATTGTCGCCGTGCGGCGGACCAGGCGATGGCTCGCCTCGGTTACGAAGGCGCGGCCGACCTCTACGATCGGGCCCTGCACGCGCTGGAGGAGATTGACGACGAGCTGCCGGACCGCAACGATCAGGCGTCCGAGCTACTGGTCGCGCGCTGCGAGGCTCTTCTCGCTGCGGGTGACGTGACTTCGGCAACGGGTGCGGTGGCGCAATTGCAAAGAGCGACAGCTGATTCGCCCCGGCTAGCAGCGTGGGCGACCTGCTTCGACGGCGAACTCTCGATATTGGTCCATCCCGAACGATTGGACGACGTCGAAGCCGCGTTAGGCGCCGCGGCACACAAACTGGCCGAAATAGACGATGCCGCAGGCGAAGCCAAGGCTCACACCGTCCGTGCGAGATGCCTCGCGCGGCTCGGGCGCATCGGCGACTGCGAAATCGCGCTGGACGATGCTCTCTCCGCGGCGCGGCGCGCGGGTGAGCACCGCCGCGTCAACGCAGTGCTGGCCGGCGCGCCACTTGCGGCGCTGTGGGGGCCGAACCCGGTTCCGCGAGCGGGCGGGCGGTGCCTTGACGTGGTGCGGCTGCTCAGAATCACCACCGACTCACCGGCGGTCGAGGCAACGTCGACGCGGTGCCAGGCCGTGTTGGAGGCCTTCCGCGGCCGCGAGGCGCCGGCCCGCCGGATGATCGACTCAGCCCGGCGCACGGTCACCGAACTCGGTCTGCGCCATGCCCTTCTGGAGGTCGAGCAGTTCGCCGGCATCGTGGAGCTCGTCTTGGCCGATCCGGCCGCGGCCGAGCCGCATCTGCGTCAGGCCTACAACGGTTTTCGTCGCATGGGTCTGGACGCCGATACAGCTGAGACCGCTGCGCTACTCGCTCGTGCCTGCGTGGACCTCAACCGAGATGCCGAGGCCGACGAATTATGCACGGAGAGTGAGCGTCTCGCGGGACACGCGTTGAAGCCATCGATCGCCTGGCGCACGGTTCGGGCTCAGTTGCTTTCGCGCAGTGGCGATCACGAGGAGGCTCGGCGCGCCGCGCAGGCTGCCATCACTCTGGCCGAGCGGACCGACGGGTTGGTCGATCACGGCGATGCCTGTCTTTCATTGGCGACGGTGTTGGGTGCGGCCGGCGACGCCGCCGGAGCGCGTGCCGCCGCCGAGCGGGCGGCCAACCTGTATGAGCGGAAAGGTGCTGCGGCACTTGCCGAGAAGGCTCGCGGCATTCTCGGTGAGCGCGTCCAGCCGATTGCTCCGACTCCACCCGAAACGCCCGTTGTCGAGATTCGCACCGCGGCCGTCCAAGCGAGCGAACGTGTGATGGCCGCTATTGATCGCGAGGCCTGGGACGAATTCGAGCGGCTGTTCGCACCCGAGGGCTCTGTCGAGAGTCGGCGGAAGATCGTCGGCTTTAAGCGGACCGAATTCCGTTCGGACGAGGTGATACATCAGACAAGGCGCGATCTCGAGACAGGGATCATGCGGGCGAACCATGTCGTTATTGCCGTGCGAGGCGAGCGCCTGGCTCTCGCTCGAATGACGTTGGGCACTACCGACATGAGCCCCGGGGCGCCTCAGGACGAATTTCTCCATCTATACGGCATTGATGATGAGGGTCGGATCAATTTGCAAGTCTGGTTCGACCTGGATGACATGGACGCCGCGATCGCCGAACTCGACGCTTTGCACGCACGATTCGAGGAGGAGGCGCACCGTCAACGCAGGAAGCTCGCAAATGCGGCAAGCCAAATGAGTCGACGCTTATTGGCCCACCTCGCGGCGGGCGATCAGGACGCGTTAGCAGAGATGTTGGCCGACAACTTTGCCATCGACGATCGACGTCGGCTGGTGGGCTCGGGAGTCTTAGATGGCCGGGATGCCGGGATGGCGCCAATGCGCGCGATCGCCGAAGTGTTCAGCACAAACCCCACGCCGACCGACATCGCGACCCGCGGGAAGAACCTCCTGCTCGGGCGTATTAGCCTGTCGGAACGCAACGAAGGGCCCGAAGCATTTCTTACCGAGGCACTCACGGTCAACGAGATCAACGACGACGGGCAGCTCGTCGCGATCGTCGTGTTCGATCTCGACGACTTCGACGCCGCCGTCGCCGAGCTCGACGCCCGCTACCTCGGCGGCGAGGCGGCAGCCCACGCCCACGCCTGGTCGATGGTCGCGGAATCCTATGCCGCGCTTCGCCGGCAGGAATTTCCGGCGGTAAGCCCAGACTCCGTGTTTGTTGACCACCGCCGGGCAGCAGCATTCGGGTCCACTGACCTGACGGCTTATATTCGTGCCGGCTGGGACCAACACATCAAGCCTTACATCGAGGCTGTCCACCGGCTGAACGATTTCGCAGCGGTTTGCAGCTATGCAGCGCACGGTATTTCGGATCAAGCCTTCGATGCCGAGTGGCAGGGAGTGAACTTCTCAACGATTGAAGGCGACACGTTCAACCGCTGCGAATTCTTCGACGAGGCCGACCTGGACGTCGCCATCGCGAGATTCGACCAGCTCAGCCGCCCGACGCGGGGGCTGGAAAACGCGGCAAGCCAGCTGTACGAGCGATTCAAGGCGCGCTACGCAGCCCGCGATTGGCACGCGGTAACCGAGATGCTGGCAGACAACGTTTGGTCCGAGGACCGTCGCCGGGTCGTCAACTCCGGCCTCCGACAAGGCCGAGATGCCATGATCGCCGAACTCTTGGGGCTGGCTGAGACCGGAATTGACTTGGCGTCAGAGGTTGTTGCGACCCGTGGCGCGCGCCTCGTCCTTAATCGCATCCGAGCATGGGGCCATGCCCAAGGCCCTGATGGGTTCAACACAGTCGCTCTCGACGTCATCGAGATCGACGCCGACGAACGGTTCGTGACACGCATCGTGTTCGACCTCGACGACTTCGACTCCGCCATAGCGGAACTCGATCGTCGTTACCTCGCCGGCGAGGCCGCCGCCCACGCGCACACCTGGTCGGTCGTCATGCAGGGTTTCGCCTCACTCAACCGGCGCGAACTTCCCCCGACGACGCCAGATTGGGTGAACATCGACCACCGGCGAGGGACATCAATCGCGCCCGGTGAAATGCCTGCGGTACTCGGCGCCGCGTGGAAGACCACGTCTGACCTAAGCAGCTTCATCGAGGCGGTACATCGCCTGGACAACCTCGGAGCGGTCATAACCCACGTGGCGAATGAGACTTCGCAAGAGGGTTTCCACGCCGAGTGGCGGGTGATCAGCCTTCTCGCGCTAGATGGCGAATTGGTCAACCGCTGCGAGGTATTCGATGACGCGGACTTGGACACCGCGATCGCGAGGTTCGACGAGCTCAGCCGACCGGCACCGCGGCTGGAAAACGCGGCAAGCCGTGTGGATAAGCACTTTCAGGCGTGCTTCGCCGCCCGCGACTGGGACGCAACGGCCGAGATGCTGTCCGAGGGCTTCTCCGTTGAAGATCGACGTCGAGTCGTGAACGCGGGGAACCTGCATGGTCGAGATGCCGAACTCACCGTGCATGCATACGCCGCTGTCGGATCCGAGAATGTGACATCAACGGTCATTGCGACACGCGCGCAGCGCCTCGCGCTAAGTCATTATCGATTTTCGGGACGCGACCAACGGCCCGACGCGTTCCGCATCGAGATGCTCGTGGTCGTCGAGATCGATGCCGGCGACCGGATGGCGGCGGTCGTCGTGTTCGACGTCGACGACTTCGACTCCGCCATCGCGGAACTCGATCGTCGGTACCTCGCCGGCGAGGCGGCCGCCTATGCACGCGTATGGTCCAACATCTGCGGTGGCTTCACCTCGATGGGCCGGTACGAGCTGCCGCCGACCACTTCTGACTGTGTGAGTATCGACCACCGGCGGACGGCTGCGTTCGCGCCGGGTGAGCTGAACGCCTATTTCCGTGCCGCGTTCGACCTCACGGCAGACGTCAGCATCTACGTCGAGGCAGTACACCGCCTGAACGACGTCGGAGCGGTTTGCACCCATGTGACACATGGCGTTTCGCACCAAGGCTTCGACGCCGAGTGGCGAGAGGTCGACGTTTTGATGGTCGAGGGCGACATCGTCAACCGCTGCGAGCTCTTCGATGAAGCAGACCTTGACGTCGCGCTCGCAAAGTTCGAAGAGCTCAGTCGGCCGGCGCGGCGGCTAGAAAACGCAGCAAGCCAAGTAGCTCAGCGCTTCCTGGCGCGATTCGCGGCAAGCGACTGGGACGCCCTGGCGGAGATGCTGGCCGACAACTATTACACGGACGATCGCCGTCCGCTGTTGGGGTCGGGGGTCCTATACGGTCGAGACACCCAGATGGCGAACTCGCGGGCAATCGCCGAACTTTGGTCCACTGACGTGACGTCGACCGTCATCGCGATCCGCGGCGTGCGCCTTGTCCTGCTACACCTCCGCCTCAAAGACCCCAATCAAGGGCCTGAGCCGTTTCAGATAGAGCTGCTCGGTATCGGTGAGATCGACACCGAAGACCGGATCGCAGCATTCATCGCATTCGACCCCGACGACTTCGACGCCGCCTTCGCGGAACTCGATGCGCGCTACGTCGCCGGTGAGGCAGCCGTGCACTCCCACACGTGGTCGGTCATCTCGCAGGCCTACGCCGCGCTGAACCGGCGCGCGCTACCTGCGACGACGCAGGACTGGACGAGTGTCGACCATCGCCGCTTCGGCACAATCGAGTCAAATGCGTTGACCCCGAACATCCGTGCCTTTTGGGACATCACGTCGGACGCCAGAATCGACGTCGCGACCGTGCACGGATTGACCAACCTCGGAGCGGTCGTCGCCCACGCAACGCATGCGACTTCGCACGAAGGCGTCGAAATCGAATCCGGCGAGATCATGATTCTGATGGTCGACGGCGACCTACTCAGCCGCTGCGAAATCTTCGACGAAGCAGACCTCGACGCCGCGCTCGCGAGGTTCGAGGAACTGCGACTGCAGACTCGGCGACTGGAAAACGCGGCAAGCCAAGCAATCGAGCGGTTCCAGACGTGCTTCGCAGCCCGCGACTGGGACGCCATGGCCGACATGATGGCCGAGGATGCATTGGACGACGATCGTCGGCGCGTGGTCAACGCGGGTGTGCGACGCGGTCGGGATGCCGCAATCGCGAACATGCAAGCCGTCGCCGATATCGGGGCCGAGAAACTTTCGTCGACCTTCATTGCCACCCGCGGGGAGCGCCTCGTCCTGAGGCGTCAACACGTAGGCAACGAGAAGCTAACCGAGGCGTTCCAGTTCGATGATGTCCTGCAGATAGTGGAGATCGACGCCGACGAGCGGCTGGCGACGGTCGAGACGTTCGACCTCGACGACATCGACACTGCCATCGCAGAACTCGACTCGCGATACCTCGCCGGCGAGGCGGCCGCCCACGCGCACGCGTGGTCACTCGTCGCGCGGGCCTTTGCCGCGATCAATAGGCACGAACTTCCCGAGCTGACGCCCGACTGGGTGAATATCGACCACCGACGCGGAGCAGCGTTCGCGCCCGGCGACATGACCGCATTCGTCCACGACTTATTTGAAGACGCGCCGGACATCAATGTCTACGTCGAGGCTGTCCATCGCCTGAGCGACCTTGGAGTGGTTGTCACCCAAAGAGCGCATGGCACCTCGCAAGAGGGATTCGAGGCCGAGTGGCGGGATATCGGGATTTTCATGTTCGAAGGCGATCTGCTCAGCCGCTGTGAGCTGTTCGACGAAGCGGATCTGGACACCGCGCTCGCTCAGTTCGAACAACTTAGCCCTACGGCGCCGCAGCTGGAAAACGCGGCAAGCCGTCTCAACAAGCGCTTCTTCACGTATTTTGCGGCCGGCGACTGGGACGCCATAACGGAGATCGTGACCGAGGGCTTTTCCCATGACGATCGCCGTCCGGTGGTGGGCGCGGGAGTCCAACATGGTCGAGACGCCTACATCGTGGACGTGCGGGCGGTCGCCGACCTGTGGAACACGAACCTGAAATCGACCGTCGTGGCGATCCGCGGGGAGCGCCTCGTCCTCATGCGGAACCGCTTGTCGGACCGCGATGAAGGGCCCGAGGCATTTTTCACAGAGGTGCTCGCCATCGGCGAGATCGACGCCAACGAGCGGGGCGTCGCGGTCGTCACATTCGACATCGACGATTTCGACGATGCCATCACCGAGCTCGACGCGCGGTACATCGCCGGCGAAGCGGCCGCCCACGCGCACATGTGGTCGGTCATCGCGGAATTCTACGCAGCGATCAACCGGCACGAGCTCCCAGCGACGACGCCTGACTGGGTAAACATCGACCACCGTCGGGGAACAGCGGTTGCGCCCGGTGACGCGATCGCGTACATACGCGCGTCGCTGGAAGGCAGCGCTGGCGGCGTCTACGTCGAGACTGTGCATCGCCTCAGCAACCTCGCAGCAGTTGTCACCTTTGCGGGCCATGGGATCTCGCCTGAGGGCTTCGAAGCCGAATGGCGCGGGATCAACGTTCTCACGGTCGAAGGCGACCTGATCAATCGCGGGGAGTTGTTCGATGAGACAGACCTCGATGCCGCCCTCGCGCGGTTCGATCAGCTCAGCCGGCCGACACCGCGGCTGGAAAACGCGGCAAGCCGAACGGTCGATCAATTTTTTGCGCATTTTCGGGTACGCGACTGGGATGCCATGACGGAACTACTCGCGGACGACGTTTCCTCAGACGATCGCCGTGGGGTGGTAAACGCCGGCATCCGACGCGGTCGAGATCTCGAGATGGCGAACTGGCGGGCCACCGAGGACATGTGGACCATCAATGTGAGGTCGACCGTTGCGATCCGCGGAGAGCGCCTCGTCCTCGTTCGTTTCGTCTTCACAAGCAAAGACGGTAGGCCTGAGGCGTTTTCCGTTGGAGCGTTTGCCGTTGTCGAGATCAACGACGACAACCAAATTGCGGAAATCGTCGTGATCGAGCCCGACGACATCGATGCCGCCTTCGCCGAACTTGATGCCCGATACCTCGCCGGTGAAGCGGGCGCCCACTTGCACACATGGTCGGTCATCTCGCGCGCCTTCGCCGCGCTTAATCAGCACGAACTACCGCCGACCACGCCGGGTTGGGTGAACATCGACCATCGATCGACGCAACGTGCCGAGGAGGATGACCTAGGTGCGCTCATCCGTGCGACATGGGACGTCGTGCCCTACGGCCGCGTCTACATCGAAGCTGTGCACCGCCTCAACGACATCGGAGTAGTTATCACTTACGTGGCGCGTGGGACGTCGCAAGAGGGCTTTGACGCCGAGTGGCGGGCTGTCAACATTTCGACGGTCGACAGCGACATGGTTAGCCGGAGCGAGATCTTCGACGAGGCAGATATCGACGCTGCACTCGCGAGGCTCGATCAGCTCAGCCGGCGGGCACGACGGCTGAAAAACGCGGCAAGCCGTCTCCACGAGCGCTTCCTGGAGTACTACGCGGCAGGAGACTCGCAGGCGATGGCGGAGATGCTGGCCGACAACTATTCCAGTGACGATCGCCGTCGGGTGGTCGGCTCCGGAGTCCGACATGGTCGAGACGCCCACATCGCAGACATGCGGGCGAGGGCCGAGCTGTGGAACACGAATCTGGAATCGACCGTCGTGGCGATCCGCGGGGAGCGCCTCGCCCTCATGCGCATCGGTTTGTCGGACCGCGATGAAGAGCCCGAGGCATTTTCCACAGAGGTGCTCGCCATCGGCGAGATCGACGCCGACGAGCGGATCGTCGCGTCGGTCACATTTGACCTCGACGAAATCGACGCTGCCTTCGAGGAGCTCGATGCCCGCTACCTCGCCGGCGAAGCGGCCGCCCACGCGCGCACGTGGTCTGCCATCGCTGGGGTTTACGTTGCGTTCAACCGGCGCGAACTCCCCGCACCGGACTACGTCACGATCGATCACCGGCGAGCTACGCTCTTCACTTCCAGCGACTTAGCCGCGTCCATCCGCGACTCGTTGGACCTCACGCCAGACCTCAGCATCCAGATCGAGGCGGTTCATCAGCTCAACAATTTCGGAGCGGTCCTCACCAATACTTCGTATGGGACCTCGCAAGAGGGCTTCGACGCCGAGTGGCGAATGATCCAACTTCTGAGCGTCGAAGGTGACAAGATCAACCGCCTCGAGCTGTTCGACGAGACCGACCTGGACGCCGCGCTCGCCCGATTCGAGGAACTGCAACCGCAGGCGCCACGTCTGGAAAACACAGCAAGCCAAATTATCGAGCAGTACCAGGCGTGCTTCGGGGCCCGGGAGTGGGCCGCCATGGCGGAGCTTCTGGCCGACGACATAGTCGCGGACGATCGCCGTCGTGTCGTGAACGCAGGGGTTCGACGTGGCCGAGATGTGCACATCGCGGACATGCGAGCCGCCGTCGAGGTCGGCGCGGAGACCATATCTTCCAGGGTCATTGCGACCCGCGGAGAGCGCCTGGCCCTCGCTCATGTCCGTTCTGTCAACCGCTTTGCGCCGGGCGAGGTCGGCGCCGCGATGCTCGGCATCGCCGAGATCGACGCCGACGAGCGGATCGTCGCGACCGTTTCCTTCGAACTTGACGAAATTGATGCGGCCTTCGAGGAACTCGACGCTCGCTACCTGGCCGGCGAAGCGGCCGCTCACGCGCACACATGGTCGATCAATTCAACGCTTTACGCCGCGTTCAACCGGCACGAACTTCCCGCAACGACCCCGGATTGGATCTACGTCGACCACCGACCGCTCGTAACGATCGATGACCTGCCCGCATCACTGCCTGCCATCTGGGAACAACTTCCGGACATCCGCATCTATATGGAGGCCGTGCATCGGCTGAGCGACCTCGGGGCACTCGTCAGCGCGGCAGCGTATGGGAGCTCGCAAGAGGGCTTCGACGCGGAGTGGCGGATGATCGACCTCTTCACCGTCGAAGGCGACCTCATCAGCCGGTGCGAAATCTTCGACGACGCGGACCTCGACGCCGCGCTCGCGAGGTTCGAGGAACTGCAACCGCAGGCGCGGCGACTGGAAAATGCGGCAACCCAAGTGGCCGAACGACTTCGGGCGAACTTCGCGGCCCGCGACTGGACCGCAAGGGCGGAACTACTGGCCGACGACTGCTCCGTCGACGATCGCCGTCGGGTCGTGAACGCCGGAAACCAACAAGGCCGAGACGCCGACATCGCGAACATGCGTGCCATCGCCGCCGTCGGGGTCGCAAACATTGCGTTGACAACCATTGCTACCCGCGGAGAGCACCTCGCCCTCAGTCGTGCCCGCATGTCGGGCCGAGACCAGCGACCTGAAGCTTTCTACACCGAGACGCTCACCATCCTCGAGATCGACACGAACAACCGGGCCGCGGCGCAGGTCGTGTTCGACCCCGACGACATCGACGCCGCGATCGCCGAACTCGACGCCCGGTACCTCGCCGGCGAAGGGGCCGCCCACGCGCACGCCTGGTCGGTAATCACCAGTGGATACGCCGCGTTCAACCGGCGCGAGCTACCCCAGACAACGCAAGACTGGGTAAGCATCGACCATCGGCGCGCGATCGCCTTTGCGCCCAGCCAGCTGATCCCCTACATGCAGGCCACGTGGGACATGGCCCCAGACATCAACACCTACATCGAGGCTGCGCATCGACTGAGCAACCTCGGAGCGGTCGTGGCACAGGTATCGCGTGGGACCTCGCAACAGGGCTTCGACGGAGAGTGGCGGGAGATCATTCTTGTCACGGTCGAAGGCGACCTAATCAACCGCATCGAAATATTCGACGAGGCAGACGTGGACGCCGCGCTCGCGCGATTCGATGAACTACAAACGCAGGCGCGGCGGGTCGAAAACGCGGCAACCCAAGTAACTGAACGCTTCTTGGCGCAGTTTGCGGCGGGCGATTGGGACGCCATGCCAAAGATGATGGCCGACAACTTTTCCAGTGACGATCGCCGGCGGGTGGTGGGCGCGGGAGTCCGACACGGTCGGAACGCCCAGATCATGGACATGCGCGCAATCGCCGACCTGGGGATCACACACTCAAATACGACCCACCTGGCGACCCGCGGCAAACGTCTGGCACTCAGTCATATACGCATGTCGAGCAAAGACCAGCCATTTTACGGCGACATGCTCGATGTCCTCGAGATCAACGCCGACGCGCAGATAGTGAAGTACGTCGTGTTCGACCCTGACGATGTCGACGCCGCCTTCGAGGAACTTGACGCCCGCTACCTCGCCGGCGAAGCGGCCGACCACGCGCACACATGGGCGCTCGTCGCACGCCTTTACGCCGGGCTCAACCGACACGAGCTGCCGCCGACGACGCCGGACTTTGTTGACGTCGACAACCGTCGGCTGGCAGCGTTCGCGCCGGGTGACATCAGGGAATTCGCCCGTACCGCTTTCGATCAAATTCCGGACCTCTCCTTCCGCGTCGAAGCCGTGCATCGGTTGAGCAACCTCGGAGCAGTCGTCACTCAAGCGCTGCGTGGGACCTCGCGAAAGGGCTTCGAGGCGGAGTGGTGCGAAGTCCACCTTGTGATGATCGAAGGCGACCTGTTCAACCGCAGCGAAATCTTCGACGAGGCCGACCTCGACGCCGCACTCGCTCGGTTTGACGAATTGCATCCGCAGGCACGGCGATTGGAGAACGCAGCAAGCCGAGTGTCCGCGAACTACCTGGCGCATTCCGTTGCCCTCGACTGGGACGCGGTAACCGAGATCCTCGCCGACGACTATTACACGGACGATCGTCGTCATGTGGTAGGCGGCGGGATCCACGGTCGAGATGCCGAGATCGCAAACCTGCGGGCGGGCGTCGAGCTCGGAATCATGAACGTGACGTCATACGCCATTGCGACCCGTGGGGAGCGCCTCGCCCTCCATCGTGTCCGATACTCGCGCAGCCACGAGGAATCCGAGGCGTTCTTCGTAGAGATACTCGGCGTAATCGAGATCAACGCCGACAATCGGCTCGCGGCGGCAGTCGTATTCGACGTCGACGATATCGACGCCGCCTTCGAAGAGCTCGAGGCTCGGTATCTCGTCGGCGAAGCGGCCGCCCACGCGCGGACGTGGTCGGTCATCGCGCGGACCTACGCCGCGTTCAACCGTCACGAATTCCCCTCGACGACACAGAATTCGGTGTACATCGACCATCGTCCGCTCGTGACCAACGACGCGACTGATCTGACCGCGAATATCCGTGCCACGTGGGACCTCATGGATGTCAGCATCTACATCGCCGAGAGTGTGCATCGACTGAGCGAACTTGGAGCCGTCGTCACCCACACCCTGAAAGGGACCTCGAACGAGGGCCTTGATGTCGAGTACCGGATGATCGACATTCTCACGGTTGAAGGCGACCTGCTAAGCCGCGTCGAAGTCTTCGACGAGGCCGACCTCGACGCCACGCTCGTCCGGTTCGAGGAGCTGCACCCTCAGGCGCCGCGTCTGGAGAACGCGGCAAGCCAAGTGGAGCAACGCTTCTTGGCCTATTTCGCGGCCCGCGACTGGGACGCCTACGCGGAAATACTGTCTGATGACGTTTGCATGGATGATCGTCGTCACGTCGTCAACGCCGGGGTCAGGCACGGCCGAGATGCCGAGATCGCAAGCCAGCGGGCGGTCGCCGACGTCGGAGTCACGCACTTCACGTCAACCGTTATTGCGATCCGTGGGCGGCGCCTCGCCCTCGGTAGTTATTCCGTCTTTGACGGCTGGTCGGGGTCCACGGTGCTATGCGTCTCTGAGGTCAACGCCAAAAACCAGATCGTGGCACGCGTGGCGTTCGACCCTGACGACATCGACGCCGCATTCGCGGAGCTCGAAGCCCGCTATCTCGCGGGTGAAGCGGCCGCCCACGCCGACACGTGGTCGGTCATGATGCAGGCGTGTGCCGCGCTCAACACACGCGAAATCTTCGCGACGACTGCAGACTTTGTCGACATCGACCATCGGCCCCTTGCCGCGATCGGGTCTGGTGACCTGAAGGCATACATCCGCGCGGCGTTAAACGATGGCGTGTACAACGTCTACATCGAGGCCGTACATCGGCTGGGCGACCTCGGAGCAGTCGTTACCCTTGTGTCGAGCGGGACCTCACAAGAGGGTTTCGACGGCGAGTGGCGCATGGCGGACGTCTTTACGGTCGAAGGCGACCTGATCAGCCGCTGCGAGATTTTCAACGAGGCAGACCTCGACGCCGCGCTCGCGCGCTTCGAGGAATTGCAGCCACAGACGAGGCGGCTGGAGAATGCGGCGGCCCGAGCAGATAACCGCTTCTTTGCCCGCACCCGGGACCGCAATTGGGCTGCGGCGGCCGAGATACTGGCCGACAACAGTTTTGTCGATGATCGCCGCCGCGTGGTGAACATTGGGGTTTGGGACGGGCGCGATGTCGTGATCAACAATCTTCAAGCTCTGGCCGAGGCTGTGGCGAACGTAACGTTGAATGTCATCGCGATCCGCGGGGAGCGCCTCGCCCTGTCTCGTATCAATGCCCCAAACGGCCGCCTGCAGCAAGGGGATTTCGGCGTCGAAATGCTCGGCATCGTCGAGCTCGATGACGACAATCGCCTCACGGCGCACGTCATGTTCGATCCCGACGACATCGACGCCGCCTTCGCGGAGCTCGACGCCCGATACATGGCCGGCGAAGCGGCACCCTACGCGCGCACATGGTCGGCGATGGCAAGGACCTGTGCTGTGTTTAATCAGGGGGAGCTGCCAGCGACGACGCCGGATTCGGTGTTTGTCGACCATCGACCCGTCCTCACGGTCGACGCGGTTGATCTGCCCTCATACCTTCGCGCGATGTGGGATGTCACACCGGATATCAGGGTGGAGATCGAAGCCGTGCATCGCCTGAGCGAGCTTGGAGCCGTCCTCACCCATGCCGTCAACGAGACCTCACCAGAGGGCCTCAATGCCGAGTGGCGCGGGATCCTCATTTACACGCTTGAAGCCGACATGGTCAACCGCTGCGAGGTCTTCGACGAGGCAGACCTCGACGCCGCGCTCGCGAGGTTCGACGAACTCGATCGGCCGACTTCCCCCTAAGGCTGCAGGCGTTCGACACGACCGTCGATGACGCGAATCCGGTTGTGCAGCCGGTCTTCCCGGCCCTGCCAGAACTCGACGACGTCGGGCGCGATGCGGTATCCACCCCAGTTCGGCGGGACTGGGACCTGCTCGTCGTTGGCGAAGCGGGCCGTCACCTCGGCGAGCTGCTCGACCAGCGCAGCGCGGGAGGCGATCGGCCGGGACTGATGCGACGCCCACGCGCCCAGCTGCGAGCCGCGCGGCCGCTTCGACCAGTAGTCCTGGCTTGCCTGCGGGTCGACCTTGGTGACTGGACCGCGGATGTGAAACTGCCTGTTCAGCAAGTACCAGGGAAAGGTCGCCGATGCGTAGGGCGTGGCCGCGAGCTCGTCGCCCTTGGCCGAGTCGTAGTTGGTGAAGAACGTGATTCCGTTCTCGTCGACACCCTTGCACAGCACCGACCGGCTGACCGGTCTTCCCGACTCGACAGTGGCCAACACCATCGCGTTGGGCTCGGCGATCCCCGCGCGTTCGGCATCGCCAATCCACTTGCGCAGCAAGGCAAGCCAGCCATCGTCGAGCCATTCGACGTCGAGGTCGGGACTGCCGTCCTTCTCAACGGATCCGTACTCCAGCCGCATCGCGGCCAGGTGCTC
>Ga0209040_10001585_pt1 | contig 18043 bp, 17 predicted proteins | sample BogFormECP12_OM3_FD_188240 | JGI IMG/M metagenome (GOLD analysis project Ga0209040, IMG submission 188240) | Bog forest soil microbial communities from Calvert Island, British Columbia, Canada - ECP12_OM3 (SPAdes) (version 2) | ecosystem: Environmental > Aquatic > Freshwater > Wetlands > Bog ...
AACTCCCGGCTCCCGGACGCAACGGCAGACGGCGGCGGAGGGAAGCGCTAACGCAGCGCCGGCCGCTACATGCCTTCGTAGTTGGGGCCGCCGCCGCCTTCGGGAACGACCCAGTCGATGATTTGGTAGGGGTCGGCGATGTCGCAGGTTTTGCAGTGCACGCAGTTGGCGGCGTTGATTTTCAGTTTTGCGCCGGTGGGATCTTTAGCGATTTCGTAGACCGCGGCGGGGCAGAAATATTGGCAGGGGTTGCCGTACTCGACGACGCATTTGGTCGCGCAGACGTTCAGATCGCGGACCAGGAGATGAGATGGCTGGTCGTCGTCGTGGCGCGTGCCGGAGTGGTAGACGTCGGTGAGGCGGTCGAAGGTCAGCGCGCCGTCGCCTTTAAAACGCTCGGGCATTTTTCCCGCGGCCTCTTCCTGAACTTTTTCCGGGCTGAGTTTTTTGTAGTGGGTGTAGCCCGCGTGTGAATGCATGGGATCAATCAGACCGCGGCCGCCGGTGATTTGCTGGAGAGCGGTGTGGAAGAAGCCGCCGAGCATGCCGTGCTGGAACGATTGGTGGAAATTGCGGACTTGCCAGAGTTCTTTTTTGATGTAGCTTTGCTCGATTTTTTTCGGAAATGCGGAGAGTGTTTTTGCGGACGTGTCGCCAGCTTTTAGTGCGTCGAAAATAGTTTCCGCAGCGAGCATACCGCTTTTCATCGCTAAGTGAATTCCCTTCAAGCGCTGGGAATCGAGGAAGCTGCCGGAATCGCCGATGATCAGGCCGCCATCGAGATAGTTGCGTGGCATGGCGTACCAGCCGCCGTAGGGCAGCGATTTCGCGCCGTAACGTACCATTTTGCCGCCCTCGAGAATTTTCTTCAGGTGCGGGTGCGTTTTCCAGGTTTGAAAGGCAGCGTGGGGATCGAATTCGGAGTTGGCGTATTCGAGGGCGATTACCAGGCCGATCGACAGCCGATTGTTGGACAGGCCGTAAATCCAGCCGCCGCCGTACATGTCGAAGGGAACGGGCCAGCCGAGAGTGTGGGCTACGTAGCCGGCGGCTACTTTGCCGGGCTGAATGTCCCACAATTCTTTAATGCCGATGCCGTAGCTTTGGGGATTTAAATTGTCGAGCTTCTTTTTTTCTACGAGTTGCTTGGTGAGCGAGCCGCGCGTGCCTTCGGCGAGAACGGTGACCTTGGCGCGGAGTTCGTAGCCGGGGGTGAAATTGTCTTTGGGCTTGCCGTGTTTGTCGATGCCTTTGTCTTCGGTGATGACGCCGGCGATGCCGTCGCCTTCGTAAATTAGGTCGCGTCCGCCGAATTGGGTGAAGAGGTTTACACCTACGGCTTCGACCAGTCCGCCGAGCCACTTGGTAATTTTATTCAACGAAACAACGTAGTTACCAGTGTTCACGAAGGGCGGCGGAGTAATCGGCGCGCGGAAGGCCGAGCCTTTGGTGAAGAGTAGGGCCGCGGAATCGGTAACGGGAGTGTCCAGCGGCGCGGTTTTGGCGAAGTCCGGCACTAGTTCGGCGAGTGCTCTGGGATTCATAATGGCGCCCGAGAGTTGGTGGGCGCCGACTTCGCGGCCTTTTTCGAGGACGTAAATATTTTCAGAGGAAAGCTCCGGCTTGCCGCCGGATGCGTTGTGCGCTTTGATGAGATTGGCGAGATGCAACGCACAGGAGAGCCCCGCCGGGCCTGCACCGACGATCAAAACATCCGCTTCGAGTTGTTCTCTTTGCACCGTCATGGGATGTGTCAACAACTCCCGTGGAAAATAGCGTGCTAGGCCTTAGCTTTCTCCAAAGCTTCGGTGAGGGCGGGCATGATTTCGAAGATGTCTCCGACTACGCCGTAGTCGGCGATTTCGAAGATGGGGGCGTTTTGGTCTTTGTTGATGGCGACTATGGTGCGTGCGCCTTTCATGCCGACCACGTGCTGGATGGCGCCGCTGATGCCCAGCGCCAAATATAATTTTGGCGCGACGGTTTGGCCGGAGCTGCCGATTTGGCGTTCCATGGGAAGCCAGCCTTCGTCGCAGATGGGGCGGGAGGCGGCGATTTCTCCGCCGATGGCTTTGGCCAGGGCTTCGGCTTGCGGGATGTTTTCCGGGGCTTTGATGCCGCGGCCGATGCTCACGATGATCGGGGCTTGCGTCAGGTCTACCGCGGATTTTGCTTCCTTGAAAAGTTCGAGCGGCGTGGTACGGATTTGTTCCGGTTTCAAGTCCACGGAAATTCTATTTACAGGGGCTTTGCCGCTGGGATGCGGTTTCAATAAGTCGGCGCGGAAGGCTCCCGATTGGAACGATGCGAACCACGGGCCATCGCCCAGGAAGGTGACGTCGGCGGCGGTTTTGCCTTGGAACATCTGGCGGACGAAAACCAGTTTGCCGCCTTCATTGCGATAGCCGATGCAATCGCCGATCATGCCTTTGCCCAGCATGGCGGCGAGCTTGGGGGCGAAATCGCGGACTTGGTAGGTGTGGGGAAACAAAATCAGGTCGGGCTTGGCGCTTTCGATGACCTGCTTCAGGGCCACACAATAGCCATCCGGCGTGTAGGAATCCAGCAGGTCGTGTTCGACTTGTAAAACTTCAGAGACATCTTTGGCGGCCAGTTCGTCGGCGAATGGACCGACACCCTTGCCAAGTACCAGCGCGCTCACAGTGCTCGCGGTTTCCGCGGCGATTCGTTGCGCGGCGGCCAGGGTTTCAAAGCTGGCGTTGTTCCATTTGCCTTGGCGTTGTTCGGTGATTACCAGGATCTTCATTTTTTATTCCCTGCCGCTTCGCGATTGAATTCTGTTTTGTTGCAACCGCGCACAGGCTGAAGCCTGTGCCACTTAGGAGCGCTTACCCTTCAGATGACGCGGGCTTCGAATTTCAATTTCTCTACAAGTTTTGTCGCAACATCTTTTGCCGAACCGGTTAGGAACTCGGTTTTCTTGGTTTTTGTGGGGACGTAGATTTTTTCTATTTTTTGTGTGGGGGCCGACGCAGCGCCTAGTGATTCGCGCGTGATGGTGGCGATTTCTTTTTTCTTGGCGGCCATGATGCCTTTTAATGTCGCGTAACGGACTTTGTTGATTCCCGACTGAATCGAGAGCACCGCCGGCAGCGGGCACTCGATGTGCTGGAACCAGCCGGCTTCCAGTTCGCGCTTGAGCTTCATGCGCCCGTCGGCCACCTCGATTTGCATGATGATGGTGGCGTGCGGCAAGTCCAAAACCCCCGCGAGCAGAACTCCGATTTGTCCGAAGCCGTGATCGTCACTTTGCAGACCCGTCAGGACTAAGTCGGCCTTTTCTTTTTTGATTGCGGCAGCTAACGCGCAGGCGGTGGCTAGCGGATCGAGTTGCGCGAATTGATCGTCGGCGATGTGAATGCCGCGGTCCGCGCCCTTGGCCAGGGCTTCCTTAATGGTTTGCTTTACGCGTTCCGGGCCCATCGACAAAACGATCACTTCGCCGCCGTGCTTCTCTTTCAGGCGCAGGGCTTCTTCCAGCGCGTAACTGTCCGGCTCGTTCATCTCGAAACCGATGTCCGATTCGCGAATCCAGTTTCCCGCGATGGCCAGCGGGGCGTCCTTGGCGGGCACCTGCTTGATGCACACGATGATATTCATGGAGAGAGTTCCTTGCTTCGAGTTAGCGCGGCAGACTTGATTATATACGCTAACAATTGTTAGTTACTAATGCAATCTGACTTCCGCGACCTGTTTTGAGGGCGGCAAAATCAACGGTGGTCCCTCAGGGACTAAAGCCCGATTTTCGTGGTCCCCGTTGCGGCCCGACTAAAGTCGGCCCCCCCCGAAGTAACTATCGCTCGGCGCGGAAAGTAGGCCGACTATTGCCCGGACCAGCGTTTGAAAATTAGCGCGGCGTTTGTGCCGCCAAAACCGAACGAGTTGGATAGCGCGTATTCCACATTAGCTTTGCGGGCCACATTGGGGATGTAATCCAGGTCACACTCCGGGTCGGGCGTTTCCTGGTTGATCGTGGGCGGCAGAATTTGGTCGCGCAGGGCGAGCACGATGATGCCGGCTTCCAGTCCGCCCGCGCCGCCAAGAAGATGACCGGTCATGGACTTGGTGCTGCTGATGGGCACCTCTTTGGCACGATCGCCGAAGACGCGCTTCAAAGCGCGCGTTTCAATGCTGTCGCCGAGCGGTGTGGAGGTGCCGTGCGCGTTGACGTAGCCGATGTCTTCAGGGGTCAGCTTGGCGTCTTTCATGGCGGCCTTCATCACGCGGTATGCGCCATCGCCATTTTCCGCGGGTTGCGTGATGTGATAGGCATCGCCGGACATGCCGTAGCCGACGATTTCGGCCATGATATTTGCGCCGCGCTTTTGCGCATGTTCGAGCGATTCGAGCACCAAGATGCCCGCGCCTTCGCCAACCACGAAGCCGTCGCGCTGGGCATCGAAGGGGCGGCTGGCGTGCGCGGGATCGTCGTTGCGCGTGGACAAAGCCTTCATGCTGGCGAAGCCGCCGACTCCCATCGGCGTGATGGTGGCTTCCGTGCCGCCGCAAATCATCATTTCCGCGGCGCCGCGCTCGATAATTTTGAAGGAATCGCCGATGGCGTGAGCCGACGCGGAGCACGCCGTGGCCGTCGCGGAATTGGGCCCGCGCGCGCCGTAGCGAATGGAAATGTGCCCGGAGGCCAGATTCACAATGGCCGACGGAATGAAAAATGGAGAAATTCTGCTGGGGCCGCCCTTGACCAGCTTCCAGTGCTCGCGCTCGATGATGTCGAACCCACCGATGCCGCTGGAAACGTACACGCCGACTTCATCAAGGTCGGATTGCTCCGGGGTCCAGTTCGCGGAGTGTACCGCAAAATCCGCGCCGGCCAGGGCGATCTGGATGAAGCGGCCCATTTTCTTAAGTTCTTTTTTCTCGATCCACTGGAAGGGATCGAAATTCTTGACTTCGCCGGCGATGCGGCAATCGAACCCTTCGGTATCAAACAGCGTAATGGGCGCTACTCCACTCTGTCCGGCTTGAAGGTTCTTCCAAGTCTCCTCCGTACCGATACCGAGTGCGCAGACCAGTCCAACGCCCGTGACGACTACGCGGCGAGTCAACGTTCTAAGCTCCCCTGTGACTGCTGGAAAATTTTGGTTAAAGCGCTGCGTTATTTGCCTTTGGAGTGCTTGTCGATGTAATCGACGGCATCCTTGACGGTGGTCATTTTTTCGGCGTCTTCATCCGGAACCTCGATGCCGAAGGCCTCTTCAAACGCCATCACCAATTCCACCTGATCGAGCGAGTCGGCCCCCAGGTCGTCGACAAACGACGCCGTGGGGGTGACTTCGGCCTCATCCACACCGAGTTGTTCCACAATAATCTGCTTTACGCGCTCTTCCGTACTGGCCATGCCATGTCCTCCGCGATTCTCGAATCGCCTAAAATGTTGGTGTGCTACCGAACTCGTGCTGGTATTGCCTTGCCCCTGCTTCAGTACTTCCGCTGCTACCGCTACGCGGTCATTCGCATCCGCGTTGTCGCTCGGTCCATGTGTCCGAGCCGCTTAAACTTGCCTTCACAAGGCCCTATGCATTCTAGACAGGCCCCGCGGCAAGGTCAACTTTTTGGCCCGAAAATCACTAGGCCAAATACATGCCGCCGTTTACATCGAGGACGTGGCCGGTGATGTAGGCGGCTTCGTCGCTGGCGAGGAAAACGACGGCGGCGGTTACGTCGCTCGGCGAGCCCATGCGGCCTAGCGGGATGCGCTTCTTCAGATCTTCTTTCACCTCGGCGCTCAGGACATCGGTCATGGGCGTCTCGATGAAACCCGGAGCCACAGCGTTCACGGTGATATTTCGCGATGCGATTTCTATCGCGATGGCTTTGGTCAGGCCGATCAGTCCGGCTTTGGCGGCGACGTAGTTGGCTTGCCCGGCGTTGCCCATTTCCGCGACGATGCTCGAAATATTGATGATGCGTCCGGCGCGGGCGCGCATCATGGTCGCCAGCGCTTGCTGAATGCAGAAATGGGCGCCAGTTAGGTTGGTGCGCAGGACCACGTCCCAGTCTTCTGCTTTCATGCGGAGGGCCAAGCCGTCGCGCGTGATGGCGGCATTGTTGACCAAAATATCCAGGCGGCCGAATTTTTCGGTTACTTGTTTGAAAGCGGACTTTACCTGGTCTTGATCCGCCACATCCATTTTTATCGGGAGGGCTTCGCCGCCCACGCCAGTGATTTCCTGCGCCAGCGTTTGCAATTTCTCTTGGTTGCGAGCGGCGATGACTACTTTGGCGCCCGCTTTTGACAAAGCGAGCGCAGTCTCGCGGCCGATGCCTTGGGAGGCGCCGGTGACAATGGCTACTTTATCTTTCAGACTAAACAATGCTTTTCGATTCATCCATTCCCTCGGGAGACCCGAGACCCACCCTCAGAAACCGAGGGTGGGGCACCCAAAACCGAACCGACTAAGCAGCGTCGGAGCGTGCGCCGGCTACTTTATCCATCGTGGCGGCTAAACTCTTTTCGTCTTCCACGTTTAGCGTGGCTACGGAGCGCTCGATCTGGCGCAGCAAACCGGATAGCACGCGGCCGGGACCTATTTCCACGAAGGTGTTTACGCCTTCGTCGATCATCAGGCGCACGGATTCCTCCCAGCGCACGGGCATGGACACCTGGCGGATCAGCGCGTCGCGCGCTTCGTCGCCGCTGGTTTCCGTGTCAGCATCGACGTTGGTTACCAGCGGAACGCGCAGATCCGCGAAAGGCACCTTCTTTAATTCGACCGCCAGTTTTTCCTGCGCGGGGATCATCAGTGCGCTGTGAAATGGCGCGCTTACGGGCAGCATTACGGCGCGTTTGGCGCCGAGCTGTGAAGCGATCTCCACTGCGCGTTTTACGGCGCCGGCATGGCCGGAAATGACCGTTTGCTCGTGGGAATTGAGATTGGCAGGAGCGCAGATTTCGTGTTCCGCGGCGCGCTTGCAGGCGTCGGCAACTACTGCTGGAGACAGGCCCATGATGGCGGCCATGGCCCCTTCGCCGGCCGGAACAGCGTCTTGCATGAGTTGCCCGCGCTTGCGAACCAGCTGCACGGCGTCAGAGAATTTCAGCGAGCCGGCGGCAACCAGGGCCGAATATTCGCCCAAGCTGTGGCCGGCGACAAAATCGGGCGTCAGTCCACGCTCCGCCACCACGCGATAAATCGCGACAGAAGTCGTCAGAATCGCCGGCTGGGTAATCGCGGTTTGTTTCAGCTCTTCCTCCGTGCCGCCAAAACAAATCTGCGAGATGGAAAAGCCCAGAGACTTGTCGGCTTCCTCAAAAACGGCGCGCGCCGCCGGATATTTCTCCGCCAGTTCTTTGCCCATACCCGGGTATTGCGAAGCTTGTCCCGGAAAAACGAATGCTACTTTGCCCATAATGATTTTCTCTCCCGCGCGCTGTCAGGACAGGTCGCCGGCGCCGGAGAGCTCCTGTTCGATTTTTTCGTTGGAACGTGCGCGAGCCAGACCCGCAGCCACGCGAATGGCGTTTTTGACGGCACTGGCGTTGGAACGTCCGTGCCCAATTACACAAACACCGCGCACGCCAAGAAGTGGCGCGCCGCCGTACTCCGTGTAATCGATGGTTTTCTTCAAGCCTTTGAATGCCCCTTGCGAAAGCACGGCTCCCACCTGAGATACCAGGGAACTCTTTAAGGATTTCTTCAGCAAATCAAAAATCGAAACCGCCAGGCCCTCGCAAATCTTCAGCGCCACGTTGCCGATGAACCCGTCGCAAACGATCACGTCCACATCGCCGGAAAACAGGTCGCCGCCTTCCACATTGCCCACGAAATGCACGGCGCTTTTTTTCAGGCGCGTGTACACCTCGCGCGTCAGCTCATTGCCCTTGATTTCTTCCGAGCCCACCGAGAGCAGGCCAACGCGCGGACGGCGATGGCCAAAGGTAGCGCGATAATACACCTCTCCCATGATGGCGAACTGCACTAAATGCTCGGGGCGGGAATCCACGTTGGCCCCCACATCTAGTAGTACTGAAACGCCGCCCTTAGCGTTGGGAAACGGAGCGGCCAGCGCGACGCGGTCCACCGACTCCAGCGTGCCCAGCAAAAACTTCGCCACCGTCATCACCGCACCAGTGTTGCCCGCGCTTACCAAGCCGTCCGCTTTGGCCTCGCGCACCAGGCGCGCCGCCACATGCACGGAGCTGTCTTTCTTCTTGCGAAACGCCTGCACCGGATGATCGTCCATGGTGATCACTTCGCTGGCCGGGACAATTTCGATCGGCAAGTGCGCCGGTGCATGCTTGGCCAGCTCTGCGCGCACCACAGAGGGTTGCCCGACCAGCAAAACTCGCACGCCCAGCTCGCGTGCAGCCAGCACACTGCCTTCGACCTCCGGGCGGGGCGCATTGTCACCGCCCATGGCGTCAACAGCGATGGTGATCATGGATTTTTTACCGGCAGGCTAGCGTCGCAAACGTCCTTACGCCGACTTCGACGACTCTTTCACGGCCTTACCCTTGTAGTAGCCGCAATTTGGGCAAGCCTGGTGGGGCTGCTTCATTTCGTGGCAATTAGGGCATTTGCCAAGCGCAGGCGGTGTCAAAAAGTCGTGTGCGCGGCGCGTGCTGGTGCGGCGCTTGGAGTGTCTTCGTTTTGGATTGGGCATGGCAGTACACCTCGTTTCCGCTCTTAGCGAGCGGCCTTTTCTAGCGGGCGCGGACGCCCGGATTTTATTGTTTCTTCAGCCAGTCCTGCTTCAGCCGCGCGAGCGGAGCCATTCGCGGGTCTGTTGCGTGGGTCTCACAGCGGCATTCTTCGTGGTTCAAGTTCGCACCGCAATTGGCGCATAGTCCCCGGCAATCGCTCTGGCAGATTACTTTCATCGGCAGCGCTAATAGCACCTGCTCGCGCAGGACGTCGGCCAGGAACAAGCCTTCGCCGGAGAAAAATGCAATTTCTGATTCATCGTCCTTCAGCCGCTCTTCCTCCGGCTTAGTCTGCTTGGGCAGCGGCGTATACGAAAGATCGAAATCCCTGCTGACCTCTTCGACCACTGGCTCGAGACAACGCGCGCAAGCCAGTTCTACCTTGGTTTCCAAGTGGCCGTTGATGCGGATATCGCCGTCGAACAGCTCCGCCGTGGCATTCACATCCAACGGCGCGATCTGCTTGATCTCCGACGTGTGATAGTCGATGCTGCCCGGCGCATAGCTCTTACGAATGGGCAGCTTGCGGACGGCCAGATCCTTAACGTCAAGGAACATGTCTTCTGCGCCTCCGGCGCGTACGCTCATGTCTTATCATTATTGAGTCGCCAGCGCTGCAAGTCAAGAAAACGGGAGCACGGTTGCAAACCGTTTGTCCTGTCCAGCGACACCCCTTCCTAGTACGCGCCACCCTTTCCGGCCCTGTGCGCTCATCCATCTGCCCGCGAACTGATGCAAGCCACCTCAGGTACTTGTAAACATCGAGCGCGAGTTTTGTTTTTTGGGTCGCTACGCTAGCAAAGCGCCTCATTCGCAACCGGCGGAAGCCAGTTGCGCAAGGCGTTTGGCTGCGGCCTCGCTGGCGTGTTTCACCGCCGCTTGCAACAGCACACGGGCCTGGTCGCAATTTTTGTCCACGCCGTCGCCGGCGACGTAGCGATTGGCGAGAAGTATCTCCGCGGCAGTGTCCCCATTTTCCACCGCGATCCACAGCGAGGCCACATCCTCCGGCGGGCGCCTGGGTTTGCCGGGCACAATTTCGCGACCGGCCGCCGATTGCGGTTTCGCGGTCGCGGGTTGCTGCAAAGCAGCTTGTGGATGCGCGGCTGGCGAATCGGGCTCTTGGCTAATCGGCGGGTTCGCCGCCGGCACAGAGTCCGGCGGAGCATTGCCGACCGGTTCACTGGCACGCTTCCGGTTGCCTGGTTTTTCTGTAGCGGGGCTGGGCGGCGATTGCTTGTCTGCTCCAGGGCCAGTCGTAGAAGGCGATTGTTCCGGGTGCGCGTTGCCCGCGGGGCGCGCTTCGCCACTGATCTTTTCGCCGAGCCGGATCACCGCTTCGCCGAGTGGCTGCCGATACGCGATGCCGGCAAACGCAGCGGCCACGCCACAAATGGCCGCCAGCGCACAGACCATCGCCAGACGCGGCGTCGTCCAACCGGTTTTCCCATTTCCGCGATCCTCGTCGAGCGCGTCGCCAAGGGCTTCCGACTCTTCGCTCGCTCGCGCATCCACTTCCGTGCCGCCACCAATCGGCTGCCTGAGAAAGTCGCGCAGGGGGTCCGGCGTCTGCTCCGAGTTCTCGCGACTCTTAGCCTCGAAGGGCGAGGCATTAGAAGGCTTAACCACAGCGGACTCGCGGTGACCATTGGTGGGTTCGACGGACACGGAGGGCTGCGAGGATGCCAGCACCTCTTCCCGCATGGCTTTGATCTTGGCCGCCGCAAGTGGCCGGCGCGATCTATCTCCCGGCGCGATCTCTTCGCGGGCCGCCCGTTGCCACACCTCGCGCGACACCGGTTGCGCAATAAATTGCGAGCCAATTTCCAGTAGCTCCGGAGCCGCGGCCGACGTGGTGACGTCAGGCGCTACCGCGACCGCTGGAGAAGCTGGCACCGGCGCCTGGCGAATGAAAGAAGCCGCGGGGCGCGGAGAAGCGACGGAAATTGCGGGGGCCGAGGGAACTGCCACGGGAAGAGCAACGACCGCGGGCGTTAAAGATTCTCTCTCCGGCGTTTTCACCGCAGGCACGACCAGGGCGGTTGGCCCTGCGACCGACGGCGCTGCGACAGGTGATATTGCGACTGGCGGTGCCGCAGTGGCAGGCGCGACTCCAGCCGACGCCACGATGCCCTCTGGTGCATCCATCTCCGCTAACCAAGCCTGCAGAATCTGTCGCGACGCCGCGGAAAGCTCCGTAAAGCACAAACCGCCGGACTTTCCCGTGCTGTCCGTCCAAACCATCCGCGCCTGACCTTCGATGCGTCGCGTGGCGTCAATTGCCACGGCAAATCCCAGGCTTTGCCCGACGGACACCGGGTTCATCAGGTGAAAGCGCATCCCGCCTTCGGAAACGTCTTTGATCATCCCGCCATTTTCGCGACCAAACTCCAGGTACACCAGTTGCGACGGCTTTCGTCTGGGGTTGCGGCGGCGCTCGGGGGTGGGTGTCGGGGACATACCGCGCTAGACTCTCGATCTTTCCTAATACTACTGCCCGTTGCCGGATTTCGGCATAGAGTTTAGTTTGTAGGCTCCCACAGCACAACACTCCAGCAGGGGACGTTCCTAATGCAATTTCTGCGCACTTTCCAAGACCTTCAAAGCCCGAGAGGACCCGATCGTGACGACGCAAAGAGCTGAGACAACTGATCTTACGCACAAACGCAAAATTCGCGTTTCTTGTGGAAGCCCGCGTGCGCACCCAATCTTCCCCAGCCGCACTCTAACTAGGGGAGGAACTGAGCGTCATGCGCCTGCGCGTGATTTTGTCACTCATGACCGTGGCTCTGGCCTGTTTCACGGTAGCGGTCTGGAGCTCGCCGATGTTCTCTGAAGGCCGGCGGCCTATCGGAGATGGCTTCAACGAGGACTCCGGTCTCCGGAAACTCGGGTAGCATAGAGTTGAACGCCTGATACCGCGCCGTTACACATAATTCAAGTTTTTTGCACGGTCCGACTCCACCGAAACCCGAGGCCCCTGGATGCGTACCACCCTGAGACTAGTTCTGCCTTTGATCGTCAGCGTGGCCGTAGTGTCGTTGCTCTATTCCACCTACCAGGTGCGCACGCAGCGGAGGGAGATGCGCAATGATTTGTCCCGCCGGGCAGAAATTCTTGGCGATAGTTTGCAGGAGAGCGTGGAGCAGATCCTGGACCGCGGCAACGACAAGGGTCTTCAGCGTCTGGTGGATCGCTTTGGGCAGCGGGAACATTTGCAGGGGGTGGCGCTGTACGATCCTGCTGGCGCGGTAATGGCCATTACTCCGGCTCTGGATCCAGCTTTTCGCTCCCGGCCCGCAGTCGCCCTGAGAGCTACGCAGCAAGATGCGGGAGTTGGGGAATTCGTTAGCGACCGGCCCGTGCATATCTATGCGTTGGCCGTCCATCGCAACGGCAACGTGGCGGGAACGCTGGCGGTATTCCACGACACCACTTATATCGATGACCAGGTGGGGCACATGATGCGCGATTCTCTGGTCAACGCCGCGGTGCAGACCGTACTTATTGCCGGACTTGCCCTGATTTTGGTGCGCTGGACGTTGACGGGTCCCCTAACCCGCACGGCCAACTGGCTGCGAACGCTGCGCACCGGGGAAACTCAGGCGCCACAAGCCAATCTGCCGCACGGTGAGCTATTCGATCAGATTCATAAGGAAGTCACGCACCTGGCGCGCGACCTGAAAGATGCGCGGGCCACGGCGGAAGAGGAAGCGCGGCTGCGCGAATCGAATGTCTCGATTTGGACGGCGGAACGCCTGCGCGTGAGCCTTAGCAGCAAATTGCAGAATAAGCCGCTCTTTGTGGTGGCCAATCGCGAACCGTACATGCATGTGTACAGCGAAAAAGACCGTTCCATCCAGGTGCTGGTGCCGGCCAGCGGCTTGGTCACCGCTCTCGAACCGGTGCTCCTCGCTTCCGATGGCACCTGGGTGGCGCATGGCTCCGGCAGCGCGGATCGCGACACCGTGGACGAGCACGATCATTTGCGCGTCCCACCGGATCATCCCACCTACACCCTGCGCCGCGTCTGGCTCAGCGACGAAGAAGAAAAAGGCTACTACGAAGGGTTCGCCAACGAAGGGCTATGGCCGCTCTGCCACATCGCCCACACCCGCCCCGTGTTTCGCCCGCAGGACTGGCAGCACTATCAGCAAGCCAATCGGCGCTTCGCCGACGCTGTTCTCGAAGAGATGACCGGCCACGAATCGCCCATCGTGCTGGTGCAGGACTATCACTTCGCACTGCTGCCGCGCATGATCAAGGAAGCGCGTCCCGACGCTCGGGTGGCGATTTTCTGGCACATTCCCTGGCCCAACCCGGAAGTCTTTGGAATTTGTCCGTACCAGCGCGAACTCGTCGACGGCCTACTCGGCGCAGACCTGGTGGGCTTTCATACCCAATCGCACTGCAACAATTTCCTGGAAACGGTGGATCGCGCCGTGGAAGCCTTAACCGAATGGGACCGCTTCGCCGTTAATCGTCAGGGACACGTAACGCTCGTGCGCCCGTATCCCATCAGCGTGGCGTTCCAGGAGCCTACGCTGGCCGTGAACGAATCCCGCAATGCAGGCGCTGAACGCGCCGCCCTCTGCACGGAACTAGGCATCGAAGCCTCACTGCTCGGCGTGGGCGTAGACCGCGTGGATTACACCAAAGGAATTATCGAACGCTTTCGCGGCATTGAGCGCTTCCTCGAGGTTAATCCGGCATATCAGCGGCGCTTTTCTTTCGTGCAAATTGGCGCGCCCAGCCGCACGGACATCGAACGCTACCGCCAGTTCCTCGAGGAAGCCACCGCCGAGGCCGAGCGCATCAACGCGCGCTTCCAGGCCGGCCGCTGGAAGCCCATTGTGTTTCTCAAGAAACACCACAGCCACGACGAAATTTCCCGCTACTACCGCGCGGCCAATGTTTGCCTGGTCACTTCCCTGCACGATGGCATGAACCTGGTGGCCAAGGAATTTGTCGCCTCGCGCGACGACAATCGCGGCGTGCTAATTCTGAGTACCTTCGCCGGCGCAGCCCTGCAACTAACCGACGCCCTGCTCGTAAATCCCTACGACGTGCAGCAACTCGCCGACGCCGTCCTGCGGGCTCTGACCATGCCCGCGGATCAAGAGATGGACCGCATGCTCCGCATGCGCTCCAACGTGCGCGAGCACAATATCTATCGCTGGGCCGCCAATCTGCTCTCCGACCTCACGGAAATCCGCATCGACATTCCGGACCGCGTGGAAACTCCGGCGGCTGGCGAGGTATCCCGTCAAGCGGCACGCGCTTGAGTTCGCCCCCTAGCGACAATGCTAAGATTACGTAAGCCCTGAGCGGACCCGTTCTGACGCGGGCGCTTTTTCTTCGAGCCCTTACCATCCACCCAAGGAGCAACAACATGAAATGGACCCCGGGCGGCGAGAGTCAGGACATTGAAGACCGCCGCGACGAATCGGGCGGCGGAGACGGTGGCGGCGGTTTTCAGTTTGGTGGCATGCACATCGGTATCGGCGGCGCCATCATCCTGCTGATCCTGAGTTTCGTCTTCCACCAAAACTTTTTCGCCCTGCTCGGGGGCGGTTCTCCGGGACCAGCTCCGGCCACCGTCAGCCAGCCCAATCCCGCCCGCGACGAAGCCGAAAAACCCGAGGTCCAGTTTGTTTCCTTCGTCTTGGACGACACCCAGAAAACCTGGACCACCCTTCTTCCCCAGCAATCCGCTAAGCCTTATCGCCATGCAAAATTAGTCCTCTTCCGCGGATCCACGCAATCCGGCTGCGGCGGCGCGCAATCCGCAACCGGGCCGTTCTATTGCCCGGAGGACGAAAAGGTCTACATCGATCTGGAATTTTTCGACGAGCTAAAGCAGCGTTTCGGAGCACCCGGCGAATTCGCGCAAGCCTACGTGATCGCGCATGAGCTTGGGCACCACGTACAGAAAATCCTGGGCATCGAGCAAAAAATTTCGCAACTTCAGCAGAGCGACCCCCGGCAGCAGAATCCCTTGTCCGTAAGGCTGGAATTGCAGGCCGACTGCTTCGCGGGCATCTGGGCGCATTCCACGCAAGAGCGCGGCCTCCTGGAGCAAACCGATATTCAGTCCGCGCTCGGAGCGGCCGCTGCCGTCGGTGACGACCGCCTACAACGCCAGTCCACCGGCCACGTCAGCCCCGAAACCTTCACCCACGGCACGTCCGAGCAGCGCATGGCCTGGTTCCGCAAAGGTTTCACTACTGGCTCTGTCGCCGCCTGCAACACCTTCATCCAATAGCCGTTTTGCGCCGCGCTCTTTTTGAACATGAGAAGGCTTCGCGGGGAAGACACCGGGCTGACGCCCGGCACGTACAATCCGTGCTACACCCTGAACTGCTCCGCATGCTGCCGCAGCAAAAACTGGTCGGTCATACCCGCGATGTAATCACATACCACAACGTGCCGCGGCTCACTCATGGCCTGCTCTTCATACGCCGCAGGCATGCTCTCCGACGTGCGCAAATACAATTCGAACAACTCCGCAAGGCATTGCACCGACCGATCCCGCTCCTGCGTAATCGCCGGATGTTCGTAAATGTGCGTAAAAAGAAAGCGCTTCAGCTGCGTGTTGCCGCCACCAGCAACCTCGCTGAAGCCCGCCAGGCGCTTAGGCGCATGCCGAATATCCTCGCTGCTGCGCGCCCCGGAAGCCTCCACTCGTTCGCGGGTGGTCTCAATCAAATCCGTAGCTAAGGAATTCAGCACGCGCTTGAGCGCTTCATTGAATTTCAATTTCTCAAATTTCGCCGCATCCAGACTTCCCCACGCCCCGCTCGCGCCCGCGGGATGCTCGGCCTCCACCTGCTCCCAAGCCATACCAAAAAGCGGCGCCTCCCTCCGCAAGGCCGCCACATCCAGTAATTCCGCCTCCCGCGCGTCGTCCAGATCCGCTGTGTTGTAGGCGATTTCATCCACGCAATCGATCAATTGCGCCTCCAGCGGCGGCCGAAGCTCCAGCAGATACTCCGCCAGTTCCGGAAACTGGCTTGCCGCGTAGTCGCGGGAATGCTTCACGATCCCTTCGCGCACTTCGAACGTCAGATTTAATCCGGGAAAATCCAGGTAGCGCTGTTCGAAATGCTCGACAATGCGCAGCGCGTGGAGATTGTGATTGAATCCTGCGCCGTGCGCGCGCATGAGCTCGTCCAGCTTCCGCTCCCCGGCGTGCCCGAACGGCGGGTGGCCGATATCGTGCACCAACGCCAGCGCCTCGGCGAGCTCCGCGTTACCACCCAGCGCATCCGCGACGGTGCGCGCGATCTGCGCCACCTCCAACGTGTGCGTCAGACGATTGCGGAAATGGTCCGAATAACGCGTGGTAAAAACTTGCGTCTTCGCTTCCAGCCGCCGGAAGGCCCGCGAATGAATGACGCGATCGCGGTCCCGCGCATACTCGCTGCGATAGGGATGGGGCTTTTCCGGAAATCGCCGCCCTCGGGATTCTTCCGCGCGCATCGACCATGGGGCGGAAGGGCGCGTCATTCGGCTCGGCGATTTTGCGGGTGTAATACCCATGACCGATCAACAGTTGCGGAAGCACCTGGCACATGAGACTCGGCGCCCTCTGTGCCTCTGCGCTAAGGTTCTTGCCGTTACGATTTCGGCGGAAGGCTGTTCAGCCCGCGATCCGCTTCTTCGGAAATCGCCGGATCCGCATAATCCTTCTTCACCTGTTGATACAAACCGATGGCCTCTTGCGGATTCGATTGCTTCAGCAGCCCAGCCAGATCCAGCAACACCACCGGCCGCGGAACCAGTACCGTGGGCTTGGCCGCCAGCCCGCGCAACACCTTGATTGCGTCATCGGTCTTGCCACTCCGTGCATCGATCACCGAAATCTGGTATTGCGCCATGGCCGCCAACTCCGTGTCGCTTCCCCTGCTGATTTTCTTCAGTTCTTCCAACGCCTGGTTCTGTTTTTCCAGGCTTTCGTAGCACAGTGCGGTGTAATAGCGCGCCACCTTTCCAGGATTCGTTCCAGGGTAAGTGTTCGCCACGGCCTCAAACTTGGGCGCCGCAGCTTGCGCGCGTGCCGCTTCGTTCGGATACACCGTCTCGTTGGGATCCGCTCCTTGCTCCGGAGTGCCCGCGATCCGCGCCGTGTAAATCTTCATTGCCGCGCTCAGGTCCACCGTGGCTTTGGAGGTTTGCCGCTCGTGATACAGCGTCCAGCCGCCGTACACGCACCCCAGCAAAATCAGCACCCCCACCACCACGCTGGCCAGTTGGCTGTGCGAATAAACCGCCTCCGCCCCGTGCTCCAGCGTTTCCTTAATCTTGTCCTGCTTCAGCTCTTTACGCGAAATATGCTCGGTCACAAACCCTCTCCTGCCAATCCGTCGCTTTCTCTAGCATACCAAATCCACAGCGCACAGGCGGCCTCGTGTGAGATACTGGCGCCGATTCCCGCCATGCTCGCTCACCAATGAACCAGCTGTCCGCCTGCATCATTACCCTGAACGAAGAGCGCCGACTCGCGCGCGCGATCGCCTCCGTCGCGCTCGTCGCCGAGGAAATCGTGGTGATCGATTCCGGCAGCACCGACCGCACCGAAGACATTGCCCGCCAGCACGGCGCGAAATTCCTCTCGCGCGCTTGGACCAATTACGCCGAACAGAAAAATTTCGCCGCACAGAGTGCCGCGCACGATTGGATCCTGTCGCTCGACGCCGATGAGGAGTTAAGCTCGCCGCTGCAAAGCTCGCTCCTGGACTGGAAGCAGCACGCGCCGCAATTTCAGGTTTACGAAATGCCGCGCCGCGCCTGCTATCTGGGCGCGTGGATTCGCCACTCCGGCTGGTACCCGGACTTCCAACGCCGCCTGTACCGCCGCGACGCCGCGCAATTTACCGGCATCGTGCATGAAACCGTACGCTATACGGGCTCCATTGGAAGGCTCGAGGGCGATCTGCTGCACTACACCATCGACACTTTCGCCCAACACGAAGAAAAGGTCGAGCGCTACACCACACTCGCGGCACAACAGATGTTCGCAGCCGGCAGACGCCGTTGGCGCAGCGCGCAGTGGTTCGGCACGCCCTGGAGCTGGGTGCAAAACTATTTTCTGCGCGGAGGCATGCTGGACGGCTATCGCGGCGCCCTGATCGCGCAAATGGCGGCGCGCTCGGTGCGCCTGAAATACCGCAAACTCGGCGAGTTGGCGCGCGCCGAGGCCGCGTGTCGGGAAGAGGCCGCGCGGTGAACATTCTTTACGTCGATCTCGACCGCGAATGGCGCGGCGGGCAAAGCCAGGCGCTGCTCACCTTGCGTGGCCTAATAGCCGCGGGGCATCGCGTCGAGTTGCTGGCCGCAAGGAAATCGCCCCTGGCA